>QLAH01000147.1_pt1 | contig 60768 bp, 57 predicted proteins | sample 4693081 | NCBI WGS metagenome assembly QLAH01 (sample SAMN09425401, study PRJNA476045) | Lake water metagenome, whole genome shotgun sequencing project. | reverse complement strand
CAGAGGGGCAAAACACACCGAAACGAGTGCTCTGAACCGCTGAAACCCTGAAAACCAGCCCGATAGGAGCTCCGCCAGGTCTCAGGAGGGAAAAACGCTGCTTCTCAGGCGGTTTTTCCGCAAACTCCTAGCCAACGCGTGTGGAAGCTGAACCCTTCCATAGCCCTCGGCAAGGTCCTGGCGGTGCAGCCTTCGCACCCCCTCCCGATGCAAACGGAGCTTCTCTCCGATGGTTGCAGGCAACATTGTGCGCCGGTCCTTACCACCTTTGCCCTGGCGCACGGTGATCTGCCGGCGCTGAAAATCCACGTCATGCACCCGCAACCGCAACGCCTCCATCAAACGAAGCCCTCCCCCGTACAGCACGCCAGCCACTAGGGCCTCCATGCCATCCAGCTGCTCCAGCACGGCGCGCACCTCCTCGACAGAAACAGCAGCGCCGAGAGGGCCTGGTTCTGCGTTGAGGCACTCACCTGCAGATTCACCGCCAGATGGGTGAGAAAAGCATTCACCTCCTCGCTGCCCATCTCTCGCGGATGGCGCCGATGGTGGAAGCGCAGGAAGCGCCTCAGCCACTGCTCGTAGGTCGCCACGGTGCGTTTCGCATAGTGGCGCGCCTGCAGCTCCTCGCGGTAGCGCTGGATCAGCCCCGGCTGACGTGAAGTGTTCGGCATCCCTCGTCTCTGCCACACCACACCAGGATTCCCACCGCCATTCGCGGGCCCTGGCCCTGTGGCTTCGGCTCCACCGTCTTTCAGCTCACTCCGTTGGCCCGCATTCCGCGTGGCGATGACACGATGAAGGCGGCGCTGTTGAGCCCTGATGGTCGGGTGATCGCCCAGCGCACCCTGGCGGGAGGAGAGGAAAGCAGTCGCAAACAGAGGGGCCAACATGAAAGAAGTGGTCACACGCCCTGTGTCGCTCAGGGGCGCACCAGGCTGGCTTCGATGAACGAGGCGGGCCGCTCGGCGGTGGCCAGGTAATAGAGGATCACCAGCTCGCCCCGTTCGTTCTGGCCGATCTGGGGATAGCCCATGTCGGAGGCGTGGGGGTCGGCGCGCACCACCCGTTCCGGTCCCCACGTGCGGCCGTCGTCGTCGCTGAGGCGCAGGAGCATCACCTGACGGCGGCGATCGGCCCAGGCGCAGGCCAGGCGGCCATCCCGCAGCCGGGTGAGGGCGGGAGGGTTGCCATTGCAGCAGCCGGCCTCCCCCACCCGGGAGCGGAACTGCCAGCGGCGTCCGCCATCGTCTGAAGCCACCAGATCAATCCAGTTCTCATCCTCCCCGCCGCGGGGATTGCGCCTTCGCAGGGCCGCCAGGAAACGACCGCCGCCAAGATCCACCGCCGACGGCATCACGGCCCGGTAAGGATCATTGCGGGGCACCAGCCAGCCAAGGAAGCGGAACGTGCGCCCGGCGTCATCGCTGCGGACCGCGAAGGGCTTGTCGAGCCGTCCTGCCCAGCGCCCCAGGGAGGGATCCTGGGCCGAGAGCAGCATCACCACTGCGTCCCGGCCCTGGGGCAGCACGCTGGTGCGGGAGGTGATGCGCAGCCCGGCCAGCTCGGGGGTGTTCTCCAGGCCGGTGAAGGCCCAGGGTCCCCGCCAGCTCCGCCCCCGGTCGGTGGAGACGTGGAACGCTCCAAGCCGGCCCCGACCCCCCTCTTTGTCACCGGCCACGACCCTCACCGCCAGATCGGGGTGATCGAAGCGCAGATCCCCAGGGCCCGCGGGCAGCGGTTTGCCGATGCGGCTGAGGGTGGGTGGAGGACTCTCAACGCTCCAGCTGCGGCCGCCATCGAGCGAGCGAGCCAGCCGCAGCTCCTGGGGCTGGCCCACCTTGTGGCCCTCCGCCTCCGGCCGCCAGGGGCCATCGCTGAAGCCCACCAACATCTCCCGTCCCCCCTGCCACGACCAGAAGCCGTTATTGGCAGGCCAGGCGAGAAAGCGATCGGGGGCGGCTGCCACCACGGCCTGCGACATCGCAGCGGTGGTACCGCGGCGGGCGGGCGGCTGCAGCGAGCCGTTGCGCGGGGCTGGCTGCGCCGAGGTAGGCGGCGGCAGGGGGTACGGGCCGAAAACGGCCAGAGCGAACGGGATGGCAAGCAGGGGGTGGAACCGGAGGCGACCCATGGCCGTACAGGGGAAGGGGGAGAGGCGGCAGGCTCTCAGCCGCCGATCAGGGTTTCCAGGGCGGCGGTCACATCGCTCTGACGCATCAGCGCCTCGCCCACCAGCACCGCGTCGGCGCCGGCCTCCACCACCCGGTCGAGGTCCTCCCGGGTGAAGAGCCCCGATTCGCTCACCAGCAGGGCGCCCCGCTCGCGCACGGCGGGGCCGAAGCGCTGCATCAGCTGTTCGGTGGTGGCCAGATCCACAGTGAAGCTGGAGAGATCGCGGTTGTTGATGCCGATCAGATCCACGCCCTCCAGCGCCAGCACCCGCTCCATCTCCGCGGCGTCGTGCACCTCCACCAGCACCGCCAGTGCCAGGCTGCGGGCCACCTTCAGCAGATAGGCCAGATCACTGTCGGTGAGGATCGCCGCGATCAGCAGGGCAGCGTCCGCCCCGGCCGCCCGGGCCTGGTACAGCTGGTACGGGGAGAGGATGAAGTCCTTGCAGAGCAGGGGCAGATCCACCGCCTCGCGCACCTGCACCAGCACCTCGAAGCCGCCCTGGAAGAAGGCCTTGTCGGTGAGCACCGAGAGGCAGCTGGCACCCCCCGCCGCGTAGCCGCGGGCGATGGCGATCGGGTCGAAGTCTGCGCGGATCACGCCCTTGCTGGGGCTGGCCTTCTTCACCTCGGCGATCACCGCCGGCTTGCGGCAGCTGGCCTTCAGGGCGGCGGTGAAATCACGGGTGGGGGGAAGGTCGGCCACCTGCCGCTGCAGCTGCTGCAGGCTCACCCGCTCCCGGGCGGCGGCCACCTCCCGGTCCTTCGCCCACACGATCTCCTCGAGGATGTGACGGGGCTTCTCCTCCGGATGGGGGATGCCGTACTGAAGGTGGGCCACCTTCACCGGGGGGTTCGGGGGCCGGCGGCGGATCTCCATGCTCAGACCCCCACCAGCGAGGGCTGGGCCGAAGCCACGGCAACCGCCGCCTGCTTGTAGGCCACTTCCACCACCTCGCTGAGGGTGGGGTGGGTGTGCACCTCGTTGGCCAGCTGCCGCACCGACTGGCGCCGCGCCACCGCATTGGCCACCTCCTGGATCAGGTCGGCGGCATGCAGGCCGTAGATGTGTGCCCCGAGCACCTCGCCGGTGTCCTTGCGGAACAGCAGCTTCATCAGCCCGTCACTCTCCAGCTCGGCCAGGGCCTTGGAGTTGGCCTTGAAGTAGCTGCGCACGGCACCGAGCTCAAAGCCTTCCTGAGCTGCCAGCTCCTTCGCTTCGACCTCACTCAGGCCCACCGAACTGATCTCGGGATGGGTGAAGGTGGCTGCCGGAATCGAGCGGTAGTCGATGCGGCGCGGATGGCCGAGGATGTTGTCCACGGCCACCCCACCCTGGGCCGCTGCGGTGTGGGCCAGCATCATCTTGCCGGTGACGTCGCCCACGGCCCAGAGGTGGGGAACCGGGGCGCCATCCGCCAACACCCGCATGGTGTCGTCCACCGGGATGAAGCCCCGCTGGGTCTCCACCCCAACCGAGGCGAGACCGAGGTCCTTGCTCACCGGCACCCGGCCGGTGGCCACCAGCACCGCATCCACCTCCAGGGTCTCCACCGGCTCCCGGGTGGCCATGTCCACCAGCTCGATCCGCACCGGACAGCCGGGCGTGACTTTCTGGGCCAGCACGCCGGCGCGGGCGTCGATGTCGCGGCCGTCGATCAGCTGGCGGGCCGCCAGCTTGGCGATGTCGGGATCGAAGGTGGGCATCACCCGATCGAGCGCCTCGATCATCGTGACCTCACAACCGAGGGCGGTGTAAACGTCGGCGAACTCGAGGCCGATGTAGCCGCTGCCGATGATCGCGATCCAGCGCGGCAGCCACTCCAGGTTGATCGACTCATCGCTGGTGAACACGGTGCGGCCGTCGGTCTCGATGCCCGGGGGCACGAACGGATCGGAGCCGGTGGCGATGATCACGTCGCGGGCGGAGTAAGGCCGCTCCACACCGCCGCCGCTCTCACGCACCACCACCCGCTGGGGGCCGTCGAGGCGACCCTTGCCCCGCAGGATCATGACGCCGGCGCGCTCCAGGGTGCGGGTGAGGTTGGTGCGGATCGTCTCCACCAGCTGGCGGGCGTGGTCGGCGATCTTCTGGCGTTCGAAGCGCACCGGGGCGGCATGGATGCCGAAACCCGCCAGGTGTTCGGCATCCGCCAGCTCCCGCACGCGACCGGCGGCGGCCAGCAGGGCCTTGGAGGGCACGCAGCCCCGGTTCACGCAGGTGCCGCCCATGTCGCGGGATTCGACGATCGCCACCTTCAGCCCGTGGTCGGCCGCATGCTTGGCGGCGTCGAAGCCGCCGTAGCCGGCACCGATCACCACAACGTCGAAGTCGAACCCTGAGGAGGCGGTGGGGCCGGAGGTGGGATCGCTCACCGGGGCATGCTGCGCGGAATGCCAGGCATTCTCCCCTGTCAGGGAGCCGTCCGCCGGCGCCAGCGCTCCAGCAGCAGCGGTGCCGCCGCCACCGCCACATTCAGCGACTCCACCAGGGGGCTGTGGGGGATGGTGACCCGCCGGTCGGCCTCCGCCGCCAGGTCCTGGCTCAGTCCCGCCCCCTCGTTGCCCAGCAGCAGCACGGTCGGAGCCGACCAGTCGAGCTGCCAGTAGGGAACGCCACCGGCGGCTCCTTCGCCGGGCACCACCGTGGCCACCACCTGCCGGCCCCGGCGGCGGGCGGCCCCCAGCCGCTGCCGCAGACCGTCGCCGTCGAGCCGGAGCAAAGGCAAGGCCAGCACGGCTCCGCTGGAGGCACGTACCACCTTGGGCTGAAGCGGATCGGCACCCTCCGCCAGCCACACCTCCTCCACCCCCGCCGCCAGGGCGGTGCGCAGCAGGGTGCCGAGGTTGCCCGGATCCTGCAGCCGATCGAGGGCGAGCACGAAGGCCGGCGGTTCCGCCTCCGGCCGGGGCTCGGGCAGACCGGAGGCGGGCAGAACCATCAGCACGCCATCGGGGCTGCGGGTGCTGGCGGCAGCCTCCAGCACCTCCGGAACGGCCGTGCGCAGGGCGGTAGCGGCGGGCAGGGCGGCCAGCAGCGCAGGGTTGGCTTCCCACCAGGCCGGTGTGGCCAGCAACAGCGAGGGCTCCAGCCCGCGCCTCAGCACTTCCTGCACCAGATGGGTGCCCTCAAGCAACAGGGCCTGCTGCTCCCGCCGTCCCCGGGGTTGATGCAGCGCCCGCAGCCGGGCCACCAGCGGATTGCGGCGGCTGGTGAGTGGTTCCGGCGGCAGGGCGGGAGGGTTCAGAACCGGGCGTGCTGCCGCACGCGCACACGCTCGTGCAGGACGATGCCCGTACCCTCGCTTTCAATATCAAGGCCCTGAACGGCAAGAACCTCGCCGCGGATACCTTCGGCCGCCAGATTCTCGGCCAGCTTGCGCAGAACGATGTCTTCAACGGTGGTCTGGTCGAAGCCGTCAGGCGTGAGGCTTTCGAGAAATTTGCCCACCTTGGAGGCCATGACCTCCGAGGCATTGGTGATCTTGAGGACGATCATCTGGAAGAGTATGCGGATGGGGAGACTTGAACTCCCACGACATTGCTGCCACTAGTACCTGAAACTAGCGCGTCTACCAATTCCGCCACATCCGCTGGCGAGGTGCCGCAGGCCCTTGGCCGCGACCCGCTCACCATAGACCACCGGGGTCATGTCCGCCTCGGAGCCCACGACAGAACCGGCCTTGGTGGCGAGACAGTTCCGCCGGCGGCCGGCTAGACGGTGTGCCGGTTTGTTGTCAAGATGCCGGGGCAATTCGCGACGGGGACAGTCGTTCCATGACCCTTTCCGCTGTTCCCACCATGATCGTGGCCCAGCCACGTCTCGAGATTTCCGGGGGACGGCGACTCGAAGGTTCAGTCCGCGTCAGCGGCGCCAAGAATTCGGCCCTGGTGCTGATGGCGGCCTGCCTGCTCACCAAGGACAACCTCCGCCTCCGCAATGTGCCCCCGCTCACCGACATCGCAGCGATGGGTGAGATTCTGGCGGCACTCGGCGTGCGGGTGGTGCGCAGCGGTGATGCCATCGATCTCGACGGCGAGCACATCACCCAGGCTGCTCCCCCTTACGAGCTGGTGAACAGCCTCAGGGCCAGCTTCTTCTGCATCGGCCCTCTGCTGGCCCGCATGGGCATGGCTCAGGTGCCCCTGCCGGGCGGTTGCCAGATCGGCTCCCGTCCAGTTGTGGAGCACGTCAAAGGTCTGAAAGCCCTCGGAGCCCAGGTCACGATCGAGCACGGCGTGGTCACGGCGGTGGTTCCAGGCAGGCAACAGCGCCTCACCGGCGGCCACATCCACCTCGACTGCCCGAGCGTGGGCGCCACCGAGACCCTGATGATGGCCGCAGCCCTCGCCGATGGTGAAACCACCATCGAGAACGCCGCCCAGGAGCCCGAGGTGGTGGATCTTGCCGATCTGCTGAGCGCCATGGGCGCCCGCATCCGCGGTGCCGGCACCCCCACGATCACGATCGATGGCGTTCCCACCCTGCACGGCGCCGACTACGCCGTGATCCCCGACCGGATCGAGGCCGGCACCTTCCTGCTGGCGGCCGCCATCACCCGCTCCACGCTGCGGGTCTCTCCGGTGATCCCCGAGCACCTCGGCGCCGTGCTCACCAAGCTCGAGGAGTCGGGCTGCCGCCTCACCCCCGATGGCGAGGGCATGATCCTCTCCGCCGGGCGCATCCGCGCCCTCGATCTCACCACCCAGCCCTTCCCCGGTTTCCCCACCGACCTCCAGGCCCCGTTCATGAGCCTGCTGGCAACCGCCGAGGGCACCAGCTTCATCGTCGAGAACATTTTCGAGAACAGGCTGCAGCACGTGGCCGAGCTGCAGCGGATGGGCGCCTCGATCCGGATGAACGGCAACACCGCCTGCGTGGAGGGTGTCGCCCGACTGAGCGGCGCCCCGGTGCACGGCACCGATCTGCGGGCTTCGGCGGCGATGGTGCTGGCCGGCCTGGCAGCCGACGGGGTCACCACGGTGCGCGGGCTTGAATACCTCGACCGCGGCTACGCCGATCTCGAGGGCAAGCTCAACGCCGTGGGTGCCTCGATCCGGCGCCTGAGCGACGACGCCTAGAGTCGTCCCTGAAGGGAGCGTGCCGGAATTGGTAGACGGACTCGACTCAAAATCGAGCGCCCTCGGGCATGTGGGTTCGAGTCCCACCGCTCCCATCGCCGCTGCCGCGCCGATGGTCAGTCCTTCCCCCGTGCCGGCTGCGCCGGCACCGGTGTCCGCTGTAATGGACACCTACGCCCGCTATCCCCTCGAGCTTGTGCGCGGGCGGGGCGTGTGGGTGTGGGACCGGGAAGGGCGTCGCTACCTCGATGCGGTGGCCGGCATCGCCGTGTGCACCCTCGGCCACAGCGATCCGGTGCTGAGGCGCAGCCTCTGCCGACAGCTGAAGCGACTTCAGCATGTGTCGAACCTTTACCGCATCCCGGAACAGGAGGCTCTGGCGGCGGCGATCGTCGCCCGCAGCTGCGCCGATCGGGTGTTCTTCTGCAATTCCGGTGCCGAGGCCAACGAGGCGGCGATCAAGCTGGCCCGCAAGCATGGCCATCGGGTGCGCGGCATCCAGGAGCCCCTGATCCTCACGGCCCAGGCCAGCTTCCACGGCCGCACCCTCGCCGCCGTCACCGCCACGGGCCAGCCGAAGTATCACGAAGGCTTCGAGCCGATGGTGCAGGGCTTCCGCTACTTCCCTTACAACGACACCGCCGCCTTCGAGGCCCTGCTGGCCGAATGCGAAGCCGAAGGGCCGCGGGTGGCCGCCGTGCTGGTGGAACCCCTGCAGGGCGAAGGCGGCGTGAACCCCGGGGATCCTGCCTTCTTCCAGCGGCTGCGCCAGTTGTGCGACGAGCGGCGGATCCTGCTGATCTTCGACGAGGTGCAGATCGGCGTGGGGCGCAGCGGCCGCTGGTGGGGCTATGAGCGGCTGGGGGTGGAACCCGACGCCTTCACCGCCGCCAAGGGCCTCGGCGGCGGCATCCCGATCGGAGCGCTGGCGGTGAAGGCCCATGCCGATCATTTCCGGCCCGGCGAGCACGCCAGCACCTTCGGCGGCAACCCCTTCGCCTGTCGCGCCGGTCTCACCGTGATCGAGGAGATCGAGCAGCGGGGTCTGCTGGAGCATGTGCGCCGCATGGAGGCCCTGCTGGCCGAGGCCCTCACCGACCTGGCGATCCGCCACCCACAGCTGGTGGAGAGCGCCCGCGGCTGGGGACTGCTGCAGGGTCTGGTGCTGCGCGAGGAGGCGCCCACGGCGGCGGAGGTGGTGAAGGCGGCAATGGCCGAGGGGCTGCTGCTCGTTCCCGCAGGCCCGAAGGTGGTGCGCCTAGTGCCGCCCCTGGTGATCCGCCCCCGCCACATCCGCAAGGCGGTGAAGCGGCTGGAGAAAGCCCTGATGGCCCTGGCCTGAACCGGCCCATCTCTGCCATGACCACCTCCCTGCCCGCCCCGGTCGACCTGGGCGATCTGCTCGAGCCGTTCGCCCGCCGCGGTGTCGATCTGGGCCTGGATCGCCTGAAGGCCGCCCTGGCGGAGGGGGGTGATCCCCAGAACGCCTTCGCCGCCGTGCAGGTGGCCGGCACCAACGGCAAGGGTTCGATCGCCACCCAGCTGCACGCGATCCTGCGGGCCGCGGGCGTGGCCAGCGCCTGCTATCGCTCGCCACACCTGGTGAGCTGGTGCGAGCGGCTCGAGCTGGGCGACGCCTGGATCAGCCCCGAGCAACTGCGCGCCGATCTTCGCCGCTGGCAGGCGATCGCCCGCCAACACGATCTCACCCCGTTCGAACTGCTCACCGCCGCGGCCTTCGATCGCTGCGCCGCCGCGGGCATCGACCTGGCGGTGCTGGAAGTGGGCCTGGGGGGCCGGCTGGATGCCACCACCACCCATCCGGATCGGGGGGTGGTGGGCTTCGGCTCGATCGGCCTCGACCACCGGGAACACCTCGGCGACACCCTGGCGGCGATCGCGGCCGAGAAGGCAGCGGTGATGAGCCCGGGAGCCATCGCGGTGAGCGGGCACCAGGATCCGGAGGCGGCCGAGGTGATGAAGGCCGTAGCCCGACAGGTGGGCTGTGAGCTGCGCTGGGTGGAACCCCTGCCGGCCGAACACCGGGGTGGGCCCAGGCTGGGCCTGATGGGTGATTGGCAGCGCAGCAACGCGGCGGTGGCCCTGGGGATGGCCCGGGCCCTGGTGGAGCGCGGCTGGCCGATCCCGGAGCCGGCGATGGCGGCGGGTCTGGCCGCAGCCCGCTGGCCCGGGCGTCTGGAGCGCAGGCTGTGGCACGGCCGGGAACTGCTGCTCGATGGCGCCCACAATCCCCCTGCTGCTGCGGCCCTGCGCCAGGAACTGGATCGCCTCGACCCGGGGCTGCCCACGACCTGGCTGCTGGGCATCCAGCGCCAGAAACAGGCGCCCCAGATGCTGGAGAGCCTGCTCGCTCCGGCCGATCGGGCCTGGCTGGTGCCGATCCCCGATCACCGCTGCTGGAGCGCCGCCGACCTGCTGGCCGAGCGGCCCCAGCTGCGGGGAACGCTGCTGGAGGCAAGCGATCCGGCCGCCGGGCTGGCGGCACTGATGGCGGGCGCAGCGACCGGCGAACGGGTGGTGGTGGCCGGTTCACTGCATCTGCTGGGCTGCGTGATCCCCCTGCTCGATCCCTGAGCCCGGAAGCGCGGAGGATCGGCGCCTACGGCACTGACGAAGCCGTGGTCCATGGCCAGGCTGGACGAGCCGATGGTGTCGCCCGACGACCTCACCGAGATGACGCTCACACTGACCAGCGATGAACGCAACCGCCTGCTGGGGGGGCCGCTGGCCGCCGCCCTGGCGGTGATGACCGTGGACATGGGGATCTTCTCCAGCGCCCAGGAAGCCATCGCCCTGGGGAAGACCCTGGCCACCGCCTCCAGCCGCTACGCCGACAACCCTCTGATCACGAGCCTGTTCGATGCCGAGGCCCTCAAGGAGGGGATCCGGCCGGAGAAGCTGCAGGTGACCCCGGAGGACGTGCGCGAGGGCAAGGTGCTCGATCGCGCCCTCGAGGAGGTCGATGCCTCTCTGGCCCTGGCGGCCACCAAAGCCGATGAAGCCACGGTCAACGCCTACAAGCAGCTGATCGTGGACGGCTGCGTGGCCGTGGCCGAGGCTGCGGGCAAGGGGCTGTTCGGCTCGGGTGAGAAGGTGTCGGCCGAGGAGAAGGCCGCCCTCGAACGGATCCACCAGCATCTGGGGATCGCGTGATCGCCATGGCCCGCCCCGACACCGTTCAGCTCCTTCCCCTCCGGTGGGAGCCCCCCTGGGGTCGCGCCCTGCGGTGCAGGGCGGTGCCGCTCCTGGCCCTTGTCCTCGGCCTGGTGCTGGCGGCGACGATCGCCGCCGCCCCGGCCGCCGCGGAGTTCTCCGGGGTCGATTACACCCTCACCAACCAGAGCGAGCAGGATTTCCACGGCCAGGATCTGGCCAACACTTCCTTCGCCGGCGCCGTGGGCCGCCGGGCCAACTTTGCCGGCGCCAATCTGCACGGCGCGATCCTCACCCAGGGGGCCTTTCCCGAAGCCGACTTCCGCGGCGCCGACCTCGGGGACGTGCTGATGGACAAGGTGGATTTCAGCGGCGCCGACTTCACCGGCGCGGTGCTGCGGGGGGTGATCGCCTCCGGCAGCAGCTTCAGCGGGGCGATCGTGACCGACGCCGATTTCACCGATGCCCTGCTCGACCGGGTGGATCAGCGGGCCCTTTGCCGGGAGGCCTCCGGCACCAACCCGGTCACCGGAGCCGACACCCGTCTCAGCCTGGGATGCCCCTGAAGTCGGCGGCAGCAGCGCTCAGCGCTCATCCCAGCCGCGCAGCTTTCCGGGGTTGAGCAGGCCGGCCGGGTCGTGGGCCGCCTTGGCAGCCACCTGATCGGCGTCGATCACCTCCAGCCCACCGTCCTCGACGGTGATCACGTGGGGGTTGAAGATCACCGCGCCCAGGCTGCGGCACTGCTCCATCAGCTCCGCCAGTTCGCCGGCACCGCGCCAGCGCAGCAGGGGCAGGGCCGCCAGCCGGGCGGCTCCGTCCTGGCGCACCGCCTCCAGATGCCAGTGCACGTCGTCGCCCCAGCGCTCCTGAACGGCGGCGATCAGGGGCGCCTCGGGGCGGGGCAGCAGCATCTGCAGGTACGTCCAGCCTTGATGGCGGGCCCGCCAGTGCAGCGTGGTGTGGTTCCAGCCGAGTTCCCGCAGGGGCATGGCCCGGCTGTCCCCCTCGGGCGCCTGCCAGCGCAGTCGGCCGCCCCGGACCGACAGCCACTGCGGCAGCACCTCGAGGCTGTCGGGGGCGGCCAGCAGCAGCAGCCGGTGATCGCCGGGATCCGGTGCCGGGCAGCCGGGGGGGGAGGGCAGCGCCACGGCGATCGGCGCCTCCAGCAGGGTGAGGGACTGCAGCAGCAGGGCCGTGGCCGGCAGGGCGCTCGCCGCGGCCAGGGCCGCACCGAGATCGCTGAAATCCACCACCAGTTGCTGCCAGACCACCGCCTCGGCGGTGGCCAGCCGCACGGCCGTGAGGATGCCGTTGGTGCCGTAGGCGTGATTCAGGGGGGCACTGCCGTGGGCATCGAAGCGGAGCTGGCGCGGGCTGGGCTCGAGGGTCACGACCTCCAGGCCCAGGAGATTGCCCGGATCCCGCAGGAACCCCCAGCGCAGCGAACCGATGCCGCCGGAGCCGCCGGCGATGAAGCCCCCCAGGCTCGCCGTGCGCCAGGTGCTGGGCAGCAGCCGCAGGGCCCGACCCGCCGGACGCAGCTGCCCCTCCAGATCTCCCAGCAGGGCCCCGGCCTCCGCCTCCAGCACGCCGCTGACTGGATCGATCGAACGGAGCCGGTTCAGACCGGTGAGATCGAGCACCACGCCGCCGGCCAGGGGCACGCACTGGCCGTAGTTGCCGGTGCCGGCCCCACGTGGGGTGAGCGGCACCCGATGGCGGGCGCAGGCGCCGGCCACGGCCATCACCTCCTCCACCGTGTGCACCCGCACGGCCAGCTGGGCCCGCCGCCCCTCCAGCTGGTCGTGGAGCACCGGCGAATAGTCGTGGAAATCCCGCGATAGGCGGGTGAGATCGGCCGCCCCTTGCAGCTGGGCGATCCCCGGATGGGACGTGGCCAGGTCGGCGGCCAGAGCCGCAACCCGCTCATCGCTCACCGCCTCGGGACGGTTCAGGGAAGGTGGCAGGGACACGGGCGCAGGGATCAGAGGGGCAGAGAGGCCAGCAGGGGCGAGGGTTCCTGCTGCGGGGGGGGAGGCAGCCAGCGGCCGCTGCGCAGCACCCTCCGCTGCGGGGGGCGGGCCAGCAGGTCGCTCCAGCACGAGGCCCCCAGCACCACCAGATCAGCGGGGGCGCCAGGCCTCAGCACCCCGTCCCAGCCGAGGCCCAGCACCCGGGCGGCGGCGGTGGTGAACGGAGCCAGGCCGTTCCGGCGCCAGGGCTCGAGCTGGGCGGCGGGCAGAGCGAAGCGCAACAGGTCGATCGGGTCGAAGTCCCCCCCGGGAAACCAGGGGTCCTGCACGTTGTCGCCCCCCACCGCCACGGGAACCCCCGCCTCCTGCAGCTGCCGGATCGGCGCCAGCGGCCTTCGGCTGGGCGTGCGGCCCGTGTGGCGGGAGAGCAGCCAGAGGTTGGTGCTCGGCAGGGCCACCACCCCGGCCAGCCGGGGGGCCAGAGCCTCAGCCAGCGGGCGGCAGGCCCCATCGGACAGCAGGCCCATGCTGCTGGCATGGCTGCAGACGATCGGCACGTCAACGCTTCGCTGGCGGAGTTCGCGGTTCAGCAGCTTCAGGCCATAAGCCGGCGCGCCATCCGCCTCGTCGATGTGCAGATCCACAGGGCAGCCGAAACGCTCGGCGAGGGCCAGCAAGGCGCGCAGGGCTCCGGCGTCGTCGGCCTGCCGCCGGCCCGGCAGACCCAACACGCCGCCGAGCACCCCACCGGAGGCGGCCACACGGCAGGCGAGGTCTTCGCCTTCGCCGGTGAGCCAATGGCCGAGAGGCACCAGGGCGACGCGCTGGATCTCCAAGCGATCGGCCCAGCGGTGGGCCAGGTGCTCGATCACCTCCCAGCTGCCGAACCCGCAGGGCCCGAGGGTATCCACGTGGCTGCGGATCGCCCGCAGGCCGTTCCGCCAGGCTCGCTCCAGAGCGACTTCGGCCCGCGCCTCCACCTGCTCGGGCCGCCGCTGGGCGATCTCGCGCAGATTGGCCTCCAGGGCGCCGGCGATTGTGCCGTGGCGATTGGGGAAGGCCTCCACCGTGTAGGCCTTGTCGAGGTGGGCATGGGCCTCCACCAGCGGGGTGAGGGCCAGGGGTGCGTCCGGAGCCGCCGTGCTCTCACCGCCGGCGGCCAGGGGCCGGATCGCCGTGATGCGACCGTCCGCCATCTCGAGCCACACCGTGACGAGGCCGCCGGCGTCGGGTCGCAGGCGCGAGTCGGTGGGATCGAGCAGAACCCTGGGGATCCGCAGCGGCGGCAGCACGTGGCTCAACGCTGCTCATCCTTGAGGGTGTCGGTGCGCAGCAGCACGAACTGACCGGCCGCCGCCAGGGTCATGGCCTGGTAGCGGGGGAGTCGCAGGGACCCCAGCAGCTCCTGGCCGCCCAGGTCGGTGCGGTACAGGCTCGCCACCCCCAGATTGCGGCGCCGGGTGTGCTCCAGGGCCACCCGCCCCAGGACGCGCCGTTGCGCGTGCACCATGCCGGGACAGTCCCGGATCACCAGCCGCAGCACCATCGGCAGGCCATCGGGCTCGCAGAGCTCCTCCGTGAGCAGGCGGGTGAGCTGGTCGCCAGCGAACTCTTCGAAGGCATCCGGGCCCGGATTGGTGCTGGCCAGACCCACGGCTGCAGCTACGACAACCACCACAGCCAGGCCGATGCGCAGGGGGAGAGACGGGGCGGGTACGGGCAAACCGTCGGACCGGGCCGGTGCGGGGGTTGGTGGATTCTGGCGGGATTTTCCAGGCCTGCTGCAGGGCAGCGCCGTGGTGTAGGTTTTGCTCACCACGGCGGGCGTCGCCAAGTGGTTAAGGCAGCGGCTTGTGGCGCCGCTATTCGGGGGTTCGAGTCCCCTCGCTCGCCCTTCTTTCCCCTCACCCCAGAAGGTTCACCAGCAAACTCCCCCCACCCTGACGCACCACATCGGTGCAGGGCAGGCCGGTGAGTTCTGTGGTGGCCTCCATCGCCTCCCTGGCCGCCCGCTCGTCCAGGTGCGCGGTGTTGAGGGCCACGGCCGCCACCCTGGGGCCGGGTCCAGCCGGAGCCGGACGTGCCAGGGCCGCGAGGGCTTCCACGCAGGCGATCAACTCGGGCAGGGGCGGAAGGGCAACCCCGTCGAGGTTGCGGATCGTCTGCTGGCCGGCCCGGTGCACCAGCAGCAGCGCCGTGGGCTGACTGCCTCGGATCAGGGGCAGGGTGGCGGTGGAGCCGGGATGGGCGAGGGATCCCTGGCCCTCCACCAGCAGCAGCGCGCCGGGCGGCGCCCCCGCCGCCGCCGCCAGCACCGCCTGCTCCACGGCACCGCTGGCGTAGTCCACCCGCACGGCATCGAGGGCCACGCCGCGGCCGTCGATCAGGATCCCGGCCTGGCCAGTGCCCACGAAGCGGGCGTCCAGCCCCCGGGCCAGGGCGGCAGCCCGCAGTTCCAGGCAGGCGCTCATCTTGCCCACCGACATGTCCGACCCCACCGCCAGCACCCGGTGGCAGGGCAGGGAGGCGGCCAGGCCGGAACCCACTACCGGATCCTCCGGCTCCCGACGCAGATCCCAGATCCAGGCCTGCGGCTGCCGCAGGGCCGCCAGCTCCGGATCCTCCCCCAGGCGCGTGTGCAAGCCGCTGGCCAGCGACAGGCCCGCCCGCAGGCCCGCGGTGATGTCGGCCCGCATCTCCGGCGGCAGCCGCCCCCCCGACGGAGCCAGGCCCACAACCGCCACCTCCGGCCGGTGCTCCAGGGCTGCCGCCATCGTCGCCACCACCGGCACCTCCCGATCGATGCCGCAGACCTGGCGCAGCGATTGCCCCGCGTGGGCCGGATCGATCACGGCCACCACCGGCCCGCGGCGGTAGCGCAACAGGGCCAGACCGGTTTTGCCGCGCAAATCAGCCAGTCCGCCGTGCTGGAGCAGCACCACCCGGTGGCGGTCCGTCAGCACGCCAGCCCCTCCACCGCCACTCCCAGGCCAGGGCCGGGACCGGGGCGCAGGCGATCGTCCTCCAGCACGGGCCCGCGGAAGGGATCGTCCAGCAGGTTGAGATGGCTGTCGAGATCCGGCCAGTCGACCAGCGGCAGCAGCTGGGCGGCAGCCCCGTTGAGCAGGGCCGCATCGGAGTAGCAGCCGAGCATCACCGACAGCCCCAGGCGACGGGCGGTGCGGGCCATCAGCAGGGCCTCCGCCAGCCCGCCGCTCTTGAGCAGCTTGATGTTCACCCCATCGACATGGGGCGCCAGCCGGAGCAGGTCGTCCAGATCCCAGCAGCTCTCGTCCGCCACCAGCGCCATCGGGCAGTCGAGGTCGAGGGCGGCGAAACCGGCGCAGTCGGCGTCGGGATCCGCCTGGGGCGGCAGCGGTTGCTCCACCAGCGCCACCCCCCGCTCGGCCAGCAGGCCGAGCATGGCGCGGGCCCGCTCCAGATCCCAGCCGCCATTGGCATCCACCTGCAGTTCGGCGGCGATGCCGGTGGCGGCGCGATGGCGGTGGAGGGCCGTGGCCACAGCCTCCACGAGGGCCCGATCGTGCTCGACGCCATCGGGACTGCCGAGCTTGAGCTTGATGCGGGTGGCGGGCAGCTGGGCCCACCAGCGCTCCAGCCGGGCCAGCACCGCCTCCACCGACCCCAGGCCGAGGGTCACGCTCGTGGGCGAGGAGACGGTGGAATCCAGGCCCCAGAGCCGCCCGAGCGGCTGCCCCAGCCGCTTGCCCCACCAGTCGTGCAGGGCCAGATCCAGCCCGCAGCGGGCCGGCGGCGACAACTCCGCCAGCAGCGGTTCCAGCGCCTGCAGCGGTTCCGGACTGCGGTCCGCCAGCCGGGGCGCCAGGGCGCAGAGCTCATCGGCCACCGCATCGGTGCTGAAGGAACGATGACCGGTGTCGAAGCCGCCGGTTTCGCCGAAGCCGGTGATCCCGTCGTGCTCGATGGCGATCAGCAGGTGCTCCACCGCAGCGGTGGTGCCTCGGCTGATCGCCAGGGGCACGGCCTTGGTGAGCGGGAAGCGATGAAGCCGGCAGTGCATGGATCCAGCCTGCCAGCGGCCTGCGCCGCCGGCCACCTTCCACCCTCAGCGGTCCACACCCAACGGCGGCGGTGATGGCGGAAACTGGATGGAATGACGGCAACCCTTTCCCCGCTCCCCACCCAGGGGACTCCCGCCCCGGAGCGCGGCAGCTACTGGATCACCACCTTCGGCTGCCAGATGAACAAGGCGGATTCCGAGCGCATGGCCGGGATCCTTGAAACCATGGGCTACCGCGCCGCGGCGGGGGAGTTCGAGGCGGATCTGGTGCTCTACAACACCTGCACGATCCGCGACAACGCGGAGCAGAAGGTGTACAGCTACCTGGGGCGCCAGGCCCAGCGCAAGCGCGCCAACCCCCACCTCACCCTGGTGGTGGCAGGCTGTGTGGCCCAGCAGGAGGGCGAATCGCTGCTGCGGCGCGTGCCCGAACTCGATCTGGTGATGGGACCGCAGCACGCCAACCGGCTCGACACCCTGCTGGAGCGGGTGGAGCAGGGCCAGCAGGTGGTGGCCACCGAGGAGCACCACATCCTTGAGGACATCACCACCGCCCGGCGCGACAGCAGCGTCTGCGCCTGGGTGAACGTGATCTACGGCTGCAACGAGCGCTGCACCTACTGCGTGGTGCCCTCAGTGCGGGGCCGGGAGCAGAGCCGCCTGCCCGAGGCCATCCGCCTGGAGATGGAGGGGCTGGCCGCCCAGGGCTACAGGGAGATCACCCTGCTGGGACAGAACATCGATGCCTATGGCCGCGACCTGCCCGGCATCACCCCCGAAGGCCGCCGTCAGCACACCTTCACCGACCTGCTCCACCACGTGCACAGCGTGGAGGGGATCGAGCGGATCCGCTTCGCCACAAGCCACCCGCGTTACTTCACCGAGCGGCTGATCGATGCCTGCGCCGATCTGCCCAAGGTGTGCGAGCACTTCCACATCCCCTTCCAGAGCGGCGACGACGAGGTGCTGCGGGCGATGGCCCGCGGTTACACGGTGGAGCGCTATCGCCGCATCATCGACCGCATCCGCCAGCGCATGCCCGACGCGGCCATCAGCGCCGATGTGATCGTGGCCTTCCCGGGCGAAACCGACGCCCAGTACCGCCGCACGCTCGCTCTGATCGAGGCGATCGGCTTCGACCAGGTGAACACCGCCGCCTACTCGCCGCGCCCCAACACCCCGGCCGCCGACTGGCCCGACCAGCTGCCTGAGGCGGTGAAGGTGGAGCGGTTGCAGGAGCTCAATGCCCTGGTGGAGCGCACCGCCCGCGCGCGCAACGCGCGCTACCTGGGGCGCATCGAGGAGGTGCTGGTGGAGGGAACCAATCCGAAGGACCCCAACCAGGTGATGGGCCGCACCCGCACGAACCGGCTCACGTTCTTCGCCGGTCAGCGGCCCGATGGCTCCGTGATCCAGCACGGTGAGCTTGTGAACGTGTTGATCGAGGAGGTGCGCTCCTTCTCGCTCAGTGGCCGTCTCAGGGGATGAACGGCATGTCCCCGCTCATGCAACCTTCCCTGGGCTGCGCAGATACCGGCGGGACTCCGTGGGATGAGCCAGGAGGCGTGCCGGCAATGAGAGTGCCCACCAGGCCAGGGAGATCGGCAGGGCACCGTCGGAAAGCTTCAGGCATTGCCAGCGCCAGTTCCAGGCGGAGAGGCTGGGAGGAGCGGCGAGGCCGGTGAGGATCAGATCGCAGTCGGATCGGCGCAGATAGGGAGAGAGGACCTGCGCCAGCGCCTCAAGCCGGGGGTGCCGACCGAAGAGCTCCAGCGAGCAGGCAACGACGGCGGCGCTGACACGGCAGGTTCCCTCGGCGAGCCGCCGGGCCAGCCAGGCGTCCCAGGTCCTCTCGGCGGGCATCTGCGCCAGCAGGAGGCTGATCTCCAGAAGAGTCCTTGCGGATAGCTTGCCCAGACGCAGGTCCACGGGAACCGCCACCGTGTAGGCGACAGCGGCATCTTCGGGCGAGAGCACGCGGTAGACACATCCTCCGAGGGACTGTGTGCCTGATTGACTCCAGATTCGTTCCAGGTCGAAATGCTGTGTCGGATCCCGCTGGAAACTCCAGTGCAACTCCACCGGCACCCCGTCCTTCCAGTACTCGAGCTGGTAGGTGAACCAGCGCGTGCATCGATGGTTCACCATCAGGCGAGAGGAGCGCTGGAATCCGCAGGCCGTCAGGCAACGCTCGATCACGGGAACCTCCGATGCATGCTGTACCAGCAGGTCGATGTCGCAGACGGAGCGGACTTCGGGACGGCCATAGAGCCGCTGGCCCATGAGCGGACCCTTCATGTGGATGAGCTCCAGTCCGTGGGCATCGAAGCTGTTGACCAGCCTGGCCGTCTCCAGCATCAACATCCGGTTTTTCACCCACTGCTGCTGAAGCCTGAGCTTCCAGTGGGACAATACGGATTGAGGAAAGGCTTCACGGAGCGGGTGATCTTCGAGCCTCGAGAACAGGTAGCCCGAGAGCCGATGGCGATCGGCGAGCGTGTGCAGGCACCGCCAGTCGACCCGCTCCAGCTCCACCGTCCCGCTGCCAACACCACTCAGCACCGCAGCCAGTCGGCACAGGATCCGGAAGCAGCGGGCGTCCGGTCCCGTCACGAGGCATGGGCCTTCCGCCACTGCGGACTCGGCGCAGCCTGCTCCTGCCAAGCCATCTCCCAGAGCGCAACCGGCACCGCCTGATGGTCGTGCAGCCTGGCGATCCCCTCCTCGCAGAAGCTTTGGCGACCGGCCGGACTGCGATCCAGCAATGCCAGCCTGGTTGCACCCATCAAAAGGTGGTGCTCTCCATCGGCCGGTCTGGGCTCGGCCAGCCCCTCATCGTCAGGCCCCCGGAGGGCCATCGACTCCAGCATGGCCGCACACGCAATCCGGGTGGATGGCAGACGGGGACCACACCGGCTCACCACCGCGATTCCTCACATTCCATTCGGAACTTCCGGTATTGATACTCTATGCGCATCGAACCCACCACCGCCACGACCGGCTCAACGCCCCTCGCCTGCCGCGATGTCTTCGAGCTTTTCTCTACCAGCTTTGAGAGGCTGAGCGACACCTTCGGCGACGAACTCACCACCTACGACTTCACCTTCGCCGGATGCCCCGTACGCGGGCGCTTTCTCGGAGCTGAGCTGGCTGGGATCTTCCGCACAGCGTTCGAACCCGATCCAGGTGGTCGTGAACCCGTCCTGGAGATCTGCCTCTGGGACGAATCCGCCGACACTGGCATCGATCCCCGGTTGCGGCTGGCCTGCGGGCTCGATGAACACCAGTTGCGCTCCTCAGTGGTGACGGGGATCTCCGAAAGCGGACGTTATGTCTGTCACATGGCGGAGAGCTGGCTCAACTTCCTCGACCTCGAGCAGCCGGCCGTCGTGGGCTGCGTGTTCGACCGTTCCCGGTTGGGTCTGCACGAAAGGGCGCGGCCACTGGAGTGGCCGCTGCGGTTCTGGCTGCGCAGCATCGGTCGGCGAGTGCTCCATGCCGCTCTCGTCTCGCGGGACGGGGCCGGTGTGCTGATCGGCGGCCCTGCCGGGGCAGGGAAATCCACCTTGTCACTGGCCTGTCTCGACGCCGGATTCGACTTCCTCTCCGACGACAAGATCGCCCTGGAGGCGGTCGCGCCTGGAATCTTTGTCGGACATCGCTTGTATCGCTCGATTCTTGCCAGCGTGGACATGCTGCGCCACTTCCCCCATCTGGCCCCGCATGCCGACCGTCTCGAGACCGATGCGCTCAACAAGGCGATCCTGATGGCTTCGGAACTGTTTCCCGAGCGGATCGCGGCATCGAGCCGGATCGAGGTGCTGCTGCTGCCGCAGCTCGATCCTCAGCTCACGGCACCGCGGCTGCGTCCCGCCCGCCGTGCCGCGGCGATGCGGCGCATACTGCCCAACTGTCTACCGCTTTATCCCACCTGGGATGGCAGCGACTTCGGCCAGCTGGGCGACCTTCTGCAGGCAGTCCCGGTGCACTGGCTCGACATCGTCGGAGCCCCTGTCCAGCTGCCTCCCCTGGTCGGCAGCGCTCTGGATGCGTCACTGGCAAGGCGGAGCACAACCGACCAGCCGTGAGGGTGCTCCTGTTCAGCGCCTTCTTCCCTCCCTACGGCTCCGGTGGCGAAATCGTGGCCGAGCGGCTGGCCGGCGGTCTAGTGGGGCTGGGTCACGAGGTGCTGGTGGCCACCTCGCACGGTGCACTCGACCTGCCGGACCAGGAGAACCGCCATGGCGTTGCGGTGCACCGGTTCCCGCTGTGGCAGGCCGTGATGCGGCCCACACCGGCCTCCCTTACCAAGGCCAGCCGCTGGCTGGCCGGCCTGAAGCGAGCCTTCCAGCCGGAGATCGTGCACCTCAACACCATCTCCCCGGTCGACCCGTTCCACTGGCAGACCCTGGCCGCCGCACCGGCCCCCACCGTGGTGACGCTGCACTGCCAGCTGGAACCGACGCTGTGCCGACCGCTGAGGCCGGCCACTGTGTTTGACCACGCCTTCCGCAGAGCCAGTGCCCTGGTGGCCTGCTCGCAGGCCGTGCTGGAGGAGCTGCGGGAGGTGCTGCCCGAGACGGCCGCCCGCAGTGTCGTCATCGGCAATGGCATGGGCCCCCCATCCCGCCCCGCGACCCCCGTCGGGATCAGCCCGCCGCGGCTGCTGTGTCTGGGCCGTCTGGCCGCGGAGAAGGGTGTCGACACGGCCCTGGCGGCATTCGCCCGGGTGCGGGAAGCGCTGCCGACGGCAAGGCTGGTGATTGCCGGGGACGGCCCCGAGCGGCAGGCCCTGGAGCAGCTGGCCCGGGAGCTGGGCGTGGCGGGGGCCGTACGGTTCGTGGGCTGGGTGGGCCCGGAGCATCGCGACCGTCTTCTGGAGGAGGCGTCGCTGTTGCTGATGGCCTCGCTCAGCGAGGGTTTCGGCCTGGCGGCACTGGAGGCGGCGCGGATGGGACGGCCCGTCGTGGCGACGCGGGTGGGCGGCCTGCCGGAAGTGGTCGAGGACGGGGTGAGTGGCCTGCTGGTGCCTCCCGGCGACGCGGCGGCCCTCGCTGAGGCGGCGCTCAGGTTGCTGAACGACGAGCCCCTCTGCCGCCGCTATGGAGTGGCGGCAGAGTCGCGGGCCCGGGAGCGCTTCGGGCTTGATCGGCAGGTTGGGGCCTACTCCAGCCTCTACGCACGGCTGGCGGGGGCGGTGGCATGAACCCGGCCCCCAGAGCCGCTGTGGTCCTGTTCGTGTTCCAGCGGCCTGGCCCCACAGCGGCTGTGCTGGAGGTCCTCCGGTCGGTGCGGCCCCCGGTCCTCTACGTTGTGGCTGACGGGCCACGTCCGGCACACCACGGGGACAGCGAGCGCTGCCGGCTCACCCGACAGGTGGTGGAGGAGGGCATTGACTGGCCCTGTGAGCAGCACCATCTGTGGTCGGACGCGAACCTGGGTTGCGACCGGTCCATGATCCGGGGGATCTCCTGGGTGTTCGAGCGGGAGGAACAGGTCATCGTCCTCGAGGACGACTGCATCCCCGAACCCACATTCTTTCGCTTCTGCGATGAGTTGCTGGAGCGCTATCGAGACGATCTCCGGGTGACCCAGGTGTGTGGCAACAACCGGCTGCTGAGATGGAAACAGGATCGACAGAGTTACCACTTCGGGTATTACGGCAGTGCCTGGGGCTGGGCCACCTGGCGGCGGGCCTGGGAGCTTTTCGATCCTCTGATGACGGGCAGGGGAGATCGTTCGCTGATGTCCTTGATCGAGTCCCGCCTGGGTGATGCCGACGAGTACCGCGCCTTCCTGCGGGTCACGGACCCGGGTCCTGGCAACCCCCACGACATTTCGTGGGACTATCGCTGGGCTTTCTCTCAGATCGCCCAAGGTGGGCTCACGGCAACCGCCGCCGTGAATCTGGTGCGCCACGTCGGCTTCGGTCCTGACAGCACCCACAACCATCGCCGGTCCCTGGGCGCAATCGCAAAGAGCGAACCGATCACCTTCCCGCTCCTCGCGCCTGCCGTGGTGCAACGCGACGCGGAGTTTGACCACAGGCACTTCGTGTGCGGGGTGGGTCGGCCCGATGCCGATTCGGCCGCCAGGTTCGGGCGGGAGCTGATCCATGCCGGCCGGGCGATCGAGGCTCTGGCCGTGGTCCATGGGGTCTGGCGGACCGATCCCGGCCATCGCGACATTGCCCTTGTCAGGGCCCGCGCCCTGATGGCACTGAATCGCCCCGCACTGGCGATCACCTTGCTGGACCGCCTCCTGGCGGCCGATCCGGACGATGACGAAGCGTTGTGCCTGCGCCAGGTCTGCGGCCCGCATCGGGCTTGATGGCGGTTCAGGCGAAGGGTGCAGCCCGGCGCACCGTCACCAGCAGAGCACGGGCCACGGAAATGGCGAACCGCCAGCAGCGCTTCCACCCCCCGAACGGAACCTTGGCGTAGTAACAGGTCTCGAAGAACGCCAGTAGTTCGGGTCGCGGAAAACGGAACAGCACCATGGGCTTCCTGCCGTTGTAGTGCACCACGAACGGTTCGGAGCGGCGTTGCCGGATCGCCTCGAGCCGGATCCGTGAGAGCTCTGTCGAGGAGGCGAGGATCGCAAAGTGCTGGCACTCCACGCTCACCCGTCCGCATCGCTCGGCATGGGCCAGCACATAATTGAGCACCCCCTGATCACCGCAGAAGAAGCACTCCGGATGGGTCAGCCGCATGGGTGACGTCCACTGAACCCAGCGCTCGAATGCTGCCCGATCGAGTAAGCCGGACGTGGCCACGAGATGGCCGGACGTGAACAGCCAGCGCGGCCGCTCGAACTCGGGGTCGAGGCGGCGGAGCGATTCGAAGTCGTAGGCATAGCGCTGCATCTCCTCGATGTGGCTGGCCTCCACAGCGTCCGGAGAGATCACAAAATCGGCGTCGGAATTGCTGAGGGCGGACACCAGGTCGCCACAGAGCACCGTGTCGGCATCGAGGATCAGCAGACGCTGCCCTGGGAAGCGGACCAGCAGCTCAAGCCGGGCGAAACCCCAGCCGCAGGGTTGAGAGAGGGTGTCCAGCGCGGTGGCCCCCAGGACCCGCTCCGCCTCGATGCTGCCGACGACGCCATACACCGGATCGCAGATGAAGCGGATCGGGATCTCCGGCGACCAGTAGCGGACGCTCGCAGCCGCGATGCGGGCAAGCCAGAAGTCACGCGCGGTGCAGAGAATGCAGACAGCGTCGATCCTGGCCATGACAACTCGTCGAAGGTGATGATGGCGCGGGATCCCTAGACAACGAGATTTTGGAGCAAGCCAACGGAATCCTAGTGACCGTACTGGTGGCCTCCCGTTGTAGGGAAACCCTGCTACCCGGCTGCTTGGCGTCGCTGCTGAGCCAGACCCTTCAACCGATCGAGATCCTGCTCATCCACGGCCCCGGCGGCAACGACCGCGAGGCGGCCGCCCCTTTCCTGGGTGACCCCCGGCTCCGCTGCCTGCCCTCGCCCCGGCCCGGTCTCTATGCCGCCTGGAACACCGGGATCGCGCAGGCCCGGGGCCGGTACCTCGCCAATCTGAACAGTGATGACCGCCTGCGCCCCGATGCTCTTGAGCGCATGGCCGCCGCTCTCGACGCCCACCCCGATGTGTGCCTCGTCTACGCCGATTCACTGGTCACGACCAGGCCCGGAGAGACCTTCCAGCACAACTCCAGCGGGGGCCGGCAGCTCGTCATGCCGGACTTCACAACCCATTCCCTGCTGGCCGGCTGTCACTGCGGTCCCCATCCGATGTGGCGGCGTTCGGTTCACACCTGGGCCGGAGAGTTCGACGAGAGCTTCATGAGCGCCGGCGACTACGAGTTCTGGCTGCGCCTGGCCGAGCGCGCACCGATGCTGCACCTGCCCGAGCCTCTGGGGCTCTACTTCGACAATCCGCAGGGTCTCTCCCGGGCGGACCAGGCCCGTGCCCGCGCCGAGCGGGTGCGGGCGATGAAGGGAGTTCTGCACCGCTACCGGGACATCGTGCGGGCGGCGGCCGCGCCCCTGGAGCGCCTGGCATGAGCACCGCCCCATCCCATGCCGTGCTGCTGACGACGGACTTCCGTCCGATGCCTGGAGGCATCGCCAGCTTCCTGCATGGCCTGTGGGACCACGTGGCCGACGTGATGCCGGCCACGGTGATCTCCACCGTGCCCCACAGCGGCGCCGCCTGGCCGCATCGCTATCGCCTCACGATCCTCGAGGCGGTGGCGGATCCCGCGCTGAGCCCCCCCCAGCGCCTGCTGACGATGCGGGGCCGAGGCGTACCGACAACGCTGGCTCACCTCCGGCCGATTCGAGCCGGTGCCCTGGTGCTCGTGGGGGTGTGGAACGTGCTGGCCCATGCCTGGTGCCGGGGTCTCGTGCGGGCCGGCATCCCCTACGGACTCCTGGCCCATGGCAGCGAACTCGCCGATCCAGCCCTCTACCAAAGCGTTGAGGGCTGGCAGCGGGAGGACGTTGCGGACGCCAGGTTCCTGTTCGCCAACAGCCGGGACACGGCGGCACGGCTGCGCGCCCGCTTCGGGGATGACCTGTGCCTCCGCGTGCTGCACCCAGGTGTCTACGAGCCGCCCCATCGGGAGAGCCTGAACCCGCGGATCGCCGGACTGCGGCGGGAGTTGGGCCTGTCCGGCGGTCCCGTGGTGCTGACCGTGGCCCGCCTGGAGCCGAGCAAGGGGGTCGACCTTGTGATCGACAGCCTGGGAGACCTCGTGCGCTCCTTTCCCGGGCTGCGCTACGTGGTGGCTGGAGCGGGTCCTGAGCGGGCGTCGCTGGAGCGGCGGGCCGGGGAACTGGGAGTGGCGGCGTCGGTGCGGTTTCTCGGCTCCGTCGACGAGAGCACGAAGCAGGCCCTCCTTGCCCTCTGCGATGTCTTCGTGATGCCGAGTCGGTTGGTCTCCGGGCGGCCCTGGGAGGGCTTCGGGATCTCCTACCTGGAGGCCGCCGCCGCCGGCCGTCCGGCGGTGGGGGGGCGCGTCGGGGGTACCGGCGATGCCATCGTCGATGGCGTCACCGGCCTGCTGGTGGACAGCACCGGGCCCCGCCCCACCTTCAACGCGCTCTCAAGGCTCCTGACCGATGCCGAGCTCCGTACCCGTCTCGGCCAGGCCGGCCGTGAGAGGGTGCAATGGCAATTCCTCTGGCCCAGCGTCGCTGCCGGTTTCCTGCGGGAAGCCGGGCTAAGCCTCTGAAGGACCGCTTCCAGGGCGTGATCCCGGCGCTCGGCGGCGGTCGGCCCAGCGCTTGACGACCCCAAGAAACTCGGAGCGACTATCCGCGCTCCGTCGCCGGGTCAGGTTCGAGCCATGCATGCGGTGCGTGGTCAGCGCCTCCTCCAGCAGCCGGCGCTTCAGCCCTGCTGCCTCTGCACGCATGAACCAGTCAACGGCGTCGGCGAACCACAGTGAGGTGTCGAACAGACCTACCGTTTCGAAGGCGCCGCGACGGGCCAGCAGCGTGGTGGTCGCAAAGCCAGGTACAGGCTGGGTGGCCCGGTTCAGATGGCGGAGGCGTTCAGCCTCTCCCGCCACCGCCGGCTCCCACTGCAGACGGGCATGGCTCAGACAGAGATCCAGCGACGGATCATCTGCAAAGCTCTGCCGTTGGCGCCGCAGTTTGTCGGGGTGCCAGAGGTCGTCAGGATCGAGGAAGGCGACGAAAGCACCACGGGCCTCCTCCACTCCGCGATTGCGGGTGGCGGCTGGCCCGAGTCGGTCCTGGGTGAACACCCGGACCTTGGGGCCATGGGCGTGGGCGATGGTCAAAGTGTCGTCCTCGGAGCCATCGTCGACCACCACGACTTCGATCTCTGGGTAGGACTGCCCAAGGATGCTGGCCAGAGCCTGGTCGAGATAGCGGGCGGCGTTGAACGTGGGAACCACGCAGCTGATGAGACTGCCCTCAGGGGCCATCGCCAGTCTCAGCGCTCTGGTGCCAGGGGATCTCACCCACATCAGGCATCGGCGGATCCAGTGCCAGCAGCTGCTCCATGTCGCGGAACACCTCGAAGACGGGCGTCTCATAGGGCTGCCTGCCGCCAATCGGGTGGGCGTCAGGCGGCGAAGCCGCCGGGGCGGTGGTGGCGACCCGGATGATTCCCTCCGCTTCCAGCTGTTGCAGGAGCGTCGAGAGATCCTCCTCCGCCCGGGTGGGCTCCACCTCGAAATGCGTGCAGAGCCGATTGGCCATCGCGGCGATGTCGTGACCTGCCTCGATCAGGGGCCAGATGGCACCGGCGACGGTGTTGCTTGTGTAATAGGAGCCTGTGGAGAGATTGATCACCACCACTTCTCCATCCATGACCTGGGCGGCGACTTGGTCGACGGCAACCTCGAAATGCTGGGGTGAGCTCAACCTTTTCCATCGCCGAATCGCCGGTAAAGACTAGCGAAGGCGTCCAGGTGCGCCTCCCAGCTGAAGCGATCGCGAGCCCTCCACCGGCCCTGTTCGCCGAGTCGGATCGCTCGGTCCGGGTCTGACAACAGCTGCAGCACCGCCCCGGCCAGGGCAGCGGGATCCTCCTTGGGCACCAGCAGACCGGTCTCACCCTCGGCCACCACCTCCGGCAGTCCTCCCACCCGGGCGGCGATGACCGGGCGGGCCTGGCTGGCCGCCTGCAGGGCCACCAGGCCGAACGCCTCCCGCCAGCGGGAGGGGACCAACACCAGCGTTGCGGTGTTGATCAGCTCCGGGATGCGCTCCGGCGCCACCCAGCCGAGGAAGCGGACATGCTCCTCCAGGCCAGCCTTGGAAGTGAAGGCCTTCAGCTGCGGCAGGGCCGGCCCGGCTCCCGCAACAACGAGCTGGGTCTGGGGATGCCGGCGGAGGATGGCAGGAAGGGCCTCAAGGGCCAGGTCGAAACCCTTCTCGTGCACCACGCGCCCGAGCAGAAGCAGAACGGGCCGCGTGAACGGGAGTGGAGTAGGGGCCAGTGGCGAAGGATCCAGCGCGTTGAGCACCACCGACGAACGGGAGGCCGTCGCGGGCAGTTGCTCGTGGAGGCCGGCCAGCACGGCGGCCGAATTGGCGGTGATCCAGTCGGCGCTCGAAAGGGCCTTGAACAGCAGCGAGTCGGTCCGGTTCAGTTCCCCCTCCAGGGTCACCCGCAGCGACAGCAGCATCGGGCAGGGGTGCGCGGCGCGCGTCAACAGATGGAAGAGCACGGAGGCGTCGGTGAGGTGAAGGTGCACCAGATCTGGACGGAAGGTGCGCAACACCTCCGTCACCTCGCCCCGCATCCGGACGATCCCGGCGGGATCGCGGTGCGTCATCGCCTCCTCGAAGCGGAGACGGTGCACCGGGATGCCATGAAAGTCGTCGCGCGCAGGCAGGTCGCGCTCACCCGGAGAGGTCAGCACCGCACATTCGAACCCACGCTTTCGCATCTCCGGCAGGAAGCGGGTGGCATGAACCTCCACCCCGCCGATGTGAGGCCAGAAGCGCTGAACCCAGTAGAGAATCCGCATCGGATCAGCTGGCGGCCATCCGGCGACCGATCACCCCAGGGAGGGACTGCCAGCCGCGCCTCCAGTGGCGCGCCCGCAAGTGGGGCACGGTCCGCCGAGGCCCGCTGTCGAGCCGCGCCAGGTAGGTGCTGTCCGGGAACAGGATCCAGCGAGCGAGCGTGAGGCGGGAGCGGACGCCGGCGGAGCGCCAGAGGTCGGCGAGCCAGGTGGGGCGACCGAGCCGGGCGGCGTGGATCAGCAGGTCACGCTCCAGCCAGCTGGCACGGGCAGCGTCTGCGGAGAGGGCCGCGAGGGTGGCAGGGGGCACCGGCGTTCCGATCCGCTTGGCGAGGTAGCCGAGCGTCACCGCCAGCGGGGCCGCGAGGCCGCTGGCAGCGGCGGTCTCTCGCAGGCGCTGCCAGTCGAGATCGGGCCGGGTGACGACGATCGCATGGGCATCGCCCACCCAGCGCAGGGTCGAGCGGCCCTGGCTGCAGGCCGCGTGCGCACAGAGATGAAGGAGCAGATCATCGTCCGCAGGTCGCCGCACCGCGATGCCGAGGGCCTGGATGGAGATGGCCCGACCGTCGAACAGCCGGATGGCCGGCCCCTCGAAGGGAGGCTTCAGCGTCAGGGGGTGGAGGCGCACGGGCAGAAGACGCCGATGCACGAAGGAACGGCTGGGCCCCGGGATCGGCTGCTCTCTCAGCCCTGCTCCGGCCAGGGCAGCGGCGGCGGAGTCCAGATGCTCATGGACCACGAGCAGATCGACGTCGTGGCAATGGCGCAGCCACGGCTCCGGCAGGATCGTCTCGGCCACCGCCGCGCCGCGCGCCAACAGGAAGGGCAAACCGGTTGCTGTGAGGGTGGAGAGGATCTCGGTGAGGATGTCCCGGTAGCGGTCGGAGCGGCGCTGCTCGTGCAGCAGCGCCGCTCGCAGCCAGGCCGCATCGCTGCGATGGAGCGGCGCTCCGGCGTTGAACAGCGAGGTGGCCAGCAACGCGGCCATGCCGCGCATGCCGGCGTTCGTGCCCGCCAGCCCCTCCACCGGGGCGTGTCGGGAACGCCAGCGCTGCCAGGCCTCCACGGCCACCGGCGGCGGGGCCAGACAAGCGAGCAGGAACGAAGTTGCCGTTTCCCCCGGCAGGATCCCGCCGAGAAGATCGAGTGGAGAGTGCAGTCGTTCTTCCAAAGGGGGCCTGCAATCTCCGGCGAGATGGTGAATTCGAATGATAAGAACTGCACCCCAGGAGGCCACTGAACATGCCTCACAACGCCGGACTCCATCAACCGCTTCAGGCGATAGCAAAGGATCCCACCACCAGATGCAGTTCGTGAGTGCGTGTGTCAGCACTGACTCTGCCAGTTCAGATGCGAGCTCAGAAACAGCGGGAGCTGGGCTCTTGAACTCTCACCCACTCGTTGCCGGGATCGATGTTGAGCAACCGGCTGAGTGGAGGCCTGGCGGCAGGGTCGAGCCGAGCAATACCGCCTCTGCCTAGGATCGCCCCTGCGACACCTGCCCATGGCCTCCGAGCCCCATCCCCCCCAGCAGCTGCTGGTCATGCCGGAGGACGGCGCCGAGGCGGTGCTCTCCCTGGTGGACCAGGCCCGGCACCAACTGCTGATCAAGCAGTTCAAGCTCAGTTCCGAGGCGGTGCTCGAGTGCCTGCGTAGCGCCCACGCGCGGGGGGTGGAGGTGCGGGTGATGCTCAACCCCCACACCTCCGGCGGCGATCGCTGGAACGACGAGACCTTTGCCCGGTTGCAGGGATGGGGCATCGCCACCATCTGGACGAGCGAGTCTTTCCCGGTCACCCACGAGAAGTCGATGGTGATCGACCGGCAGGCCGCCCTGGTGGCCACCTTCAACCTGGCCGACAAGTACTTCAGCGAAACCCGTGACTACGGGGTGGTGAGCCGCGACCCGGCAGTGGTGGCGCAGGTGGCGGCAGGCTTCGAAGCCGATTGGCATCGCACCTTCTTCGTGCCCGATCTGGAGGTTGGGCTGGTCTGGAGCAGCGCCCACAGCCGCGGCCAGATGGCCCGTGTGATTGACAGCGCCGAGCGCACCCTGTGGATCCAGCATCCGAAGTTCGTGGATGCGGTGATCCTCGAGCGGATCATCTGCGCCCGGGAGCGGGGCGTGAAGGTGCGGGTGCTGTGCGGCGGCAAGCACGGCATCAGCGACTGGGACATCTACGACACGTTCGCGTCGCTGCGGTTGATGCAGCGTTTCGGCGTGAAGGTGCGCCGGCAGAAGCACCTCAAGATGCACGCCAAGCTGATCCTGGTGGATGGGGAGTATGCCCTCACCGGCTCGATGAACATCGACCGCAGCGCCTTCGATCTGCGCCGCGAGCTCGGCATCGAGACCGCGGCGCCCGCCGTGGTGGAGCGCCTGCGGCAGACCTTCGAGCACGACTGGAAGAAGGCCCGCCGCTACCACACCCCCGACCCCCTCGATCCCAGCCAGCACGAGGAGGGGGAACTGCCGCCGGATCCCCACTTCGTGCACGACTGAATGGCCGACCCCCTCGCTCCCGCCCCCGCACCACCGCAGCCGCCGCCGACCTCGCCGCCACCCTCCCTGCCACCTTCCCTGCCCCAGCTGTTCACCGGCATGCTGCAGGTGGCGCTCTCCTCCTTCGGTGGCGGTCTCTCGGTCTGGAGCCAGCGGATCGTCGTGGAGCGGCGCCGCTGGATGACCAACGAAGACTTCCTCACCGGCTACACCGTGGCCCGGCTGCTGCCGGGCCCGAATCAGATCAACATGGCCGTCTACATCGGCGCCTTCCTCCACGGCCTTCCCGGGGCCCTGGTGGCCCTGGCCGGCATGCTCGTGATCCCCTTCGCGCTGCTGATGGGGCTGGGCATGCTTTACCTCAGCTTCCAGAGCCTGCCCCTGGTCGACCGGGTGCTCGACGGCATGGTGGCCGTGGCGGCGGGCCTGGCCCTGTCGATGGGCTTCAAGATCCTTCCCGACTACCGGGCCGATCCGGTGGCCCTCGGCCTGGCGACCGTGGTGGTCGTGGCGATGACCGTGTTCCATGTGCGGCTCGTGCCCCTGCTGCTGGTGGTCTCTCCGCTGGCGATGGCCTGGTACTGGCCCCGGCAAGGGGAAGGGGGCGATCGGCCGTGATCCCGCTCTCGCTGCTGGGCGTGGTCGCCGCCACCTGCACGCCGGCCCGCCTGAGCGATCTTGGGCAGCTGCTGCGGGTGCTCGGCACCTTTCTTGGCCTCTCGCTGTTCTCGATCGGCGGCGGCAACACCCTGCTCACCGAGTACCACCACATCAGCGTCGACGAGTTCTGCTGGCTGAGCTCCGGCCAGTTCGCCGATCTCTACGCCCTGGCGGAGGCGGCACCCGGCCCCAGCTCGATGCTGGTGGGTCTGCTGGGGATGGCCGCCGCCTGGAAGGAGGGGCCGGTCTGGGCCGTTGCATCGGCCTGCGCCGCCGAGGTGGCGATCCTTCTGCCCTCCACCCTGCTGGTGGTGGCGGCCTGCCTGGGCTGGAACCGCTTCCGCGACTCCCCCTGGCGGCGGGCCTTCGAGCGGGGGATGGGGCCGATCACCCTGGGGGTGCTGTTCGCCGTGGGTCTGAAGATCCTGCACCTCTCGGATCCCAACCCCGCCGCCCTGGTGGTGTCGCTGCTGTCGTGCGTCCTGGTGCTCCGCACCCGGATCTCTCCCCTCGGAATGATGGCGGTCGCTGCGGCGCTGGGGGGCTTCGGCCTGTTCCACCGCTGAACAGCGGCACCGGACACCAGCACGGCGAACCGGCAAGGCCCTGGCCACCGAGTGGATCACTGATACCGTTTGGCGCCTGAACCCCACGCCCGCCCGATGAGCAGCCGCCCCTCCCCCACGCTGGTGGGCCTGCTGTTCGGAGGCGCTTCTGATGAACATGCGGTGTCGATCCGCTCCGCGGCCACCGTGCTGGCGGCCCTGCGATCCGGCGCCAATGGCGAGCGCTACCGGGTGGCCTGCTTCTACATCGACCGCCAGGGCCGCTGGTGGCCGCCTGCGGTGGCCGCAGCGGTGCTGGAGAAGGGCACCCCAGCGGAACCAGGCAGCCTGGCGGCCGATCCCGGCCCGAGCGGCTTCCGCGGCTTCCCCGAGGGGGCGCTGGAGGTGGAGGTGTGGTTCCCGGTGCTGCATGGCCCCAACGGCGAGGACGGCACGATCCAGGGGCTGTTCACCCTGATGCAGGTGCCGTTCGTGGGTTCCGGCGTGCTGGGGTCGGCGGTGGGGATGGACAAGCAGGCGATGAAGGCGGCCTTCGCCGCTGCCGGACTTCCCCAGGTGCCCTACGTCTGCGTTTCGGCGGCGGAGCTGGCCGGCGACGGCGAGGGCCTGCTCGACCGGCTGGAGGCGCGGCTGGGCTATCCCTGCTTCGTCAAGCCGGCCAACATGGGCTCCTCGGTGGGCATCAGCAAGGCCACCGACCGCGCCACCCTGCTGGCCGGGCTGCACACAGCCGCCGCTCTGGATCCCCGCCTGGTGGTGGAGCAGGGGGTGAAAGCCCGGGAACTGGAATGCGCCGTGCTCGGCACCCGCAGCCTGCAGGCCTCGGTGCTCGGCGAGATCCGCTTCGATGCCGACTGGTACGACTACACCACGAAGTACAGCGAAGGGCTGAGCCACACCGTGATCCCGGCCGATGTGCCGCCGGAGCTGGCGGAGCAGGCGCGCGCCATGGCCGTCGAGGCCTGCCGGGCGGTGGGGGCCAGTGGCCTGTCGCGGGTGGATTTCTTCTACGAGGAGGCCAGCGGCGCCCTCTGGCTCAACGAGATCAACACCCTGCCGGGCTTCACTCCCCAGAGCATGTACCCGATGCTGTGGGAGGCCAGCGGGGTGTCGCGGGAGCAGCTCGTCCACCAACTGGTGCAGGAAGCGAGAGAATCCACGCACCGAACTCCCCTCGGAGGTGGCGCGGCATGAGTCATGGGCTTCTCTGGATCCCCTTGCTGCTGGTGTTCGTGCTGCTCACGGCCCTGGGCTGGCTGGAGCGCCGCCGCCAGCAGCTGTTCCGGGCCTGGGCGGAGGGCGCCGAGCTGGCCAAGCTCGACGGCTGCGGGGCCGCCCGCCTGGTGGACGGGGAGCTGAGCTGGTGTCGCTTCGAGGCCGGCAGCTTCCAGCCGGCCGAGAGCTTCGTGATCAAGCAGCTGGAGCTGGTGGAGCTGCTGTCGCTGGGCTCCGGCGAGGCGCCGCTCACCGAGGAGAGCCAGGGACCCTGCCGGCTGCGGCTGGTGGGTGGCGGCCTCCAGAAGGATCTGCCCTTCTCCGATGCCCAGCGGGCCCGGCGCTGGATCGATGAACTGATGGCCCGCTCCCGCTGCGAACTGTGACCAGCTCCCCCCTTCCCCCCGGGGCTGCCCGGCGCAAGCAGCTGAGGCAGCAGCGGCGGGCCGAAAGGCTGCGGCAGCTCTGGCAGCTGGTCGCCTTCAGTGCCATCGCCACCGGCCTGGGTTGGGTGCTGCTCAGGGAGGGCTGGAACCTCCGCGATGCCTCCCAGGTGGAGGTGGTGGGCAGTGAGATGGTGAGCCGCGACCAGGTGATCGAGGCCGCCGGCCTCCGCTTCCCCCACCCCCTGCTCACCCTCCAGCCGCGGGAGCTGGGCAGCAGCCTGTCCCAGGCCCTGCCGGTGGAGCGGGTACAGGTGACCCGCGCGATCCTGCCGCCCCGGCTGAGGGTGGAGCTGGTGGACCGGGAAGCGGTGGCCCGTGCGGAACGGCGCACACCGCGGGGCCCCGAGCTGGGCTATGTCGACCGTCTCGGCAGCTGGATCAGCACTCGCCAGCACGAAGGGGTGAAGGTGAAGGGGGATGTGAGCCTGCGGGTGGTGGGCTGGACCGAGCGCCACCGCCCCACCCTGGCCCGCGTGCTGGCCCGTCGCGAGCAGCTCGGCACCGGTCTGCGGGAGGTGCGCTTCGAACCCGACGGCAGCCTCTGGCTGGTCACTGTCCCCCTGGGACGGATGCGTCTCGGCCCGTCCGACAACCAGGTCGACCGGCGGCTGGAGGTGGCCGGCCATCTGCTCACCACCCTGCCGGCCCGGCTGGGGGGGCGGGCGCCGCGCCTGATCGACCTCAGCGATCCGGAACAGCCCGAACTCAGCATGCCCGGCGGGGGCAGCGCGCCGCGCGGTCCCTCCCTGGCCGGACCGCCCCGCGGGGGCCAGTAGGCCAGCAGCGGACAGCCATCCCTAACAGGCCATTGCCCTCAGAGGCGATCGGGGTCAAGCTGGTCCCCTTCCGGGCCCAGGGTCCCTGCCACCGACATAATGCAGCCGCAGATCAACGGCATCCCCGTCCCTCCCGCAATGGCGAGCGAACCGGCTTCCCCCTTCCCCGTCGATCTCACGTCCTTGCAGGAGAACCGCGACATGAGTCAGGCACCGGCGAGCACCAATGGCATCGTCCCGAGCCAGTCGGCCCGGATCGAGGTGATCGGCGTGGGCGGCGGCGGCAGCAACGCCGTGAACCGGATGATCGCCTCCGATCTCCAGGGGGTGGGCTACCGGGTGCTCAACACCGATGCCCAGGCCCTGCTGCAATCGGCAGCCCGTCAGCGGATCCAGCTGGGTCAGAAGCTCACCCGCGGCCTCGGGGCCGGCGGCAACCCGGTGATCGGCCAGAAGGCAGCGGAGGAATCCCGTTCGGATCTGCAGCAGTCGCTGGAGGGGGCCGACCTGGTGTTCATCGCCGCGGGCATGGGGGGCGGCACGGGCACCGGCGCGGCACCGATCCTGGCCGAGGTGGCCAAGGAGTGCGGCGCCCTCACGGTGGGCATCGTCACCAAGCCCTTCGGGTTCGAAGGACGGCGCCGTCTCCGCCAGGCCGAGGAGGGGATCGCCCGGCTGGCGGAGAACGTGGACACCCTGATCGTGATTCCGAACGACCGCCTGCGGGACGCGATCGCCGGCGCTCCGCTGCAGGATGCCTTCCGCGCCGCCGACGATGTGCTGCGCATGGCGGTGAAGGGCATCACCGACATCATCACCAAGCCTGGCCTGGTGAACGTCGACTTCGCCGACGTCCGCTCGGTGATGGCCGATGCCGGCACCGCCCTGCTGGGTATCGGGGTGGGCTCCGGCCGCTCCCGGGCCAGCGAGGCCGCCCAGGCGGCGATCAGCAGCCCCCTGCTGGAATCGGCCCGCATCGAAGGAGCCCGCGGCTGTGTGATCAACATCAGCGGCGGCAAGGACATGACCCTCGAGGACATGACCACAGCCTCCGAGGTGATCTACGACTCGGTCGATCCCGATGCCAACATCATCGTGGGCGCGGTGGTGGATGAGAGCCTCGACGGCGAGATCCACGTGACCGTGATCGCCACCGGCTTCGAGGGCCAGGGCACCCACAGCCTCGACCGGCCTGCGGTGGCCACCAGCTTCAGCAATGCGTTCACACCCGAGTCGGGAAGCGATGACAGGGGCGCGATGATTCCACCCTTCCTGCTCAATCGGCAGGGCCGAGTCGACTGACATCCCAGGGATTGGCAGGGCGTCCGGGAGTTCCTCTCCCGGTGCCCATCGTCTTGCGTGCGCTTTGCGGGCAGGGCTACAACGGCATGCCGCTGGGCCGTGATCGCACGCCGATGGGTCACGAAGGTGGTGACCCGGAGTCCACGCCTGCCCTGAGCATCCCGTGTGGCTGCTCCCTTCCGGTCCTGACCAGATTTGGGCGTCGGGGCCGCGTGGGTCCGAGTCGCTCGGATGCTAGCAATGCACCAGCCGCGATCCCGGTCCGTGCCCCAGCGCCCCGCCGATCTCCAGCTGCGCAAGCAGGCCGGGCTGCCGATCACGGTGCTCACCGCCTGGGATGCCCTCTCAGCGGCGGTGGTGGCCGAGGCGGGCGCCGACGCGGTGCTGGTGGGCGACTCCCTGGCGATGGTGGTGCTCGGCCATGCCACCACCCTGCCGGTGACGCTCGACGAGATGCTCCACCACACGCGGGCGGTGGCGCGGGGTCTGGAGGCGGCCCGCAGCGCCAGCGCCGGCGGCCGGCCGCTGATCATCTGCGATCTGCCCTTCCTCAGCTATCAGTGCAGCCCGGATGAGGCGGTGGCGGCCGCCGGGCGGGTGCTCAAGGAGACGGCCGCCGCGGCCGTGAAGCTGGAGGGCGCCGAACCGGAGACCGTGGCGGTGATCGACCGGCTGGTGCGGGCGGGCATCCCGGTGATGGGGCATCTCGGGCTGACGCCCCAGTCGGTGCACCGACTCGGCTATCGGCGCCAGGCCGGCGATCCGGTGAGCCAGAACCGCCTGCGCCGCCAGGCCCTCGCCCTCGAGGCCGCGGGCTGTTTCGCCCTGGTGCTGGAGCACATTCCCGCCGAGCTGGCCACCGAACTGAGCGGGCGCCTGGCGATCCCGGTGATCGGCATCGGTGCCGGCGATGCCTGCGACGGCCAGGTGCGGGTCACCGCCGACCTGCTGGGGCTGACGCTGCGCCAGCCCCCGTTCAGCCCACCGCTGCTGGACGGGCGGGGACTGGCGGTGGAGGCCCTGCGGGGCTGGATCCGGGCCCAGCGGACGCCCACCACGCCAGCAGCTCCCTCAGCACCGCATTGCTGAGGGCCAGCCCCTCCGGATCGCTCAGGCGCCAGCGCGGGCCCTCCACCACCAGCAGGCCCCGGCGCTCGAACGGCGCCAGCTGCACCCGCAGCCCGTTCAGGGCGACAGGATCCAGACCGTGCACCGCCGCCAGGGCCGCCAGGTTCACCCCCTCCCGCAGGCGCAGCCCCACCAACAGCCGCTCGTCGGCCGGCATGCCCCGGGGGGCCCCCGGCTCCTGGGCCTGGGGGGCTCCCTCCGCCAGCCAGGCGGCATAGCCCTCGCGGGTGCGCGGCCGGGCCGTGCGCACGCCCTGGGGGGCCGAGGTGGCTCCCATGCCGAAGCCCCACCAGCCGGCGCCGCTCCAGTAGACGCGGTTGTGGCGGGAGGCGTGGCCCGGCAGGGCATGGTTCGACACCTCGTAGCGGCCGTAGCCCGCGGCGGCGAGCCGCCGGCCGGTGTGCTCCATCAGATCGGCCGCCAGGTCGTCGTCGGGGAGGTCCAGATCCCCCCGCTGCCAGCGCCGCTCGAACACCGTGCCGGGCTCCACGATCAGGTCGTAGACCGAGAGATGGGGGGCCCCGGAGGCGATCGCCCGCTCCAGCTGGCCGTCCCAGTGGGCGAGGGTCTGGCCCGGAAGGCCCTGGATCAGATCGAGGCTCCAGCTGGCCAGATCGCCGCGCCGCTGGGCCGCCCGCAGCCAGGCGCAGGCCTGCCCCAGATCGGCGCCGCGGTGGCGGCGTCCGAGGCCGGCCAGCACGGCGTCGTCGAAGCTCTGGCCGCCCAGGCTCACCCGGTTGACGCCCGCCTCCAGGTAAGCGGCCAGGCGGGCTTCGTCGAAGCTGGCGGGATCGAGCTCCAGGGTCACCTCGGCGCCGGGCATCCGGCCGAATCGCTGGTCGAGGGCCGCCAGCAACACCGCCACCTGCTCAGGCGCGAGCAGCGAGGGGGTGCCGCCGCCGAGATACACCGTGGCCAGGGGTGGACCAGCGGGGGCGGCGGCGATCTCCCGGTGCAGCAGGTTGAGATAGGCGCGGATCGAAGCGGATCCAGGACCGCCCGCCCCATCGGCGCGATCCCCGAGCGGAACCACGGGGAAATCGCAGTAGAAGCAGCGGCGGTGGCAGAAGGGGATGTGCAGGTAGGCGGAGCGGGGCGGCCGCGTCACGGGCGGTAACCCCTCGCTGGCAATCCGCTCCGGATCCGTCATGCTGCGGGGCTGATGTGATGGGCAGCCACAGGATCCCGGAATGGTGGACTCCCTCATCCTGCTGCTGTTCGTGATCTCCGGCGGGGCCACGGGCTGGCTGGGGGTGGATCTGCTGCCGGAACCCCTGCTGGTGCAGGTGAACAACCCGGAAGGGCTGCGCACGGTGCTGGGCGGTTTCGGCGCCTTCTTCGGCCTGATCGCCGGATTTCTGTTCCAGCAGCTGCGCCGCCGCCTGATGGCCCAGGTGCGCAGCGTGCCCACCGACCTGCTGGTGAGCCGGGCGGTGGGACTGATCCTCGGCCTGCTGGTGGCCAACCTGCTGCTGGCGCCGATCCTGCTGCTGCCCCTGCCCTGGGAGGTGGTGCTGGTGAAGCCGCTGGCCGCGGTGCTCAGCAACGTGTTCTTCGGAGTGCTGGGCTACAACCTGGCCGAGGTGCACGGCCGCACCCTGCTGCGCCTGTTCAATCCCACCAGCACGGAGGCGCTGCTGGTGGCCGAAGGCGTGCTGCAGCCCGCCAGCGCAAAGATCCTCGACACCAGCGTGATCATCGACGGACGCATCCGCGGTCTGCTGGAGAGCGGGCTGCTGGAGGGCCAGGTGATCGTGGCCCAGTGCGTGATCGACGAACTGCAGGCTCTGGCCGATTCGGGCAACGCGGAGAAGCGGGGCAAAGGGCGCCGCGGCCTGAAGCTGCTCTCGGAGCTGCGCGAGACCTACGGCCGGCGCCTGGTGGTCAACAGCACCCGCTACGAGGGCAACGGGGTCGATGACCGCCTGCTCTCTCTCACGTCCGACACCGGCGGCACCCTGCTGACCGCCGACTACAACCTGGCCAAGGTGGCCGAGGTCCGCGATCTGAAGGTGCTCAACCTCAGCGAGCTGGTGATCGCCCTGCGGCCCGAGGTGCAGCCCGGCGACGGGCTGCAGATCAAGATCGTGCGCGAGGGCAAGGAGGCGGCCCAGGGGGTCGGCTACCTGGAGGACGGCACCATGGTGGTGGTGGAAGACGCCCGCAGCCGGATCGGCGAGCGCCTGGCCGTGGTGATCACCGGTGCCCTGCAGACGCCCACAGGCCGGATGGTGTTCGCCCGGGCCGAGGGACCCGCGGCCGGGGGGGGAGCGGAGCGCAGCGGCGGCAAGGGGGGCGGAAAACCCATCGGCGCCAGGGGGCACGGCACTCCGGACCCCCGCTAGGCTCCCAGCTCATGCCCCATGGAAGCTGCGGATGACGGCGTCGGCCCCCTACTACGGCGATTCCGCCGTGATGCGCACGCCTCCCCCCGACCTGGAGTCGCTGCTGCTGAAGGAGCGGATCGTGTACCTGGGTCTGCCCCTGTTCTCCGACGACGACCTCAAGCGTCAGATGGGCGTCGACGTGACGGAGCTGATCATTGCCCAGCTCCTTTATCTGGAGTTCGACAATCCGGAGAAGCCGATCTTCTTCTACATCAACTCCACCGGCACCAGCTGGTACACCGGCGATGCGATCGGCTTCGAAACTGAAGCCTTCGCCATCTGCGACACCCTTCGCTACGTGAAGCCACCGGTGCACACCATCTGCATCGGCCAGGCGATGGGCACCGCCGCCATGATCCTCTCGGCCGGCACCAAGGGCCAGCGAGCAGCCCTGCCCCACGCCTCGATCGTGCTGCACCAGCCCCGCTCCGGCGCCCGCGGCCAGGCCAGCGACATCCAGATCCGGGCCAAGGAGGTGCTGCACAACAAGCACACGATGCTGGAGATGCTGTCGGAAAACACCGGCCGCAGCATCGACCAGCTCTCCCGCGACTCCGACCGCATGACCTACATGACGGCCGAGGAAGCCAAGGAATACGGCCTGATCGACCGCGTGCTCACCAGCCAGAAAGAACTGCCCACGGCGGTGCCCATGGCCGCCGGCCTGGGCTGATCGGCCCCCTCCCTCTTCACCGCTCCCCCCTTCCGCTTCCTCCCCTCGACCCATGCCCATCGGCACTCCCAGCGTTCCCTACCGCCTCCCCGGCAGCCAGTACGAGCGCTGGGTCGACATCTACACCCGCCTGGGCGTCGAGCGGATCCTGTTCCTCGGCCAGGAGGTGAACGACGCGGTGGCCAACCGTCTCGTGGCCCAGATGCTCTACCTCGATTCCGAGGACAGCTCCAAACCGATCCTGCTCTACATCAACTCGCCCGGCGGTTCGGTGACCGCCGGCCTGGCGATCTACGACACCATGCAGTACGTCAAGTCCGACGTGGTGACGATCTGCGTGGGTCTGGCGGCGTCGATGGGGGCTTTCCTGCTGGCGGCCGGCACCAAGGGCAAGCGCCTGGCTCTGCCCCACAGCCGGATCATGATTCACCAGCCCCTGGGCGGCACCAGCCAGCGCCAGGCCAGCGACATCGAGATCGAGGCCCGCGAGATCCTGCGGATCAAGGACATGCTCAACCAGTCGATGGCCGACATGACCGGCCAGAGCCTGGAGAAGATCACCAAGGACACCGACCGCGACTACTTCCTCAGTGCCGCCGAGGCCAAGGAGTACGGCCTGATCGACCGGGTGATCGCCCACCCCAGCGAAGCCTGAGCCCCCCGGGCGGTTGCGGGCGCTTGGGTAGGCTCCCTCTTTGCCCTGCCCGCCGCCCGGAATGGCCCAGCTCTTCTACGACACCGACGCCGACCTCGGCCTGCTGACCGGCAAGACCGTCGCGATCATCGGCTATGGCTCCCAGGGCCATGCCCATGCGCTCAACCTCAAGGACAGCGGCGTGAACGTGGTGGTGGGTCTGTATGAGGGCAGCCGCTCGGCGGAGAAGGCCCGGGCCGACGGCCTCGAGGTGCTGAGCGTGTCCGACGCCTGTGCCAAGGCCGACTGGATCATGGTGCTCCTGCCCGATGAGGTGCAGAAGGCCGTGTACGAGAAGGAGATCGCCCCGCATCTGAGCGCCGGCAAGGTGCTGAGCTTCGCCCACGGCTTCAACATCCGCTTCGGCCTGATCCAGCCCCCCGCCGATGTCGACGTGGTGATGATCGCCCCGAAGGGCCCCGGTCACACCGTGCGCTGGGAGTACCAGAACGGCCAGGGCGTGCCCGCCCTGTTCGCCATCCACCAGGACGCCTCCGGCAACGCCCGGGCGCTGGCGATGGCCTACGCCAAGGCGATCGGCGGCACCCGCGCCGGCATCCTCGAAACCAACTTCAAGGAGGAGACCGAAACCGATCTGTTCGGCGAGCAGGCGGTGCTCTGCGGCGGACTGTCCGAGCTGGTGAAGGCCGGCTTTGAAACCCTGGTGGAGGCCGGCTACCAGCCCGAGCTGGCCTACTTCGAGTGCCTGCACGAGGTGAAGCTGATCGTGGATCTGATGGTGAAGGGCGGCCTCACCGCCATGCGCGATTCGATCTCGAACACCGCCGAGTACGGCGACTATGTGAGCGGCCCGCGCCTGATCACCGCCGACACCAAAGCGGAGATGAAGCGCATCCTGTCCGACATCCAGGACGGCACCTTCGCCCGTAACTTCGTGGCCGAATGCGAAGCCGGCAAGCCGGAGATGGCCAAGATCCGCCAGCGCGACAGCGAGCACCCGATCGAGCAGGTGGGCAAGGGCCTGCGCTCGATGTTCAGCTGGCTGAAGGCCGCCTGAGTCCGGGGCGGCTTCGATGAACCGCGCCGCCCTTCCCTCCCTCCTCTGGTTCAGCCAGCGCGCCGCCCACGCCCTCACCTCGGCCTCGGCGGGCTGGTTGCTGAGCGGGCTGAGCCAGGCGCCGCTGGTGAACGGCCTGCTGCCGGCCCTGTCCGCCTCCACCACCCTGCTGCCGCTGCGCCCGCGGGCCCGCTTCGGGCTGCTGTTGCAACTGGGCGGCCTGCTGCTGCTGCTGGCGGCGGCCCTCCGGCAGCTCGGCCCCTCGCCGGCCTGGCCCCTGCTGGCCAGCGCTCTGGTGGGGGTGGGCCGCACCGCCAGCCTGCTGCCGCTGCAGCGCTGGCTGCTGGCCAGCCAGCACCTTGCTCTGGCCTGGCTGCAACGCCTGGGGGATGCCGGCGGGTTGGTGGGCAGCCTGCTCACCGCCCTGCTCTTCCCGCTGCTGCGCAACACCGCGCCCCAGTTCGCCGTGGCGGCGCTGCTGCTGCTGCCCGCCCTGCTGCTCGTGTTCTCCCCTCGCTTCCGGCCGACGGCAGGGAGCGCCCCGGTCGCGGCGGGCGCCGCCACCGGCCTTGATCTCCGCGGAGGCGCCCAGGGCCTGCTGTTCGGCGCCCTGTTCGCCCTGCTGCCGTTGTGGGTGCGCATGATCGGCAGCGGGAACTGCGTGGATTTCGGCCTGGTGCTGGCGGCCTATGGACTGGGCCGGATCCTCACCCTCCCCCTGCCGCTGCCGGGCTGGAGCCTGTACGCGGCGATGGCGCTGCTGCTGCAGGCCACCAGCTGGCTGCCCGCCTGGGCATGCACGGCGCTGTTCGTGCCGCTCGGGGCCCTGGCCGCGGGCAGCGATGTCCGCCTGGCCGCCTCCCTCACCGCCGGGGAAGGGGAAGGGCGCGGCGGTGCCGCGGAGGAACTGACGCGCCTCGACCGCTCCCTGGCGATCGGCAGCCTGGTGGGAAGCCTGGCCATGGGCGCCGGCACCCAGTTGCTGGGCCTGGCCCATGCCCGGATCCTGATCGTGGTGGCCTACGGACTGGCGGCCCTGTTGCTGCCCCGCCGTCCAGCGGCCACGGCGTGACCCTGCCGTTGCTGCTGCTGGTGCCGGCGGCCGCCGGGCTCGACCGGCTGGTGGGCGATCCGCGGAGCTGGTTCCATCCGGTGCAGGCGATGGGGGCGGTGATCGCAGGGCTGCGGGAGCCCGCCGAAGCCTGGGCGGGCGACCGTCCGGGGCGGCTTCGCCTGGCTGGGGTGGCGATCACCCTGGTGCTGGTGGGGGGCAGCGCCGCCGCGGGCTGGGCCGTGGAACGGCTGGCGGTGAGCGTGCCCCCGGTGGGGCTGCCGCTGCTGCTGCTGGGGCTGGCCAGCGCCCTGGCGGGCCGCAGCCTGGAGCAGGCGGTGAACGCGGTGCTGGCGGCGCTGCCCAGCGCCACCGCCGCCATTGCCACCGGGGCGGCCGATCCCCTGGAGCCCGCCCGCGAACGCCTGCGCTGGATCGTCGGCCGGCAGGTGGACGGACTGCCGGAGGCGGAACTGCTGCGGGCGGCGGCCGAAACCGCCGCCGAGAACGCGGTCGACGGCCTGTTCGCCCCCCTGTTCTGGATGCTGGCGGGAGCCCTGCTGCTGGCCGCCGCTCCCGTGGGAGCCGCTTGGCCGGGCCCCCTGGCCCTGGCCTGGGCCTTCAAGGCAGCCAGCACGCTCGACTCGATGCTGGGCTATCGCCAGGGTCGGCTGCGCTGGCTGGGCACGGCAGGCGCCCGCCTCGACGACATTCTGGTGTGGCTGCCTGCCCGGCTGGTGGCGCTGACCCTGCCCCTGGCGGCGGGTCGACCGGGAGCCACCGGTGCGCTGTGGCAGGCCGCCCTGGCCGACGGGGCCGCCGATCCGTCCCCCAACGCGGGGGTGTCCCAGGCCGCTTTCGCCCATGCGGCGGGGGTACGGCTGGGCGGACTCAACCGCTATGGAGGCGGATGGCGCCAGAAGCCGATCCTGGCAGCGGCGGCGGCACCGCCGGATCGGGCAGCGGTAAGCAGAATTCTCGCCCTCAGCCGCCGCCTGGAGCTGATCTGGCTGGTGGGGGGAACGGCCTTGGTGGGCGCCGTCAGCGTCGTTGCAGCGGCGAGCTAGAGCGGACCAGCGTGGCGGAACGGCTCAGTAAGCACCGCGGTCGCGGGGATCGAGAATCACCAGGAAGGTGCGGGCGATGATCTGGAGATCGAGCCGCAGGCTGCGGTGCCGCGCATAGCGGAGGTCGAGCTTGACCCGCTTCTCGTAGCTGAGATTGTTGCGGCCCGACACCTGCCAGAGGCCCGTGAGGCCCGGACGCACGGCGAGCACCTCATCCATGCGGTCGCCGTAACGGGGCAGCTCCTTGCGAACGATCGGCCGCGGGCCCACCACGCTCATCTCGCCCCGCAGCACGTTGAGGAACTGGGGCAGCTCATCGAGACTGGAGCGGCGCAGGAACTTGCCCAGGCGGGTGATGCGGGGATCGTTGCGCAGCTTGAAATCGTTGCGGAACTCCTCCTCCAGGTCGGGGGACTGGGCCAGCACCGCCGAAAGCACCTTGTCGGCATCACGCCGCATGGTGCGGAACTTGATGCAGCCGAAGCTGCGGTACCCCCGCCCCACCCGCTGCTGCACGTAGAACACCGGCCCCCGGGAGGTGAGCTTGACCAGCAGGCCGAGCAGCAGGAACACCGGCGAGCCGAGGGTGAGCACCGCCAGGGAGAACACGATGTCGCCGCTGCGCTTGATCACCCGCGAACGCCGGGACTGCAGCTCGATCAGCTGGTCGGCGGAGAGCAGCTGAGGAGAGACGCTGAGCAGTGGCTGACGACCGGAGGCAGGTGCGGCGGTGGAAACCATCGAGAGCCCTATCGACTGGCGAATCTAAAGATGTGTCCAGCGCGAAACCCAGTCGGGAGGGTCACTCAGGCCAGAGGCACAGGTTGGGCATCGCGGCTGAGGCGCCGCTCGTGCCGGCCCCAGAACCGCTCCAGCAGCTGCAGCAGGCGCTGCTCGAAGCGCTCGGGGGCAAACTGATCGGCCCAGCAGCGCTGGCCCTCCGCGGGCAACCGGCGCCAGAGCTGCCCGCTCTCGAAGTGCTCCAGGGCCTCCGCCAGGCTGGCGGCGTTCTGGCGGGGGAACAGCAGGCCGGTGGGATGGGGGTCGCCGGAGCGGAGGCAGCGGACCGAATCGAGCAGCCCCCCGGCACCGAAACCGATCACCGGCGCACCGGCGGCCATCGCCTCCACCGGCGCGATGCCGAAGTCCTCCAGGCCCGCATACACATAGGCGCGGCAGCGCTGCAGCCAGGTGGCCGCCTCGAGGTCGTCGCAGCGGCCCAGAAAGCGGGTCTGCGGCCCGGCCATCGCCTCCAGCCGGCGGCGCTCGGGCCCGTCCCCGATCACCACCAGCGGCAGGCCGGTGCGGCGGAAGGCGTCCACCACGAGATCCACCCGCTTGTTGGGCACCAGCCGGCAGAGACTCACGTAAACGTCGTCGCGGGGCTGGTCGCAGCGGAAGCGATCCACCGCCACGGGGGGATGGAGCACATGGGAGCGGCGGCGCCAGAAGCGCTCGATGCGGCGAGCGGTGAAGCGGGAGTTGGCCAGCAGCACATCCACCCGCAGGCTGCTGGCCACATCCCACTGGCGCAGCTGGTGCAGCTGCCAGCGCACCAGCGGCCCCAGCAGGGGGTTGCGGGCGATGGCGGAGCGGGCGAGGTAGGGATGCATCTGGTCCCAGGCGTAGCGCACGGGGGTGTGCACGTAGCTCACATGCAGCTGGTCGGGACCGGTGAGCACCCCCTTGGCCACCAGGTGGCTGCTGCTGATCACGAGCGGGTGCTCCGCGAGATTCAGCTGCTCGATCGCCAGGGGCAGCAGCGGCAGGTACTGCTGCACGTGGCTGATCCCGAAGGGCAGCCGCTGGATGAAGCTGGTGCGCACCCGCCGCCCCGCAAGCCAGCTGCCCGGGCGGCGGCTCTCGCCATCGACGAGGGCGAACAGGTCGGTGGCCATGCCGCGGCGCCGCAGGGCGGCATCGATCGCCTGCGCCACCAGTTCCGATCCACCCACCGAGCGCGGCGTGAACCACTCGTGCACCAGCGCGATCGAGCCCGGCAGACCTTCCATGGGGGGGACCCTAGGCGGGGGCCAGTATCACGAAAACTCACGGCCGATTGCCCCATCGGAGCACCCTGGGGAAGCTGGATCGAGTGGCTGGGTGGCGCAAGCCGGAACCCGATGGCGATCCGCGAGCTTCTCGAAGATTCCCTGCTGGAGCCCGCGATCGGCACCACACCGCGGTTCCGCTGGCATGCCACGCCGGTCGGCATCGCCGCCCTGTGGTCGGAAGGGCCTGCCCCGGCGGCGCCACCGTTCGACATGGCCCTGGAAGAGGGGTTGCAGGTGGGCCTCGACCTCAGCCGCGAGGAGCGCGAGTTTCACCAGGTGAAGGCGGGCCTGGTGCTGCTGTTCCACTCCTGAGCCTTCCGTCCGTGGCCCGGTTGCGGCTCAGGATCGCCCTGCTGCTGGCAGCGGCCATGCTGCCGGCCACGCTGATCGCCCTGGGCGGGGCGCCGCTGCGGGCACAGCTGTCGCCGAACTGCCAGCGCAACGGGGTCGCGGCGGCCTGTGCCGTCACGCCGGGGGAGAGCGGAGCCGAACGCAGCGTGGTCACGGTGATGTTCGCCGACCACAGCGCCTGGCGGCTGGAGAAGGACGAAAGCCGCTGCACCAACAGCCACCCCGTGAGCAGCTGCCCGGCGCTGATTACGGGTGCGAACGGCAACGGAACGCCCCGGCGCGGCAGCTACACCGGCACCTGGTACGAGGGCGGCTACCGCCACAGCTGGAGCGCCCCCGGCATCCGCATCGAGTACGTGTTTGTCGACTGACGTCGCTTCTCCTTGAGCCAGAGAGGTAGACCAAGGGGAGCAACCATGCGGCCCGAGCAGGCGCAGGGCAGGAGAAGCCCACCACAAACCGAGTGAAAATCTATTTCAATTTGACATCCTTTGAACCCCGATACCGATATAACGAAACCAAATCGCACTGCATCCGGCATTGTGAACGAGCCCGCCGCGGAGAAGCCCGGAACACTCGAGTCAAACGCTGAGTGCCTCAATGCCCGAGAGGAGCCCGACGGCGAACTTCTTGACCTGATCCGCAGCTGGCAGTCCCTGCTGACCCTCTGGGCCACCGACAGCAGGATCGGCAGGGCGGCGCGCATCGCCCTCCGCCTTTCTGATCACCACCCGAGCCTGGATCAGTTTGTGGCGATGCTCGCCGCCGGCGACTTCAGGGAACTTCCGCAGATTCTTGTACTCGACTGGGAGGAGATGGAGGGCAGTGCCTGCGCCTATGCGCCGGAGCGGCGGCTGATCCTGATCAATCGCGAGTGGCTGGCGAACGCCCTTGCCGAACAGGTGTTCGCCGTACTCACCGAACAGCTCGGCCACCACCTCGATGTTCTGTTCAACCCGCTCGATACCCCGGGCGACGAGGGTGAGCTCTTTCTCGAATGCCTGCGTGCCGGTGATCCTTCCGACGACACCATCGCGCTGTTCCGCAAGCAAGAGCCAGGCGGCGTGGTGCATCTCCATGGAGAAAGCATCGCCGTCGAGGAAGCCGGCGCGGGCGCCGTCTGTTTCGACCTGCGCGATCTGCCCTACCCGTCCGAGCAGCCGCCTGCATGAGCCCCACCCTTCTTTGCGCCGATCCGCTCCATCCCTTCTGCCAGGTCATGGCCGAGCGGTTCGGGATTCGTCCCCACCCTCCCGGCACGCCGCTGGCCAGCAGCGAGGAGCCGCTGCTGGTCGTGCAGACGGTCTCCGCACCAGCGCTGCGCTGTGATCCAGGCGGGCGGCCTCTGCTGCTGATCGCTCCATGGCACCTCGACCTGCCGGCTTCTGCCGCCGGAGCCGCCTTGTTGCGCCATGGGCCGCTGGTGTCCGATCTCCGCCCTCACGATGAGGCCCTCACCCTGCAGCGGCTGCTGCTCTGGCCCTATGGCAACGCGGCGATGGCCTGGCTTGCGGATGAGGATCTGCTGAGCGCCATCGAAAACTGGCTGGGCGATCCCTGGCGGGGGGAGCGCTGGCTGGAGGGCCCGGAGGCCTTCACGGCTGAGCAGCTGGCGGCCGCCGTCAGCGCCGTTCTCCGGGCGGCCCTGGCCAGCCCAGTCGCCTTCGCCGCCCTCAAGTTCCAGGCCTGCGACCGCGATGGCGACCAGCGGCTCGACCCCGAGGAGCTGCGCCGCACACTCCTGCAGGCCGGCGTGAGTGCTAGCGAGGCCAACTGGGCACTGGAACTGCTGGGCTGCCCTGAGGGCCTCGATGCCGCGCAGTTCCATGAGGGGATCGATACGGCCCTGGCGGCCGCCCTGGCCGAGCAGCACGCGGAGGTGCAGGTTGTGCGGCTGGATCGGCCGGCGGCCGTCGCCGAACTGCTGCTGCACGGCTGGAGCGAGGCGGCAGCCACCGCCTTTCACCAGCGGAGCGCTGCGGCGCCTCCTGCCAACGGCATCACCCTCGCAAGGGGCACAACCCCTCTGGCGGCGTCGCTGAGCGTCCGTGCCGTCGACTGGATCCCGGTGGAAATCGTGCCCGCTCTGGGTGTGATCAGCCGGCGGGCGGGGCGGCTTGAGGGTCAGCAGGCCCTGCTGTTCACCTACCGCCGACGCGACGGCCGTGTCGATCTGCTGGAGCGCAGCCTGGATTTCCGCCTGTTCGACCTGCGCGACCGCGACGTTGCCAGCGCTCAGGGCAGCCGAGACAGCGGCGAGGTACTGACCTGGCGCAAGGGCGATCTCGAGCGCAGCCTCACGCTGGTGGATCAGCGCGTGGTGGGGCTGCGGGTGCGCGGCCACTGGGGGGATCTGCACCGGGCGGAGAGGCTGCTGATCCGCGGCGAGACGATGCCGAACTGGCTGCGGGTGCTGTTCCGCCGCACCGGTGAGTTCCAGCTGCAACAGGAGCTGCCCCGCGCGCCGGCCGATCTTGTCTGCCGCTGCGCCCGGGTGCGCTGTGATCAGGTGGCGGAGCTGATCCGTGAGCAGCCCTCCCTCACCCTGGAGAGCCTGGCCCGGCAGACAAAGGCCACCACCGTCTGCGGGGGCTGCATCCCGATGTTCGAGAGTTGGCTGGCGGCGGGCGGGCCGATGCCTCCCGGTGCCGTGGCCGAGGCGGCGGCGCAGGCGCCGATCACCGGCACCGACGTGCAACCGGTGGTGGCCGCCAGCTCCTCACTGCTGCCGATCCATGACCTGCGCAGCGAGGCCCGGGCTTTTCTGGAGCAGTGCTACGGCGAGCAGAACCTGCGCGATGTGCTCCAGCCACGCCTGGCGGAGGTGGAGCAACGGCTGCAGCGGGAGGGCAGCTACCGCCACACCTACGACGAACTGGCCAATGGCGCCCGTCTGGCGTGGCGCAACTCCACCCGTTGCCTCGGCCGCCACCTCTGGCATGAGCTGGATGTGCGCGATCGCCGGGATCTGGAAAGCGAGGAGGAGATGTTTCAGGCCATCCTCGATCACATCGCCGCTGCCACCAATGGCGGCGAGCTGCGTTCCACGATCACGGTGTTCAAGCCCGATGGGCGCCGCATCTGGAATCCCCAGTTCTGCCGGTACGCGGGCTATCGCCAGGGCGATGGATCCATCCTCGGCGACCCTATGCAGCTGGAGCTCACCGAGGCCTTGCTGGCGATGGGCTGGGAACCAGGCGAGCGGGGCCGCTTCGATCTGCTGCCGATCATGATCCAGCTGCCCGGCAGGCCGCCGCGCTGGTTCGAGCTGCCCCACGAGCTGATCTTGGAGGTGCCGATTCGCCATCCTCACTACAGCTGGTTCGCCGATCTCGGGCTGCGTTGGTACGCCCTGCCGGCGGTGAGCAACATGGCCTTTGATTGTGGTGGCATTCAGTACACGGCGGCGCCGTTCAATGGCTTCTACATGGGCACCGAGATCGGAGCCCGAAACTTCGCGGATCTGGATCGCTACAACAAGTTGCCCCTGATAGCGGAAAAGCTGGGACTCGACACCCGTTCGGAGCGCAGCCTCTGGCGCGACCGCGCTGTGGTGGAGCTCAATGTGGCAGTGCTGTACTCCTACGAACAGGCGGGAGTGCGGATGGCAGACCACCACACCCTCACCCGCTCGTTCATGGAGTTCACCGCCAGCGAACACCAGTGTGGCCGCAGGGTGGAGGTGGATCCCCGCTATGTGGTGCCACCGATCTCAGCCTCGCTCACACCCACCTTCCACGCCAGCTTCGACGGCGAGCGGATTCTCAAGCCGAATTTCTTCTGGCAGCCCGATCCCTGGTTGAGCGCGCAGCCCCAGCCCGCCGCTGGCTGTCCCTTCCACAGTGGGGGCTGAATCAGCGGGATGCGTCGGCATGCAGGCGCGTTCCGGCTTGACCCCCTGTGAGGCGCTGCAGGAGGCGCTTGCCTTCCACAAGCAGCGGATGTCTGACTCGGAGCGGCGCGCGAATCCCGCGAAGGCGACCGCGAGAAGCAGGCAGGCGAGGCTGTTGCGCAGCAGCTGGGGCAAAGCTGCCCACGAGGAGGCGGGCGGCAGGACGGCGCGATCGCGGTTGATCTGGGCCTGGGCCTGATCGAACACAGCGTTCATCTGCGCCTTGAGCAACGGCAGAGGATGGGCCAGATCCGCCGGGCCGGGCACCGGTCCTCCCAGCCTCTGCAGGCTTGTATTGAGTTCAGCGTTGCTGGAGGCTCCGGACGTGGCCTGGCGCAGAGCGGTGAGGCGGCGTTCGGCGCCGGCGGATCAGGGGATCAGCCGGCGCCAGCACGACGGCGAACTGCAGCAGGGCCAGAGCGAGCAGGGACAGGAAGGCACCATTGATCAGGAGAGTTCCCAGTCGCCACTGCCAGGGGGGATTCAGGAGCTGGATGGGAAAGAGCAGCTCCATCAGCTGCAAGGCGAAGGAGAGCACGAAGACCAGGGCCAGCAGGCTGAGACTGCGAACGGGCATGGGCGGATCTGCGGAGGGAGGTTGCAGGGCCCCGTTGACCTGACGAACAGCGAGGGCAGAGCCTGATCAGCGCGGATCGAATCGATCAGCCGTGCAGTGTTGAGGGGAGCGCCTGGGAGATGCGCCTCTGGCTTACGCGGCGCCGCAGACGACGACTAAAGCCGAAGGCGGCGCCCGCGCCCAGCAGCGGCAGAGGAGCTGGCACCTCAGCTGGGGGAGCCTGGCCGACCACCAGCCTGACCTGGTCATTGGCGCTGTAGGGATCGTCGTTGTCTTTCGGCTGCAGTGCCCAGGTGCCGAGCAGGCCTGTGGTGGTCAATCCCATGCTGTCCAGTGTCTGATTTTTGATGGTGGCGCTGCTGACGATGGGGGTGCCGGAGATGTAACTTCCGTCGATGTAGAAGGTGCTCTGTTGTCCCCAGAGCCAGGCGGTGATCCCGGCCCTGCTGCTCGCGAGCGCCTGTTGCCCCGCTTCGGCTTCGAAGAAGGTTGGCCCTGCAATCTTGTATCCCGGAACGATGGCGGTCGGGCCAGTACAGACGACAGCCTCAGACGCAATCAAGGCAAATCCACATCCCTCTGCAGTGGCTGACTGGATTCCAGGCAGCTCCAGTCTGCCGGTAGCCTGGACCACTACATCTGCCCCTGATTCATAGATGTAATACGTGAGAATCGCGTGGGCTTGTGGTGGGCATACCAGCAGCGAAAGACCGGCCAGAGGCGCGGCCGATGCAAGCATTCTTCGGTGCATGGAAAGCATGATCGGAATGGTAGGAAATTGTTGGGAACTGTGCGATCCCGAATGGGTGAGACTGGCATTCCTGGGGGCAACCCCGGGCGCCCGTCATGCTCATAAGCGATAGCGGAGATTGGCGCTGATCCCCTGGCTGCGGTAGCCGCTTCCAGCCTGGAGGTTGTACTCGGCCCGGATCTCCAGATTGTCGGAGAGCGAGGCTTCGGCACCGACGTTGAAGCGGCCGAGCAGGGATGGTCCGTCCGTGACGACGTCGAAGCTGCCGTTGTCAAGCTGGTCACTGCGGAAGGACAGGGGCGTGGAGACAGCGTTGTCTGGCAGCCAGCTGGCGCCGGCACCTACAAACGCCCTGAATCCTGAGCCCCCCTTACCGCTGCTGTAAAGAGTGTATTCGAGCATCGGCGTGATCGCGACATTGAAATCACTGGTGCCGCTGCTCTGCAGGGAGAGATCTCCCGCTGACTCCCGATAGGCCGGCAGCCAGGACTGGCTGAGATCGATGTCGAGGTAGGGTTTGAACTGGTGATTGCCGGCGCGATGATTGTAGGCGGCGCGCAGGCGCAGTCCCAGCATCGACTGACTGGATTCACTGCTGTAGTCACCCCCGAGAGCGGCGGCAGGTCCTCGGGCCTGCAGTTGCACGTTGCGGCTGTTTTCAAACCACCCTTGACTGAAGGCGAGGGAGGCTCCCAGTTCCCAGTTGCCGAGTTGCTTGCGCGCGGAAACAGCCACATCAAGGAAGTCGCCGTCGCTGCTGAAGTTGTCGGAACGAAGGTAGTTCGTGCCGTAGCCAAAGGCCAGGCCAGCCGTCCAGCCATTGCCGAGATCTCGTTGGCCGCCGAGGCGAATGCCCGGTGCGCTGACCCAGTAGCCGGAATTGCTGTCGTTGCTGGCTTGTGTTGCGTAGTCGCCCGTTGCCCGTGCCCAGATGCACTGCCGCTGGCTGGGCTGCAGCCCTTCCGGCGTGACGGTCGGGCAGCTCAGGCTTTCACTGAGGGTCGTGAAGAAGCTGGTCTTCATCTGAATCGGCTGGCTGTTGAGGGCGCCGCCTCCAATCTGGTTCAGGGTGGCTGTGTAGGCGGCACCTTCACTGGGTGCGTAGGCATGGAAGTGGCCGAACAGCTTGGCCCTCGAGGGTTCGTCCTGGTCCCAGCTGCGTTGAAGATAATCAGCCAGGGACCGCTGATTGGCCGTCAGGGAGACAGAGGCTGGTGTGAAGTCGGCCGTGGGCGTGATGAAAAGCCTGTTGGCCGCTGTCTTCAGCAGCCAGTGGAACAAAAGCGAGTTGTCTGGCGTGCTGGCATTCAGGCTGATGGCGTCGGCAGCAGCGAATTCAATGTCTCCTCTCACCAGGCTCCTGGGGTAGGGAACCACCAGTCCATTCAGGACCAGAGGACCGGTGACCTGCAGATAATCACTCCCGGAAGCGGCGGCGCTATCTATGCTGAGATCCAGGCGACCAGTGTCGTGCTGGACAAAGCGGCCGGTGAGGTCGGTCCTTGAAATGGTCTCAAGGGCGCCGATGCGCATAAGGCCGTAATTGTGAAGACTGTTCTGCGCAACCACAACTGTTCGGCCAGCATTGAAGGTGCCATTATTCGTCATGCTGCCCCAATTGCTTTGCGGGATGCCTATGCCGAGGTCGATGCTGCCGCTGATGGTGCCATTGTTGATGACGTTGGTCGTGCCGTAGCCGGACAGAATCGCAACTGTGTTTTCCGGTTTCGTGTTTGTGGCGCCAATCAAGCCGCTGGATCCAACCGTGATGGTGTTTGAATTCGAATTGGCCTTGCTGCCACCACCAGAGATCACGATCGCTGCGCCTGTAGGCGTCGTCGTCCCATCACTGTTTGAGCCTGCGGAGACAAGAATCGAGCCATCCAGGTTGATGCTGATCGGTGCGCTGGAAGCGGTTGAGCCTGAAGACTGGGCGAACACCCCCACGGATTGATCGCTCAGCACGGTGATTGTTCCGTAGAGATTCAGATCAATCGCGCCCCCGGACCCAAGAAACGTCGGAGTTGAGCCCGCTGTGGATCCCACCACCGGGGCTGACGCCCCACCATTGGCGATACCACCGCCGCCGCCGATGCTCTGCGCCACGATGCCGTGGGCAAAAGCTCCGTTGGTGGTGATCCCGGGTTGGATGTTGGCATCCGGGCCGCCGAGCGTGATCGAGATGCTGCCACCATCGGCACCCGTGCTGCTTGCGCTGCTGCTTCCTTGGTTGGCCGCCGGAACGGTCGAGAGCGTGAAGGACGGATCACCGATGAAGCCACCGCCGCCGCCGATCGATTGGGCCAGAATGCCCCACGACCCGGTGCCGACTGTGTTAACCCCGAAGGCCGACCCTGGACCGAAATACTCAGTCAGCGCCACCGTTACATTTCCTCCAGGGCTGTTGTTGCTTCCTCCCGTTGGCAATTGGGCGCTTGCAACCGTCTGGGCTGGAGCTGAAACATAACCGCCGCCACCTCCGATCGACTGAGCGACAACCGCAATGCTGCGATTGCCCTGGGTGAGAATGAGATTGTTGTTGTTCGTATAGCTGACAGGGCCACCGGCGCTGCTGGATCCACTCCCTGCGGATGAGTTGATCGAGATAGCAAAACTCTGTGCCTCGGGGCTGCCTTGGAAGGCTGCGGGAGTGAGGCCACCCGAAGGCATGCTGATGGAATTGGCGTTCTGCAGGCAGGCGCTGGCGGTGATCGGTATGCCTGCGGCAGAGGTGATGGCGAAGTTCGGGCCTGTCTGGCTTACCGGTGCTGGTGCATTGCCGCTGTTGGTGCAGCCGTAGCTGGCAATGCCGCCACCACCACCGATGGATTGAAGCAGAGCTACCGATGCCCCGTCGCCAAGGGTGGCGAGAGTCTCGGAGAAGAAGGCACTACTTTTTCCAATAGTGCCGCTGACGCTGACGCTGCCTCCAGTTCCTGTGCCCCCCGAACCAAGCGTCACGCTGGGATTGACCGTGATGACAGGGGTTGGACTCGATGAATCGATTCCGGTAAAGACGGAACCATCATGGCCGGCGCCACCGCCGCCGCCGATGGACTGGGCGAGAATGGCGTGGGAGGCATAGCCAGTTGTGACGAGTTCGGCACCATCCACATTGACCGTGACGCTGCCACCATTGCCGCCAGAACCATTGCTGCCGCCCACATTGATGCCCAGGCCCAGGTTGAAGCCTGTGAGGATGGTGGCGCTGGCTGATCCGCTCAGGAAGGAAGAACTGGCGGTGCTGGATCCGCCGATGCCACCTCCCCCGCCAATCGCTTGCGCCAGAATCCCGTAGGAGCGATGGCCATAGGTGGTGATCTGGCTGTTCTGATGCGTGACGGAGACGGATTGTGCATCGCCGCCGCTTCCACCTTTGCCGCCGATGGCGATGGTGCCGTCATAGTTGATCGGGGCTCCAGCCGATGAGGATTTGAAATAGTTATAGAAGCCGCTGCTGTTCACGTAGTCACCAGCTCCTTCATTCAGCAGTGACTGAACACTGCCGATCAAGGCCGCGGTCGGGTCGGCATTGCCGCCGCTGCCACCACCACCGCCAATGGATTGAGCAACAATGCCATGGGAATCGCCGCCGATGGTGATCGGTTGCGAGAGATTGAGGGAATTCAGATTGCTGCTGGCCAGATCCAGTTGCACACCGGTCGTGATAACGCCCGTGTTGGTCACAGTGACACTGGCTGCCGATGAACCGGAACCCGCATTGCCTCCGACAGCGACGCTGAGGTTGTGATTGCCCCCAGCGCTCTGGGCTCCGCCGTTGCCGGCGACACCACCACCTCCGCCGATACTCTGGGCCAGGATGCCGGGTGACTGGCTGCCGGCGGTGGTGATGGAGGCGCTACTGCTGACGCTGACAGGTCCGCCACTGCCGCTGGCTCCACCGTTGCCACCCACCCCGAAACTGAGTCCCACCTGGGTGTCGCCGATCGACGCGTCGTTGGAATAGGCATTGCCGACGCCGCCGTAACCACCACCTCCCCCGACCGAATGGGCGAGGATGCCGGCTGCGTTGTGTCCGAGTGTGGACAGCTGCGATCCCGGTGTGAAGGAATCCTGAATGGCCAGGTTGATGGCGGCTCCGTTGCCGCTGCTGCCGCCAGAGCCACCCACACCCACCGCTGCATTGAAGGTGTAGTCGGTGTTGCCGTAGCTGTTGGCGCCTGCGGTCGAGTCGGCTGCCGCCCCACCGCCGCCACCGATCGACTGGGCTGCAATTGCGTGCGAGCCGGTGCCCGCTGTCGACACCGCCAACGCACTGACCATGTTGATCGCGCCGCCTTCGCCGCCGGTGCCACCGTTGCCACCCACGCTTGCTGCCAGGGAAATGGTGACGGGAGGAGTCTCGCCGGTGTCCACGCCCAATGCATAGGCTTCGGCAAGCGCTCCACCGCCATAGCCACCGCCGCCCCCGATGCTCTGCAGCAGCAGGCCCACAGCGTCGGAGCCCGCTGTAGTGATCGATCCGCTCAGGCTCGCGCAGGAGGAACCCGTGGATGGGCACAGATTCAGGCTGCCCCCTGCACCTCCCTGGCCCCCGGAACCACCGACTGCCACCGCACCGGCAAACACGAGGCCCGCGCTGTAGCTGTAGGCATGCCCGCCATTGCCGCCGCCACCTCCAATCGACTGCAACAGCAGGCCATGGGACTGGTCTCCGGTTGTCATGTTCTCAAATCCACTCGACTGCGTTGTCGCGATGCTGATTTGCCCGCCTGCGCCTCCACCGCCTGCTACACCGCCAATCCCCGTACTGAAAAAGATTCCATAGGCCTTGCCAAAGCCCCCATTGCCACCTCCCCCGCCGATCGATTGCAGCAGCATGCCCGCGGCGGAATCACCACTGGTGGAGAAGCTGCTGCCAGCCTGGAGATTGGCGTTGATCGTTCCCCCATTGCCGCCAGCTCCGCCGTTGCCGCCCGTGGCGACAAACAGGCCTACGGTGTTGGCCCCATGGCCGCCGCCGCCGCCGATCGATTGGCCCAGAAAGCCAATCGAGCCGTCTCCCGAGGTGCTGATTGAGCCACTGTTGTTCAACGTGATCGGGCCTCCGTTGCCGCCCTGGCCGCCTGCATCGCCAACGAACAGGGCGACTCCCTCAGTCAGCGCAGCTCCTCCACCTCCAACAGCTTGAGCAAGCACGCCAATAGCTGCTGTACCTCCAGTAAAGATTGTGCCGCTGTTGGTTATGGATACGTTTCCGGCATTGGCCTGAAAGGAACTATTCGTGGTGCCGGCGACATAGCCGCTTGGCCCTGTACCAATGGAAATCCCGTGCACATCCTGTGTCGATCCAGCAAATTGGACATCAGGAATACCAGCAAGCAGACCACCAGAGCCATTGCTGACCGCAACAACTCCAAACCCAGTACTTCCCGTACTATTTATATTACCGATGTTCTCGATAACAACATTTCCACCGATATTAACCTGAGAACTCGCCACATTATCACCGTTAGAAATATAATTTAGACCCGTTGTACTTTGCTGCGCATTTGACAAGATTCCTCCGCTTCCCAGGCTTAATGCCGCGAGGCCTATAGATGTCGCTCCATTCGATATCAAATTGCCAGAATTAGTGATTGAAATATTCCCTCCATTGCCTGCGCTTGCAAAACCATCAGCGGCAATTCCTAGAGGCTGAAATTGCCATCCTGTCGAACTAACTGCAACGATAGCGGCGCTGATATCACTGCTTTGAGATATCACAGGTGTGACCGATGATATCCCACTATTCGGACCAACACTAATAGTTACGCTGCCGGCTGTATTGCCCGAACCAGCAATATACTTAGCGCTCGGCGCAATCACTTGCGATCCAACACTCGCTGCGAATACACCTACAGAGTTTGGGCCCGTTAACTCTATGACGCCATCGCTCAATGACACACTGACGTCTCCCCCAATCCCAGGCGGAATAGCCTGCGCTGGATATATGTCCAAGTTAAGGTTGGTTGGAATTTGCATTGAACCACCCACACTGGTCGCAACTATTCCATATAGTCCTGATGAAGATCCATTGATTAACCCAGAATAACTGATATTAACACCTCCACCATTACCATTGGCACCAAAAGAATCGACAGCGGCTGAATCTGGCGTGGATTGATCTGTAATAGGGCCATTAGTATCATCATCGCAACATGCTGAACCAGCGCTTCCCAGAGACGCTGCAACAACTGCAGCCACCGGAGCACTGCTAGAAGCAACCAATGGATCCGAACTGGTCCCCAAGCTAATATTAGTTGTTAATGTCAATGAGAGGTTCCCGCCATTACCACCATTGCCTACAGCATAAGGATACTCCTGTTTACCTGGCAGGAATGCAGCAGAGGCGATACCTCCTATTGAGGTCATCATGATTCCGCCGGAATTCATCAGCCACGGCAGCGTCGGTGTTGGACCAGCTTGACCTGTAACGCTGACAACAGGCACTTGATTATTGGGAGACAAGGCAGGCGATATTGTTATCGATAAATCTCCGCCATCGCCAGCATACGTCCAAAAGTCTGTACCCTTTCCTGAGTTATATTGAAAACCATTCCCCCCGATCGATGACATCGTTATGGCTCCACTGGGATTAGCAGACCCAGATCCCAGAATTGTCATTGCGCCAGCCCCTGTTAGATTAAGGTTGAGCGATGAGCCGCTGTTGGCATAGGCAATAGAGTCGTCAGAATCAAAAGATTCAACAAAATATGCATTTCCACCATAAGAAGACATGACAATGTTCGTGCTTTGACTTGGATTGATGAGCCCCTGGTCAATGCCAAGAGTCATCGATGTAGGAACAGGAACAAATGGTGCAGGAGGATAAAGAGCAGGTACGACCACTGGAGACGAATCTGATGAGACCTGATAAATTCCTGGAATGTCAATATTCTGAATATTAGCAGTATTGATTGCTCCAGCGCTCACGTTTAGTACACTGGTTTCATTAGGATAAATTAGGTTGTTAAGCGACCATACTGACGTTGACTCCGACGGCAGGATCATATCAAGCGTTGTTTCGGTTGCTGACTGCCCAAACACTGGGGTCGCACCAAGGAGCCATGGAGTTACAAGTGCAGCTGCGGCGATGTTTGTGTACTGTTTTGGAATGGCAAATATCGAGTACAAAAGGCGCACCATGTCGAAACATCAGATTCCTAATCCTTAACTTATCGCAGGCAATTCAAGTCAGCAATAGCCGTTGTCGTCAGCGCCAGGCTCTGGCGCTTTTTGCAGGTTGCCCTCTGTCGCCGGCAACGGCTTCAGGATTTGTACCCGTTCAGGGGGCGAGATGACTCAACGCGAACTTCAGCCCTGCTGAACCCTTGACGACAGCTTGATTCCCGGTTGTATCTCAGGCAGAGACCGCCTGTGATGAGCAGCCCTCCTGCCGGGATTCCAGAAGCGGATTGGCTGGCCACACCAGCCAGCGTCAGAACGCTGATCCTCGTTCAGCAGCAGGAGATTCAGGCTCTCAGGCAGGAGAACGATGAGCTCCGCGGCCAGCTCGCCGCCTTGGCAACCGAACTGGCCAGCCTGCGCGAGCGAATCGGCCGCAGCTCGCGCAACTCCTCCAAACCGCCCTCCAGCGACGCGCCTGGGTTTAAGCCACCGGAGCGGCGCAAGGGCAGTGGCCGCAAGCGCGGCGGTCAGCCGGGCCATCCCGGCGCTGGGCCGGAGCTGCTGCCGATCGAGCGGGTGGATGAGGTGGTGGAGCACCACCCGGATGCCTGCCGCCACTGCGGCACGTTGTTGCACGGGGAGGATGCCCGGTGTCAACTACGTAGGCGGGCGCCTACGTAGTTGACACCGGGGACCCACCGGCAATGCGGATGGCGGCAATCCCAAGGGCAAGCGTGGCTGGCTGTGGGTGGCGATGTCTCCGGTTGTGACGGTGTTTCTGCAGGGCCTGAGCCGCTCAGCGGCAACAGCCATCGAACTGCTGGGCCACGGCTTTGGCGGAATCGTGGTGAGCGATCGCTTCTCGGCTTACAACCACCTGGCCAGCCAGCAGCGTCAGCTCTGCTGGGCCCATCTGATCCGTGATCTCACCGCCATCGCCGAGCGCTCTGGCGCCAGCGCAGCGTTCGGAGCCCAGCTGCTGGAGCTGCAGCAGCAGCTGTTTGAGCAGTGGCACCGCTACAAAGGCGGATCAATCGACTGGCCGGTGTTGCAACAGAGCTGCCGACCGATCCGGCTGGCGTTTGAGACCACCCTCCAGCAGGTTGTGGAGCTGGGCACGCCTGCTCACCGTCACCACCACCCTCAGACAACAAGGAAGGGATGTCTGGCAGTTCCTGGAGCAGGCCTGGATTGCCCATCACCACGGTTGGGTGATGCCATCCCTGCTGCCCGATCCCTGAATTTGGCGACACAGAACACTGTTGCTTGATCGCTCAGCGATGAGCAATCAGGCGTGTAGTCCTGTGCCGGGGCGTTTCGACCCCTGAACGGGTACCAGGATTTTTCTGGCTCAGCTGTCTGGGCGTTGTTGATTGGCGACCAGGATCTCCGAGGGTCTGCGGCCGTAGACACGGCTGAAATCGCGACTGAAGTTCGCTGGGCTGAGGTAGCCGCAGCGCCTCGCGATGGCCGCCACCGAGTCGCCAACATCAGCGCGGCTGAGCTGCTCCAGAGCGAGCTCCAGTCGCCGCCGCCGCAACCATTGCAACGGCCCGCAGCCGAAGCGTTGCTGAGAGGCGCGCTGCAGCGCCCGGCGTGAATAGCCGGAGCGGGCCTCCATCTCGCTGAGGCTCACAGGCTCCGTCAGGCGGCTGTTCAGCCACTCCAGCAGCAGGTCGAATCCGGCGCTGAGCGAGGCCGGGCCGGCTCCGAGCTCATCGGCCGTGAGCTCCGGGCAGAGCATCAGCACCAGCTGGCGGCAGATCAGATCGTCGAGCCGCAGGGGTGCCGGCACGGTTCCCTGCGGGCTCAGCAGGCTGTCCACCAGGTGCAGGCTCTGCAGCAGGCTGCGCGGCAGCGATGGCTCCCGGGGGCTGCCGTAGGCGAAGAAGGTGAGCGGTTCCTGCAGGCGCTGGCGCAGGCGCTTTGCCGCAAGCGGACCCTGCATCGCCTGCGCGGTCTGTACCAGCGCCGCGGGTGTGGTGGTGAGCAGGATCCCACCACCTTTGCCGCGGATGTAGTGCCCCTGCGTGGGGGTGACCATCAGCACGCCGCCCCCAGGCGGGGGCGCACTCTCCTGCTTGTCTGCCTGGAAGATCACCGTGCCACTGCTGTTGAAGGTGAACAGCACGTGGCCCTCCATGGTGGAGCTGAGCCGGAGGCCGCTGCTGTAGTGCGATCGCGTCAGGTTGATCGCCCCCAGGCTGACGCTTCGGTGAAACGAGTGAAATCTTGCTCCTGTTTCCAGTAAATCGTGGTCTACTTGCTGGAACAGGGGTTGCGTCCAGCAGGTGTAGTCCTCGAGCCGGCGGAAGTCGTGCTGGATGGCAGCATTGCGGAGCTCGGGCAGCGCAACAGTGAAAGCCTTGGAGACTCGATCCATGCAGGCAAATATAACAGACTCTCCTTAAGAGCAACTCCTACTCCTTCCACCATCGCCAAACCATCTGCTTGTTGTGCCACTAGGAGCCTGTTGCGCAAAGATCCGCGTCCGCTTCTCCACAGACGCCCCTGAATCTGCCCAGATCCCTGTGACAGCAATGGATTCAGGCGAGAGAATGGGGCATGCAAAAGCCCAAGTCCTTCCGT
>QLAH01000146.1_pt1 | contig 60957 bp, 40 predicted proteins | sample 4693081 | NCBI WGS metagenome assembly QLAH01 (sample SAMN09425401, study PRJNA476045) | Lake water metagenome, whole genome shotgun sequencing project. | reverse complement strand
CTGCAAAGGGGCGACCTGCGCAGCGTACGCCGCCAAGAAAAAAGCCGCAGCGCGAGGCTGCGGCTTTCAGACGCTAAGCGTCGATGCGGGCTAGATCGGGCGGATCTGGCCGGCTTGCGGGCCTTTTTTGCCCTGCGTGACGGTGAACTCGACGCGCTGGTTCTCCTGCAGCGTACGGAAGCCGTTCGCCTGAATTTCGGAGAAGTGCGCGAAGAGGTCAGCGCCACCACCATCGGGGGTGATGAAGCCGTAGCCCTTGGCCTCGTTGAACCATTTCACAGTGCCCTGTGCCATCTGAAGTTTCCTGACTAAGTTGAGTGAGATAAACGGTGCGGCCACACGGAGGTGTCGCACGTGCAGGCGATCAAGCGACGCAACCTGGGAGAACCTTCAGACGCGCGGCACACTTTTTTGAAGCGACCGGCATGGGGTGACCTAAGGACTGACGAGACTCAAGCGACTTGCGGAACGGAAGGTACGCCGATCCGGCGCGTTTGTCGAATCAAATCTTTGGATGCGCGCGCGGGCTGGCCCGCGCCAGAGAGACGCGCTGACAGCGGGGTGCCCGTGCGGGCGCAGGTCCGGATCGCGTGCACAGGCTGGTCCGACCCTGCAGCCCGCTCAGTCGACGGCGTCCAGGCTCAGCGGCCGCACTTCCGCCTCGAAGGTGTCGTGGCCGGCGGTCACATAGAGCTGACCACCGCTCTTCGAGACGGACCAGGCATTGCGGCGGCCGAGCTGGCCGCGCAGCGCCTCGATGATCTCGACGCCCTTGGCCACGCTGGACCGCAGGTGCGCTGATCCGTGGATGAGGTCGCACTGGTAGAGGTAATACGGCCGCACGCGGCAGCGCAGGAGTTGATGGATGAGGGTGCGCATCACCCCGACATCGTCGTTCACGCCGGCGAGCAGAACGCTCTGGTTGCCCAGCGGAATCCCGGCGTCGGCAAGGCGCCCGAGCGCGTCGCGCACCTCGAGAATCGTCTTCCGCCAGTTGCGGCCGAGCCGTTCGCGCATCCACGCGCTCTGCCGCAGTCGCACGCGGCTCCGCTCGAAGCGGTGGGTCCACCACGGGAGCCAGTCGCTGCGGATGACGCTCGCGTCGTGCGTCCAGTGCTCGAACGCCTCGCGCGTCGACTCCGCGTGGTGCGCGAGATGCGCGGGGTCGTAGCCATCGAGCCGCGCGTGGAAGACGAGGTGATGCGCGCGCTCGACGAAGCTGATGCTGTCGACCTGCACGAAGCCGAGCTCGCGCACGAGCGCGATCACGCGCGGCTTCGTCGCGCGCACGGGCGCACGGTCGAGCGCGCAGCCCGCGAGGAGCAGCCGGCGCGCCGATTCGACGGGCACGGTCTCGGGGGCGGAGGTCGCTTTGCGCGAGGGCAAGGGCATGCTCGGAGCAGGCTACCTCCCCCGAAACAGGGAATCTCCCCCGATTGGCGCGGGGCGAGCGTCTGCTCTCCTAGGCTCACAGATACCAAGACGAAGCCGAAGACGAAGCCGAAGACGAAGATGAGCCTGAGGTCGCGCCTCCCTGCGGGGGCGCGAGGAGCCTGTTTCAATGTCCATCCAGCCGAATCCCTCGGGGGGAGCCGCCCCGATCCGCGCGCTCGGCCCAGTCGAGCGGAAGGTGCTGCTGCCCGTGCTCGCGGCCGCGGTCGTCGCCGTCGGGGTCGTCGCGTTCGCCACATGGAAGGTGCACGACGCGCAGCGGGAGCGCCAGCTCGCGAGCGAGTCGCAGTTGATCGCGCGCGCGATCGCGGACGCGGAGCTTCGCGAGCCCGAGGCGCTGCAGGGCTTCGTTGAGAATCTCACCGAGGATCCGCGGATCGGCCTGGTCGTGGCCGTGACCGGGGAGCCCGCAAGGGTCCTCGCGAGCTCGCAGGCCTCCTGGATCGGCCGTCCGCTGGCGGAGTTGCCGAGCGAGGAGATCGGCGGCGAGCTCGCCATGGCGCTGCAGACGGGGAAGGACGCGATGCGCATGCGCGCGGACGCGAACCTGTTCGCCTGCGCCACCCCGCTCGACGGCGATGGCGCCGTGGTGGTCCACATCGACTCCTCGCCGTTCGAGCAAGCCGCGCTGCGCGGAACGCTCCTTCTCGGCGTGCTCGCGGCGGCCGTCGTCGTCGCCTTCGCTGCGGTCGTCGTGCTGACGGTGCGTCGAACGGTCACGCTGCGTCTTGCGCGCCTGGCACGGGCGTTTGCGCCGGGCGCGCAGCCGCCGCAGCCTGAGGACCTCTCGCCGAAGGGCGGCGACGACGAGATCGTGGACCTCGGCCGCGCGATCTCCGCGTCGCGTGCGCGCGAGGCCCGCGACTTCGCCGAGATCGAGCGGCTCGCGCTCGTCGCGCGCCGCACCACGAACGCGGTCATCATCACGGACCTCGCGCGGCGCATCATCTGGGTGAACGAGGGCTTCACGCGCCTCACGGGCTATGAGGCCGACGAGGCGATCGGCCGCGTTCCAGGCGAGATCCTGCAGTGCCCGCGCTCCGACGCTGCGACGATCGCGCGCATGGGCCGCGCGCTCGCCGCGCACGAGCCGTGCCGCATCGAGATCGTGAACCGCGCGAAGGATGGGCGCGAATACTGGCTCGACATCGAGATCCAGCCGCTGCGCGACGCGGACGGCGCAGTGACGGGCTTCATGGCGATCGAGGCGGACATCACCGCCGCTGTCGCCGCGCGCGAGGCGATCGCGGCCAGCGAGAGGAGGCAGCGCCTCATCGTCGAGGGCGCGAACCTCGGCACCTGGGAGTGGGACATCGACACGGGCGAGGTCCGCTTCAACGAGCGCTGGCACGCGATGCTCGGCTACGGGCCCGACGAGGTCGAGCCGAGCATCCGCTGGTGGCGGTCGCTCATCCACGACGACGACCGTGCGGCGGTCGTCGCTGCGATCGAGGACCACTTCGCGGGCCGCACCGACTTCTACCGCTCCGAGCACCGCATCCGCCACCGCGATGGCTCCTCGGTGTGGATCCTCGACGCGGGCAAGGTCTACGAGCGCGACGGCGACGGGCGGCCGCTGCGCATGTCGGGCATTCACCTCGATGTCAACGAGCGGCGCGAGAAGCGCGAGTTCGAGAAGCTCGCCGCGCTCCTCGCGCGGCAGAACCGATCGCTCGAGGAGATGACCGCGCGCGCGCACCGCTTCGTCGACGATGTCTCGCACGAGTTCCGCACGCCGCTGACGGTGATCAAGGAGTACACCGCGATCGTCGCGGACGGGCTCGGCGGCCCCGTCACCCCGCAGCAGGCGGAGTGGCTGCAGATCGTCGATGTCGCGGCCGCCGACCTCAACCAGATGGTCGAGGACTTCCTCGACTCGAGCAAGCTGCGCGTCGGGCGGCTGCGCGTCGACAGGCGCCCTGCCTCGGCGAGGCTCGTCGTCGAGGGCGTGCGCAGCATGGTCGCGCGCAAGGCGGCCGCGCGGGGGATCCGCGTCCTCGAGCGGGTCGAGGAGGGGCTGCCCGCCGTCTTCGTCGACGAGGAGAAGGTGCGGCGCATCGTCATGAACCTCATGTCGAACGCGATCAAGTTCTCGCCCGATGGAGGAGTCGTCGAGCTCGCCGTGCGCGCGCTTCCCGCGGGGGACATCGAGTTCCGCGTCTCCGACCAGGGCCCCGGGCTGTCGCTCGAGGACCAGTCGCGGCTCTTCGAGCGCTTCCGCCAGCTTCCGAACGCGCTCGCGCCCAGCGTGAAGGGCTTCGGCCTCGGGCTCAACATCGCGCGGCAGCTCGTCTGGCTCAATCTCGGTCGGATCAGGGTCGAGAGCGAGCCCGGGTGCGGCGCCACCTTCTCCTTCACGGTGCCGCCCGCCGACATGCGCGTGGTGATCGACCGCTTCTTCGAGCGGCTCGCGGAGCGCGAGGATGTCGCTGGCGCGGTCGCGATGCTGCGCGTGGAGCCGGGCAAGGGCCATGCCGATGTCGACGCAGAGCAGCTGCGGCGCGTCGTCGTCGGCTCGACCTGGCCCTCGGACATCGCGCTGCTCGCGCGCGACGGCCGCAGCATCATCCTCGTCGGCCCGACGGGCTCGACCTCGGTGTGGATCGCGCGCATCGAGGAGTCCTTCCGAAGACATGACCTCGACGGACCGCATGCGCCCCGCGTCTCGTTGGAGGGACTGTGGGCGTTCTCCGACGACGCCGCGGCGGCGAGGGCCGCCGTCCGCGCAACAGTCCTTGATGCCGAGGCGATCGATGCGGAGTAGCGTTCTGGTGATCGACGACGAACGGGGGATCGCCGACGCGCTCGCCATCCGGCTGCGTGCGGCGGGATTCGAGGTGAGGACGGCGGTGAGCGGTGCGCGCGGGCTCGAGAGCGCGCGCGAATCGAGGCCCGACGCGATCGTGCTCGATGTGCGCATGCCCGAGCTCGACGGGTTCGAGCTCCATGCGCTTCTCAAGCGCGAGCCGTCGCTCGTGGGGGTGCCCGTGGTGTTCTTGAGCGCGAATGTGCAGGATTCCGAGCGCCAGCGCGCGCTCGCAGGCGGCGCGTGGGCGTATCTCACGAAGCCCTACGACGCGAAGGAGGTCGTCGCGGCGGTCGTGGCCGCCATCGATGCGCAACGAAAGGCGTGAGGCCCGCCGAGCGGCGGGGGCTTGGGAAGGATGGCGAGGGAAGTCGCGCGAAACGGAGGTGTGCGATGGCGTCAGGGAGCGAAGACGGGCGCATGCGCGCCGCGGTGCTCGTGGTCGACAACGACCCCGAGATCCGCCGGGTGCTGGCGCGAAGGCTTTCGGATGCGGGCTATTCCTGCGTGACCGCCGCAAGCGGCGCGCAGGCGCTGGCGGAATGGCACGGGCGCACCTTCGATGTGGTGGTCACCGACCTCAACATGCCGGGCGGCGACGGCATCGCGCTCGCGGACGCGCTGCAGCGCTCCGAGCAGGTGCCGATCGTGTTCATCACGGGCTTCCGCGAGGACTTCAAGCGCCGCATCCGCTCGATCCCCGACGCGATCGTGCTCGAGAAGCCCTTCGACGGCTCGAGGCTGGTCGAGCTCGTGGACGCGATCCTCCTGGACAAGGCGACCGGCGCGGGGTGAGCGCCGTTGCATCCGCCGCCCCGCGCGACGATGATCCTGCCCAGCGCCGTGCGAACCCGCGGCGCCTGGAGGATCGATGTCGGACGATCGCGACGCTGCGGGGCATGTCGAGGAGTGGTCGGAGCGCGACCGCGCGCTCATCAAGGCGGCGCGCAGGATGGCCGCGCGCCACATGGTGCGCGAGGGCGACGGCTTCAAGCTCTCGAAGCACGATCCCGCGGACATCGGCGCGTTCGTCGACGGAGGCCACCCGCTGATTTCGGAGGCGTTGACCGGCAAGGACGGCCTCAAGGCCGCGACGAAGGAGCTCCTCGCGGAAGGCGTCCGCATCCTCTCCCGCATGCAGGACATGCTCTACGCGCAGAACCGCTGGTCGCTGCTGCTCGTCTTCCAGGCGATGGACGCCGCGGGCAAGGACGGCGCGATCAAGCATGTGATGAGCGGCATCAACCCGCAGGGCTGCTCCGTGCATTCGTTCAAGGCGCCGAGCGCGGAAGAGCTCGACCACGACTTCATGTGGCGCTGCACCCGCCTCGCGCCGCGCCGCGGCATGATCGGCATCTTCAACCGCTCCTACTACGAGGAGGTGCTCGTCGTGCGCGTCCATCGCGAGTACCTCGCGAAGCAGCAGCTTCCGCATGAGCTTGTCACCGACGCGATCTGGGACGAGCGCTTCAAGGACATCCGCTCCTACGAGCGCTACATGGCGAGGAACGGCACGATCGTGCGCAAGTTCTTCCTCAATGTCTCGCGCGACGAGCAGAGGAAGCGCTTCCTCGAGCGGATCGACGACCCTGCGAAGAACTGGAAGTTCAGCGCGGGCGATGTCGCCGAGCGCGCGCACTGGGACGAGTACATGCGCGTCTACGAGGACATGATCCGCAGCACGGCGACGGAACATGCTCCGTGGAGCGTCGTGCCAGCCGACAACAAGTGGTACACGCGCCTCGTGGTGGCGGCGACGATCGTCGACGCGCTCGCGTCGGTCGACCTCCACTATCCGTCGCTCGACGCAGCGGGCCGCGCGAAGCTCGCGGATGCGCGCGCGCAGCTGATGGCGGAGTGAGGCGCGTCAATCTCGGTCGAGACGCGCGACGAGCCTCTCCTCGAGCAGATCCGCCATCCCGTTCGCGAGCCCTGCAAGGGTGAAGAACAGGATCGGCATCGTCGCGATCGGCACCAGTGCAAGCAGGATCGCCACCATCAGGCCCGCCATCGCATCCAATCCCTGCACGCGGACGCCCGAAGAGATTGCCGCGAGAAGCCAGAGGGTCCCGAGCACGACGAAGAACCACGCGCACACCTTGCAGAGGATGGCGAGCGTCCGAAGCGCCCGTGGACGCCCTGCACCGCGCCGGCTCGCCATCCTTGCCTCGAGCGCCTCGCGCAGGCTCGGGTCGAGCGCCTCCGCGACCCTGCCGCTCATCTCGAGCGCGTGGCGGCGGTCGTCGGCGCTGAAGAAGGGCGCGAAGAGCGCGAGCGCCGCCAGCGGCACGCGCGCGGTCGAGCCAGGGGCGATCGCGCTCGTCATCGGCCCGGCGCGACGCGCGAGGATGAACTCGCCGATCCTCTCCGCCGTGCACTCGACGCGGACACCCTGCGTGGTGCCGTCGTCAAGGAACATCGTCCAGAGGGGCGATCCCGCCGCGGCTCCGTCGGGTGCGCGTGGCCCATCGCTCTTCGCATCGGTCATGCTCGAACTCCTCTTGCCCGCGCAGTCCGCACGAATTCTCGCGCAGGCGTTTCAGGAGTCTAACAAAATCCTGCGGCTGCGCGCGGTCGCGCCCAGCATCTTGTAGAGGACGCGCGCACCGACATTGGCGTTCCAGTCTTCGCCGTTCGGCCCTGGCGCGACCTCGACCAGGTCGAAGCCGACGATGCGGCGGCCGCTCTTCGCGAGCACCTCGAGGAGATGCGCGACCTCGGCGAACGAGAGCCCGCCTGGGACGGGCGTGCCGGTGTTCGGGCAAAGGTCGGGCGAGAGGCCGTCGATGTCGAAGGAGATGTAGACCTCCTTCGGAAGCGCGGCCACGATGTCGGCGGAGATCGCGCTCCAGCTTGACTTCGCGCCGCCCGCGAACTGGCGGTCGCGGATCGCCTGATCATGGAAGACCTGCACGCGCCCCTTCGATTGCTCCGCGAACGCGCGCTCGCGCGAGCCGAAGTCGCGGATCCCGACCTGCACCAGCTTCGACACGCGCGGGATGCGCGTCATCACGTTGTGATAGATGCTCGCGTGCGAGAAGGTGAAGCCCTCGAACGCCTCGCGCAGATCCATGTGCGCGTCGATCTGGAGGACGCCGAGCGCCTTGTGGCGCTTCGCGAGTTCCTCGATCAACCCGAACGGGCTCGCGTGGTCGCCGCCGAGCACGGCGGGAATCGCTCCACGGTCGAGGATCTTGCGCGTTTCACCGGCGACGAACGCGTTGACGCGTGCGCTTGCCGCGTTCACGGCAGCGAGGGCCTTCGCGTGCGTGCGGTTCCCGGGTACCGCGCCGCCCGCGGCGATCACGGGCTCCGCCGCCTTGCGCGCGCGCTTCGAGAGCGCTGCGATCTCGCGCGAGATCGGCAGCATCGCGATCCCCGCCTTCCAGATCGCGCCGTACTGGAGGTCCTCGAGATCGACCTGCTTGCTCGCCTCGAGAATGGCCGCAGGCCCGCGCGCGGCGCCAGGGCGGTAGCTCGTCGTCGCGTCGAACGGCACTGGAATCACCACGATCTGCGCGTCGCTCGGCGCAGTCGAGAGACCGAAGAGCCCGTCGCCCGTCGCGGCGGCGTCGGGGTCGAAGCTCGCGTCGATCGAGTGGTCGGAGACGATGGCGGTGGAAACGAGCGTGGTCGGCTTCGCGCGTGCAGGCATCGCTCCAATGTAGAGCCGTGCGCGTCGGCACGGGTGCGCCGAAATCCACCGAAAGCACCCGCGCGCCGTTTCCCTTGTGCGGGCTTTGTGGTTGAATGCGCCGCATGAGCGAGCACACCACCGACCGGAACCTCACCCGCCGCCGCTTCGTCCTCACCATGGCCGCCACGCCGATCGCGGCAGGGCTCGCCTCGCACATCGCCGCTGGCGCTGCACCTGCGTTCCTCCGCGGCGGGCTCAATCAGCACTCGAAGCTGCGCGTTCTCCAAGTCGGCGTCGGCGGCATGGGCGCGGCGGACCTCCGCCAGGTCGCGTCGCACCAGATGGTCGAGATCGTCGGCCTCTGCGACATCAGCCAGGTGCAGCTCGACGGCTGGACCAAGGACTCGAAGGACGACAAAGGCAACACCCGCGCCGCGCGCTTCCCGAATGTCGCGACCTTCCGCGACTGGCGCGAGGCGTACGCGAAGCTCGACAAGGGATTCGACGCGGTGGTCTGCTCGACCGCAGACCACATGCACGCGCCGATCTCGATGGCGGCGATGAATCTCGGCAAGCATGTCTACTGCCAGAAGCCGCTCGCGCAGGGCGGTTTCGAGAACCGCGCGCTCGCCGATGTCGCGGAGCGTCTCCCCTCCGTCGTCACGCAGATGGGCACGCAGCGCATCGCGACCAAGTGGCGCCAGTGGGGTGGCCAGCTGATCCGCGAGGGCGTCGTCGGCCCCGTCAAGGAGATCTACGCGTGGACGAACCGTCCGGCGGGCTGGTGGCCGCAGGGGAACCCGCGGCCCGAGGGCGAGGATCCGATTCCAGAGGGCCTCTCGTGGGATCTCTTCCTCGGCACTTCCGCGGCGCGCCCCTACAAGAACGGCTACACGCCGTTCGCCTGGCGCGGCACCATCGACTGGGGCACGGGCGCGTTCGGCGACATGGGCTGCCACATGCTCGATGTCCCGTTCTACGAGCTCGGGCTCGCTTCTCCGCTTTCGGCGATCTGCAACCCCGTCAAGCCCTCGAAGGACCAGTTCCCCGAGAGCGAGTCGGTGGTGCTGAAGTACGCGCCCAACGCGCGGACCTCGAAGGACGGGCTCACGCTCAAGTGGTTCGACGGCGGCCAGTTCCCCGACTTCAAGGCAATCGGCCTGCCCGATGGCTGGGAGGGCGGCGAGCAGGGGAAGAATGTCGTGCGCGGCGACGGCGGCGTGATCCTCGTCGGCGAGAAGGGTACGATGTGGTTCCCGATCGAGGGCGCGTGGAGCCGCGTGTTCGTCGACGGCAACGCGATCGAGCTCGCGCCAGGCGAGTTCAGCGAGACCAACCACTGGCACAACTGGGTCGACGCCTGCCTCAACGGCAGGAAGTCCGCCTGCGTGTCGCGCTTCGAGCGCGCGGGCCGCATGTGCGAGAGCCTCTCGATCGGCGCCATGAGCGCGGTCGACCCAGGCACGGTCCTCGAATACGACGCGGCGAAGTGCGTCTTCAAGAACAGCTCCGCCGCGAGCGCCGCGCTGCGCCGCACCTATCGCCAGGGCTGGGAAGTCGAGAATCTCTCCTGACAGGCGCGCTCAGCGGCCGAACAGCTTGCCGAGGATGCCCGCATGGCCGCGGTCTGCCTTTAGCAGGAGCTCGACTTCGCCCGCGTCGAAGTAGATGCCGCCGCAGGCCGTGCACTTGTCGATCATGACGCCCTCGAGCGCCTGCTCGGCCATCTGCCCGCCGCACTTCGGGCAGCGCATCCAGTGGGCTTCTTTCGCCGAGGTCTGCGCGGTGCTCGCGCGCTGGCCGTCGAGCTTCGCGCGCAGTTCCTTCAGCTGACGCTGCTCCAATTCCTTGAATGCAGCGTCTTCCATGTCGTAGCCGGTGTGGTCGTTGATGCCGCTCATGAGTTCGTTCCCTGGAGGGTGTTCGTGATGGACGAAACCGCGCCGCTGGCTCGGGCCAACGGCGCGGCATCGCCAATCGTAGCGTCCCGTGACCGCGGCGACGGGGGCGCTGTCCGTACACATGCTTGGGAGGCGCGTTGCGGCTACGCGGCGCGGCGAGTTTGCGTGTGCTCGTGCGAGTGCTGCGTCACACGCACGGGGTGCGCGGGGTGGAACAGCCGGCGCCAGAAGGTGCCCTGGTCGCGTTCATAGCGGACGAGCTCTTGGACCGCGTGCGGGTCGAAGTGGACGCCGCCGCAGGCCGTGCAGCGGTCCGCGACCACATTCTCGAACTCCGCCTCCTCCATCTCGCCGCCGCACTTCGGGCAGTGCATCCAGTGCGTCGCCTGCTCCGACGCGCGGCGCTCCGCCTCGAGGCGTTCACGCAGCGCGCGCAGTTGCGCGATCTCCTGTTCCTTGAAGGCAGCCGCCTCCATGTCGTAGCCCGTGTGTTCGTTGATCCCGATCATGGCGTACCTCGCTCCATTCAGGGTGCCCGCGCGTGCGGCGGTCGGCTTCCTCCTGCCGGCTTTCGTCCACGCTTGACTTCGGAAGGCCTCGATTGGCTCGGGGCCGCACCACCTTGTCGTCATCGTGCGGCGCGGCCCGCGCATGCAGCGCTTCGACGCGGGATCTCCAAGGTCGGCGCCGCTGCGGCCGCGTGTTCCATGCAGACGCCACAAGGCGAATCCTGCGCGGAAGAACCCGCAAAGGCCTCGTAGGCGGGACAGATGGAACGGGTCGCGCGCGCCGTCAGGATTCGCCGCGATTCCGTCGGTCGCGGCTTGACGCGGATTGCGGAAGGAAGTCGACGGCGCGATGCGCGGGGGCGGACGCCGCGGAAAAATCATCCGCAGAAGCGCGGTGTTTCGGGGACGCGGTCTCGGGCGAGGTATACTGCGCGCGCTTCAAAGGCCGACGCGATGGAATGGCAAGAGGGAAGGAAACCTGAACACGGGAGATGTCGTTTTCGGTGATTCTGCGCCGAGGCGGCTTGCGGTTCAGCGTCGCGTGACGGCCGAGTCGGCCGAGAGGGTGCGTAGAGGGTGGATCGAATGATGGATGGCGGAATCGGCACAACTTCACGGGCGTCGGCGGGCGAGCGGGGCGTCGCCGCGACGGTCGTCCACACGCTCGACGCGAGGCTTCCGATCTCTGAGGCGCTGTGCGGGGTGCTGACGGGCGGGGGCGTCGGCGGCGGTTCGCGTGCCACGCGCGACCCGCTCGACCTCTCGCGCACGATGGTGCTCGTCCCAGGAGGGAGGCTCGCGGGTGCGTTGTCGCGGAGGCTGCTTGCGCGGGCGAAGGCCGAGTCGCGGCCGCTGTTCGCGCCCACGGTCGTCACGCCGAAGCGCTTCGGGCCGAACCTCGTCGAGCCAGAGAAGCCGATACTCGGCGAGGTGGCCGCGCTGTTCTCCTGGCGCGAGGTGCTCGACCGCTCCATCGCCGCCAAGGATGGATTTGCCGCGCGCGTCGCGGCGCTGTTCGGCATGCAGGACGAGCCGGACGCGCGGGTTCGCATGAGGATCGCGCGTCGGTTGCGCAGGCTTTCGGCGGAGGTCGCTGCATCGATGGGATCGCTTCAGTCGATCGCGGCGAGCGCAGCCGCGCGCGACGCGGCGCGCGCGCGCGGCGACCTTGCAGCGAGGCTCGAGGTGCTCGCAGAGTTCGAGCGTCGTCGAGCCGAGCTGCTCGTCGAGTGCGGGTGCGTCGACCGCGACGAATCGATCCGCGACGGGGTGCGCGCAGGTCGGGTCGTTGCCGATGGGCTCGATCGCCTGGTCGTGCTGTTTGCCGATCCTGATCCCGTGCAGCGCGAACTGCTGCGCGGCCTGCGCGAGCGCGGGGTGCGCGTCGAGGTGTGCGTCCACCGTCCGGACGATGTCGACGACGAGGGATTCCCCATCGCCGCGCGCTGGGAAGATCGTCCCTTCCCGACCGAGCGGATCACGGACGGGGTCATTCGCGTCGCCGACCGCCCGAATGGCGCGGCGAAGGATGTGATTCAGGCGATCCGCACGCTCCCGCTTGGCGGCGACGGAACAGGTCGGTCACCGAGCGACGCGCTTCCGACCAGCGATGAACTCTTCGTGATGGCGCCCGATGACGAGACGCGCCGTGCGGTCGAGCGGGAGCTCGCGCTCTCAGGTGCACCCGCCGCCACAGGCGAGGCGCGGCCGTTTTGCGCGACGCGTCTTGGAACGCTTCTGGCGCGACTGGCGGATCTCATCGGGGAAGGGTCCGCCGAATCGCTGGCAGCCTTCGTGCGCCATGACGATGTCGCATGCTGGCTGGCGGGCCCGGTCGGCATCGGCGATGCCGCCGAACGGGTGTCGGGCTATCGCGCGGCGGTGCTTGTCGGCGCATGGCGCGACGAACCCGTCGCGCCTGGCAAAGACGACGACCCGCGCGTCGCAAGGGTCGCCCGCGAGTACGCGGGGTTGCGCAAGGTCGTGCTCGACCTCTGCAGGCCGCTCGAGCGGGAGCGTGCCGTCGCGGCATGGGCGCGCCCGATCCGCGAGGTGCTCCACTCGATCGTTGGCAACGACCTGCGGGGTGCGTTCGCCGGCGAGCGCGAGGCGTCGATTCGGCTGCTCGACCGGGCGCTCGCCGGGCTCGCCGATGTGCCCGCAGCGTTCGCATCGCCGGTCGGCTGCCACGAGGCGATCGCGATCGTGCTCGACGAGCTCGGCTCCCAGGAGATCCGGGGCGCGGCGGAGCAGGACGGCGTGACCATCGCAGGGTGGCTCGACGCCGGCATGGCGGATGAGCCGCATCTCGTGCTCGCTGGATTCGTCGACGGAGTCGTCCCGAGCGGGTCGTTCGGCGACGCGTTGATCCCGGACGAGCTGCGCGCCGCGCTCGGCATGCCGTCGACACGCCGTCACACAGCGCGCGACGCGTGGATTCTCGATGGAATCCTCACGCGCACCTCCGCGCGCGCCGGTTGTCCGCGAGGCGCAAGCGTGACGTTCGTCGTTCCCCGGCAGACCGAGGAGGGTGATCCGTTGAAGCCCTCGCGGTTCTTGCTGCGTGTCGAGGACGCCGCACTTGCCGATCGCGTGACGCTGCTGTTCGCATCGGACTCGGGAGATCAGCGCTTGGCTCTCTCCTCCTCCGAAACGACCACGGCGGGCTTCGTGAAGACGCCGCCGGTCGCAGGCACGGTCATCGAGTCGATCGGCGTCACGGCCTTCAAGGCGTTCCTGACCTGCCCGTATCTCTTCCAGCTGCAGAACGACCGTCGCCTCCGGCTTGGCGACCTCGATGAGCGGGCGACCGAGCTTGATTCGCGCAGCTTCGGCACCCTCGTCCACTCCGCGCTCGAGCGATGGGGGCGTGAAGAGGCCGCCCGGACGCGTCCGACCGAGGACGCGGGCGCGATCGAGCGGAGCGCGCTCGAGCATCTCGATCGCTTCGTCGCGGCGCACTATCCGAAGTCGCGAGTGCCCGCGCTGCGTGTTCAGATCGAGCTCGCGCGGCGGAGATTGAGGCGCTTCGCGGAGATCCAGGCCGACCAGGCGCGGCAGGGGTGGAAGGTCCATCTCATCGAGCTGTCGTTCGCGCCCGGGGCAAGTGAGGAAGACACCGGCGCGATCGAATCGCCGCGGCTTCCTGCGGCCACCGGCCTGTACCTCAAGGGCCGAATCGACCGAGTCGATCTGAACATGGGCACCGGCGCGTTCCGGGCCGTCGACTACAAGACATCCGCAACCGCAGATCCGCCCACCAAGGTCCATGTGCGCGGCGGCAAGCGCAAGAAGTCGACGGGCATGATCGACTGGAAGGACCTCCAGCTGCCGCTCTATCGGGTGCTGTTGCGCTCGATGCCCGAGCCGGTCGTGGTGGGGCCGGACGAGCTCGGCTACATCAATCTCGCGCCAAGCGCCGAGAAGAGCGGGTTCGCCATGTTCGACCCGAAGGTCGTCCTCGAGCACGATCTCGATGCGGCCGAGGAACTCGCGATCGAGATCGTCGGCAAGATCCAGCGCGGCGAGTTCACTCCGAGCGGCCGCATTCCCGTCGCCGCCGGCGACCCGCTGGGCGCGGTCTGGGGACGGGGACAGCGCGGACTTGTGGATGCTGCAGGCGAGGAAGGGGGCGAGGAATGAGTGCGACGCCGTCATCCACAAGCACTCCGACCGGGGGCGATGCGCGGACGCAGGCGCCCGCGCCGCGGTCGATCGTCATCGCGAACGCGGGCTCCGGCAAGACATGGACCCTCGCGAACCGCATCCTCCGCTGGTCGATCGACGAGGTGCGCGCGGGCCGCGAGCCCCAACCTGCCCGCATGCTCGCCGTGACCTTCACGCGGAAGGCGGCTGGCGAGATCCTCGCGCGCGTTCTCTCCCACGCTGCGCAGGGCGCGCGCGCGGGCGACGCGGGAGCGAATGCACGCAAGGAGTTCAGCGCCGTCATCGGCAATGCGACCGAGGTCGAGTATCGCGCAGCACTGAAGGCGCTCGCCGCCGAACTGCACCGGCTGCCGATCGGCACCATCGACGGCTTCTTCCATCGGATCGCGACGGCGATGCCCGAGGAAGTCGGGCTTCCCGCCGAGTGGACGCTGGCGGAGGAACACGAGCTCGACGAACTGCGGGCAACTGCCGCAGCCGAGATCCTCTGCGACGAATCGGCGGAGGCGCTGCTCGATCTCCTCGAGCAGGGTGAGCCGAGGCCGAGCGTCTCTCGCGCCATCGAGTCACGACTCGGCGGCGACTCGGTGACGCCGCTCGACATGTACCGCGCTGTCGCGGTCGCTGGCGAGGAGGCTGTCGACCGCGTGTTCGGGTGGGCGGAAACACTCGCGGTCGAGGAAGGGCTGACTCGGGAGAAGTGGGATGCCGTTCTCGCGTTCGCGGGCACCTTGCAGGTGCCGACGACGAAGAGCGGCAAGCCGAATGTGAGATTCGAGAGTGCGTGGGTGAAGCTGCAGTCCAACCTGCACGCACGCGACTTCCGATCGATCGCGAAGAGCACGCTCTTTGTGAACATGGAGGCGGGTGGGAGTTTCGCATCCGCCTCGATTCCCGACGACTTCAGGGCGTTCGGTGCCCAACTGTTGCCGCATCTTCGTGCGGCGCTCGTGAAGGACCTGCGGAGCCAGCTGCGCGCGGTGCGCGAACTGTTGCCCATGGCCGACCGCGCGCTCACGCGGCTCCAGGTCGATCGCGGGCTCTTCAGCTTCAGCGACATCACGCGGGGCGTGGCCGCCGCTGCGGGTCGCGCCGGCTCGCGCGTGGCGAATCCGAGCGAGCTTCGCGCGGCGCTCGGCGTCGATCTGCGCGACCTCGCGATCGACGAGGCGCAGGACACCTCCGTCGAGCAGTTCCTCGCCCTTCGGCCGCTCCTCGAGGATGTGCTCGGTGTGGGCGACCCCGCGCAGGCGGGCGGCTTCCTTCTCGTCGGCGACCCCAAGCAGTCGATCTACGGCTGGCGCGGCGGCACGCCCGGCCTCATCGCGGAGATCTCGCAGACCTACGCGGCCCAGCTCGGCGCGAGCGAACCGCTCCGCAAGAGCTTCCGATCGTCGCCCATCCTGATGGACTTCGTGAACAGGGTCTTCGCGGACTTCCGAGGCGATGTGCTGGGTCTCGCGAAGGCTGAGACCACGGGGAAGCTGGCAAGCGCGCGCGTGGACCTCGACGACTGGGTCGCGCGGGCAGGCCTTCCCGCCGACTCGCTGGCAAGCGCCTTCGAGCGTGCGCTCTGCGAGTGGCGCTTCGAGCGGCACGAGTCGGCCAAGCCCAAGATCGGGGGGCGTATCGCGGCCTACGCGTACGGGAAACTGGGCGGCGGCGGTGGTTCCGCCGATGCGGGCGACGACAGCGGATCCTCAACTGGAACATCGAGCGGTGACGGCGAGGCCGGCGAGGGCGGCTCCGATGGCGATGGGATCGTGGTGACGCCGTATGAGGTCGCCGCCGACATCGCGGCACGCATTGTCCGCGAGCACCCCACGCGAACCGTCGGCATCCTGGCCAGGACGAACAAGGCGATCGCCGACACGATGGGCGAACTCAAGAAGCGCGGCGTCGCGGCGAGCGACGAAGGGCGTGCGATCTTGCTTGACTCGCCGGCGGTCGTCGGCGTCGTCGCGATGCTTCGGCTCGTCGACAGGCCCGACGACGGCATCTCGCACTTCTTGGTCTCGCGCGGGCCGATGGCCGCGGTCACGGGCTTGCCGCCGATGGAGGAGCATGGAAGTCCGCACAAGGCCGCGGGGCGGGCGCGCGAGTTCGCCGCCACGATGCGCGCGCGCATCGCCGATGATGGTCTCGCCCTCGTCGTCCGCGAGGCGTTCGACGCGCTGGCACGGCTCGGATTGTCGCCGATCGATGCCAGCCGGCTTGCGCGCGTCGTCGCGATCGCGGAGGACTTCGTCGATGCGCCGCCCGCGCGGCTCCTCGACTTCATCGATGCGGTCGAGGCCGACACGGCCGACTCGAGTTCGGCCGACCGCGTTCGCGTGATGACGGTCCATCGCTCCAAGGGCCTCGAGTTCGACGAGGTGATCTGCCTCACGCTCGATGAGAACTGGGGTGAGACGCCCGTCGGCTGGGGCGTCTATCGGCCGAGGCCGAGCGAGCCGCCGCGGCTCATCGGGCCGCTCCTCAGCGAGCAGATCCGGCATTTCGTTCCGGAGCTCTCTGTCCTCGAGCGCGACGAGCGTCGGCGCGGTCTTCTCGACGACCTCTCGAGCTTCTATGTGGCGATCACGCGGGCAAAGCGTGGCCTGCATCTCGTGATGAACCACGAAGAGAAGGGCAAGAGTCCGACGGCGGCCAAGCTGATCCGATGCGCATTGATGCGTCCAGCGCCCGAGCCCGACACGCTGGCGAACGCATCGGAACTCGTATCGGATTGGCAGCAGGCGAAGCCTGTTGTCTGCGAACCGGGCGAGGTGAAGCCGTTCTGGGAGTCGGTCTACGAGGGAGTTGGTAGCGAGGGAGTTGGTAGCGAGGGAGTTGGTAGCGAGGGAGTTGGTAGCGAGGGAGTTGGTAGCGAGGGAGTTGGTAGCGAGGCAGCTGCGAGCGAGGGGCCGAAACGAGTCCCGCGAGGCGCGACTTCATCGGAGGACTCGACCAACGAAAGACCGTCTGGCAGATCGCCGGGCGCGCCCCCTGTGCCGCTCGTCGAGGTCAAGCCGCGCGCGCGCGGCCGCGCTGCGCCGCCGTCGTCGCACGACGCGCCGTCCGCATGGGCGCACGACCCGTTCACCGACGACGACATCGCGCTGCGCGGCGTTCTCGTGCACGAGTGCTTCCGCGAGGTGCGCGGAATCGAGGATCTCGTCGACGCCTCGTCGCGCGCGGGCCTGGTGAGTCGCGCGCGTCGCCGGGCGTCGATCGAGAAGGGCGAGCCGATCTCCGATGCCCTCGCGTCGGAGGTACGGGATCTCCTCGACCGAATCCTCGCGCGTCGAGAAGCCCCCGCGTCGATCGCATCGAGCCTCGATCTCTCCGCGTATGCCCGCGAAGGCCTCGAACCCCGCGTCCTTGCGGAGCTGCCGTTCACACGAGAGGTCGGCGGCGCCATCGTGAACGGCCGCATCGACAGGCTGGTCCTCGCGCTGCGTGAAGGAGTCCCCGAATCCGCGACGATCATCGACTTCAAGACGGGTGCCGTCGGAGTCCCGCAGGCCGTGCTCGATGCGAAGATCGCCGCGTATTGGTCGCAGCTCGAGGCCTACGGCGACGCCGTAAGCGAGATGTTCTCGCTCCCGCGCGAGCGCGTGCGGCTTGAGCTGCTCTTCGTCGATCGCGGGGAGGTCGTGCGGCCAGAGCAGGTTCCTGCACACCCGTAGTTCCAGCGATCGCTCCGCCCGAGGCCTGCCGTGCCGTCGAAAGCGGGAATTTGCCCGCAGGAAAATCTCCACGCGAGCTCGCCTTTCCCCGAGAGAAGGTTGGCGGCGTGGAGCCGACCTGTACACTGCGATGCGTGAAGATCCTGCGAAGCCCGCTCGTCGTCACGGTCGCGCTCGCCAGCCTCGCGGCTGCGGGCGCAATCGCTCCAGCGATCGGCGGGAGAAGCGCTGGCTCAACTGACGCGGTGCGAACGGGGCTTGCGTCGGGAACGGTGCGCGGCGATGGGCCCAAGCCCGACGCGCCCGCGCCCGAACTCGAGCCTGCGCCGCTCCGCTACGGCCGCGACATCCGCCCGATCCTCTCCGACCGCTGCTTTCTCTGCCATGGGCCCGACCGCGACCATCAAAAGGCGGGCCTACGTCTCGATATCCGCGAGGAAGCCATCGCCCCGCGCGAGGACGGCGCTGCGATCGTTCCAGGCGACGCCGAGGCGAGCGAGATCTGGAAGCGCATCAACTCGCACGACCCGGACGAGGTGATGCCCACTCCCGAGAGCGGCAAGTCGACGCTCTCGCCCGCGGAGCGCGAAATCATCCGACGCTGGATCGAGATGGGGGCGCCCTACGAGTCGCATTGGGCCTTCGAGGCCCCCGTGGCGTCCGCCGTGCCGAGCGTGGCAGACGCGTCATGGGCGCGCGGCGACATCGACCGCTTCATTCAGGCCGAGCTCGAGCGCACAGGCACGAGCCCCTCGCCCGAGGCCGAACCCGAAGTCCTCGTGCGGCGGCTCTACCTCGACCTCACGGGTCTTCCGCCGACGCCCGAGGAGACGGACGCCTATCTCGCCGACGGCCGCGGCGACCGCTACGAGCGGCTTGTTGCACGGCTCCTCACCGACGAGCCCTACGCCTCGCGCACGGCCGAACGCCTCGCCGTGCCATGGCTCGACATCGCGCGCTACGCCGACACGAGCGGCATCCACATGGACGCGGGCCGCCAGATGTGGCTCTGGCGCGACTGGGTGCTCGAGGCTTTCCGCACGAACAAACCCTACGACCGCTTCATCGTCGAGCAGGTCGCGGGCGACCTGATCCCGTCGGCCACGATCGACCAGATCGTCGCGAGCGGCTTCAACCGCGCGCATGTGACCACCGACGAGGGCGGCGCCATCGACGCGGAGTACCTCCTCGAGTACGCCGTCGACCGCGTCAACACGGTGGGAACGGCATTCCTCGGCCTCTCGGTCGGCTGCGCCCGCTGCCACGACCACAAGTTCGATCCGATCACGATCGACGACTTCTACTCGCTCGTCGCGTTCTTCAACTCGAACGAGGAGCCCGGCATCTACTCCCAGGTGCCCGACGCGAACCGCGCGCTCGAGCCCTACATCGAGGTCCCGCGCGCCGAGGATGCGAGCCGCCTCTCGATCCTCGCCGAGGCGGAGGCGCGCGCCCGCGAGGTGAAGCGCTCCTTGGGCGAGAGCGAGGCCGCGGAACTCGCCGCGTTCACGCAGTCGGTGCGCGCTCGCTTCCACGCGGCCCCCGCGCGCGTCGTCTCGGCGACGAGCCGCGACGGGGCCGAGCTCACGGTCGAGTCCGACGGCTCTGTCGTCGCGCGCGGCGCGAACCCTGCATTCGACGAGCACACGATCGTCCTGCGCACGGAGGCACAAGGCCTTCGCCTCGTCCTCCTCGAGGCGCTCCCCGACCCCTCCTTCGGCGGCGGCGCCCGCGTCGGACGCGCCCCGAACGGAAACGCAGTCCTCGACGGGATCACGGTCGAGGCCATCTCGGTCAGGGATCCCTCGCTGCGCGAGGCGGTCGAACTCGCGTGGGCGTGGGCCGACACGGAGCAGACCGACGGCGACTACCGAGTCGTGAACGCGCTTGCCGCGGACGACGGCCGCCACTGGGCCGTCGGCGCACACCAATCGGAAGGTGCGCGCGCGGCGCTCTTCGCGTCGGCGCGGCCCTTCGGCTTCGAAGGCGGCACGGAGCTCCGCATCCGCCTCGACTACGACTCGCCCTACGCGCAGCATGCCCTCGGCCGCGTCCGCCTCACGCCGCTCGCAGCCGACGACGCCGCGATCGCGGCGCTGCCGGAGGCGTCGAGCGCGTGGTACATCGCGGGGCCCTTCTACGGCGCACCTGGCGACGCGTACAGAACCGACTACGGCCCTGAGCGCGAGCCGGCGCTCGCGCTCGGGAAGACCTTCGGACCCGAAGGGAACCCGGGCTCCTGGCGTCACGCGCCAGGCGTCGTCGAGGCAACGCCCGTGCGCCTCGCCGAGTCGATCGGCGCGGAGTTCGTGGCGCGGCAGGTCTGGTCGCCCGACGCGCGCAAGCTCGACCTCTCGTTCGGCTCCGACGACGGCCTCGTCCTCTTCGTGAACGGCCGCAAGGTCCATGAGAACCAGGCCGAGCGCGGCGTCGCACCCGACCAGGACCGCGTCTCGGTCGACCTCGTCGCAGGCCAGAACTTCCTCGTCGCCAAGGTGGTCAACACGGGCGGCGCGGCCGGGTTCTATCACCGCGCGATTCCCGCGGAAACCGTGTGGGACCACCGCATGGTCGCGCTCGGGCTTCCCGAGGGCGCCGTCCGCGGCGAAGTCGTCGAGCGCGCGCGCGATGTCTGGCGCGAGCGCTTCTCGCCGACCTATGTCGCGGCCGCGAAGGAGATCGCGCGCATCGAGTCGGAGCGCGCCACGCTCCTTGCGTCGACCCCGCGCACGATGGTGATGCGCGAGATGGCCATGCCGCGCGAGACATTCGTCCACGCGCGCGGGCTCTACGACCAGGCGGACCCGAACCGCCCCGTGTCGCGCCGCGTGCCGACGGTGCTCGGCGCGATGCCCGACGACGCGCCCAAGAACCGCCTCGGCCTCGCGGAGTGGCTCGTGTCCGACGGAAACCCGCTCACAGCGCGTGTGACGGTGAACCGCGTGTGGGAACTATTCTTCGGAAACGGCCTCGTGCGCACGAGCGACGACTTCGGCCTGCAGGGCGAGTGGCCCACGCACCCCGAGCTCCTCGACCACCTCGCCGTGCGCTTCCGCGAGGGCGGGTGGGACATGCACGCGCTCGTCCGCGACGTCGTGACGAGCGCGACCTACCGCCAGGCCTCGCGCGTGCGCGCGGAGCTCGCGGCGCACGACCCCGGCAACCGCCTGCTCGCGCATTTCCCGCGGCAGCGGCTCTCGGCAGAGGCGATCCGCGACCAGGCGCTCTTCGTCGGCGGACTCCTCGAGGAGCGCTTCGGCGGCCCGAGCGTGAAGCCCTACCAGCCCGAGGGGCTCTGGCAGGAAGTCGCGATGCCGCAGTCGAACACGCGCATCTACGAGCAGGGGAGCGGCGAGGACCTCTGGCGCCGCAGCCTCTACACCTACTGGAAGCGCGCCGCGCCGCCGCCGACGATGCTCACCTTCGATGCGCCGACACGCGAGTTCTGTTCGACGAAGCGGCTCGTCACCAACACGCCGCTCCAGTCGCTCGCGCTCTGGAACGACCCGCAGTTCGTGGAGGCGGCCCGCGCTGCGGCCGCGCGCACCCTCGCCGACGCCGCCGACGATCGCGCTCGCGCCACGCTTCTCTTCCGCCGCGCCACAGGCACAGAGCCTTCGCCCGCTGCGCTCGAGCGGCTGCTCCTCACGCTTCGCGAGTTCCGCGCCCGCTACGAAGCCGCTCCCGACGATGCGCGCCAGCTCGTCTCGGTCGGCGCATCGACGATCGGCCGCGACCTCCCGCCCGAGGAACTGGCAGCGTGGACCCTCGTCGCGAACGCGATCCTCTCGAGCGACGCGACGATCGTGAAGGACTGACCGACATGCCGCGAGAGGACCAGACGGACACGCGCCAGACTCGAGGACGCCACCCATGACCACGAACCCGAAGATCAGCGCCACGCCCGCGGACGGACTCGAGGAGTACCTCCTCAACATGACGCGCCGGCGCTTCTTCGGCGCGATGGCCGGCTCGATCGGCGCGGGCCTCGGCGGCGCGGCGCTCGCTTCGCTTCTCGGCACGCAGCGCGCCTCGGCCGCCACGATCCTCGGCCCGAACGGCCTTCCAGCGGCGCCGCTCGCCGCTGGCTCGCCCGCGCCGCACTTCGCGCCGAAGGCGAAGCGCGTCATCTACATGCACATGGAGGGGGCGCCGAGCCAGCTCGATCTCTACGACTACAAGCCCGGGCTCGCCGCGAGGTTCAACGAGGACCTTCCCGACTCGATCCGACAAGGCCAGCGCATCACCACGATGACGAGCGGCCAGGACCGCCTTCCCGTCGCGCCCTCGAAGTTCCGCTTCGACCGCTACGAGAACAACGAGGACGGCCTGCATCTCTCCGAGCTCCTGCCCCATACGGGCGGCATCGCCAAGGAGATGTGCCTCATCCGCTCGATGCACACGCAGGCCATCAACCACGAGCCCGGCATCACCTTCTTCCAGACGGGCTCCGAGCAGCCGGGCCGCCCGAGCTTCGGCTCGTGGATGAGCTACGGCCTCGGCAGCATGAACGCGAACCTGCCCGCGTTCGTGGTGATGATCACGCAGGGCGTCGGCAACATGCAGGCCCTGAGCGCGCGCTTCTGGGGCAGCGGCTTCCTCCCGAGCGAGCACCAGGGCTGCCGCCTCCGCTCGGGTCGCGACCCTGTCCTCTATCTGCGCGACCCGGACGGCGTCACCCGCGAGGACCGCCGCCGCATGCTCGACCTCGTGGGCGAGCTGAACGAGACCGAGTTCACGGAGAGCCTCGACCCCGAGGTGCGCGCGCGCCTCGCGCAGCATGAGATGGCCTACCGCATGCAGATGTCGGTGCCCGAGCTCACGGACTTCTCAGACGAGGATCCCGCGACCCTCGAGATGTACGGGCCCGATGTCCACAAGCCGGGATCGTTCGCCGCGAACTGCCTGCTCGCGCGGCGCCTCGCCGAGAGGGACGTGCGCTTCATCCAGCTCTACATGCGCGGCTGGGACCAGCACGGCAACCTCCCAGGCGAACTCAGCGCGCAGGCGAAGGCGGTCGATCAGGCGCAGTCCGCGCTCGTGAAGGACCTCAAGCGCCGCGGCCTCCTCGACGAGACGCTCGTCCTCTGGGGCGGCGAGTTCGGCCGCACCGTCTACTCGCAGGGCCAGCTCTCCCGCGACAACTACGGCCGCGACCACCACCCGCGCTGCTTCTCGGTGTGGCTCGCGGGCGGCGGCATCAAGCCGGGAATCACCTACGGCGCGACCGACGAGTACTCCTACAACATCGTCGACAAGCCCGTCGAGGTGCACGACCTCCACGCGACGATGCTGCACCTCCTCGGCATCGACCACAAGAGGCTCGTCTACCGCGCGCAGGGCCGCGACTATCGCCTGACCGATGTCAAGGGCGAGCTCGTGCGCGGGATCATGGCGTAGCCGCCCGTGTCTGCGGCCGTCATTGCGGCCTTGGCCTCGGCCGCGCCCACGGCCGCCGCCGCGTCGGCAGCGCTTCGGACGCCGCAGCCACCGCGCGAATCCCTCATCCCTTGCCTGCGGCGTGCCGATATGTTCGCTCCATGCCATCGGAGCGGATCACCCTCGTCCTCGACTTCGACTCGACCATCGTGTCGGTGGAGGGCCTCGACGAGATCGCGCGCCTCGCGCTCGCAGACGACCCCGACCGCGAGTCGAAGGTGCTCGCGATCGAGGGGATCACCCGCGACGGCATGGAGGGGCGCATCGGGATCGACGAGTCGCTTCGACGCAGGCTCTCGCAGTTCACGATCACGCGCGCGCACGTCGACGCGGTCATCTCGCTTCTCAAGCGGAAGATCGCGCCGAGCTTCCGCCGGCACAAGGCTGCGATCCGCCGCAACGCCGCCAGCATCTACGTCGTCAGCTCCGGTTTCCGCGACTATGTCGTCCCCGTGTGCGCGGAGCTTGGCATCGCGCCCGACCATGTCGTCGCCAACGAGCTGCGCTGGTCGAGGGACGGCACGACCGCCGTCGGCTACGACGCCGGGTCCCTTCTCGCTCAGCCGAAGGGAAAGCCCGCCGCCGTGCGCGCGCTCGGGCTCGCGGGAACCGTCATCGCAGTCGGCGACGGCGCGACCGACTGCGAGATCCGCGACGAGGGCGCAGCGCAGGAGTTCGTCGCCTACTGCGAGAACATTGCGCGCGAGAACGTGATCGCGCGCGCCGACCGCGTCGTGCGCAGCGTCGACGAACTCCTCTGGATCTACGGTCTGCCGGGTGCCCCGAGCTTCCCGAAGTCGCGCATGGTCGCGCTCCTTCTCGAGAACATCCACGCCGACGCCGCGGCCATGCTGCGCGAGGAGGGCTACAAGGTCGAGGCGCTCTCGGACGCGCTTCCCGAGGCCGAGCTCTGTCGCGCGCTGAAGGGCGTCTCACTCCTCGGAATCCGCTCGAAGACGCGCGTGCCGGCCTCAGCGCTCGCCTCCGCGGACCGTCTCCTCGCCATCGGCTGCTTCTGCATCGGCACCGAGCAGGTCGACCTCGCGGCGGCGGCGGCGCGCGGCGTCGCCGTCTTCAACGCGCCCTACTCGAACACGCGCAGCGTGGTCGAGCTCGCGATCGGCGAGATCGTCATGCTGATGCGCCGCGCCGTCGAGAGCGACCGCGTCCTCCACGCGGGCGGCTGGCGCAAGAGCGCGCAGGGCTGCTGCGAGCTCCGCGGGAAGACGCTCGGCATCGTCGGCTACGGCCACATCGGCTCGCAGCTTTCGGTGCTCGCGGAGGCGATGGGCATGCACGTCGTCTACCACGACATCGCTGAGGTGATGCCGCTCGGGAACGCGCGCCGGGCGAGCAGCCTCGGGGAGCTTCTCGCGAAGTCCGACGTGGTCTCGCTGCATGTCGACGGGCGCCGCGAGAACACCCGTCTCATCGGAGAGCGCGAACTGCGCCGGATGAAGCAGGGCGGGTACCTCCTCAACCTCGCGCGCGGCCACATCGTCGACCTCGATGCGCTCGCGGCGAGCCTGAAGGCGGGACACCTCGCGGGTGCAGCGGTCGACGTCTTCCCGATGGAGCCGAACTCGAACAAGGAGCCGTTCGATACGCCTTTGCGCGGGATCCCGAACGTCATCCTCACCGCCCACATCGGCGGCTCGACCGCGGAGGCGCAGCAGGGGATCGGCACCTTCGTGGCGAACCGCCTCGTCGAGCATGTGAACGCGGGCGCGACCGCGGGGAGCGTCAATCTCCCGAACATCGCGCTGCCGCCCGCGCCGCGCGCGCACCGCTTCCTGCACCTGCATCGGAACCAGCCGGGCGTCCTCGCGGAGATCAACTCGATCCTCGCGCGGCGCAGGATCAACATCCTCGGGCAGTCGCTGCGCACGGACGAGGGCGTCGGCTACGTGGTCACGGACGTCAATCGAACCTACGACGACGGCGTGATTGACGAACTCCGATCCGTGTCCGGCACGATCCGTTTCCGCGTCCTCTACTGAGCGGTTCAGGTGCTCGGGAGTCGTCGTCGGCGGTGAACCGGGCAGCGAGGCATGGCTGAGAACATGGAAATACCGAAGTGCGACCTCGCGGGAGCCGATCGGTATAGTCACCCCGTGGCCTCGAAGCCGCCCGCGAAGCTGCCCTGAAGGAAGGCCTTCCACATGTCCCTCACCTCGACCTCGACCCTCACCCAGCCCCTCGTCTCGGCCTGCGCCTTGGCGAAGTCGTCCCTTCCCGCCTCATCGCGCGCAGCCCTCGGGCTTCTGGCGGCTGTCTGCGTTGCGGCGCTCGCAGGCTGTGCTTCGCGTGGCGGAGACGCATCCGCGTCGGCGCAGCCGTCCGAGGCCGCTCCGCCGACTCGCGTCGAGCCCACGCCAACGCCCGAGCCCGCAACTGCGCCCCCACCGGCTGCGCAGGGGCCCGAGGTCGTCGCTCAGGTCGTCGCGCAGGAGTCGATCGAGCAGGTCGAGCAGAGGATTGCGCCACGCGCCGCCCCCTCGACGCCGCCCGTCGCAGTGGACGCGATCGCATTCCCCCCGATGATCGTGCAGGAGCCCGCGATGGCCATCGTGAATCGCGCGCTGGCGCGCATGAAGGACCTTCGCAGCCTCGAGTGCGTCACCCTCACCGAGCAGGTGGGGGTTCCAGAGGAGATGCGCCTGTCGGGTCTCGGACTCAAGCGGCGCGTTCAGCTTCGCTTCGTGCACACCGATGCGATCTCGATGCCCATCTTCCGCATCACCCACATCGACCAGGGACCCGAAGGCGAGGTCGAGGGCGCGGTGGCGGTCTTCGACGGCAAGCGCGCCATCCTGATCGATCACAACAGCAAGGCCTACTTCGATCCGGCGGGCGAATGGCTCAAGGTCGTCGGTCCGCATCTCCCGGCGATCCCGCGCTGGTACTTCGTCGAGCGAGCCGCTGCGGCCCGCCAGCCCGAGGAGATCGAGGCTGCGAAGATGCTGCTTCCCGACATCGTCGGGGCGCGCATCCTTCGCGTCGAGGAGCTCGATGGGCAGACCTGCGACGTCGTCGAGGTGTTCAAGGTCCAGAGCATCGTGGACGAGCCTGATGAGGCGCCCGAAGTCGTCGACGAGCTCCGCTACACGGAGACGATCCACTACGCGCGATCGGACGGCATGCCGCGGCGGGTCGTGCTGCGCATGCTCAGCGGACCCGCGGGCACGATCACTCCCGGGGAGACCACGACCATGCACTACTGGGGAGTGGTGATGAACCCCGACTTCGCGCCGTCCGTCTTCCGTGCGGAGCCGCCCGCCGGCTATACGGCGGTCGACGGATCGTAAGCGCCCGACTCGGAAAGCCCCGGGCTCGGCCGCGCATCGGGCTGCCACAAGCAAGGTTTCCATCCACGCGCGATGCGTGCCGTGGTATCGTTTTCGTCAATTGTGACGAGCGCGGCGGTGCCGCGCGCAAATATCTACAAAAGGCAAGTCATGAATCCGCTCCGACGCAGCACGATCGCCCTCTCCCTCGCCGCCGCCGCGTTCGCCGCTCTACCTGCGGCTGGTCAGGCAGGCGAAGCCCTGAAGCAGGCCCCGAAGGAGGCGCCGAAGGAGGCGCCGAAGCAGGACGCGGCGGTGACCGCGCCCGCGAACCCGATCGACGCCAAGGCCGCCGCGATCTACGAGCGCGGCATCGAGGCGGTGCGTTCGCTCCGATCACTCGAGATGATGAGCCAGACGAAGATCGAGGGCATGGAGGAGATGGCGGGCATGCTGCCGCCCGGCTTCGATGCCAAGCATCGCGTTGTCTTCCGCGCGAACGCCGCCGACGCCGCCATGACGCAGGTCGGCGGCGCGATCCGCATCGAGCAGCTCGACGACGCGGGCGTGGTGAATCTCGCGGTGATCGATGAGACGGCCGCGACCAGTGCCCTCCTCGTCGATCCGCGCGCGAAGACCTACTCCGCCGTCTCGGGTGATGAGTGGGCCATGGTGGCGGGCGTGAAGTTGATCGCCATGCCGAACTGGTTCGTCGAGCAGCGTCTGCGCGGCCGCCCCGAGGCAGAGGCGATGTACGGCCAGGCCAAGGTCGTGTCTGCAGCGGTCGACGGCGTGGTGACGCTCGACGGAGTCGAGTGCGACGTGGTCAAGGTGGTGCGCGAGTTCAAGATGAGCGCGGGAGGGGGCATCGAGGGCACGGAGGATGCCGCGGACATCACCATGCGCCTCAAGGAGACGATCGCCTTCGCGCGTGCGGATGGGCTTCCCCGCAGCATCACCATGATGCCCGAGATGGAGGAGATGGAGGGCATGCCCGAGTTCCCAATGCCCGTCACGCTCCTCACAGGGGTCAAGGTGAACCCCGAGGTCGACGCAGCGCTCGTGTCGACGGCTGCGCCCGAGGGCTTCACCAAGGTCGATCCACCGCAGCCGGACTTCATGATGGGCGCAGAGGACGGCGACGCCCCCGAGGCTCCTTCGCTCAAGGTGAAGGTCGGCGATGCAGCGCCCGAGTTCGCGCTCAAGGACCTCGCAGGCGCTGAGGTCACGCTCGCCTCGCTCAAGGGCAAGGTGGTGCTCCTCGACTTCTGGGCGACCTGGTGCGGGCCATGCAAGGCCGCCATGCCCGCGATCCAGAAGATCGCAGACGACTACAAGGACAAGGGAGTGGTCGTTCTCGGCATCAACACCTGGGAGAACTCTCCCGATGCCGCCAGGAAGTACATGGAGGAGAAGAAGTTCACCTATCCATGCCTCCTCGCGGGCGATGCGCTGGCGGAGGCCTACGGCGTCCCGGGCATCCCGACCCTCGTCGTGATCGGGAAGGACGGGGCGGTGGCGCTCATCGAGGTCGGCATGGGCGGCGATGCGCCGCTGCGCGCCGCGATCGACGCAGCGCTCGCAAAGTGACGGCTGCGCGGCCGCCCCGCGTATCGATCCCTGATTCGGCGTCCGAGATCGGCGTTCTTCGTCCGAAGCGCGTCGAACGGGCGCCGCTTCATTGACACGGCGTGAAGGCTGGGTCATGCTGTCGTCATGCCTCTCCCGACCCGTCCGTCGGCGATGGCGCTTCGATCCGGCTTCACGCTCGTCGAGCTCCTCGTCGTCATCGCGATCATCTCCCTGATCGTGGCCCTTGTCGCGATCTCGATCCCGCAGGTGCAGCGCCAGTCGCGCAGCGTGCAGTGCCTCTCGAACCAGCGGCAGCTGAACGTGGGCTTCACACAGTACTACGGCGACAACTCGGGGCGCTTCATGGGCGTCGACACGGGGCTCACGCAGTGGGACTGGGTGCAGGGGCAGACCAACCTGAACGGTCAGGGCTTCGAGACGATCAATGCGCTCAAGCAGGGGCGCATGTGGTCCTACATCGGGCAGAGCCCGGCGGTCTACAAGAGCCCGTTCGATCCGTTCTCGAGCTTCCAGCGGCTGCGCACCTATTCCTTCAACGCATTCATCTCGACCGGAGAGGGCCCGATGTGGGGCGGGCCGCCCAACTGGCAGGTCAACACCATGGGTCGCATTCCCGTGCCGTCGAAGACCATCGTGACGAGCCTCGAGTACGACCATCGCGGCTACAACATCAACGGCTTCGGCATCAGCGTCACGGGCAACGGCATCTGGGTCGACAAGATCGCCGCGTGGCACCCGGGCCGCTGGAACTTCTCCATGGCGGACGGCTCCGTCTTCAGCTACGAGCACGCCGCGAAGCAGAAGGACGTCGACTACTACATGACGCTGCCGCAGAACGACATCTTCTGGCCAGGCCCCGACTACGAATGGCTGCGCCGCGCGATGGTCCCGGGGATGTTCCAGTGATCGCTGGCGTGCCGTCGGCATGGCGTGCCGTCGGACGCGCAGCACTGTGTTGCGGCGCGCTCTCGCTCTCGGCTTGCAGCGACCGCGAGTACCCCGCGGGCTTCGAGGCGCAGGCAGCGAAGGACGAAGCATCTTTCAACGCGGCGACTCCTCCTGCGCCGGCGGCTGGGCGTGGGCCGTCGATCGCAGGCGGCGGTGCGTCCGACGCAGGCGCTGCGTCGAGCTTCGATGGCGCTTCGCCGCCGATGTCGGCGTCGAACTCGCCATCCACCTCGGAGGAGCCGATTGAGGCGGACGCCAACGAGGCCGTGCGTCGCGCCACGACCGCGAGAATCGTCGAGGAGCTGAAGCTTCCGCCGCCGCCGCCGACCGTCGTGATCGGCGGCGAGGAGCCCTACAAGAAGCACGCGCAGCACCCGAAGTTCGAGGAGTTCCGCCGCAAGGCGGGGCGCTACATCCAGCTGAAGCGGCAGCTGCTGCCGCTCGGGCGGAAACTCGCCGATGGAACGGCGACCCCGGACGAGCGCGCGCGCCACAACCGCATCGAGGATGCGATGGCGCAGGAGTTCCGCCCGCTGAACGCCTACCTCTGGGACGACCGCTGGACCGAGGAGGACCGCGCGGCGATGGGCTGGATCCTCTTCGTGCCGCCCGAGCCGTGAGTGAGGGCCGTGCGCTCGGCGGAAGGGCACGAGTGTGACGGCCTTTGTTGTCCGCCTTGGGTCGAAAATGAACGCCGCCCTGGTTTCCCAGGGCGGCGTCTGTTCAGGCATTCGTGGCATCGCGGCCGAAAGGCGCCGCGATCGCGCGGTTCACTGCCCGTTCCAACCGGCGAGGAGGAGCGTCAGATCCGAACCGTCCGTCGTGCCGTCGCGGTTGATGTCGGAGCGGCCGGGGTTTCCCCAGTTGGCGAGGAGCGTGTTCAGATCGGACCCGTTTACGACGCCATCGAGCGGCGTGGAGAGGTCCTCGCGGACGCTGCCGACGCACTCAGGACAGAAGAACGCGTAGAGCTGGCCGCCCTCGACGAGCGGGTTGCCGAGGCTGTAGTGCGCCTGCGTATTGCCGACGAACCAGCCGAGGCCGAGGGTGTCGCGCGCGTCGAACACGCCCGAGACTTCCTCGTCGCGGTTGAACGGGGCCGTTGCCGCGACGCCGATGTCGCCGAAGCGGGCCACATCAGAGCCCATGATGACCTCGAGCGTGTCGGTCGCGACCGTGTAAAGGAGCGTCTTCGCGGAGTGCGGGTGGTTGCCCGGATCCTCCTGGATGATGACGCGCGTGCCGCCCTGGAGGTCGTTGAAGACGCAGAGGTTGTCGCCCATCTCCATCACGTCGGACGGAACAACGACGGCCTCGATCGTGCCGCCGGCAAGGACGTCGTTCACGTCGTTGAAGCGGAGGCGATACAGGCTGCTTGCATGGGTCTGCGGAGCGCCGCTCGCGGTCGTGCTCATGCGATCGGTCGTCACGAAGTAGAAGTCAGCGGGGTTCGCGGGATCCCACGCGCCATCCTCCGGACGGAGGAACGAGGTGCCAGCCGCAGTGCCGCCGGCTGCGAGCGTGAAGGTCGCGCTGTAGAGGGGCGTGCCCGACGAGTTGAAGCCGAAGCTGCGCGACTCGTTGGAGACGTTGACGCCGTCGACCTGGACCTGAATGCCGTAGGAGACGCCGTTCATGAGTCCGGCCTTCTCGGCCGGCGTGCCCGTGTCCTGCTTGGTGCCGACGTAGACGAACACGCGGTTCGCGCCACCGTCGGAGAGGCCGATCATCACGGTCTGGTCGCTCTCGTAGGGTCGAGCGCAGCCGTTCTCCCACGAGCCGTTCGATGGGTCGAACGCGGGCATCTGATAGACGACGCCGGTGTTGAGGTCGGTCGCGATCATGCGGCCTGGGGTGCCAGACTCCTCGCCGCAGACGAAGAAGCGGTTCTCGGAGCCCTTGCCCGTCTGCGCGTTGTAGAGCGCGCGGACCTCGGGGATGTCGCCCGAGCAGAAGCGCGCGAAGTTGTAGAGCGAGCCGCCGGTGCCGTTCGAGCTGGTGGCGACGGTGAGCATCGCGTCGGCGCCCGAGTTCACGCGGAGGAAGTCGACGCCCGGGGTCGTGGTGATGTTCCACTTGCTGAGGAAGGCTCCGCCCGCGAAGCCCTTCGGCTGGTGTGCGCGGCGAACGCCGCCTGCGGTGGCGGTGAGCTCGTGATCGATGAAGAGGTCCATCGTTCCCTTGCCCGACATGTAGGCGCCCATGCCGTCCATGATGCCGACGGCGAAGTAGTCGCCGACGGTGTCGCCGACGGTGATGATCGAGTAGATGTCGGTGACCTTGTTCCCGATCGGGCGGACGTATGGATCGGCCGACGAAGACGGACCCGTGACGATCGAGGTCTGGGCGAGGGTCACGGCCGAAGCCATGAGCGCTGCGGAAGCGCCGACTGCGAGTGAGATGCGTGTCATGTGAACTGGGACTCCTGATATTGGCGTGTTGAGAAGATGCCTCTCTGACTCTGAAACAGGCACGATGCCACGGGCGAGGACGCAACCCGACTGCGATACAATGCCGCTGCCGTGCAAAGCGCACGGCAGCGGCGTATAAATCGTGCTTCAGGTCTCTGTGTCGGCCGCGTATGCGGCGCGTTCAGACGCGCGACCTCGTCAAGAAGTGGTTCACTTCCTGTTGGCCGCGACGGGGCGCTTCTCGACTTCCATGATCTTCATGATCTCGTTGCCCTCGCGGAAGAAGCGCACGGGGACCTTCGTGCCGCCGAAGTAGTAGAGGGCCTGCTGGAAGTCGACGACCGAGACGATCTTGGTGTCGCTGATCGAGAGAATGACGTCCCCCGGCCTGATTCCTGCCTTCGAGGCGGGGCTCGGGTCGAAGACGTCGTCGATGAAGAGGCCGTGGTCGGGCTTCTCGAGCGCGTCGAATCTCGCGGGGTCGTTCATCTTCCGGCGCATTTCGTCGAAGGAGAGCACGGAGAAGCCGAGCCATGGCGAGTCGTTCGTGCGCTTCACCTTCAGCGCCTCGCCGACGCCGATCGCCGTCTCGATCTGCATTGCGAAGGTGGTGTGGGTCTCGGGCGCCGTCCGCTCGATCGCGTCGAGCGATGGCTGCGGCACCAGCATGCCGATGACCTCGCCGCGCGTGTTGATGAGCGCGCCGCCGATCGCGCCGGGAGAGATCGACATGCTCGAGTGGACGAAGCTGCCCGTGAGGTCGGACTGGTAGCACGCCGCCGTTGGAAGCGCCATGACCACGCCCGGCGCGAAGGTGCGGGTGGCGCCGAACGGGTCCGCCGCCGCGAACACGGTGTCGCCGATCTCAACCGTCTCTCCGCGGCCGATCGTGGCGGGCACGAGATCGCCGAGCGACTGACCTTCGCCGAGCTTGATCTGCACGAGCGCGAGGTTGATCGTGGGCTCGCTCGCGATCAACTCCGCATCGAAGCGGTAGCCGCTCGAGGTCTCGATGTCGACAAGCGGCGCGAAGGTGCCGTCGTCGAGCGCGAGAGGCGATCGGCAGCAGAGCACCAGTCCAGTGTCGTCGATCAGGATGCCGCTTGCGACCTGCTGCCGCATGTAGCCCTTGTACGGCGACTCGTCGGCGATCCTCCACTTGCCCTCGAGGAGCGTTCCGGGCGGCACCTTGAGGTACGAAGTCACGGTCACGATCGACGGCGCGATCTTGGCGTAGAGCGCCTTGCGCGCGGCATCCTGCGCGCCGAGGACATCGGCGAAGGACGGCGGCGCGGGCTGCGCGGCTGCGGAGGACTGTGCGGACTGGGCCGCGAGCGCGGCGACGATGGCGAGGGCGAGGCTGGACATCCTGCGGACGCTCATCAAGGCGTGTTCGCGCCGTGCAAGCGGCGTGTGCGGATTCGATTCGTTCGGGTCGGACGCGCGTGCGCCGCGCCGCGCGGTGCGTACCTTCACGCCATGCCCTCGCTGCTCCTGAGCGGTTCGCTCGCCGTCCTCCTCTCGCTCACGCCGCCGGCGTCCGAGCCCGCTGCACCGACCGAAGCCCCGCCCGCCGCACCTCGCGCGGCTCCGCCGATCGCACGCGAACTCGTGACGAAGAGCGCGGTGTCTGCATACGCCGCGCATGTCCACGCCGAGTACGCCGCCTCGCGCGCGTTGGCAGAGCGGATGCGTGCGGCGATCCGCGCCTTCTGCGCGGAGCCGACGGACGAAGGCCTTGCCCGTGCGCGTGAGACCTGGGTCGTCGCGCGCGAGACCTATGGCCGCACCGAGGTCTTCCGCTTCGGCGACGGACCGATCGACACCACGCGCGGCGGCATCGAGACCTTCATCAACGCCTGGCCCGTCGACGAGTCGTACATCGATTCCGTCGACGCATCCGAAGCCGGCGGCATCGTCGGGAACCCCGAGCGATATCCGTCGCTTGGGCGCGCGGTGGTGCGGCTCCTGAACCAGCGGGGTGGCGAGACGAACGTCTGCACGGGCTGGCACGCCATCGAGTTCATGCTGTGGGGCCAGGACCTGAGCGAGACCGGACCAGGCGCGCGGCCCGCCTCGCACTTCGTCGATGGCAAGGCCCCTTTCGCAGAGCGGCGTCGCGAGTATCTGCTTGAGATCACCGACATGCTGTGCGAGGACCTCGAGCGTCTTGAGAAGGCGTGGGCGCCCGACACGGACAACCATCGAAGGCGCTTCGTCGCCGAGCCCGATCGCGCAATGCGCTCGATCGTAACGGGCGCCTCGCTCCTCGTCGGCTTCGAGATGTCGGGCGAGCGGCTTGCCGTGCCGCTCGAGACGCGTGACCAGGAGGAGGAGCACAGCTGCTTCAGCGACACCACGCACATCGACTTCACGGCCAACATCAAGGGCGTCGATGCGGCGCTTCGCGGGCGTGGAGGCCCTGGCGTGATCGACGTCGTGCGCACGGTCGACTCCGAGCGCGCAGCGACGCTTGCGGCCGCGCTTTCCGCCGCCTACAGGACCGTGCACGAGATGCCCGTCCCCTTCGACGTCGGCATGCGCGCCGCGGACGGCTCGCCCGAGCGTGCCAAGATGCAGGCTGCGCTCGAGGCGCTCGAGACCCTTGGCGAGGAGATCGCGCTGGCGGGCCGCGCGCTCGGCTGGTCGCTTCCGACGGAGCCCACGGGATGAGGCGGTCGTCTCTCGCGGCGATGATCGCTGTGGCGGGTGCCGCCGCGCTGGTCGCGGCGGGACGCGGCTCGGAGACGCCCGACCTCTCGCGCCTCGGCGGTCCGGCGACGGTGGTGGCCGACGGGCCCCACGCGTTCAGCCTGCCTGCGCCCGGCCTCTCGCGCGAGGATCGCCGCGCCTTCAGCGTGGGGAACTCGTTCTTCCGCGACAACTGGGTCTTCGCACCCGCGAGCGCCGCAGGCCGCGACGGCCTCGGGCCGCTCTTCAACGCGAACAGCTGCAGCGCGTGCCATCCCGACGATGGCCGCGGTCGCCCGCCGATCGCGCGCGGCGAGGTCGGGCTCGGCGTGGTGCTCTTCCTGAGCGCGGCCGACGGAGACGGCGCACCGCATCCGGTCTACGGCGGTCAGCTTCAGGACCAGGCGGCGCCTGGCGTCGCTGCGGAGGGCGCGATCGTCCTCGAGCCCGAGTTCATCACGGGCGCATACGCGGATGGATCTCCCTACGAACTGCGGCGCTGGCGCGTCTCGATCGAGAACGAAGGCTACGGTCCGCTCGGTACGCTGCGCATGTCCATGCGCCTCGGGCAGCAGGTGATCGGCGTCGGGCTTCTCGAGGCCGTCGACGACGCGACGATCCTCGCGCGCGAGGATCCCGACGACCGCGATGGCGACGGCATCTCGGGGCGCGGCAATCGCGTCATCGGCGCCGATGGGACGAAGGGAATCGGCCGCTTCGGCTGGAAGGCATCGCAACCGACGCTCGAGGCGCAGGTGATCGCCGCGCTCCACGGCGACATCGGTATCACGAGCGCCGCGCGCCCCGATGAGGATCTTACGAGCGCGCAGCGCGCCGCGATCGACGCGCCATCGGGCGGTTCGCCCGAGATCGACGCGCATAAGATCGGCCGCATCGCCCACTACTGCCGCGTGCTCGCCGTGCCTGCGCAGCGTGGAGCGGGCGCGCCCGAGGTCGAGCGTGGGCGCGCGCTCTTCGCGCGCGCAGGCTGCACGGGCTGCCACACGCCGACGCTCGTCACGGGCACCTCGTCGCCCATCGAACTCTTCCGCAACGCGACGATCCATCCGTACACGGATCTCCTGCTCCATGACATGGGCGATGGGTTGGCCGACGACCGCCGCGACGGCGACGCGTCCGGCCGCGAGTGGCGCACGCCGCCGCTCTGGGGAATCGGCCTTCTCGAGAGCGTGAATGGCCACGCGCACTACCTGCACGATGGCCGTGCGCGGACGCTCGAGGAGGCGATCCTCTGGCATGGCGGCGAGGCGCAGCGCTCGCGCGACGCGTTCGCCGCGATGAGTGCCGACGAGCGCCGGGCGCTGGTGGCGTTCCTCAACTCGCTGTGAACGCGCGCGCGCGGCGACGCGGGCATGCACCGAAGGCGATCGCGATCGCAATCGCCGATGGAGCAGGCACGGCGGTCACGGCGAGGCCGAAGGAGTACGTGTGCGGCTCGCCTGTGTCGAGCTCCATGATCCAGAGCGCATAGGTGCCGGCCTGGAGCGGGCCGCTGAATCCGACGGAGCCTGGGGAGTTCGCCATGTCGGGGAGGAGGTCGAGGCCGATCTCCGCGGATCCGAAGTGCGCCCACCCGAGAAGCGGCGAGTCGACCGAGGTCCAGTCCGCGGGGATCGTGATGATCGGGCCGGCCTGCAGTCCGACGAAGCTGAACGCGCCGCCGACGCTCGCCGACTGGAGAACGAAGCGCTCGAGCTGGTATCCCGCGGGAATCGTGAAGGTGATGTAGTCGAGGTCGTGGACATCGGGCGTCGGCGACTGCCCCGAGAACCCGCGGAGCGTGTTCACGCCTTCCGCGAGTGCGACGATCGTCGGCGCAAAGCGGTCGTCGGACGCGTCGCCGTCGCGCGCCTCGTCGAAGAGGACGATCTCGGCGGTCGCGGCGGTCGAGGGGAACGCGGCGATGAGGGCCGCGGCGAGAAGCGGAGCGAGCGGTGTCATTTCCGCTCAGGAAACCAGTGGAGGACTTCCCTCCCGCGAACGGAGTTGTAGGAGTTGATTCGGATTACGCAAATCCGACGGTCATCACCCCCCGACGCGAACAGCCCCGAGGCGGGCGCCTCGGGGCCGTAGGGTGGCTTGGGCGAAGTCGCGGTCGCTCAGCAGTCGCCCCATTGGCTGAGAAGGCGCGTCAGGTCGCTTCCATCGACAACGCCGTCCGCGTTGAGGTCTGCATCGCATGGCGACACGCACGGCCCCCAGGAGCCGAGGAGCGCGGAGAGATCAGCGCCATTGACGGTGCCGTCGCCGGTCACATCCTCCGCGCATGCACCCGCACGGGGCTGCACGACGATCTGCTGGCGCACGGTGATGGGGCGCGCGATGATCCCCTGGGGATCCGCCGCGGCCTCGGCCGGCGTGTACCAGTCCACCCCGTATGTCGTGAGCGTCAGCGACTTCGAGTCGGAGTCGATGTCGAACTCGGTCCATCCGTAGTGATGGACGGCCACCGGTCCGCCCACCGTGAGGGTGGCGTTGATCGACGGATCCTGGATTCCCATCGGCGAGAGTCCGTAACCCGAGACGACGCCGTCGAGCACGCTCGTGATGAAGGCGTCCTTTCCAGCGTTCGGGAGGGACTGGTAGAAGGCGAACTGCTCGGGTGTGATTGCGCCTGTGGCGAGGCCAAGCTGCGCAAAGGTCGGGCCTGCTGGGGCGGAGTAGGCGACCGAGCCCGTGATGATCTCGAAGGCTCCCGTGAAGAGCTGCTGAGTGGGATTCGATGGGTTTGGCGCGGTGACGTCGTTGACGATGGTTCCATGGAAGTCCGCGGTCACGAACACGACGTTCTGGATTCCGAGTGCGGCGATCTGCGAGAGGATGAACGCGCGTTCGGCCGCGTAGCCCTCCCAGCGGTCCTCTGCAGCGAGCGGGCCGAAGCTCTGCATGGGCATCGAGGTCAGGACGAACTTCCAGGTGACGCCTGCGCTCTGAGCCGCCGCAAGATCCTGCAGCAGTTTCCCGAGCTGCGGCATGCCGAGCATGGTGCGGTTCGGATTGAAGCTGGCTTGGATGAACGCGCCCACCTCGACCGGATCGAAGGGGTTCGACACCGGCGGGAGGCTCGCGTCGCGGAAGCTTCGCGCGTCGAGCATGATCACGGCCGCGTCGCGACCCCACTGGAAGGAACGGTAGAGCGCGGGTCGGCCATCGGTGCGCGGGTCTCCCAAGGCGGGCCAGGTGGTCGGGAAGATCGGGTTGTGCTCCACGAACGCCTGCAGTCCGTTCACATAGAGATCGCCTTGGTTGTACCAGCCCGTCGACGGGCTGAACGCGCCGCCATCGAAGTCGTTGGTGACCTCATGGTCGTCGATCATCGAGAAGGTCTGCGTGCTCGCGGCGAGCTCGCCCCAGGGATCGATCCCGTGCGTCGGCTGGTAGTTCTCGACGTGCTTCGCGCGGAACTCGTCCAGGGTCGTCGCCTGCGGGGCGGGCACGGCCGGGCTCGGGACATCGGCGTAGATCGTGTCGCCGAGCTTCACGAAGAAGTCGAGTTCTCGATCATCGGCGTTGAGGATCGCGTTGTAGATCCCGACGTCGCCGCGCCAGTCGCCCGTCACGCCGAAGCGCAGGCCTGGCTTCACAAAGCTGGAGCCGATCGGCGCGGCGCCCGTCGTGAAGGTCGCGATGCGCTGGAGGGATCCATCCGTCGCCCGCACGAAGTAGCGGCGGTTCATCTCGAGTCCGGTCAGGTAGACCTTGCCCGGGAGGAGCGGATTCGCGAGCTTGAGCGACTGGGAGAAGTCGATGTCGGCAAATGTGGAGTCGCGCGAGACGTCGATGCTGACGCTGCCCGTTCCACTTGCGGGGCGAACGAGGATCACAGCGTTACCGCCGATCACGTCGCCCACACCGAGTCGGGGTAACGCCTCGGGCGATTGCGCGGATGTGGACGTTGCAGCGATGCCTGCGAGCGCCGCGAGGACGATCGGGTTGAACTTCAGCGACATGGAGTGCTCCTGCGGTGGGTGCGTGTGTTCCGTCGCACGATGCGGACGGGAACTCGCCGACGAAAGGGTGCGCGCGAACCCTGCGGGTAGCGTGAGGAACTCGTGCGGCTTGGACGAGGGTGGCGCGACACCCGTGCGAAGGTCGCGCAAAGAGCGCGTCAGGAAGGGAGGATCCGTGCGGTAGCATGGGCCGATGCGAGCTCCCTTCCGATCGCAGCGTCCCTGGTTGACCGCGCTTCTTGTGTGCGCGCTGCAGAGCGCGGCGGTGGCTCGTGCGCCGGCCGCTGGCGACCTTCCCGCGATGCGCGCCGCGATCGACGCCGCGCGCGCGCGGATCGATGCGCAGGTCGCCGCGTATCACGACCCCGTCGGTCCGCGGACCTGGATCGACGGCACGCGGCTGTGGTATGCGGAGACGCAGCGAGATGGCGCGCGGCGCTGGTGGCTCGTCGATGCCGCGAAGGAGGGCGATGCGGCGAGGACGCCGCTCTTCGACCATGCCGCCGCGGCCGACGCGCTTGTGAAGGCGGGGAAGGTCGGTGCGGAGGATCGGCTGCCCGTCCGTGGCGTGGCGGTTGAACTCGGCCTCGGCGGCGCGACCGATCGCGTCGCCGTCGCGCTCGATGGACTCGAGGCGCCGCTTGTTTTCTCGCTCGGTGGCGGACGCATCGCGGACGACCCCTCCGCGCGCGCGTTGCTCGAGACGACGCTCAGGCCCGGAAAGCGCAGAAGCGAGGGCCAAGGTGCTTCCACGCATCTTGTCTTCGAGAACAGGCTCGACGAGGCGGTCGAAGTCCTGTGGATCGACCGCGCGAGGGCCGAGCGGTCCTACGGCGTGATCGAGGCGGGCGCGTCGCGCAGGCAGCACACCTTCGGCGGGCACGCATGGTTCGTGCGCGCTGCTTCGGGGCGCGAGCTCGGGCATGTCGTCGCGGGCGAGGTCGAGCGGACCGTCGTGATCGGCGGCGTGCCGCCTTCCGAGCCCGAGCCCGTCGACGCAATGGACGGACAGGGCGAGACGGAGCAGCCCGATCCCGTGCGCCTCGAGATGCAGGGTTCGTTCCCGCCGCCGATGCTGCGCGTCGAGCAGGCCGGCCCGAACCTCGTCGTCGTGCGCGAGGGCGTCGAGATCCTCCGCACCGGCGATGGATCCGACCGCGATGCATACCGCGCGCACTGGGTCGGACCGCGGCAGGACGCCGTCTTCGCGCTCAAGGTGAAGGAGGGTGAGCGTCGCGAGGTGCATCTCGTCGAGAGCGCGCCGCGCGATCGGCTGCAGCCGAAGCTGCGCACGCTCGACTACGCGAAGCCGGGCGACGCGATTCAACGCGCGTCGCCGCGGCTCTTCCGTCTCTCGCGCGACGGCGGCGGCCCGGGGAATGAAGCGATGCGCGAGGTCGCGCTCGATGACGCGCTCTTCTCGCATCCGTGGTCGATCGACCGAGTGCGCATGCTGCCGGGTGGCCGCGAGGTCGCGTTTCTCTACAACGAGCGCGGGCATCGCGTGGTGCGGCTCGTCGCGGTCGACCTCGAGACGGGTGCCGCGCGCACGGTCGCGGAGGAGTCGTTCCCGACCTTCGTCGACTACACGAACAAGATCTGGATGCATTGGCTCGACGCGACGGGAGAAGTCCTCTGGATGACGGAGCGCAGCGGCTGGAACCATATCGTGCTCGTCGATGTCGCGACGGGCGCGGTGAAGCGGGCCGTCACGGAAGGCCCGTGGCTCGTGCGGCGCGTGCACGCGGTCGACGAGGCGGCGCGCACCATCGACCTCGCTGTGATGGGGCGCGATCCGTCGCAGGACCCGTACCATGTGCACCACGCGCGCGTCTCGATCGACGACGGCCGCATCACGATGCTGACCGACGGCGACGGCACCTGCCGCGTGGACTTCTCGCCGACCCGCGAGGCGCTCGTCTCGGTGCGCGCGCGGGCCGACATGCCGCCTGTCTACGAGCTGCGCCGCGCGACCGATGGTGCGCGTGTGGCCGAGCTCGGGCGCGCCGACGACAGCGCGGTGCGCGCGGCGGGCTGGCGTGTGCCCATTCGATTCAGTGCGAAGGGCCGCGACGGCACCACGGACATCTGGGGACTTGCGTTCCTTCCGGCCGGCTTCGATCCGTCGCTGTCCTACCCGGTCATCGAGAACATCTACGCGGGCCCGCACGGGCAGCATGTGCCGAAGTGGTTCGAGCTCGGGGGTCGCAGCCGCGAGTACGCGGAGCTCGGGGCGGTCGTCGTGCAGATCGACGGCATGGGGACCAACTGGCGTTCTAAGGCGTTCCATGATGTCGCCGCGAAGAACCTCGCGGACGCGGGCTTCCCCGACCGCGTCGCGTGGATCCGTGCGCTTGCGGCGACGCAGCCCGGTCTGGATCTCTCGCGCGTCGGCATCTTCGGCGGCAGCGCGGGCGGGCAGAACGCGATGCGCGCCGTGATTGATCATGCCGACTTCTACAAGGCCGCCGTCGCCGACTGCGGCTGTCACGACAACCGCATGGACAAGATCTGGTGGAACGAGCAGTGGATGGGCTGGCCCGTCGACGAGAGCTATGTCCGGAGCTCGAACACGGAGGACGCCGCGCGGCTCGGCGGCGCGCTCATGCTCGTCGTCGGCGCGCTTGACGACAACGTCGACCCCGCGAGCACGATGCAGGTGGTGCAGAGGCTGATCGACGCGGGCAAGGACTTCGAGCTTCTCGTCGTTCCCGACGGCGGCCACGGCGTCGCGGAGAGCGAGTACGGCAACCTGCGTCGCGCGCGGTTCCTGTTCCGCGAGCTGGGTGCGCCACGGGCGCGGTAACCCGCACCCGGAAACGGTGCCTGACACGTGCCGTCTGGTGCCAGGCACCTCCCGGCACGTGCCAGGCACCGGGCTCGGGCTTGACACGCGGGGCGATTCGCCTACCCTCACGCCGTCGTTGGTTCGAACACACGCACGCGGTGGGAAACGCACGCGCATGGTCGCGCGTGCCTCGCGTTGCGCCGCACTGGCGGCAGCAGGGAGGCGTCATGTCTGAAGTCGGTTCGTCTGGTGGTGGACTCGGAAGTGGTGGCACGGACGGCGAGGGCGCTGGCCGCGGCCTGATCGCGCGCATCGCCGCGTGGATGGGAAAGCCAGGCGCAGGGCTCTTCCTCCTCGGCGCTGCGCTCGCCTTCGGCGTCCTCGGCGCGAGCGAGCGCCTCGGAAGCGCGCTGCGCACCATGCGGCAGGACAACTCCATCCGCGTGAAGGGAGTCGCCGAGATGGACCTCACGAGCGACCGCGGCACCTGGAACGGGAAGGTCCGCGCGCGCGCCGCCACGCTGCCCGACGCCTACGCCGCGCTCGAGCGCTCGATGGACGCGCTGCGCGCGTTCGTCGTGAACTCGGGCGTTCCCAACGACCTCGTGTGGGTCGCCAGCGTCGAGATCGGGCGCGAGATGAAGCGCGACCCGAAGGGAAATCCGACCAACGAGGTCGAGACCTTCGTCCTGACGCAGACGCTCGGATTCACCTCGCCGGAGGTGAGGGTCGTGCGCAGGATCGCCAACGACGCGACGGCGCTCATCAAGCAGGGCGTCGAGGTCGAGAGCGGCGATCCCGTCTTCAAGGTCAGCACGCTCGAGGAGGCGAAGATGCGCCTTCTCGAGCAGGCGACCGCCAACGCCCTCGAGCGTGCGAAGACGCTCGCACGCGGCTCTGGCAATTCGATCGGCAAGCTCGCGAGCGCCTCGCAGGGCGTCTTCCACATCCTCGCGCGCGGCTCGACGAGCTCGAGCGAGTGGGGCGGCGAGTACGACACCTCCACGATCGACAAGACCGCGCGCGTGGTGGTGACGCTCGACTACGCGGTCGAGTAGGTCCTGTCTGGCCGATGGGTTCTGCCTGACGGATCCCCGAAGACGAAAGATCCGCGTGGATCCGTTCGACAGAACCCAGGGCGTCGGGCCACGTGGGCAGCATGCCTCACGCGTGGTACCGTGGGGTGATGGACCGTGGGCCTGCAGACGATCTCACCGAAGTCCTGCGCCGCGCCTCGTCGGGGGACGACGAGGCGCGGGCGCTGCTCTGGGAGCGCGTCTACGGCGAACTCCACGGGATCGCGCGCTCGCTGCGCGCGGCCGAGCGCGGCGGCGCTCCTTTCGCGAATCCGGGTGCGACCACCATCGTGCACGAGGCCTTCCTCAAGTGCGAGAAGGGCGGGCGGACCCCCGTGTGGGAGAACCGCGCGCACTTCTTCGGATCCGCCGCGCGCGCGATGGGGCAGTTCCTGATCGACTGGCGCCGCTCGACGACGCGCCTGAAGCGCGGCGGCGCGCGCGGAACGCTTTCCCTCGGCGAGCTCGCAGCGGCCGACGCCGCGCAGCCCTCGTTCACGCCCCTCGACGACCCCGATCGCGCCCTCGCGGAGTGGACGCCGCGCCTCGCGGCCGCGATGGAGACGCTCGAACGCGATGCGCCGCAGACAGCGCATGTCGTATGGATGCGGTACATGGTCGGCCTCTCGCTTGAACAGACTGCGGAGATCCTCGGCATAGCGCCGCGCACGGTGTCGAAGCACTGGAACCTCGGCCGCGCATGGCTCAGGCGCGCGCTCGCCGACGGAGAGACCGCGTGAGCGCGCGCCGCGAGGAGGAAGAGCTTGCGGACGCGCTCGACGCGCTCGTCCGCGCGGATTCCGGCCATCGCGAGGCGATGCTCGGGGAGATCGCGGAGCGCGAGCCAGCGCGCGCCGCGGAGCTCAGGGCGCTCCTCGCCGTGCTGCCGGACCCTGAGCTTGGCGACGCATCCGACGCATCCGACGCACGCCATGCGCCCGACGAACCCGCTGTCGGCGACACGATCGGCGGATGCGTGCTCGAGTCGGTGCTCGGGCGCGGCGGTATCGGCACGGTGTTCGCGGCGCGGCAGCTCGAGCCCCCGCGCGCCGTCGCGGTGAAGATCCTGAGATCTGAGCGCGCCCGCCCGCGCGACGTCGCGCGCTTCCGCGCCGAGGCGACGGCGCTCGCCCGCCTCGAGCACCCTGCGATCGCGCGGCTCTACGCCTCCGGAATCGAGCCGCGCGGCGCGCGGGCCATTCCCTTCATCGTGATGGAGCGCGTGCCCGACGCACGCGACATCATCGCGTGGTGGCGCGACGCGCGCGCCGACGCGCGCGTCCTCGCGCTCCAGCTCGCGACCGTCTGCGACGCGCTCCAGCACGGCCACAACCGCGGCATCGTGCACAGCGACCTGAAGCCGTCGAACATCCTCGTCGACGGCGACGGGCGCCCGCGCGTGATCGATTTCGGCATCGCGAGGCTCGCCTCCTCGCCGGAACACGACGCACAGGAGCCACAGCGCGGCGCGCTCGTCGGGACGCCCGCCTACATGGCGCCCGAGCAGATCGGCGGCGCGGAAGTCGGAGCGGAGCCCGACATCGACGCGCGCGTCGACATCCACGCGATCGGCCTGATCCTCTACGAAGCGCTCCTCGGTCGGCGGGCGTATGAGGTCGTCCTCGAGCGCCCCCTCGAGCGCCCCCTCGACGCCCGCCGCTTCATGCACGAGTTCGATCCGCCGATACCCCATCGCGTCGACTCGCGCATTCCCGTCGACCTCTCTGCCGTCACGATGAAGGCGATGGCGAAGGACCGCGAGAAGCGCTACCTGAGCATGAGCGCGCTTGCAGCGGACCTGCGCGCCTTCGCCGACGGACGCGCCGTCGCCGCGCGCCCTGAGACGGGGCCCGAGCGCCTCGCGCGCTTCCTGCTCCGATACCGCCTGGCCTCGACGGCGCTCGCCATCGCCGTCCTCTCGCTGGTCGCGGCGGTCGTGCTCTCGACGAACGCGCTCGGAGTCTCGCGCCGACGCGCGGCCGCAGCGGAACTCGTGCTGGCCATGGCCGCCGCCAGCAACGGAAACATCCGCGAGGCGACGTCCGCGCTCGAGCGGATCGACATCCCCGCCGATCCCGTGATCCGCGGCATGATCGAGCGGATGCTCGACGACTCCGCGATCGAGCCGTTCGCGCCTTCGCACGGGCATCTCATCGGCGCCGCGATCTCGCCCGACGGGTCGCGTTGGGCCGCAGGCGGCGATGGCGGCGGCGTCTTCGTCGTCGACGCAGCCGGGAGGGAACTTGGCCGCGCGAGGCTTGGCGACGGCGCGATCTGGGCCCTCGCGTTCTCTCCCGATGGAGGGCGCCTCTTCGCGGGCGACTGGATGGGGTCGATCTTCGAGATCGATCTTGGGTCGGTCGCCGATCTGGTCGCCGATCACAGCGCGGCGCGTCCGCGCGAGTTCGCCGCGCGCCAGATCGCGTCGGTCGCGGGGCTCGTCCGCGACATCGTCCCTTCCCGCGACGGCACGCGACTCCTTGCGTTGTCGTCGCCGCTGACCCTCTCGACGATCGATCTCGCGACAGGCGTCGTGCGCGCATCGAGCGACGGGCCCGCGCACGGCATGGCGCGCTCCCTTGCGTGGAACGGAGAGGGCCGCGCGTTCGCCGCGGGATTCCACTCCAACATCGGCGCATTCGATGTGCCTGCCGACGGAGCGCCGACGCGCGTCGAGCTGCCATGGCTTCAAGGCCTCGTGGACATACCCGCGGCGATCGGTCTCTCGCGCGACGGCGCGCTCCTCGCGGTCGCCAATCCAGTCGGCGTGGTGCATGTCGTCGACGCGCAGAGCGGCGAGCCGCGCTTCACGGCGCGCGTCGCGCACGAGGCTTGGTCGATCGACTTCTCCCATGACGGAACACGCGTCGCGGTGTCCGAGCGTGGTGGCGGCGTGCACGAGTTCCTGGTTGCGGACGGCACGCCGCTTGGGCGCCACGGCACGCTCTCCCCGGATCCAGCCTGGGCGGTGGCCTATGCGCCCGATGGATCCCTTCTCGCGAACATCGGCCTCGTCGCCACCCGCTTCTCGGCGGATCGCGGCTGGGCGACGAGGCTTCCGCCGTTTCCGCGCGGCGCGTTGCGGGCCGCGGTCGTTCTTGGACGCGACGGCGATGCGCCGACCCTTCGTACGGCCGGGGGCGATGGCAGTGTCTGGGATCTCGACATCGCGCGAGGGCTCTGGCGCGAGTTGCCGCTCACGCGGCCGGTGGCGCCCGGCCCGGCGAGATTTGACCCCGAGGGCGCGCGCCTCGCTGCATGGTCGGACGAGGGCATAGAGATCGTGCCACTCGAGGAAGACGCCAGTGCATCGCGTGCGCGCATCGCGATCGCCTTGCCGCCGCGCGGGCAGCGCGCGCTCGCGTGGGATCCGGCGGGAGACGAACTGACCGTCGTGTCCGCGGGGGAGACCACGATTCTTCGGGACGACGGCACGATCGTCGCTCGCGCCACGGTCGAAGGTTCGCCGGTCGGGCACGCCGTCGTCTACGACGCGACGCGCAGGCCGGTCGTCTTCGTGCAGTTCAGCAGTGGCGTCCTGATCCACCGCGACCAGTCAGGGGCCGTGAGACTCGAGGGCGGCGCGGTCGCCTCCTCCTCGAGGTTGATCCGTCTCGGAACTCGATGGGCGTTGCCCTCGATCGGGGGCCCAGTGAGGATTACCTCCCCCGGCGGGTTCGAGCAGGTCCGCGACAAGACCGAGGATTTCGACGCGGTGCTCGTCGGACACACCAACGTCGCGTTCGCCGCGGCGCTCGCCGCGGATGGTCGCATGCTCGCGACGGCGGGCGCAGACACGCGCATCCGCTTCTGGGATCTCGCGCGCAAGGAACTGCTGGTGACGGCCATGATCTGCGAGCGTCCGGTTCAGTACCTCGAATGGCTCGACGGCGGCAGCGCGCTGCTTGCGATCGATGCAGCGGGCGAGGTCTTCCTGCTCGACTCCGTGCCGCGCCGGACGCGACTCTCGCGCGCGGCTCAGGCCTCGATGAAGTCCCCGGCTCAGGCCTCGACGCGATAGCCGCGGCCCGCGTAGGGCCAGTAGCCGCCGCGCATGTTGAGCGCCGTGAAGCCCGATCGCGCGAGGAACGCCGCCGCGCGCGCGCTGCGGTTGCCGCTGCGGCAATAGCAGACGACCGCGCGCGAGCGGTCGAGCTCCGCGACCCGCGCGCGAAGATGCGTGTACGGCACATGCACCGCGTTCGGGAGGTGCCCTGCGGCGAACTCGCTGCAGGTGCGCACGTCGAGCACCGTCACCTCGCCGCGCTCGATGAGTTCGTGCGCGCGTACGGGCGAGATCTCGTCGACGCCTGCGGTCGCGAAGGTCCCCGTCGCGAGTGCCGAGACGACGCGCGGCTCGACGAATCCCTCGAGCGCCTCGGGCTGCACCCCGACGCGCAGGAGGACGCGCACGATCTCGGGCACCTTCGCGGCATCCGCGATGATCGCGATGCGGTCGTCCTCCTCGAGATAGTTCGCGACCGTCGGCCCGAACGAGCGCTCGAAGGGCGCGCTGATCGAATAGGGAAGACGCGCATCGAGGTAGTCGTTCCACGGACGCGTGTCGATCACCGTGAACTCCGGCTTCTGGCAGATCTCCGCGAAGCGCTCGGGTGCCAAGGCGCGCACCTCCGGCAGCGTGTCGAAGCCGCGCCCCCCGCGCTCGTTCAGGCGCTTCACCCGCGCGAAGTAGGGTGGCGGCGCCGCGCTTCCGTCGAGGACTGCGCCTTCGAAGTCACCGCCCGCGGCCTGCGCGCGCATGGCGCGGTTGATGACGCGTTCGATGCCGATCGTCGTCGTGGGAAGGTTGCAGATCGACTTGCCGCAGGCGCTGCCCGCGCCGTGGCCTGGAAGCACCTGCGTGTCTGCAGGGAGGTCGTCGATCGAGGCGAGCGACGCTTCGAGGTGCGCGACGGCTTCCTTCAGCGAGAGCCCGTCGGTCGCGAAGGCGCCGAGATCGGGCCGACCCACGTCGCCCGCGAAGAGGAAGTCGCCCGAGAAGAGGAGCCGCGTGGCGGAACCCGGCCGCACGAGCTCGAACGAGAGGCTCTCGCGCGTGTGGCCAGGGGTGTGGCGCGCGTGGAACTCAAGCGAGCCGACGCGGAAGGCGGCGCCCGCATGGAGGGCCTCGATGCGTGCGCCAGCCGCGAGCGGTGTGCCCGTCGTCCACTGCTGCGCCGGGCCCTCCGCAGAGACGAACGCCGTCACGGGGTGATGCGCGAGGAAGCCGCACACGCCGCTCACGAAGTCGGCGTGCACATGGGTCTCCGCCACCGCGACGATGCGCAGGTTCTCCTCGGCGGCGATCGCGAGATAGCGGTCGATGTCGCAGGCGGGGTCGATGAGGATCGCCTCGCGGGTCGCTGGGCAACCGACCAGATACGCGGCCTGCGCCAAGGTGGCGTCGTAGATCCGGCGGAGAATCACACGCCGAGTCTACCGCCTGCGGGTGCCCGCGTGCGAAGCTACATTCCCGCGATGTCCCCGCTGCGCCAGAAGCCATCCACCTCCGACGACAGCCTCCGTCAGGCTGGCGGCGCAGCGCCGATGTCGGCGGGACCCGCGTCGGGCGCTCCCGTCGGGGACAGGCTGCTTGCCCAGCTCGCGCGAATGCTGCATGAGTCGGGTGCGCCCGCGCATCGGCTTGAGTCGATCGTCGCGTCGTGCGCGGAGCGTCTCGGCGTGCGCGTGGCGATCTTCTCGCTTCCGACCTGGATCCACATCGCCGTCGACCGTGGCCAAGGGCAGCGCTCGATCAGCATGCGGGTCGATCCGGGCTCGCCCAAGCTCGCCGTCCTCGAGGACGCCTACGAAGTCTCGAGCCGCTTTCTCGCGGGCGCGATCGACGCGCGCTCCGCCCTCGACTCGCTCGAGAAGCTCGAGTCGAGGCTGCGCCACCCGCCTGTCTCGGCGCTCGTTCTCGGCTACGCGCTCTTCAGCGCAGGCGCCGCACGGTTCCTCGGCGGCGGCGTCGAGGAGATGCTCGTGTCGTTTCCCGTCGGAGCGCTCGTGGCGCTTCTTCTCTCGCTCGCGAGAGGGCGACGCGAACGCGAGCTGCTTGCGGAGTTCGGCGGCGCGCTGGTGGCGACGGTCGCCGCCGCGCTCGCGGTCGCCGTCACGGGCGGGCTCGGTGCCTCTGCGTCGCTCCCGATCGTGTCGCTAGCGGGCCTGATCACGCTTCTCCCCGGGCTCTCGCTTGCGACGGCGATGAGCGAGCTCTCGACGCGGCATCTTGCGTGCGGTTCGGCGCGCCTGATCGGCGCGATCTCGACGCTCGCGGTCATCGCGATCGGCGCTGCGCTCGGCCAGGCGATCGTCCTCAGGCTCGGCGTGGTGCCAGCCGAGTCGCTCGCTCCCTCCGCAGGGGCATCCGGCACGCTTGACCCGCTCACCGCGCTCGCCATCGTCGCATTCGCAGGCGGCATCGCGCTCATCTGCCGCAGCCGCCTCTCCCGCGTGCCCGCAGTCCTCGTCGCGTGCCTCTTCGGCTGGTTCGCGGCGCACTTCGGCCGCGCGCTCGTCGGCGTCCAATTCGCACCCTTCTTCGCGGCGCTCCTGGTCGCAGGTGCTTCCGCGCTCTACGCGCGATGGCGCGGCGCGGCGGGGCTTGCGCTCCTTCTTCCGGGGCTGAGCTTCCTTCTTCCTGGGTCGATCGGCTTCCGCGGCGTCCAAGGCGTGCTTGCAAGCGACACAGCTGGCGGCATCGAGGCGACGGTCTCTGCGCTTGGCGTCGCAGCGTCGATCGCGGCGGGAATCCTCGTCGCGAACGCGCTCGTGCCGCCGAAACGGCACTTCTGAGCGAACCTACGCGAAGACTTCCTTCACCACGCGGCCATGCACGTCGGTCAGGCTGTGATCGCGGCCGCCGTGATGGAAGGTGAGCAGCTCGTGGTCGATCCCCATCAGCGCGAGGATCGTCGCGTGAAGGTCATGCACGTCGCACTTGTCGACTGCGGCGTAGTAGCCGTAGTCGTCGGTCTCGCCGTAGCTGAAGCCCGCCTTCACGCCGCCACCGGCCATGAACATGGTGAAGCCGTGCGGGTTGTGGTCGCGGCCGTCGCCGTCCTGCGCGGTCGGGGTGCGGCCGAACTCGCCGCCCCAGAGAACGAGCGTGTCCTCGAGCATGCCGTGGCTCTTGAGGTCGCGGATCAGCCCCGCGATCGGCTTGTCGACCTCCGCCGCGTTGTTCGAGTGGCCGTCGCGCAGTCCGCCGTGCTGGTCCCACTTGTAGCTGTGGGTGCACTGGATGAAGCGCACGCCCGCCTGGGCGAATCGCCGCGCGAGCAGGCACTGGCGCCCGAAGTTGTCGGTCTTCGGCTCGTCGATTCCGTAGAGCTCCTTCGTCGCCTTGCTCTCGCCCGCAAGGTCCATGACCGCGGGCGCCGTCGCCTGCATGCGGTAGGCGAGCTCGAAGCTCGCGATGCGGCCCTCGAGCATGCCGTCCGCCCCGACGCGCTCCATGTGGCGCGCGTTCAGCGCCTGCAGGTAGTCGAGCTCCTTGCGCTGGATCTCGCGCGGCAGTCCCGCGAGCATGTGCTCGAACTGCGCCTGCGAGGCCGGCACGCCCGCATGGCCGATCGGCGTGCCGTGCGTCCACGCGGGCAGGAACGAGCTCGAGAAGTTGTTCACGCCGCCGTGGCCGAGCGTGGGGCAGATCGTGATGAACGCGGGCAGGTCCGCGTTCTCCGTGCCGAGGCCGTACGACACCCACGAGCCCATCGAGGGCCGGATGAAGGTGTCTGTGCCAGTGTGGATCTTGAGGAGCGCGCCGCCGTGCGCGGGGTTCGAGCCATGGAGGCTCTTGATGAAGCAGAGGTCGTCGACCACGCCGGCGACATGTGGGAAGAGGTCGCTCACCCACGCCCCCGACTGGCCGTACTGGCGGAACTTCCACGGGCTTGCGAGGAGGTTCCCCGTCTGCGCGAACTGGACGCGCGGCTTCGCGAAGGGAAGCGGCTTGCCATGGTCGCGCGCGAGAAGCGGCTTGTAGTCGAAGGTGTCGACCTGCGACGGGCCGCCGTGCATGAAGAGGAAGATCACGCGCTTGGCGCGCGGACGGAAGTGCGGCGCGGCGAGGATGCCCTTCGCGGCCTCCGCCTCGCGCGCGATCATGCCCGCGAAGGCAAGCGAGCCGAAGCCCGCGCAGAGGCTCGCGAGCGCCTCGCGGCGCGACATCGGGTTGTGGCGGTTGTTGCAGAGCATGTGCGTCCTCTGTCGCGCGCGGCGCGCTACTCCATCGTGATGAACTCGTTGCTTGCAAGAAGCGCGTGGCAGAGCCGCGCAAGCGATTCCTTCGGCGAAAGCCCGCTGCGCCCGAGGTCCGCGAGGAGGTCGTGCGAAAGCTCGCGCTCGCGGCGATCGGGTTCCCGCGCAAGCGTGCGGCGGAACGCCTCGTGGATGCGCGCCTCGGCGGAGGGCTCCTGCGCGAAGAGGTCGGCCGCGATCCGCTGCGCCGCGTCCTCGACGAACGGCGCGTTCAGGAAGAAGAGCGCCTGCGGCGCCACGACCGTGCGCGAGCGGCAGTCGATGGGCATGCTCGAGTCGGGGTAGTCGAACGCGCTGAAGAGCCCGAACATCGCGTTGCGGATGACGGGGAGGTACACGGTGCGGCGCGGGCTGTCGTATCGCGCTGCATTTCCCGACTGGTCGTTCGTCACGTAGTCGTGATCGCCTACGTCGAGGAGAGAGCCGCCCATCGCGGGGTCGAGCGCGCCTGCGACGAAGAGCACCGAGTCGCGGATCGCCTCGACCTCGACGCGGCGGCGCGGGAAGCGCGAGAGCAGGCGGTTGTCGGGGTCGCCCGCGGGAAGCGCCTCGCGCGCGGCGCTCGCCTGGCGATAGGTGGCGCTTGTCATCACGAGGCGGTGCATCGCCTTCATGCTCCATCCGTCCGCCACGAAGCGCCGCGCAAGCCAGTCGAGAAGCTCGGGATGCGATGGCTTCGAGCCGAGCACGCCGAAGTTGCTCGGCGTGTCGACGAGGCCCGTCCCGAAATGCCAGGTCCAGATGCGGTTCACCGCGACGCGCGCCGTCAGCGGGTTCTCAGGGTGCGCCATCCAGCGCGCGAGCTCGAGCCTGCCGCTCTGCGACGCCGGGAAAGTCGGCCCTGGCAGCACGCGTTCGAGGACGGAAGGCACGGCGCGCGCGATTGTCTCGCCGACCGGCTGCATGTGGTCGCCGCGATCGTGGATCGGCGTCTCGTCGACCTTCGCCTCCTTCACGACGAGGACGCGGGGAAGGTCGGCGGGCCGCGCCGCCTCGTGCGCCTCGCGCAGGCGCTTCGCTTCGGTGAACGCGGCTTCCGTTGCGCGCGGAAGCGCCGCCTCGCGCGCCGCGCGGGCGAAGAGCGCGGGGGCTGCGCCGTCGCCGCGCGGGTCGGCGAGGTGGTCGAGGAGCCGTGCCCGCGCCAAGGAGCCTCGTGCGGCCCGATCGGCCTGCGCGGCCGCGTCGCGCGCCGCGTCGAGTTCGTGCGCCCGCGCGCGCCAGCTTTCGCGCGCGGCCTCTGCGCGCGCGACCTCCGCGGCCGTCGCAAGCGGCCGCTGCGCCACGCGACCGACGGTCGCGATGTTGTCGAAAGTCGAGACGCTTCGGAAGACCCCCGAGAGCGCGAAGTAGTCCGCGTGCGACACAGGGTCGAACTTGTGGTCGTGGCAGCGCGCGCAGGAGATCGTCTGCCCGAGGAACGCCTTCGTCACCACATCGATCTGCTCGTCGACCACATCGACGCGCTCCTTCTCCTTGTCGGGCTCCGCCAGCATCTTCGGCCCGAGCGCGAGGAACCCGAGCGCAGCGAGCCGCCCGCGCGTGCGCGCATCGTCCTCGGGCGTCGGATTCGCAGGCTCCTCGAGAAGGTCGCCCGCGATCTGCTCGACGAGGAACTCGTCGAAGGGCATGTCCGCGTTGAAGGCGCCGATGACATAGTCGCGATAGCGGAACGCGTTCGCGTAGGCGATGTTCTCGTCGACGCCGTTCGAGTCGGCGTAGCGCGCCACATCGAGCCAGTGGCGGCCCCAGCGCTCGCCGTACATCGGCGAGGCGAGGAGCGCATCGACGCGTCGCTCGTAGGCGTCGGGTGCGCGGTCGCGCGCAAACGACTCGACCTCGTCCGCGGTCGGGGGGATCCCGACGAGGTCGAGGTACGCGCGCCTGAGAAGCGTTCGGCGGTCGGCCTCTGGTGCGGGCGCGAGGCGCTCCCTCTCCAAGCGCGCCAGGATGAAGAGGTCGATCTCGTTGCGAATCCACGAGGCGTCCGCCACGACCGGAGGGGCGGGATGCGTCACGGGCTGATAGGCCCAATGCGCCGCGGCGCGCGCGGTCGTCTCGGGGAGCGGCCTCGGTGGAGGGGGAAGCGTGTCCTGCGAGGCCGCCGCTGCGAGGAGGCCCGCCGCCGCGACGCAGGCGCAGGCCCCGAGAACGCGGGATCCGCGCATCGGGCGATGCGAGCGGGAAGGGGGGGCGGCCGCCTTCTTCAGCTTCACACGCGCAGTATCTGCGCGGCGCTTCTCGACGCAAGCGGGGTATGGATCCGACCCGAGAAATCGCGCGACTTTCGCGAACTTTGTGTGCCGCCGCAGCGCGGGTCGGGGCGCGGCAAGCCGATAGAGCCCCGAGGGACGGTCGTCGGGTCGCGCTGTGCGCCCACGGTTCGTCGTGCCTGCATCCATCGTCGGTGAATGAAGTGCCTCGGTTCTCCGTCGTCTTGCTCGCCCACACCATCGATGTCGCCGCCGGCTTTGTCGCGCGCGCGGGGCCCGTGCTTCCGATCGCCACGCTGGCGCGGGCGACCGGCCTCTCGCCGCGCGAGATCGAGGATCGTCTTCGTGAGCACGGATGCGGGCATCGCGTCGATGCCGCCATTGCACGCGCCATCGTGACGGAGTCGAGCGCGGCCCTTTCTCTCGTCGGAAGCCCGCTCGAGCTGCGGGCCTTGCGTCCGGCGCGTTCAGCGGCGCATGCAGACGGGATCGTTCTTCCACTGTGGACATGCGCGCGAGTGGGCAGAGGGGCGCGGCACGGACTCGCGTGCCAGTTCGGCGCGCACGCTTCAGCGATCGAACGCGCGGCGGACGATGCACTCGACCGCGCGCTCGCACGCGACCCGTTCGTCGTGCGGCTCTTCGCGCGCGGCGAACCATTGCGCGTGGCGTCGGCGCGTGCGCTGATGCAAGCCTCCGAAGAGAGCGTAGGCCCATGCGGCGTCGTGCGCGTTCCCGTGATCGACCTCTTGCCCGAGCGGTTCACGCACGATGAGCTGGTCTCCGCGCTTGCGCTGTGCGCGTCTCGCGTGGCGCGATTCGCACCGCACCGCGAGGCGCCTGACGAGCGTGCGTGCCGTGTGCTTGCATGGATGCTCGAGGCGCAAGGCGTCATCCGCATCGCGGGCGCCGGCGGGCTCCGCTTCGAGTGCGACGCGCTTCGCGCATGGCTTGAGCGCGATGCCGGCGTGCGCTGGCGCCGTCCGTGGAGCGTCTACCGCCTTCGCCGCGCGGGCGTGCGGCGAGGTGACCTCCTCGACGCGCTTCCGCGCAGTCCGCTTCGCTGGCGCGACGCGGGCCTCGTCGACGAGGCGATCTCCCGCGCGATCGGTTCCGGGGCGGGCTCACGGACGGCAGAGCCGCCCGCAGGTTCCGACGCGCTCGCAGCGCTTGGGCTGGCCATCGATCGCGCAGAGGCACGCGCAAGCAGCCGCGACGCGAGGCGGCTCGCGGCGATCGAGGCCTGCGCGGCACGCCTCGCGGCGCATATCGGCTGACCGCGCCTCGCTTGCGCCGCCGGGCAGGCGGAGCGGAATGGATCGGGCGAATCCTCCGTTTTCCTTGTTCGCGGGAGTGCTTCGGCGGTACCTTGACCCGATGCTCGGATGTCTCCTCGCGGCGTCGCTCGTGCCGGTTCTTCTCGCGCCGTCCGCGCGGGCGACTCCGCGTGCGGATTCTCCCGATGTGCGGGCGAGCCTTGCGGACAGTGCGCGTGTCGAGCGTGCCCCGCGCGGTTTCACGATTCACGGGCGGTTGCGCGAGGCGCTCCTCGCGGAGCGCGAGCCGGGCGATGCGCGACCGATCCAACTCACGCTTCCTGTCGCCGGCATCGGTGATGTCACGCTCGAACTGCGCCGCTTCGCAGGCGTATCGCAGGATCTGCGCGTCGAGCTCGGCGCCATGAAGCGCGGGGGCTCGCCGCAACTCGCGGCGCGCTTGCGCGAGGTCGTCCACCTCGAGGGTACGGTCGTCGGCTCGCCCAACTCGTCGTGCTACATCGCCCTCGGTGCGACAGGTGTCGCAGGCTGGCTCGATCTCGGCGCGGACGGCGGGCGGTTCACCGTGGGCAGCGCGGTCGGCGACGAGCGCGGCCTCCACGCAGGCGCCGTCGAGTTCGTGCGCAGCGCGGGAACCGCAGCGCCCGATGTGCCGTCGTGCGGCGGCGCGCTCTGCTCGGGAGAGGATCAGGGCGACGGCGGCGTCGCGGGCGGTGCTGCCGCGCAGCCCGGCGTCTTCAAGGTCGCACGCATCGCGGTCGACACCGACGACGACTACTTCGCGATTTTCGCGCCGGCCGGAGCCGCAGCAGAGGAGGAGGCAGCCGAGTACGCGGCGGCGCTGATCGGCGCCGTGTCCGCGATCTACCGCCGCGACGCGAGCACCTCGATCTCGCTCGCCTATCTTCGCCTTGCGCCCGTGCCGTCGGAGCTCTTCAACGAGCCCGATCCGCTCGGGCCGTTCCGAGACTACTGGAATGCCAACGGCGCGGGCATCGACCGCGATCTCTTCACGCTTGTCACGGGCCGCCGCAACCTTCCCTACGGCGGCGTGGCATGGCTGAGCGCGGCGTGCGGCAGCTTCGGGTACTCCGTGAACGGCTACATCATCGGTGCATTCGCGGATCCCGTGGTCACGAACCCTGGCAACTGGGACCTGAACGTCACCGCGCATGAGTTCGGCCACAATCTCGGCACGCTCCACACGCATGACTATGGAATCGACTCCTGCGCGAGCGGCGGCGTACAGCGCGGCACCATCATGAGCTACTGCCACGTCGTGCAGGGTGCGAGCTCGAACATCGACCTGCGCTTCCACCGCGTCACGGCGGGCATCATCCGCGGCTACACCGCGTCGAACGCCTGCCTCCGCAGCGATTGCGACGGCGACGGTGTTCCCGACGACGCGGAGATCGCAGCGAACCCCGCGCTCGACGCGAACGGCGACGGCATCATCGACGCCTGCCAGGACTGCAACGGAAACGGCATCGCCGATCCCGTCGAGATCGCGGCGGGCGCGCTCGCCGACCTCGACGGAAATCTCGTTCCAGACGCATGCGAGACGGACTGCGACGGCGACGGAATCCCCGACAGGCGCGAGATCGAAGCCGACCCCACGCTCGACGCGAACGGCGACTCTGTGCTCGACGCGTGCGAGCCCGACTGCGATGGCGACGGCGTGGCCGACAGCCGCGAGATCAACCTCGACATGAAGCTCGACCGCTCGCGCGATGGACGCATCGACGCCTGCGAGGACTGCGACGGCGACGGCGTCGCCGACTTCACCGCGCTCGAGGGTTCGCGCTCGCGTTGGGTGGCGAGCGCCGCAGACGCGTTCCTCCGCGAGCTCGACCCGCGATCGGGCGTGGTGCGCAGGCTCGTTCCCTGCGGAATGGTGCCTGCGAACGACCTCGCGATCGGCTCAGACGGCCGCCTCTACGCCGCAACGGGAAACCGCGTGTTCGCGCTTCACCGCGTGAACGATGCCGCCGCCGCGCCGTGGTCGGCCGCGCTGTCGGCCACCGTGCGCGGCATCGCGGTCGCACCCGATGGCACGCTCGCGGCGCTTCTCTCGAGCGGTCGCGTCGAGCTTCTCGCCTCAGACGGCCGCATCGCGCGCACGCTTGTCGCGGCGGGCGTCGCACCTGACGCGCGGGACATCGTCTTCCGAGTGAACCCCGACGGGTCGCGCGACGCGCTCGTCAGCCACGAGGGCGGCGTGATCGGCCGCATCTCCTGGCCTGACGGCGCGAGCAGCGTCGTTGCGACGGCACCGTCTGGATCCGCCTCGCTGCGCGGTCTCTACGCCTTCGAGGATGGGTCGTTCCTCGTGATAAGCGCAGCCGCGCGCCGCATCGACCGCTACACGGCCGCGGGCGAGCGCGTGGGGCCGTGGTCCGTGGAGCCCGGTTCGCTCCTGAACGCGCCGCACTCCCTTTGCGACGCGGGCGACGGCCGCACGGTTCTCGCGACCGCCGCATCGAGCTCCTCGACCATCAACGGCTACAACCGCGCGAGCGGCTACCTCGAGCGCACCTATCGCGTCTATCCGAGCGATGCGCCGGGCGCGACCGCCATCGTCGTCGCGCCGCCAAGCGCGGTCGATGCAGACGGAAACCTCGTTCCCGACCGATGCGAACGCGTGGTCGGCGACCTCAACCGCGATGGATCGGTGGACGCCTCCGACCTGGTGCTGCTGCTTGCTGCGTGGGGGCCATGCGCAGGGTGCGAAGCCGATCTCAACGGCTCCGGCGCGGTCGATGCCTCGGACATCGTGATGCTGATCGCGGCGTGGGGCTGACCGCCTCGATACACTCCGCCCGATGATTCTCGAGCGCCAAGCGAGCAGGGTCGAGCAGGTGGCATGGATCGCAGCGGTGGTGGCGATCGTGCTTACGCCCGTCGCGCATGTCTGGCTCGACATGCGCGTCGCCGAACTCGCGCAGGCGAACAGGCTCGTCGAATGGCAGGTGCTGCAGTGGACGACGGAGCTCGGGGAGTCGACCTGGTGGCTCGTGCCGTCGGCCATCGTCTTCGCCGTGGCCGCGTTCCAGAAGCGGCACAACCTCGCGCGCTGGGCGTTCGCGATGTTCGCAGCGGTCGGCGCAAGCGGACTGCTTGCCGCGGGTGCGAAGGTCCTCGTCGGCAAGACGCGGCCCAAGCTTTGGTTCAGCGAAGGGGACTTCGGGTTCTATCCGCTCACGCTCGGCTACGACTACGCGAGCATGCCGAGCGGCCACGCGACGACGGCGGGCGCCGCCGCGGTCGTCCTCGCGCTTGCGCTTCCACGCTTCGCGCCCGTGATCCTGCCGCTCGGCTTCGCGCTGGCGGCCACGCGCGTCGCGATCCACGCGCACTACCTCAGCGACATCTGCGCAGGTCTCGCGCTCGGCGCTTCGAGCGCACTGATGACCTTGATCGTCTGGCGCCGCTGGTGGCCCGCGAGCGTGCCGCAGGCTCTGGTGTGAGCGGGGGTGACGGCGGGTCTCTGGCACGGATCACGGCTGGCCAGCATCAAAGGCGGCATTCGCAGGCAGCCTCCGCCAAGGCCTCGCGGCCGCAACGGCGACGAGGGTCGCAGTGCGTCGGCGGAGTGCTGATGCAGTCAGGACCTCGGCCCTCGGACCCGCGGGCTTCGGAGTGTTCATCGAGTCCGTGGGTTGCGCGAGAAATTTCGCCTCGTCCAACACGACCAGGTTGGTGAAAGTTGCCTGTTTTCCCGCGGTCTCGGCATGCCGAGGTGCCCCAATTGGGGGAGCGCGGCGCATGCATTCTCAAAAGATTACGGCCGAAGCACCCTCGCGCCCTTGTTGCGGCCCAAAGGCCGCGTACATTCGATGTGCGGCCGCCGAAAGGAATGGCAGGATCTGATCGCAGTCGATCGGACGAGATTCAGGATGCGAGGCCGGGGACTCAGGACGAAAGACCATCGTGATGAGAAGGCGCCCGAGAAACAAGAACTTTCGAATGATCAAGGAGTTTGAAATGAGACGCTCTCTCTCTCTCTCTCTCTCTCTCTTCATGACTTCGGCGGCGATCGCATCGACGCCTCCGCCTCCTCCGGCAGGTGATTGGTCGGCGGGCGATGTCGATGGAGATGACGTTGAGGACCAGCTGGTACTCGAAGTTGAGTCAGATTATCGCGTCAAACTCACGCTGGTTGCCTCAGGTGGCGCTCAGCAAGCGCTCCTGAGGACGGAGCCGTTCGAGCATCCGTTGCTTGAGATGTGCGGCGTGATCGAGGACTTGACTGATGACGATCGAGGCGAGTTCATCTTGACAACTCGCGTCTACACGGCGGACGGAGGCGCTTTGTATCGGGCTCGACTCTACTGCGGGTCAGCGCTGCAGTTCCTCGGTCAAGTGTGCTTCGAGTTCGACCCAAGTGGTAGTCCCAGGCCGTCTGTCTTGCAGATGCCGGGTGATGTGGATGGGGATGGCACCGTGGGGGTTGCAGACATCGCCGAAGTGGCTTCTGAAGTTGCGCGGCAGGGCGCTGTCCCAGCCCAACTCGGTCGACTGTCGGTTCTGGCTGCTGATTTGCAAGGTGATGGAGCGATCGACATGAGCGATGTGTCGCGCGTGATCGAGTCGGCCATCGCTGGGCCGGCCCTATCGTCGCCCAATGTCATGGTCCGTCTCGAGCAGTTGATTCACCAGCCTTCCTCCGTTGGCTTGGACATCGGTGCCATCTTGAGAGCGCTTGGGCGGCTGATCGGCATCGTCGACTGCGTTGCTTGCGCGGACAACTGCGCGGAGAGCTTGGAAGAGGCGAGGAGGTTCGTAGATGAGTTCAACGAGAGCTTTGAGGCCTGCAGGCACTGCCTGTCAACCGGTGACTGCCCTATCGAGGATCAGGTCGTGTGTGATCGACTTTACAAGGATGCGATCGTACGGTTGGCGAAACTTGCGAAGGCGGCAGGTGGTGAGTGCGGGAAGTGCATTCGCAAGTGTGCCGGCAAATTCAGAACGGAGTGAGACGCCATGCCATCGCGCCACTTGCTGAATTCGTTCGCCATACTCTCCGTCTTCATGTGCGGCGTCTTCGGGTGCGCTCGGAACGACCCTTCCCCGACGGCGGAAGCCATTGCCGCGCCTGCCGTCGCGGCATTCCTCGGCGCGGTTGCGAAGTCCGATCCAGCGGAAGTCGCAGTTGAACTGATGCGGCTCAGCGCCATCCCGGCGTCGCCCGAGTCCGCAGCGATCTTTCGATGGTCCATCGGGCCGACGGGAGCAGTCGCGCACACGCCTGCCGATGGCAACAGCATCGAGATCGCGGCGGATCGCTTCCTCCTGCTTCGGCAAGCACTCGAGTTCGTCAGCGTTCGCGACGGTCTTTCGACAGCCGAGAAGGCTAGGGCATACGAGATCGTGCTTCAACTCGGAGATTCACTCTCTGAGTACTCCGTAGAATTCGGAGGGAATGTCCTGACGGTGCTCCGTTCGAATGGCATCGAGGACCTTGATCGAGCGTCCATACGATTCGAAGTGGTATCGTTAGGAGTGATTGTGCAGCGTATTGCGCTGGAACGCTTGGAAGAGCTCCCTCGCGAGACAGTGACACCCGAGTGCCTTGCTCGATGGCGCGCGAGCCTCGAACTCGCGCGGCAGCGTAAATCCAAGTTGATGTCAGAGATTGAGAGGGCCACTGGGCTGCAGCACTCTGCTCGCTGATGGCCGTGCAGCCTGCCGGCATATGTTGATCGGTCAGGCGTTGTACATCTACAGGGCGGATCGCCTCGCCTCCACCTGGGCGTTGCGAGCTCCAGTGTGAGGCGGCTTGGGTATAGCCTGTCTGTACAATCCCTCGGCGGCGTGGCCGAGAGCTTGGCCGGAAGCCGCTTTCGAGTCAACACGCTCACTGCGCGTCTCCAACGCAAGCAGCCGCTCCGCGACGCTCCGGGGGGCTGCCAAGTGAATCTGAGGCAAGCGAATGACGGAATATGGTCGAACAGACTTGGACCTTGAGCTCACTCGGCCTGTGGATCAGGCTTGGTCGAGTCGCAGGCGCTTGCCGGCGGCGTGTGTCGCAGTTGCTCTCACGGTGGTGCCGATCGGGCCTTTGGCCTACGGGCATGGACCCGCGCAGGACAGCACTGCGGTTGCCCCCGCGCCAGCGGTGGATTTGATATACGCGTGGCTCGCGCTCGCGCTCGAGGACGGCCAACCTAAGGAGCAGTGCTGGTTCATCGACGCAGACGGCACATGGACGCTGAGGCAGCCCGCCGAGCCTATTGCCATCGTGGTTGCGAGGCGCGAGGCGGCGACTCCCGAGCGCGCGGCGCGCCTCGTGCTCGGGCCCGTGCTGATGAGCGGCGCGTTGCGGCCCGCGGCGAACGACGCCGCTCCCGCGCGGAAGACGGCGCTCATCCGGCAGGTGCTGGGGCTTTCGTTCGCCTAGGCGTCCTTCGCCGCGAACGCCCAGACCGCAAGCGGTTCCCGCGCCGAGGTCGTGCTGGAGCCCGCGTCCGCCGTGCTCGGCGTTCCTGCGCCGCTCTCGTCGGACGCGCTCGACAAGTCGCTCGAGTACGCGAGCCTGCAGGCGTTCGTCGCGCTCGACGCCCGGTGCGCCCCGCGTGGAAACGCCGCGCAGACCGAGGAGGAGGTCGAGCGCTGGGAACGGTCCGCGATCGCCGAGGCGTCTGCGCTCGCAAGCCACGGGGTCAAGCTGCTTTCCGACGCGCGCACGCGCGCGAGCACGCCCGCGGAGGAAGCCGTTGCCCCCGCGCCGCCGGCGACCGTGACGGACGCTCCGAAGCCTGACGCAAAGGCGCGCGAGCTTCCGCTGCTTCCGCCGCGGCATCCACTCGGCTTCGTGGCATGGGCCGTCGCAGTGGATGGGCAGCAGGCGCTCAAGCGCGCGAACGGCGACATCGACGGCGCCGACGCGGATGTCGCGAACCTACGCCATGTGTTGCGGAGCGCGGGCGCGTCGCGCAGCGCCGACCTGGTCGCGATGCGAATCCCGCTTCGGTCGGCCGGCTTCCAGTCGTGGTCCCACTCGCCGCACTTCCCGCTCGATGCATGGGATCTCGCCGCCACCGTGTCCCAGGGAATCGACGCCCGGCGACGGCTGGTCGAGCGGCTGCACGAGCTCGCGCGCAAGCAAGCGGTGCTCGGCGGCTTCCCGCAGGAATCGCTCGACGAGCTCGAGATGCGCTTCGCCATGCTCGAGTCGAACCTGCCCATCGGCTGGTCGATGACGGCGAGCGATCAGTCGGCCATCTCCGAGCATCTCGAGGCACGGTTGAACGGAAGCATGCGGCAGGGCATCGACCGTGTGCAGGCCCGCACGGTGGTGTGGGAGATGTACGCAGCGGCCTGGAACCTCAGCGATGCGCTTCCTCGCGAGGTCCTCGA
>QLAH01000145.1_pt1 | contig 61500 bp, 80 predicted proteins | sample 4693081 | NCBI WGS metagenome assembly QLAH01 (sample SAMN09425401, study PRJNA476045) | Lake water metagenome, whole genome shotgun sequencing project. | reverse complement strand
CTCCTGGGCGATCGGCATCCGCTCACCAGCCCATGCATGCTGCAATCAAGCCAGCATTCTTTACGCGTACTGCGTAGAGTTGGCTATAGTGGATTTGAATCTGCCGCGCAGCGGCTTAGTCCAACAAGCCCCTCGAGTGGACAGGCCACCATGAGCCCTCTGCTTCGCCACCCCAGGCTCCCTGCCTGCCACTCAGGGGCAGCGTTGGATGGGCTTGGCAAAAAGCTGTGATGATGGCTAAAATCGAAGACAAATGACGTGCGCTTGGTATCTTCTGCAATGGATGCGAGGGGAAAAGTAGCATCGCTACATAAGAATCCCGACTCATTGCTTGTTATACATTACTCATGCGAGGGCTTGGATGATTCGAATTCTGGCCTCTCACCACGAATAACCTCGATTGCAGTTCTTCATGCAGGAAGCAAGACGCTGCACAGCTTTTCGATACATCTGGTGGCGGAGATACTCCGCTATGACAAGGATGTTATCGATGCAAAGGAATATGATGAACTTGAGAAAATAATGCTTGAGGACTTTTTTGTATTTGCTTCTGAGCATCCGCATTGCTCCTGGCTGCATTGGAAAATGTCGAATATAGTCTATGGCTTTGAAGCCTTAGAACATAGATATCGCGTTCATCATCCAGATAGGTCTCCCTACAAGATAAATGATTCAAAGAAGTTTGATCTTTCCGCGCTTCTGCTGGAAATCTATGGCAAGGATTGCGTAGATCATCCGCAAATGCCAGCACTTATGGAATTGAATGGCGGGAAGCCACGTGACATGCTTAGCGGAAAGGAAGAGTCCGATGCATTTAGGGCAAAAGAGTATGTCAAGATGCATAAGTCCACAATAAGCAAGGTCTATTGGTTTTACTCATTGTTTAACCTGCTTTGCAAGCGTAAAGTTCGAACCGCACGCTCAAATATCCCAAGCAGGATCCACGCCTTTTCGGATTCATGGCTGTTTAAGCTACTGGGAATAGTTGCAATGATCTTTACTCTGTTTCAAATCGGCGAAACAGGACAGAAATACATAGGCAAGCCTGGCGGGGCTGCTGCTACGGCTCCTGAAGGGAAGTAGTATATAGACCAATCAACAAGCGAGTAGGATATCTGAATGCCTTTCGTTATGGCCATCCAACATCATCATCCACCCGGCCCACGCCATAATCAACCTATTGCAGCATTTGCCGCTTTGGGCGGGTGATGATGAGCGTTCGAAGGATCGGCAACTGCCAGGAGAGAGGACGCCCCTGCTGTTTGTCAGGCGGCCTTCATCAACGTAGCGGCAGTGATGCCGTTTTCTGGTGGCGATGGATTGATCCACACCACCTCCGGTTGTTACCAGCAGCGAGTGCTACGGCTCCAGCGGCGCGGATGACGTTGATTCAAAGTTTCAATTCGGGGCTGGCTCTGGTTGTGTCCTCGCCATCGCCAGCAGCGCCGTGATGTCGTGCATCACCGCCTGCATGCCGGCCCGGATCGACTGAAATCCCGACAGGCGGAGCAGGTTTAGGGCTGCCGTCCGCAGCGTGGCCATCGCTCCAGCGCCGTTCCCCCGATAGCGGTGCGCGTCTTCATGGAGCTGGGTGTCGCGGATCCAGTGCCACCCCTCGATGCTCCAGCGGTCTCGCACCAGTTGCAGCAAGGCTTCTGAGGTGGTGCGCAGGCTGGTGAGAAGCAGATGGGTGGCCTGAAATGGCTTGCCGTCGCGGGTGCATGTGGCGCTCACCTCCACGATCCAGCTGGTGCCGCTCCATGTCTCGCGGATGTGTTCCGGAGCCTGTTTGGCCCGCAGTGTCCAGGTGATGTCGCGGCCGTAGCCGATCTCGTGATCCGTTGCCACAAAAGGGATGTGGCGCTTTCCCTGGAACTGGCTGCGGATCTGACGATGGAGCGTCTTCTGATTGACTTTGACCGTCAGGAGGAAGTCGGCCCCCTGCTCCTGGAGCTGTCGAAAACGGTCGCTGCGTGTGGAGGGCATCCGCCTGGATCAGCACGCCCTCCAGATCCAGCTCGCCGAGAAGCTGGCGGAACCGCACGCTCGTGGTTCTCACCAGTGGCGTAAAAGGCCTGGCTGATCGCCACGCCTAGGGCTCCCGAATACCGCGTCACCTGGGCAATGAACGCCGAACCACCGCCGGGCGTGGGCTCGATCGATCCCCGCAGTGTCTTTCCGTCGCACATCAACTGGTCGAGATCGGTTGCACCGCCGGGGATCTGAGCGATCGTCCAGTCACGGATAGCGGCGCAGAGGGCGCCGACATCCACCTGCTGCAAGAAGTAGCGAAATGCCGAATCCGTCGGTGGCCGCCGCAGCTGAAGCCCAAGTGTCTCGGTCAGCACGCTGTGGTGGCTGATGGCGAACCGATCCAGATCCCGCAGGCTCTGGCAACGGCTCAAAATCCCCAGCACCACCACCAGGAGCAGGCACCAGGCCGGGATACGGACCCCACGCCGCATACGGACATCAGGGATCGCCTGCAGAAAGCTGATCAGGTCGAGACCGGTTGGGGCAGAAGCGGTTTCAGGCACAGGGAGGGGGCGATCCCGCCGACCTCACCCCATGCTGGCAGGCCCGGCCAGGACGCCTGTGACACACTTTGAACTAGCCCTGTCATAAGGGCAGTCCCAATCAGCCCTGGAAAACAATCGTCATAGGACGATAGACATGTGTTTAAATGCGAAAGAAAATGCGTTTGACCGCTAACCTGCCATGCCCAAGCAACTTTCGCTACCTAAATCTGATTTGATTCAGCGCCTCCGCCTCCTTGCCTTCGGGGCCTGCGCCTCCGCCAGCCTGCTGGTATTAGATTTAGCAGCCGAAGCGGCACCCACCTACAAGGCCAAAACCTTGGCAACGGGTCTGGAGAGTCCGCGGGGGGTGGCGATCGATCCCGACGGCAACCTGGTACTCAGCGAAGCGGGACGAGGTGGCAATGGTTCCTGCCTCACCGGCGGCAGCGGTAACAGCGTTTGCTATGGCACCAGCGGGGCCCTGGGCCTGTTCAACTTCTCAACCAACTCTTACTCCCGTACAATCACCGGCCTCCCCTCCCTGGCGCGGCAGAACTCTGGGCTCTATGACGATGCAACCGGCCTGAACAAACTCACCTTCAACGGAAGTGGTCAACTCATGGGCGTCTTCGGTAACGAAGGCGGTGCCAGCCCGTTCCCCGGCCCAGGCGAGATGTTCGGCCAGACGGTCTCCATCAACCTGGCTGGCAGCACCGTGACCCCCCTGGCCAACATCACTGCTTTCGAAGTGTCAAATAATCCACACCCCACTGCTGTCGACAGCAATCCCTGGGACCTGGTGGTGCACGGCAGCGACACCTATGTCACCGATGCCGCCGGCAACAGCCTCGTTAAGGCCAACAGCACCAATCAAGTCTCCTTGGTGCACGTCTTCCCGAACAAGGACGTCAACACTCCCAACAACGCTCCCCCAGGCTTACCACCCGTATATTCCGCCCAGACCGTGCCCACCGGATTGGCCATCGGATCTGACGGATTTCTCTATATCGCCCAGCTTTCAGGTTTTCCATTCGCCCCCGGGTCAGCCGACGTCTTCCGCTACGACTTCGTCAATCCAGTCACCACGTTTGCCAGCGGCTTCAGTAATCTCGTTGACATTGCCGCAGGACCGGACAATTCTCTCTACTTGCTTCAGTACCGCAATGACTATTGGGCGTCTGCTCCCGGCAGCATTCTGAAACTGGGCCTTGACGGCAGCGTCGAGACACTGTTCTCTGATCTTGTCAATCCCACCGCTCTGGCTGTCGACCCGGATGGCACGATCTATGTCACCAACGATGGCAACGGGGTCAACGGTCAATTGCTGCAACTAACGCCACAGCCTGTCCCCGCCCCCTTACCCATCTTCGGTGTCGGTCTTGCCTGGATCCAGGCCCGGCGTCTGCGGCGCCGCTGTGGTGGCCGCGGTATTGGTGGCTCTACAAGTACAAGGCCAGCAGCGTCTCCAGCGCCTGGCAGCTGCGGCGTTCGCTAGCTGCTAGCCCCCACGCTCCAGCGTTGATTGCCTCCCCAGCCTCCTCTGGCCGCAGCATCCGCACCTGCTGCGGCCTTTTCGGCCATCACCTGCCCGAATTACCGCCGCCGCATCCGGATCCCGAGGCTCTCCACCGAACGCCACCGCAAAGGGGTCCATAGAGCGGGCAGCGGCGGCAGGCGGGAGGCAGCACTGCTGTGGCTGGACATCGTCGCTGAAACGTCTCCTACGTCATCGAACTCGGCTACCGGGCCGACGACCAGACCAGTCCCTCCGTGCTCGATCCGGAGATCAAGCGGGAGTGGAACGCCTCGTCGGCAGCGATCCTGGTGACGTCAAACCCGTTGGGGCCGGCGTGTCGGAGCTGCGGATCAACCATGGCCCTGGATACAGGGTCTACTACCTGCAGAGGGAAACCGCCTTGATCATCCTTTTGGCTGGCGGAGACAAGAGCTAACAAGGAAAGGACATTGATGGGGCCGTTCTGCTGGCAGACAACCTGGCTGAGGAGATCTGATGAAAATCACGACCAGCCCCTACGACGTTGCCGAGCATCTACGAACTCCAGAAGAGATGGCGGCCTACCTGGAACCTGCATCGAGGAGGCTGATGGAGATGCCGCCTTCATAGCTAAGGCCTTGGGAGACATTGCACGGGCCCAGGGGATGACCCAGGTGGCCAGAGACTCAGGACTTTCCAGGGAGAGCCTCCACAAGGCCTTGTCTGGTGAGCCCAGTCCGTGCTTTAACACCATCCTGAAGGTGGTCACGGCCTTGGGTCTGAAGTTGAGCGCGATTGTGAGATGCGAAGCGGAGGTTACTTAAAATCTGCTGGCAAGGTGTAGGCCCTCAAACGCTGCCTGTGGAGATGCAACACCTTCGAACAAGCCCCTGGAGTGGACAGGCCGCCATCAAGTAGACTTCAATAGCGATAGCTTCATGCCTGCCACTCAGGGGCAGCGTTCGAAGGGATTGCCGCGTGCAGCCACGGTGGCCACGGGAGTGACCCGGGGTCCTTCGGCTCATCGTTTCCTGCATCAGCTGGGCAACGTTTCCTACATCAGAAGATCGACGTTTTCAGCATTAGAGTTCCGACATCTGCTGCATTGGCTGCTGCCGCATGGCCTCCGGCTACCGCCCCCGCATCGCCGACGCCGAGCTGCGTGCCTGCCTGGCTTCCGCTGGCGCCGTGGTGATCGAGGGCCCCAAAGCCTGCGGCAAAACCCGCATGGCCCAGCAGCAGGCCGCCTCCGCGGTGCTGCTGGATGGGGACACCGGCGCCCGCCAGGCGCTGGCGGTGGATCCCGGCCTCGTGCTGGCGGGGCCTCGGCCGCGCCTGCTGGATGAATGGCAAGTGGAGCCGGCGCTCTGGAACCAGGTGCGGCGAGCCGTGGATGCCATGGAGGCACCCGGCCAGTTCCTGCTCACCGGTTCGGCGGTGCCGGCCGATGACGCAGAGCGGCACACCGGGACGGGCCGCTTCTCGTTTCTGCGGCTGCGGCCCATGACCTTGCGGGAAACCGGCGCCAGCCAGGGCGTCGTCTCGCTGGCGGCGCTGCTGGCGGGGGAGCCGCCGAGTTGCAGCGATCCAGGGCTGGCAGTGGCGGATCTGGCCGAGCTGGTGTGCCGCGGCGGCTGGCCCGCCCAGTTGGAACGCCCCCTGGGCGCCGCCTGCCGCGCCGCCCGCGACTATCTGGAGCAGGTGCGTCAGGTGGACGTGCAACGGGTGGATGGGCGGCGACGGGATCCCCAGCGGCTGGGGGCCCTGCTGCGCTCCCTCGGCCGCAACGTCGCCACCGAGGCGAGCCTCGCCACCCTGGCGGCCGATGCCGGCGGCGCCGATGGCCCGCTCGACCCGCGCACCGTGGCCGACCATCTCCAGGCCCTGGAGCGGTTGATGGTGCTGGAACACCAGCCCGCCTGGCGTCCCCATCTGCGTTCCAAGGCGGCCCTGCGCCAGGCACCCCGGCGCCACTTCTGCGACCCCTCCCTGGCGGTGGCGGCCCTCGGCGGCAGCCCCGATCGGCTCCTCAAGGATCTGGAGTGGCTGGGCTTGCTGTTCGAGTCGCTGGTGATCCGCGACCTGCGCGTGCTGGCCCAGGCGCTCGATGGTGAGGTGTTCCACTACCGCGACAACTACGGCGTGGAGGTGGACGCGATCGTGCAGCTGCGTGATGGCCGCTGGGGCGCGATCGAGGTGAAGCTGGGCCCGGGCCAGGTGGAGGCCGCCGCCGCCGGCCTGCTGCGCTTCCGCCAGCAGATCGACACCCGCCGCACCGGTGATCCCGCCTTCCTGGCGGTGGTCTGCGGCAGCGGCTACGGCTACCGCCGCCCGGATGGTGTTGCCGTGCTGCCGGTGGGGGCGCTGGGGCCCTGAGGCACAGGGACGTGCTGGCTGATCTGGCCGCCTGTCAGCAGAAAAGGCCGGCGGCGGCGCCGTAGCGGTCCAGGAGAGGCGGTTCCCTCCACAATGAGGCGGATCAGCCTCTGCCGATGTCGCTGCGCAACAAGATCGCCCTGGGGCTGCTGGTGTTTCTGCCCCTGTCGATGGCGGCCGAAACCCTGGCCTGGGGAGAGGGCGCGGTGTTCCTCACCTCGATGCTGGCGATCATCCCGCTGGCGATCTGGCTGAGCACCGCCACCGAGGAGCTCTCGATCACCCTCGGCCCCTCGATCGGCGCCCTGCTCAACGCCGTGTTCGGCAACGCCACCGAGCTGATCATCGCCCTGGTGGCCCTGCGGGCCGGACTGGTGGAGATCGTGAAGGCCAGCATCACCGGCACCGTGATGGCCAACCTGCTGCTCGCCCTGGGCCTCTCGATGCTGGCGGGCGGCATCGGCCGCAAGGAGCAGACCTTCCAGCCCGTGGTGGCCCGCGTGAACGGCTCGGCGATGACCCTGGCCGTGGTGGCGATCCTGCTGCCCAGCCTCGCCGCCCTCAGCGACGGCGGCGCCGGCGGCGATGCGGTGATCGGCAGCAGCCGCGAATCGTTCTCGATCTTCGTGGCCTGGATCCTGCTGCTCGTCTACGCCCTCACCCTGCTGTTCTCGCTGCGCACCCACCGCACCCTCTACGAGGTGGCCGAGGTCGATCTGGAAGACGAACTCCAGGGCGAGCATGTCCACCGTCCGCCGCTGGTGCCCTGGTTGGCGGTGCTGATCGGGGCGACGGCGGGGATCGCCTATGCCTCCGAACTGTTCGTGGGCGTGGTGGAGCACGTCACCGAGGGGTTGGGCCTCTCGTCCCTGTTCACCGGCGTGGTGCTGCTGCCCCTGCTGGGTGGCGCGGCCGAGTACCTCACCGCCGTCACGATGGCCCGCAAGAACAAAATGGACCTCTCGGTGTCGGTGGCCCTGGGCTCCACCCTGCTGGTGGCCCTGCTGGTGGTGCCGGTCCTGGTGCTGCTGGGACCATTGCTGGGGCACCCGCTGGATCTGAGCTTCGAGATCTACGAGCTGGTGGCGGTGGGCACGGCGGTGGTGGTGAGCAACCTGGTCACACTCGATGGCCGCTCCGACTGGCTGGAGGGGGTGCTTTTGCTGGCGGCCTACCTGATCCTGGCGGCAGGCTTCTACTTCCAGAGCGCCCCGATCGGATGATGCGCAGCGACCGCCCACCCGGAGGCTTCGATCCCGACGCCCCGCCGCCCCCGGAAGCCGATCTCGACGATGACGAGCCCTCCAGCGGTTTCCCGCTGGCCACATCCGACACGGCACCACCGCCGTTCCGCTCCACCGGCACCCTGAGCCGCATCAACCGCTCGGTGTCGCTGCAACTGCTCGTGGGCCTGCTGCTCACCGGCATCGGTCTGGTGGCGCGCCTGCCCTGGCTCACGCTGCCGGCCGCCGCGATCACGCTGGCGCTTGCCCTGCGTCAGCTGCTGCCCCCCCTCTGGCGCCAGCTCACCCTGCGCATCGACGACGTTCCCACCACCCGGCTGCTGGCGCTGGTGGGGCTGGTGCTGGCAGCGCTGGCGATCCCGGTTTCTCTGGGCTGGTGGGATCCGTTCCTGGATCTCTATCGCAAGGCCAACTGGGAAGCGATCAGCGCCCTGGGCGAGGGCGTGATCGGTGCGGTGGGCCAGATCCTGGTGGCCCTGGTGGCGCTGGCGATCGCCTGGCGGCAGGTGATGGTGGATCAGCGGCTCACGGGCCAGCAGAACCGCATCACCCAGGCCCAGACGATCGACAGCTTCATCCACGGCATCTCCGAGATGATCATCGACGAGGAGGGCCTGCTGGAGGACTGGCCCCTCGAGCGGATGCTCGCGGAAGGGCGGCTGGCGGCCGTGCTGAGCAGCATCGACCGGGAGGGCAAGGCCAGGGTGCTGCGCTTCCTCTCCCACGCCCGCCTGCTCACGCCGCTCCAGCGCGACCGGCGCCTCGGCCGGGCGATCCTCGACGGCCGCGGCAACTACGAGATCGACCGCTTCCACGGCGTGCCGGTGATCCGGCTGCATCGCATCCTGCGCGGGGTGGACCTGTCCGGCACCGACCTGCGCGGCATCGACTTCAACGGCGCCGACCTCAGCGGCGCCGACCTCTCCGGCTGCGACCTGCGCGACTGCAACCTGGCGGGGGCGAACCTGGCCGGCGCCAATCTGGAGGGCGCCGACCTCGACGGCGTCCGCCTCTACTTCGGCCGCGCCCACACCGCCAGCCCCGCGGGCCTCGAGGCTCCGGATCCAGTCACCGGGTCCGGCACCGGCGCCGTGGTCGAGAACATCAACCTCACATCCGTCCGCCGCCTCGACGCCCAGTCGCACCACTACCTGGCGGCCTGGAGCGGCCCCCGCTCCCGCCAGACGCTGCCCGGCGGCGCCCGCGGGGTGCCGAGCCAGCTGGAGCGCCGCGCCGGCAGCGGTGGCCCCGCGGCCGGCTGAGCCGTGGGATCATGGAGGCGCTCCGGCGTGCCGGGGTGATCACTGGAGAGGTGGTCGAGTGGTTGATGGCTCCGGTCTTGAAAACCGGCGACCCGCAAGGGTCCGTGGGTTCGAATCCCACCCTCTCCGTTTCCACAAAATCCGAAAGGATCCGCGGATATCCCAAAACTGTTCCAGCGCAGTCGATCTGCCCTTTTGGCTCGTCCGGGTAGATCCGGGGAAAACCGGCTACTGCCGCTGCGGATGACGGTATTTTTGACGGTATAGCCAGCCGGGTCCGGGTCTATACCGTCACCTGCCTTGCTGAACTGCCGACATCCCCTCCCGCGCCAGCGTTCCGGCGCTGTCCGCCATGCTCAGTGACAAGGCGATCCAGGCCCTGCGGCCCGACCCGGAACGCCCGGGCAGCAAGCACCACGACCGGGACGGCCTCTACCTCTGGGTGGCGCGCTCCGGCTCCAAGACCTGGCGCAAGGACTACCGCTGGCAGGGATTACGCCGCACCTTCACCATCGGCCCTTACCCGGCCGTGCGGCTCGCCGATGCCCGCAAGCAGGCCCTGGAGCTGAACACCTGGATCAAAGCTGGCATCGATCCGCGCACCCAGGCCCCAACTCAGCAGCGCAAGCAGGTCGAAAGCAGCAGCCGACCTTTCGTCCAGATCGCCCAGGCCTGGTTCGAGCACCACAGCGCCAGCTGGAGCCCCCGCTATTGCAGAGATATGCGGGAGAAACTTGATCACTTCGTGATACCGGCACTGGGGCAACTTGATATCGAGGCGATCACTCGCAGCGACATTGAAACCCAGCTGCTCGCGCCCATCCTCGCCAGAGGTGCCAATGAACAAGCCCGCCGCTGCAATGACGTCACCCGTCGCGTGATTGAGCACGCCGTTGATCTCGAACTTCGGCAGGACAACCCCGCCGTCAAAGCCCGCAAGGTCATCGCCGCCACCCGCGTAACCCACTACCACCGCATCAGCTGGGTGGAGCTTCCCGATCTCTTGGAGGTGATCGATCGCTTTGAGCGGCAACGCCTCGCCGAGCGCAGCAGCCTCATCGCTCTGCGCCTGATGATGCTCACCCTGGTGCGGCCCAGTGAACTCCGGGAAGCCCGTTGGAGCGAAGTGGATACCGAGGGTCGTCAGTGGATCATTCCCGCTGAACGCATGAAGACTCGCGTTCGCCACATCGTGCCGCTTTCCTCGCAGGCGCGGCACCTATTCGATCTGCAGCGGCCGATCACCGGCCACACCGATCTGGTCTTTCACACCCCCAACCACCGCGGCAGCGGCGAGCTGCGGGTCATGAGCAATGGCTGCCTCTCGATGCTGCTGCGGCGCATGGGCTTCCAGGGGCGGCAGACACCCCATGGCTTCAGGGGCTTCGGGCAGACCAACTGCATCGAGCAGCTCAAGATCCCCAGGGTGGTGACCGAAAAGCAGCTGGCCCATGCCGATGGCAACAGCGTCAGCCGCGCCTACGACTGGGCCGAATATCTCGAGGAGCGCTCCGACATGCTGCAGCGCTGGGCCGATCTGCTCGATCAGGTGGCCGTCGCTGCCGGTCTGGCGCCGGTCTCAGAGCTGAGCGCACAACTGGCTGGTCAACCATCAGCGCTGCATGCGGCCTGACGCTTGGAGGTGATCCAGTCCTCCAGCTCCTGCTGGGACCAGGCCACCGCCCGTGGGCCAATCACGATCTGCCTGGGGAACTCGCCTGTGGCGATCAGGCTGTAGATCGTGGTGCGTGAGAGGCCGACCCGGTGGATCACCTCTGGGAGCCGCAGCAGTCGATCGGTTGCGGATGTCATGGCTGATGGTCTGAATCTCAGGTGTGTGTCTTGGATTGGTTTGGTGCCTTTCAGTTGGTCTGGTGCAGCAACGCCACCACGGCCGGATCCCAGAGGATCTGCTGGCGGCGCTCTCCCCGACTGCAGAGCGGCAGGGCGACGCCCCAGTCCAGGCCGGCTTCTGTGAGCTGCCAGTCGTCGTCCTCGTTGCGCTGCTGCAATCCGGCGGCAGCGAGCCGCTGGTTGGTGTGGCGGAGCGTGCCATCCAGTCGGTCCGCCAGCTGATCAGCGGTCAGCCAGGCCACTCCGGCGCGCTGCTTCACGTCAACGCCGGCAGGACTGCTGTGGGCCTGGATCTCCTCCAAGACGCTGAGCAGGGCCTCGGCATGGGACACCCCGGTGAGGTGGATGATCTCGTCGGCCCCGCGCAGCACCTCCGCTGCGGTCTGCCTGCGGATCGCCTCGATGCTGCGTCGCGGCAGCTCTCCTTTGCCCTCTTGTCGGCGCTGCAGGGCGGGCAGCAGTTCGTGGGTGAGCCAGCGCCGCATCCGCGGTGCGCTGGGGTTGTCGCTGTTGAGCAGCCTGCGCAGCAGCGTGGCCTCATTGATCAGCGCCAGGGTGAAACCACCGGCGCCGGGACCCTCCTCTGAATGGAGGCAATGCTCCTCATCGCGTCGGTTCGCCATGGCCCAGGCCATCGGGCTCTCCGCCAGCGCATTGCAGGCATCGGCGACGACGATCCAGGCCTCGCCCTGCTGATCGGTGCTCACTCGGATGCGGTGCCCCTCGAACAGGTAGGGCACCAGAGCGGACGTGTTGCTCATGGCTGGGAAGTTGAGAGGACAGGTGAGTCATGCCGCGACGCGAACACTGCGGGGGTGAATCCCCCAGGGGTCGCGGCCAGTGGAGCTGGCACCGGACCCGCCAGGACCAGCAGCACCGTGCTCAGCTGCAGGGCCAGCACCAGCCACAGCAACCACTGCAGCTGCCGCAGGTCGCCCAGCCGGACGGTGGTGGTGATGGGCCGGCGTGTGCGGCAGAAGGCCGGCAGCTGCGGCTGCGCCATCGGCCGCGGCGTGCGGCCGGGGTGTTGGGGGTAGGCCATCAGAACGGCACCTCCTCATCGGCGAACTCGTCGCCGTAGTCCTCCCCATCCGCCAGCGGGATCGCCTGCTGCTGGCGGGCAGCGGCTTCATCGGAGCGGTAGGCCTGCTCCGCCGCCTCGATCCAGGCGGGGTCCGTGCCCTCGCGGATGCTCAGCGGGCCGTAGAAGCCGATCGTGACGTTGCGCGGCACCGCATCGGCCGCCGCCTGGTCTTCGATCTTGGGGCCCTTGGGGTTGCCGTCCTGGTCGTACTGCTGCGCCCAGCGGGTCTCCAGCACCAGCACGTCCCCCACGTTCAGCCGGCCGCGGCGGTGCTGACGGCGAGCCTCGATCCACTCGCCAAAGCCCTTCGCCTTGAGGATCAGCCGCACCCGATCCCCCGGGGCCGGCACCCCGCCCTCATCACCGATGCGGGCCTCCATCGTCGTGCCGGGCATGGCGATGGCATGGACCACCATTTCCTGCTTGACCTTGGGCCGGCCCTGGCGGTCGGTGCCGTTGGGGATCGGCTCCATCGCGCCGCTGCTGAGGTTCTTGCGCAAGCGGTCGCGTTGCTCCGGACGCACGATCGCCAGATAGGCCACCTCACCGAGGCGCTGTTGACGGATCACCGGCGCCGCGATGCGGCTGCCGTCGTTGAGTTCAATCGCCATGGGACTTGCTGTTCAGAGTGGAAGAGGGAGAAGACAGGGGAAGCAGGGGCTCCAGTCCGGCACCCAGCCGCAGCAGGTGATGGGCGGCGCCGGAGAGACTCAGCTGGTGCTCGGCCGACAGCTGCCTGACCTGCCGGTAGACATCGCTGTGCACGCAGACGCACAGGTAGTGACGGCCGTGCTGCGACCGCGGCTGGGGCCTGGCGTAGGCGCGGCGGCAGACACTCATGGCGTTCCCCCCGCCAGCTCGCGCTCGAACACGTCGATGAAGTCCTTGTGGCGTCGCTGGGTGATGCGGTCCTTGATCGTCCGCACCTCCCGGGGCACCTGGAAGTGGTGGCGGAACTCGATCGTGAAGCGCTTGCGCGCCTCCTGAGGCATCGCCCCGAGGAACTTGTGCAGGGTGGTGATCTCCTCGGCCGACAACGGCTCCAGGCCGGAGTCGCCGACTTCCGGCCCATCCGGAGCGCCGGTGTCCCACTCGTCGTCTGCGGCCTCAGGGTCGTCCGCAGCGGGGGCAGGGGCTGCAGAAGTTGCCGCGGCCTCAGTACCGGAAGCGGAAACCGAAGACTGCGGTCGCACCTGATTCGGCTCGATAGTCCGAGGAGGTTTGCCCACAGGAATGCCCAGCAGGCCCGCCAACAGGGAAGCGGTGAGCGCATGCCAGGCCGCACTGCCCTCCTGGGGCGCCTGAGCTTCGCTGAACTCCTCGGCGCCGCCGCGGTGCCGCAGGGTCACCCGCAGCACCTCGTGCTCCTCGTTGATCAGCTTCTGGGCGCTGAACGAGAAGCCCAGGGCAAAGGCCGGCGCAGCCGCCTGCACGACCTCCTGCATGGAGGTGTCGGCGATGGCAGCCATCTGGGACTGGAACTGGGCCAGGCCCTCGGCCCACTGGGCGCGGGCCCGCTCGCGGCTCTGCAGCAGAGCCTGGCTGAGATCAAAGGCGGCGGTGGGACCTGGCGTCGGCTCCATCCGCCCGCAGGGGGTGGTGGTCATCGAAGGCACTGCGGGACCGGCGCCCGCTTGCCTCGGATATTAGCGGCTCGCTAATCCGAATCTGTAGCTTGCGCGACGCAAGGCATGGCCTACTCCGAACCTGTCCGGGAGGTGTTCGTGCATGCCTCAGCTGGGGCCCGTCTTGGTGGACCACTCCTCCAGCCAGCGCTGGGGCAGCCACGCCTCTCCGTCCCACATGCCCTGCAGCTGCTCGGCGGAGTAGGGCTCAAAGCCGGCAAGCATCGCCTGAAAGGCCTGCCGCTGCTTGGCTGGGGCCACCTTGGCGGCAGAACTCAGGGCCTCCATCACGCCGATGCCGTGCAGCTTGGCGGTCTGCACCAGCTGGCCGCGCCACTGTTCGCTCAGCCTCGCCGCTTCTGCGGCATCGACCTCAGGCTGGGCCGGCACGACAGGCGCCTGGTAGGCGCTCGGCACCGGCAACAGACCCAGGTGGCAGCTCCAGAACTCTGCTGGCCCCCACACCCGCTCCTCGTCATCCACCAGGGGTTTGGCCTGGCTGATCAGATCCTTGAGGGCCCGGGTGCGCACGCCGCTGAATTCTTTGGCGGCCAGCCGGCGGTTGACCTCGGCAAGGGCAAAGAAGCTCTCCGGCCTGGGCTTGGGCGCCTTGCCGTTCTCGAACACGCTCAGCGTGCTCGGTGCCATCACCTCAAAGCCCGCCTCGCGGGCCCACTTGTAGGCCGTGTACTGCGTCCAGTTGTTGAGCTCCCGCCAGCGCCTGAGCATGCGCCCGAACTGCTGGCCGGCCTCGAGCTGCTTGGCCTCGATGTACCGGTACTCAGAGCTCATCAGGGCTTGGATCTGGCCATTAGCGAAAGGCTAAGGCATCCCAATCATGACCATGAACAGGTGACCTGTCTGTTTCAGGGCGGTGTGGGCGCTGACGATCCTGTCCTGGACGGTCGGCCTGACTTGCCTCGACCAGCGCTGGTGACGGGGCGATGGGCTTGGCGCCGCCCTCCACGCCGGGCGTATGGCGACGGTTTCACCTTGCCCATCGGCACCACCCAACCGCCGGTGACCACGGGCACAGGCCAGCAGATGGCCTCGCGGAGCAGCTGCTCCAGCTGCTGGCGCTGCTCCGGCTCCAGCAACGCCACGGGCTCGACGATGCGGCTGTCCGGGCCAAGGGTCCAGTCGTCGCGTTGGCAGCCGTAGACCCAATCACGGCCGCCTGGCGCCTGCGCCCAGAGCAGCGCCCCAAGTTGGTCGCGCTCGATCGCGATCTCCAGCTGCCAGCCGCTGGCCAGATCCAGCCGCATCCGGCCCCACCAGATCTCACTCCAGGGCCTGTCTGCCAGGAAGGCCTCACCCGCCAGCAGCGCCCGCAAGGCCTGTTGGATCTCGGCGGCGCTGCAACGGCTCAGGGGGTGCAGAGCGGGTGACGCAAGCCATTGCCACGGCACCAGAGCGCCCACTCCCCGAGGGCGATCGGCTTGCCGCAACAGCGGCAATGGCCGGGATGGCGGACGCGGATGCGGCGAAAGCCATGGGGGTCGGCTGTGGGCTGCCTGTGGGGCACTCCTGCCGTGGGAAACCCGGGCGCGGACGCTGCAGAGGGAGGCTGCCCGCTGACCTGCAGGCCGTGCTCACGGATCAGGCGGCATGCCAGATAGGCGCTGGTGCGCGCCTCCTCCAGGTGGGGTGAGGCGGTCATCGCCACCAGCTTGCGGACCTTCTCCGCTGCCCGATCCGCCGCTGCGCTGTCGACCATGCCCTATTCGCCAATTGGATCAGCTTAGCGAGCCTGTGCCAGCATGGATAAACTGATTCGGCATGCCGAGGTTTCCATGTCCTCGATGATGACTCCGCTCTCCGTGCAGTTCACGCTTGAGCAGCGGGACTGGCTGGATGCGCGCACCCGCGGCGGCGTGCTCTCGCGTTCCTCGGTGATTCGGCTCATCGTGGCCGAGGCCATGGAACGCGAGCAGCTCGCCAGCAAGCCCCGCCAGCGCCAGGTGCTCGATGGCCAGCCCTGAAGCGGCCACCAGTCCCGCAAAGGCCTGCATCGACCGCGGCGCAGCCGAGCAGTTCCTCTCCCTGCTGGGCAAGGACCCTGCCAGCGCCCGGCTGCGTGCCTTCCCCCATCGCGGCAACCCCGCCAAGGGAGCAATCGGCGCCCGCAAGGGTCCTTTCGAGCTGGCGGTGGCGGAGCAGTGGCAGCGGGAAGGCCGCGGCATTTACCTGGTGATCAACGACGGCGGCGACCGCAAGAGCGAGATCACGGCCTGCCGGGCGTTCTTTGTGGAATGGGACGACCGGCCTATCGCCTGGCAGCTGAACGCCTGGAAGGAGCTGGGGCTGCCCGAGCCCTCGCTGATCGTGCTCAGCGGAGGCAAATCTGCCCATTGCTACTGGCTGCTGGAGCAGCCCATCCCGCCAAAGGAGTGGGCGCCGCTGCAGGCCGAGCTGATCGCCTATGCCAGCGGTGATCCCCACTGCAAGGACGCCTCACGGGTGATGCGGCTGCCGGGCTGCTGGTACGTGGATGCGGCCGGCGAGCCCACCGCCCTGGTGGAGCTGGTGCATGTGAGCGGCCAGCGCTACGCCCCTGATGACATCTCCCTGGCGCTGCTGCCCGATGAGTTCGCCGAACCCGCTGCAGACCCTTCAGCCCAGCAAGCAATCCCCCTGGAGGCCCCCTGTGAAGCCTCCGGCACTGGAATTCCGCTGCCTGAGCTGGGCGATGAGGACTTCGGGCCGCCGCGGCCGCTGGAGCAGATCCGCACCGCCCTGGCCGCCATCCCCCGCCGGGTGGCCGGCAGCAACACCTACTCCGACTACCGCAATCTCCTCTGGGGTTTGATTCAGGCCTGCGAGCAGGCCGGCCACGACCGGGAGCTGGCGATCGCCCTGATGGAAGCCCACAGCCCCTCGGCCAGCTGCGGCTGGGACATCCGCCAGGTGGCCAGCTCTGGAGGCGAGCAGATCAGCGCGGCGACTTTCTGGTTCCACGCGCGTCAGCACGGCTGGCTGCCGCCGGAGCCTGCCCACACCCCGAGGCCTCCTGGTGCGCACGCCACAGGCAGCCGCCGACACCAGGGCGACACCGGTGGGCGCCATCCCGGTGGCAAGGGCACCGACCACACCAGCAATGCCAGGGGCACCAAAGGAGCTGGCTCTGGCGCAGGCCCGCAGCGCTTCTCGCCTCGGCCCGACACCCGGGTGCGCTGGGGAAAGGTGCACCTGCCGATCAACCGCCGCCTGAACGCCTTGGAGCACTGCATCCGATCCCTAGTGGGCCGTGAGCGCAACAGCCTGCGCCGCTCGGCCCGCGTGCGCGAGTCCCATGCCGCCCTGCAACTCAAAACCGCCCTGCGGCTGCAGGAGATCGGTCAGCTGATCCTCGAGGCCCACGACCTACGCAATGGCAACCGCTTCCGCGGCCTCGATCAGGCCGAGCGGCTGGCAATGCCGCAACCGGTTGTGGCGTGGGAGATCCCCGGCTGCATCCCACGCCGCGACCTCTCGATCGTGGGCGGCCGGGCCAAGGTGGGCAAGACGCGGCTGGTGCATGCCCTGGCCCGCTGCCTGCTCTGCGCCGAGGACTTTCTCGGGTTCGGGGCGCCGGAGGAACCGCGGCCGGTGATCCTGGTGACCGATGACCAGGGCGACGGCGACACCGCCCAGATGCTGCAGCAGCTCGGGATCTGGGATCACCCGTTGCTGCTCTGGTCGCGCCGGTTCCGGGCCACGGAGGCCAACCTCGATGCCCTGCTGGCCTGTCTGGCCGCCCACCCTGGGGCGGTGGTGATCCTCGATTCGCTGCGCTCGATCACCCGCAGCTGCTGCTTTGGCGAGAACGATCCGGAGATGGGGTCGCTGATCTATGACCTCAAGCACCAGATCACCGATGCCGGCGGCACGTTGCTGCTGATCCACCACTGCAATAAGGCCAACGACACCACCGGCACCGAGGCCCTCTCGGGCCACAACGCCATTGCCGGGGCGGCCAACACGATCCTCACCCTCCACTACCTGGCCAAGGGCAATCGGTTGATCAAGGATTCACCCCAGCGCCGCCTGGTGCGCGAGGCCCGCTCCGGCCCACCCGCCGATCTGGTGGTGGCGATCGACGGCAACACCGGGGCCTTTGCCCGGCTGGGCACCTACGACGACCTGCAGGAGCAGCAGGAGCAGGAGAGCGATCTCGATCGCGCCGCTCAGCGGGTGCGCAAGGCCAGCGAAAAGCAGAAGGAGGCCCTGCGTTATCTCCAGGCGCTGCACACCAACGGTCTGGCCGGGGTGGGCCTGCTGGAGCTGCAGCAGGCGATCGGCATGGCGCCGGCGGAGGCGCGGCTCAAGCGGGACCTGGAGGGGGAAGCGCTGACCACCTACAAGGCCATGGGCCGCTTCCTCGGCAGCCTGGACGGCTTGGTTACAGCCACCAGGGTGGGCACCAGCGGCGCCAGTTACTACCTCCGCTATGGGCTCAGTGACGCCGGCGCGGAGTGGCTGGCGCGTGAGTTTGATCTATAGGGGGTGGATTCTTGCGATTCTTTGGATCTTCCTGCAGCGCAATTGATCTGACGCTTCTGGCAGAGCGGACTCTCTCAGGATTCTCTGGATTCTTTGCTGGCCACCGCCAGTCCGACGCTGCTCACGGGCGACTGAACCACAACCGCTGGAGAAGGAGCTGGATTCGTTGGATTCTTTGGCCCCCTCACCAGCGCAGCCACTTTGGAGCGCCAAGCGGGCTGGATCCGTTCTGGATTCTTGGGATTCTTTGGGGGACCTCACTCCCTGCAGCAGACAGTCCCTGGGGATCAAAGAATCCAAAGTATCCAAAGAATCTCACGTTCGATCTTCTGCCCAGATCCCCTGCGCTGCAACGGGGTCCAAAGAATCCAACCAATTTGGTGTATCTCGTGAGGTTCTGGTGATGCCGACGACAACCTCCGCGCATGTCTTCGATCGCCAGATCGCTGCCGGTCCCTGGCTCAGGCCGATCCCAGGCCTGCGGCGCACCGACCCGGAGCACCGCTACTGGCTGGGGGAGCACCTGTTCGCGGTGTCCGTCACCGGCGTGATCGGCTCAACCAAGAGCGAATGGGCGATGGCCCGCATCGAGGCCACCCGCCACGTCTGGGAGCCGCGGGGCCACACCGTGCACCTGGCGCTGGAGGCCCTGCTGCACAGCCGCTTCCATCCCCTGCCCCAGCAACGCCAGCAGGCCAGCCGACTGCTGCAGCACCTGCGCTCTGGCGACTACCGGGACTGGATCGAGCCGTTGCTGGCCCACCCCCACTGGCAGCAGGTGACGGTGATCGCTTCCGAGCGCCCCACCTGCTGCCTGATCCGGAACCTGGCCGGCACCTACGACACCGGCTACATCCAGCAGGCCGATGGCCTGCGGGTGCTCGCTGACCTCAAGACCCTCTCCAGGCCCGGATCGGGCAGCTACTGCACCCGCGCCCAGCTGGGTGGCTACATGGCACTGGAAGCCACCTGGGGCGTGCACTACGACGCAGGCCAGACGATCTGGGCCCGGCCGGGGGAGACCCGCTTCTCGCCGCTGTATTCCCGCGAGGAATGCCTGGCCGCCTGGGCAGCGGCGTGGGCGGGCTACGTGAGCAGGTTCCGGCCCTGGTGATGGACTCTCCGAACCGATGTATTCGGACTATCGAGCCGCTATGGTTTGTTGCAGGTCGCTTGCTCGCGCCTCTTTGCTCCTTCGCTGGCTCTGCTGATGGCTGCCACCACCGCCAGCTCTGCTCGAATGGCTGGCGCCGCCCTCGACGCGCTGCTCGATCGCATCACGGTCCTCAAGCTGCAGCAAAAAAGCATCGACGCCGAGCTCTCCCCGCTGCTGGAGCAACTCAGCGGGGCCCTGGAGGCCGGCGAGCTGGATGCCTCCTTCTCCCACAACGGCTGCAGCTTCTGCTGGTCGGCCGGGCGCACCAGCTACGCCTACCCCGAGCCGCTGCAACAGCAGGAGCAGGCCCTCAAGGAGGCCCAGCGGCTGGCGGTCGCCACCGGCGCCGCCAGGGAGAAGCACGGCAAGGCGTTCTGGACGATCAAGCCGGGCCGGAGCTGAACGATGGCCAATCCCCAGAAGCGCAAGGGGGATGCGGCCGAGCGGGAAGCGGCCCAGCTGCTGAGCGATCTGCTGGGCCTGGTGGTGCGCCGCAAGCTCGGCGCCGGCCGCACCACCACGGCCGGTGGTGACACCGGCGACCTCGATGGCGTGCCGGCCCATGTGATCCAGGTGGCCAGTTGGGCCAACACCGCCGCCGCGGCCCGTCTCAAGCCTGATGAGGCCGCCCTGCAGGCCGAGCACGCCGCCGTGCCGTTCGCGGCGACATTGGTGCGCTTTCGCGGCGGCACCTGGCGGGTGGTGCTCACCCCCGAGCAGTGGGCCGCCTATGTGCGGCTGATCCTGCGGGAGGGCCTGCTGTGAGCCGCCGTGCCTCAGCCAAGCCAGCCGGCAGCGGAGAACCCCAGACCCCGGATGCCGATCAGGCGTTGCTGAACGAGCTGCGCCAGGCGCCGGCCCAACAGGATGCCGATGGCCAGCCCGTCTGGCCGGCGGCGGATCCCAGCCGACCGGTGGGCAAGGGCAACCCGCCACGGGGCCGCCGCAGCCAGAACCACAAACCGCGCGCCACCCACATGGAGGTGGAGACGCGCATTGCCGAGGCGCAGCTGTGGATCGCCCAGCGGCTGCCACTGGCAAAGATCAGGGAAAAAGCAGCCCAGAACTGGGGAATCACCAACATCAAAACGATCAGCCGCTACCTGGCTCTGGCGCGGCAGCGGATGGTGGAGGAGCTGATCACCGACCGCCGCAGGCATCAGGCCGAGCAGATCTTTGCCCTCAATGACTGCGCCAGGCGTGCGATGGACGCCGAGCAGTTCAACGCGGCTGTGGGCGCCTTCCGGGTGATTGCTGAGATCGGCGGGCTTCTGCGGGCACCGATCAAGCCGCCGGAGCCCAGGGCGTGAGTGCAAGCACCCCCGCCACCGCGACGCCAGCCGTGGGGCTTCAGGCTGCCACCCCCACCGAAGGTGGGTTGCTGCTGCCGGAGCTTGACCCCTGGGGCGATGGCGGCCTGCTGCTCCTCCCCACGTCCGCCAAGGTCGAGCCTTCGGAACCCCAAACCCTGCGCAGTTTCATCGCTGAGGCCTACCCCCGCTACGGCTTCCACCGCTGGGCCGAGGTGTTGATCGAACTGCTCCAGCAGGTGGCCGATGGCCAGCTGAGCCGGCTGATCGTCACCTGTCCGCCGCGGCTGGGGAAGAGCCTCCTGGTCTCCAAGCTGTTCCCGGCTTACTTCCTGCAGCGCTACCCGCATCTCTTCGCGGCGATTGCCTCGTACTCGGCCGAGCTGGCCTACGCCCACTCCCGAGAAGCCCGCCACTTTTACCGGGTGACCGGCCACCTGCTGGCCCGCGACTCGGCGGCGGTGGGCAACTGGCTGACGCGGCAGCGGGGCGGCTGCATTGCTGCCGGCGTCGATGGCCCGTTCACCGGCAAGGGCTACAGCCTGGGGGTCATCGACGACCCCTACAAGGGCCCTGGCGATGCCGCCAGCCCGGCGCTGCGGCAGAAGCTGATCGACTGGCTGCGCTCGGTGTGGCTCACCCGCGCCGAACCTGCGTCGGTGCTGGGCCCGGACGGCAGGGAGCAGCCAAACCTCTCGGCCCAGGTGGTGGTGCTCACGCGCTGGGACCACCAGGATGTGATCGGCTGGCTGCTGGAGCAGGAGCTGGGGGAGGCGCCGCAGCACTGGACCGTGCTGGACCTGCCGGCCATCGCTGAGGAGCCAACCGAGCGGGCCAAGCTGCCGCCCACCTGCACCCTGATCCCCGACTGGCGGCCGGCGGGAGAGGCGCTGTGTCCTGAGCGGTTCCCCCTGCCGGAACTGCTCAAGATCCGCGCTCGCCTGGGGGCCTACTGGTGGGCGGCGCTGTACCAGCAGCGGCCGAGCCCGGCGAGCGGATCGATCTTCCTGCGGCAGTGGATTCGGCCGCCCCTCCCCCGTGAGGAGGGCAGCCAGCGCCAGTACGCGCTGCTGGCGCTCTCCTGTGACCTCAGCTTCAAGGGGGAGGCGGAGAGCGACTACTGCGGCTTCTGCCTGGCCGGCTTGCTGGCACCACCGGTCCGGAATGCCATCCCCCGAACGGGTGAACCGCAGGGGCAAATGACCACGGCGGCACTGGAGATCGAGGTGCTCTGGGCCGCTCGGCACCGCTTTGGCCTGCCGGAGGTGATCCGTTTCCTGCTGGGCTGTCTGGAGGCGCTGGAGCAGCAGGGGCTGCGCCCCAATGCCGTGCTGATCGAGGACGCCGCCAACGGGCCGGCGGTGCTGCAGTCCCTGCGGCGGCGGGTGCCGGGGATGCTGCCGATCACTGCGAGAGGCAGTAAGGAAACCCGCGCCCATGCCGTCGCCCCCCTGGTGGAGGCCGGGCAGATCCGCTTTCACCACCGTGCTCAGCCGCTGGTGGAGGAAGCCATACGCTTCCCCAAGGGCAGCAAAGACCTGGTGGATGCCTTCTGCCACGGTGCCCTGTGGCTGGAGGGTCGCTACTGGAAGGCCCAGGGCATCCAGCCGGTGGTGACGCCGCTGCTGGTAAGTCGGTGAGCGAGCCAATGGTGTCCGCGGTGCGGGAAAATCCCAGGCCATCGCTTGTGGCGAGCCCAGGGGCTGCTGTGCTGGCGCCGGCCGTGGTGCAGCTGGTGCTGCCGATCACGGTGGTGCTCATCGGCGATGCCACCGAGGTGGAGCGAATGCTGCGGCAACGGCGCTACCGCAGGCCGGCCTGCCACGCCCGAGCGCAGCAGCTGGAGATCAACCTCCAGGAACCGGAGCGTCACCACCCCAGAGCCCAGGGTCAGCGGCCACGGCGCTGCAGACCCCGTCGCCAGCGCCCGATGCGGCCCCATGCCGCGGCCGATGCCCTGGCTCTGGAGCACATGGATCTGGCGGAGAAGATCGCTGGCAACTTCGCGCGGCGCACCATCCATCCCAAGGAGGATCTGCTGCAGCTGGCGATGATCGGGCTGATCAAGGCGGCGCGGCGCTACGACCCGTCACGTGGCCTATTCCGGCCTTACGGGCGCACCTATGCCAATGGGGAGATCACGCACTTTTTGCGGGACAACGGCTTCCTGCTGAAGGTGCCGCCGACATGGCGGGAGCTGCATGCGCGGGGGCAGCGGTTGCTGACCTCAGGGGTGGGAGTGATGGAGATGCTGCAGCGATTGGAGATCAGTCGCGAGCAGTGGGTTCAGATTGCTGAGGCCTGCTCAGTGCGGGTGGTTGCATTCCCTGTTGATTAAGCGTGCGTGTGGCTGACATCTCATTCCTACCCGGCGCTTACCGGACAGGGAAGCTCATCCTTGACTAAGCCCAGATCACAGTTTCGGAGGAAGAAAAAGAAGGTAGAATCAATCGCGTATAGCCGACGCTTGCCAATATCGTAGTCAATCAAGGGCGGATTGATGCCCTTCTTGTGCTGAAGAGTCGAGAGATTGTGAAGCAGATTGCTCATGTCAGATGGGCGCACATCATCCTTGCGATGATGATGCTGCTTGATCCTATCCGCAATGTCGGAGCGACTGATTCCATGCTCGAGGCCGGCGAATCCCATTTCCAGGATTGCGCAGACGAGATAGTACGGCAAGTGAAGTGGGGTCTTTTCTTTATCTTTTGAGTGAGTAACATTGCCAGAGGAGATAAGCTCAAGCGCTTGAAGATGCGTGGCTCCGTATTGCTCCGCTTTCTCTTGAATCGCCGTGTTGGAGAAGTCAATGCTAGAGATCTGTTGCGACAACTGCCTCCACTCTGATACTCCTGCAGCGATGCATGTGTGCTTCAACAACTCCTGGAAAACGCCAATACTTCCGAAAGAATTTTCAATGCAATGCTGAATCACATCAGGCGCGAAATCGACATTCAGGTGCTTTGCCCCGTCCGTGGCAACTCTGTGAAACTCATCTTCAGTCCAAGGCTCTACGGCAACATCAACGACTCGGTCAGTGAGGTCGGGGCAATAGATTCGGAGCTTGTCTTTTTGGCGCCACACTCCCAGCACTACAAAGATGACGCCCATTTCCTGAAAAGAGCGCAGATCGAAGGATAGCTGGCGCTGCTTCTCCTCTGTAAGGTAATGGAAGTTCTCTAGGACGATCTTCTTCTTAAAGTTCACGCTTTTTAAGAGCTCGGCGATATCTTGAGCAACGGCCAGGTTAAAAGGAATCGTTTTGAGGTTTTTTTGGCTCTTATCCACAGTCTTGAGTCCGCTTGACGCATTCGCCTCGCCCTCGCCAAAGAACCAAATTGTCGCCTTTGCCCTGATCCCCAGAGTTGCCGAAGCCTCTGAATCCTTCTCCTCCACCTTGCCTATCTCAATATCTACTCCGCATTGGCGGAGGATGCTCGAGTAAATGTCCTCCACGTTGCTATTCGGCGAGAGGCGTACAACAACATTCTGGTCGTATGGCAGATACCGTGAAACCAGCGCTGTTTTGCCCTGCTTCGACGCTCCGTACACAACCACATGCTTATCCTCGTTTAATACGGCAGTGAAGAGTCCGTCAATGTTGTCGCGAACGATGTATGACAGCACTGGGTCTGCGCTGACGCCGAATACCTGGTTGAGGGTAGTCATTGTGCAATCCACTTGAACATGAGAGAGGTTTACGAGGCATGGTTAAAGGTGGACGAACCCTCAGCATTGAGTGACCAGCCCCTTCGTGACTCGCGTGATAATTCTAGGTCGCTTAATGCAGATGTCTGTCTGTCGCTTGACTGCGAATCCTTGGCAGGAAATTCATCGCGTCTGACACCTCGGCGAACCCACGCATCAACCTAGGGTTTCGGGCTGGTCGACCCGTCTGCCCTGACGCTATGGCCAAAAGAATGCAGATTCTGTATGGAATGCCCCCGCGGCCAATTGCTGTTGCTGGCAAAGGCGTTTACCCAGCAAGCAGCCCGTGCCCACTACCCGGCGCCGCAGGACAACTACCCCCTGCAGCTCCTCCTCGCCACCAGCGCCGCAGGCTCAGCCACCTGCCCAGCCCCCCTGGCTGGAACACCCCATCCTCTCGGGCCTGAGAGACCGCCTGCAGCTGGTCTACGACTGCTGGACCCTGCTGGAGCTCCCCGACGGCACCAGCCGCCGGCCGGTGTATTTGCCCCGCGGCATCGAGGAGCCCGAGACCTGCTACCTCAAGCGGCTGGAAGCTGCCCGCCCCACCGGCTTCTACCGCGATGCCCTGCGCACCTACGCGGGGATGCTGTCGCGACTTGTCTGGCAGGAGCTGCCCGACTCGCTGACCAGGGTGGCCACCGATGTGGACGGCCAGGGCACGGACCTGGGGGTGTTCCTGTTCCTGGCCGACCTGCTCACCCTGCGCGATGGCGGCTGCCTGATCCTGCAGCTGCCGCCCCAGCACCGCTGGCCCTCAGAAGGGGACCGGCTGGAGGCCCTGGCCAAAGGCGATCGGCTCTCCCTGCCGCGGCTGCAGCTGGTGCCCCGGGGCGACCTGCTCAACTGGCGCCTGCCCACCGACGGCTCCACCGGTGCTCCGGCGTCGGGGCCGGTGGAGATCGTCTGGCGGGAACCGCGCCGCCAGGCCCTGCCGCCCCGCTACTCCAGCGACCATGCCGCCGTGCCCACGGTGGTGCTCGACGCCCACGGCGGGCTGGTGCCCGATCCACAGGCCTGGCTCTACCGCAGCCTGGCGGTGGGCGATGACGGCCTGCTGCTGCGCAGCTGGCAGGCCAACCCCAACCCCGGCGCCGCCGATGGCTACGACGTGGTGCCGGTGGGGGAGCCTTCGCTGCTGCCCCAGCGCTTTGACCTGCCCGCCCTCTGGTACTCGGTGGATGGCACCGCCTTTGGTGAGGGCGATCTGCCCCACCTGGGGCTGGCGCACCAGTACCTCAACCACTACCGCTGCCGCAGCGAATACGAGGACCTTCTCTCGCGCACTGCCCTGCCGGTGGGTGTGCGCACGGGCCTGGTGGATGCCTACGGCTTCCGCCGCAGTGATGGGGCACTCGGCTCTGGTGCGGCTGCCGGCGGAACTGATGCTCAACGCCCCCAGCGGCTGGTGCTCTCCACCTCCTCCTTCATGGACCTGCCCGAGGGGGCCACGTTCCAGTGGGTCGAAATCGAGGCCCGGTCGCTGGCGGAGCATCGGGCCTACCTGCAGCAGCTGGAAGACGCCATGCGTCGCGATGCCCTGATCCCGGCCGGCGGCCAGGGCCCGGCCCGCACCGAGCTGGAGATTTCCCTGACTGCTGGCCAGAGCTTTGCGGTGCTGCAGTCGCTGGCGGGTCAGAAGCGCTCGATGCTCAGCACCCTGCTGCGCCAGTGGACCCGCCTCACCGGCGAGAAGCTCTCCGACACACCGGCCTGCAGCGTGGAGATCTGCCCACTGGCGCCGCCCCAGCCACCGCGCAAGCCCCAGCCCTCGGTGCAGGAGTGGCTGGTGCTGCATGAACGGGGTGTGATCGATGGGGCCGAGCTGCGCCAGCAGCTGGGGCTGGGCGAGCCCAACGGGGGCAGAGGCAGCTGATCTGGCAAGGGAGGGCATGACCCAGTCCTCCCCACCCACCTGCACCTGGCGTCCCGGTGATGCCGAGGCCTTGCGCATCGCCCTGTCCATCCCGGTGACCAGTGCCGCCCTTGCGGCCCTGAACCGGGAGATGGCCCAGCTGCAGACCCACTACCCCACAGGGGTCTGCACCGCCCAGGGCCACCTCGATGCCATTGCGGCGCTGAATGAGCAGCTGGCCGCACTGACACCGGCAGAGGTGAACAGCCCGGTGCGCAGCCGGCGCAAGGGCGTGGCCGGTGGCGTGGTGCCCAACCCACTGCCGCTGAGAAAGTTGGCGGTGGTGGAGTACGCCACCGAGCTGCTGCTGGAGGAAACCGAGAGCGAGTGGAACCCTGCGGGCCCCTCACCGGCGGTGGTGCTGAACCGGCAGCGCAGCCAGCACATCGGCCAGCTGGCGCTGCTGCTGCCGCGGCTGCAGAACTGGCGCCAGTGCAACCCCGACCCCTTCCGGGGATCGCTGGTACGGGGCTGAGCGATGGAGCTACCCCTCTCGCCACTCAACCAGGGCCTCAACCCCCTGCGGGGTGCGCCGCTGTGGGGCCAGTTGGTCTCCCTGCCTGCAGCCGCTTCAGCGATTGACAGCCGGATAGCTCAGCCCGCGGCTCTGCCCCTGTGGCTGGCGCTGCAGCCCTACGCCAATGCCCGCCTCTGCCTGTTCGAGGTGGACCGGCCTGACAGCCGCAATCCGGTTCCAATCCGCCGGCATGTGATCGATTGCTTCCTCGAGCAGAGCGGCATCGTCAGCGGCTACAACGACACCGCCCTCACCGACCCTGGGGACGTGTTGCTGCGCGGCTACCTCTGCCGGGCGGCGATCCTGCCGGTGAGCACCAGCAACACCTTCGATTGGCTGGCGGCTGAGCAGGACTGGGCCACCCCAGGCTTCCGCGACGAGGCGCCGCTGCCCTGGGACCCGTCGTTGCTGGGAACTGTGCAGGCTCCTTGTCAGGGTGTGATGTGGCTGGGGGACCTGGCCCTGCTCCAGCCCCAGGGCGGACTTCCCTCGGGGGGACGGGCCCAGTTCGCCGGTTGCCAGGTGATGCACTTCGGGGCGGACTACGGCCCGGGCGGCATCGGCCTGCTGCTGCAGCCGTTGCTGGGGGAAGCGATCCAGCTGGTGCTCAGACCCCACAGCGTGCTGGTGCTGCGCGATGGCGACACCTTGAACCTGATCGCTGAGCGCTACGGCACCACCGTGGCCACCCTGCGGCGGATCAACCCCCAGCTGGAGAGCACCCAGACGATCATCGCCGTCGAGGGCGACTCCCTGGCGGTGCTGGCCGGTCGCTATGGCACCACCGAAAGCAAGCTGCGCAGCCTCAACCCGGTGCTGCAGCAGAGCGAGACCTACATCAGCGCCGAAGGCGAAACGCTCAGCAGCGTGGCGGCCGAGCAGAACCTCAGCCTCACTCTGCTGCGCCAGTTCAACCCGGAGCTGAGCAGCTGGCCCAGCGAGGAACCGCTGCCGGCTGGCACCACCCTGCTCCTGCCCGTCTACCGCTCCACCACTTCCATCCCGGCGGGGATGCAGTTGCTGGTGCCTGGCTACATGCCCTCAACCCCGCTGCCGGCGGGGGAGTGGATCTACCTGCCGGCCCGGCGCTCTGCTCCCGTGCTGGATGAGCTGCCTGAGCAGGGCTTTTGAGGAGCTGGCAACAGGGAGAGCGAGCGCAGCCCGGACGGGGCGCCCGCAGCACCACAGCCGTGATGGGTGATGCCCTCCTCCTTCTTCTCCTCTGACTCCAGCGTCGCCAACAGCGGCGCTGCTCCAGGTCCCATGGTCCCTCCTGGCCGATGGCAGACCTACCGCCAACAGCAGCAACAACCCAACCAGGGCTCTGCTGGCTCTGTCCAACCTGCCGCCGACCCCGACCTGCTCAACAGCGACGGCGCTGCTGACGCGGGTCTGGATGCTGCCGACGGCGACGACACCCTCGATCTCTCCCTGCCACAGGACTCCAGCCCCAGCGACAACGACGACCCCCCTGCCGCTGCTCCCAGCAGTGCTGATCCCCTGCGGGCCGAGCGGCGCCGCAGTAACCAACTCGAGAAAGAGCTGCGCAAGGCCCGAGCCCAGCTGTCCCGCTTCTCCGAGATCAACCCGGACGAGTACGCCCGCCTGCAGGACGCCGAGCGCAAGCGCGAGGAGTTCGAACGCCAGGTGGGCGAGCGCGAACGCCAGCTCAATGAGGCCAACCTGCGCCGCGTGCGCAGCGTGGAAAAGGAACGGGACGAGGCCCGCTCACAGGTGCAGAACCTGCGCAAGGAGCGCTTGATGGAACGGCTGTTTTCAGAAGCGGAAGGCCGGGTGGGCGGTGATGAACGGGGGACGTTCTTTGACACCTTCGTGACGCTGTGCGGCGGCCACTTCCAGCTGGGCGAGGTGGACGGCCGCGAGCGGCTGCTGCCGGTGGACGGCAAGGGCCAGCCCCTCACAGCCGACGGTGTCGCCCTCAGCGATGGCGACTACATGGAGGAGCTGCGCCGCCACCCGGTGTACAGCTTCCTGTTCCAGCAGCGCAGCGGGCTGTACTCGGCGGCTGTGCCGGAGAGCGGTCACGAGCACGGCGGAGCCGTGAACCTGCAGACCCTGAGCACCGCCGAGCTCTACCTGGAGGCCGTCAAGGGCACCACCCCCAGGGCGGCTGCACCGCGGCGCTGATCAACCCGCCGGGAGGGAGCAATGGCCTGGTACCTGGTGTTCTGGCGCAACCGATCCACCGCCACGGTGGTGCCGGCCGCCAGCGCCAACCAGGCCCGCTCCCGCGCCCAGCGCCGACACAAGGAGGGCTATGGGGTGATCGTGGCCGCCCGTCGGGCCAATCCCCAGGACAGCCAGCTCATTCGCCGTGGTGTCTGGGTGCGCCGTCGCCGTGACGGCAGCAGCCCCCAGTTCGGCAATGCTCGCGCCAAAGCCAGGGCCCGGCGGCAGCGGAGTGCCTACCGCCATTGGCTGTGAGGCCCGGCCACCAACCGGCAGCCGGGCCTGAGCCCCCTGGCTCAGCAGACCGAGACGGTGCAGCCGGGGGTGCCCTGCAGCTTGCGGGCAAAGGCGAATGCCTTCTCGGCAGGGATCAGCCGCATCTTCTTGACGGGCTTGCCTCGGCGGCCAAAGAACTCGACCGCACAGGGGGCAGTGCCGAGCTTCTGGACGCCGGGCTGATAGCGGTGAACCACAAGCAGGCGGACTTCGCAGACGGGGCCTTGGGGAGCGGCCATGGCTGGGATGGAGCGGAGAACACCGACCAGACGCCCCGCAGGCGCAGTGCTGGCCAGGGGCGAGCCCCGCGAGCCTTGCGTCAGCCCTGGCCAGCGCAAGCCGCAGGGGCATGCTGCGGCGGGGTTTCGCTCCACCCGGCCAGCCACGCCCCACTGGCCCTGCTGTAGATCCGTGCTGAGCACCCACCGCGCCCGAGCAGTGGAGCTGCTCTGCCAACCCTGGGATCAAGGCACAGGCAAGGGGGCCGCTGCTGCAGCCCCCAATCCATGGCGCTCAGGCCATCTGCAGCTTCTGCACCGACAGTGGCTGGCGCTGCAGCTCGAGCTCACAGCGCTGCATCAGCTCCTGCTCGGCCAAGAGCCGCTCATCCAGCTCATCGACCCGTGCCAGACACTGCTGGATCGCCGGAATCACCTCCTCCTCCAGCAGGGTGATCTCTTCTTCTCCATAGGGCTGCTCGATCCAGGTGCGGCGCAGCGGCAGCCCACGACGACGCAGCAGGATCTCCTCTACCGAGCGCAGCGTGGATTCGAGCAGCAGAAAGGGATCCTCTTCTGGCCTGCAGAACGGGGAGGTGGCAGCGGGGCTGCCTGCAGAGAGCGTGGCCATGACGATCGGCGCCAGGTATGGCGCAGCGACGGGACCGATCCCAGCGGAGGCCCGACCCCAGGAGGGCCTCAGACTGGAGAGGCCCGGAGCAAGCCCTCCTCCCGCTCCCAGGCGTTACCGGTCCATCCGCGTCAGCGCTGCCCCACCCAGAAGCGCCAGCAGCAACTTGAGGGTGGAATCAAAGCCGCCCTGCAGCTGCTCCAGCGTGCCGGGGCAGATCTGCCCGATCGATCGCCCCTCCAGCGCCCGCTGGCCGCAGACCCCAGCAGCCAGCGTATAGATCAGCAGCTGGGTGCCGATCACCAGCGCCAGGATCTTGAAGACGAACCGCTCACGGTCAAACGGCGGCTTGGGCGGTCGGGCCAGTGGTCCTGAGTCCATCGCTGCTCTTCCCTCGCGATCAGGCCCCAGCTGGCGGCACCAGAGCCGCCGTCACTTTTTTTCCTGGAAGACCCCCACATAGACGGTGCCCTGCCGGTAGAGGGGCAGCACCTTGTCGCGCAGATCGGCGTTGTGCAGGCGGACGCAACCGAGGGTGGGGTGCAGGGGCTGCTGCGGTGCCCAGGCGCCGGGCCAGCCACAGGCCGAGCCGCCGCCGTGGAGCATGATCCCGGCCCGACCATGGGCCACCTCCTGGCCCTCCAGCTCCTCCATGTCGAAGGAGTACCAGCCGTAGCCCATGGCGGTATCGGAGCAGGGCGGGTTGGGGTTCTGCTCGTAGTCGGCATAGAGCTGCCCGAGCTTGTAGAGCCCGGGTGGGGTGTCGGTGCTGTTCTGGGTCCAGTCGGTGTCGGCGCCCTGGCCGCGGGCCAGGCAGGGGACTTTCCAGAGGAAGGCGCCGGTGTGGTCGTAGGCCTCCATGTCCTGGTCCCGGTCATTGACCAGCAGGTAGGAGTCGCCGGGCTGGACGGGGGCGGCCTTGCTGGGGCCGGCCATGCCGGCCTCTTCTGAGCCGCGGGGATCAAGACCGCCGCTGGGGGCTGCTGGCGCCGGCGGCGTCGCGGGTTTCTGGCTGAAGGTGAGGGCCCAGGGGGCCTGCTCATCCAGCACGGCCTGGCTGCCGGGCAGGGCAGCGATCGCGGCATGGAGGGTCCAGACGCCTGAGACCTGCTGGGATTCACCGCGGAAGGCCTCAAAGCGGTCCTGGAACCGCTCGGGGGGCATGGGGCTGGTCATGGGCTGGGTGAGGTGTTGGAACCTGTTGCCAGTGCTGGCTTGAGGCCGCCGGCTGCGGGCAACAAGAGAGCGCCCCAGCCCTAGCCGGGGCCGCCCCCTCAGAAGGGCAGCTCGCTCTCGGGGCACCAGACGGGCACCGAAGCTGGCGTGGTCAGCTGGCGATCGAAGAGCAGATCGGCGCAGAGGCGCTCCAGCCGCTCCAGAGGAGCCGGGCGGTGGGCCGATGCCTCCTCGCACAGGAACTCCAGGGTGCGGGAGCTCAGGAGCTGGAAGGCGCGGATCCGGGATGCAGAAGCCATGGCAGGCGTAGCGGAGACCCCGAAGCAGGCCGGGCGGGGTCAAGGGGCAGCCCCCTCCGACATGCGGAGCGCAGCGCAGCCAACGCACCAGTCCGGCTGACTTGCGCAGCCCTTGAGGCCGCCCGGACCATGAGGAGGGCTGCGCGTAGCCGATCCACCAGGAGCTGGTGGGGCAGGGGCCCAGGCCGCTACCGGGCACGGGATTGGAAACCGGTGCCGCCCACTGCTGTCACAGCCACGAACTGGCCAACAGGGGAACGCTCAGCCTTGGCCGCCGATCACCCGCTGCAGCACCTGCTGGGATTCCGTCTGCAAGGCCAGCGGCAGCAGCCCGATGCGCCGTTTCACCAGTGGCATCGCCAGGGTTGTCATGCGGCTGAGCCGGATCCTCGAGCTCACCTTCAGGCCGGTGTCTGAGAAGCCCGGATGATCGGCAGGGATGTCGAGCTCATCGCGGCCCGGCGGCCCGCTGACGTTGGAGCTGATGAAGGCCAGCAACACATCCCCATGGCGCTCACTGGTGGTGATCACCAAGGCCGGCCGAGGCTTGGCCGCAGGCCCATCCGTGAATGGGAAGGCGACCAGCACGATGTCGTAGCGGCTCAGCATCAGCCGGCGCCGATCGCTTCTCCGTCAGAGAAGCTGTAGAGGTCAGGCTCAGCCGCCAGGTCGTCAAAGGCACCCCCGGCCATCGCCATCTCAGCCAGGGCCCCGTGACTCAGGTCGCTGCTGTCCTGCTCCAGCTGCCTGAGCAGCCAGCGGCGATCGTCAGCCGGCAGGCTGCGGATCACCGCAAGCAGGTTCTCGGTGAGCTGGGGATTGGTCATCGCCCCAGGCTAAACAGCCTGAACCTCAGGGTTCACCCTGCCCACAAGCGACCTGGCAACAGCTGCTGTTGTCACTGGGGCCAGGCCCCTGGAGCGTGCCCTTGGGCCTGACCTTGATCGAGGCGCAGAAATACGCCCGCCGTGCTGAGCAGCTAGCGGTGCTCAAGACCTTTGCGGAGGGGGAGCTGCTGCGCCGCCTGCCCTTCCGCAACCTTGTCGGTGGCTCGTTGAGCTTCCCGGCGGAAACGAAACTCCCCCGCGTGGGTTTTCGGGCCGTCAACGAGGGCTACCGCCAGAGCTACGGGGTGATCAACTCCGATTCGGAGTTCGTGCACCTCTTTGGCGGCGACCTGGATGTGGACCGCTCGATCGTGGACCTACAGGGCCCGGAGGCCCGTGCTGCCCAGACCGAGATGAAGGTGCGCTCGATGCGCCTCACCCTGGAGGCAGCGATCATCAACGGCGACGACACCTTTGATCCGCGGGCGTTCAACGGGCTGAGCAAGCGCCTGGTGCCCGGCGAGGACCAGACGATCGACAACGGCGGCAGCACGCTGAACCTGCTGGCGCTGGAGGCGCTGACCGACAGCGTGATCGGCTACGGCGGCGACAAGGTGTTGATCGCCAGCAAGGCCGCCCGCCGCCAGATCAGCACCGCCTCCCGCCAGGCCGGCGGCGACCTCTACGAGGTGATCGACGGGCGGCATTTCTTCGAGGGGATCGAGATCCTGCTGGTGGAGGAGGACGCCGAGGGCAACGCCGTGCTCGGCTACGACGAACCGGCAGGCACCACCTCGATCTACTGCTGCGTGCTCGGCGATGCGGCGGTCTGCGGACTGCAGGGCCCGTTTGAGGGGCGCTACGGGATCTCGGTCCGGGACTTCGGGGAGGTGCACGACGCGCCGGTGTTCCGCACGCGTGTGGATTGGTACGTGGGTTTTGCGGTGTGCAACCGCAAGGCCGCCGCACGCCTGTTCAACGTGGCGCCGATGCCGCTGGTACTGCCCTGAACGCCAGCCCCAACCCAGGAGAACTGCCCAGAACCACTCATTCATTTCCCCCAGGAGCTCCATCCATGACCTCTCAAGCCACCCGGCTGCTCGACGCCCAGACGGTGCTCGTTGGCTGGATCAACCACTCCGCCACCGACTGCTACGAGCACAGCCGCAGCAGCGGTGATGTGGTGAACCTCGGCACCGATCTTGAGGCCAGCAGCTCCTTTGTGCTCGTGGCCTCCCACCCCGGCCACAGCGAGGCGGTGACGGTGACCCTCGAGCTCGCTCCTCTGCTGGCCGATGGCACCGCCGGCAGCTGGATCACCGCGGCGGCCGTCGCCATCCCCGCCGCTGGCGGCAAGGTGGAGGCAATCATCAGCGGCGCTGCCCTGCTGATCAATCCAGCCGACAGCGCGCTGATCACGCCGCCCTGCCTGCGGCTGGCGCGGGCGACGGTGTCTCCCGCCACGCCGGTGGGGATGACTGTGGCGCTCACCGCCAACCAGGGGCTGTGAGGTGAGCGCCATGAGCACCCCCCTCGAGACCCTCAACCTCGCGGCCGGAGCCGAGGCCCTGCCCCTGGAGCTGCTGCAGCCCCTCGACAGCAACAACCCCTCCGCCACGCCGGTCCGTCTCTCAGGTCCGGAGCAGCGCCTCACCATCACCCCGGATCCAGGTGTGGGCGATGCGGCGTTGTTGCCGCCCAGCCAGGTGCTGATCAGCAAGGACGGTGTGACCCGCTCGATCTGGCCGGTGCACCTGGCCGGCTGGCAGGCCCTGGGCTGGCAGCTGCTCAGCCCCGCCGGTGGCGGCGATGAGCCGGTCCCGGTGGACTCCGGGGACAACGCGCCGGAACCGGAGCTGGCGGATGCGCTGGACCTCGAGCCCGAGCAACCGGAAGCGCCGGATCCCGCCCCGACACCCGATGAGCCCACTCCTACCGACGACCGGTTAGAGACCACCACCGATGGTGGCGAGGCCCTGCTTGCCTCACAGCCCACTGACTTCCAGGCCATGACCAAGGCCCAGATCGTCGAGTTCTGCTCCACCGTCTACGGCGTGGAGCTCGATAGCAGCCAGACCAAGGCCGAGCTGGTGGAGCAGGCCATGGCGCTGGAGGCCAAGGCCAGTGCATCGGGCACTGCCAGCGGCAGCAGCGATGCCACGAATGAGAGCAGCAACGATGCCGCCGATCTCGCGGCCCTGGAGCTGGGGGATGCCCTGCTCTGATCCCTGCAGCCTGCGCTGCCCCGGCCAGCGCATTCCTGGCTGGGGGCTGGCAACAGCTCAGCAGCACTGCCCTGGCGTCGATGGCCACTCCCGATCCGGCTGTGCTGGCCGAGCTGACGGCCCAGTGCCGCAGCAGCAGCCGGCCCCAGGGGGTGATCTTCCTGGGCCAGGCCCAGCTGCAGGACGGCGGCACCCCTGAACCGCCGCCCACCGGCGGCATCACGGCAATGCAGGCACTGGCGCCGCTCATCAGTGCCACTGCCGGCGATGGGGTGGTGGTGATCGCGCTGGACCTGCGCCTGCTCAGCCCCTTGCCGCACTGATTTCTCCCCTCCACCTCTCTCCCCTTCTGCACGGATCACCATGGCCACCACCACCGAGAGCCGCACCGCCGGCCGTTCCCTGCCCCAGCCGACCGATCTGCTGCTGGTGCAGCGCGGCAGCACGCCCTACCGGGCCACTGCTGATGAGGTCAAGGCGTTCATGCTCAGCCCGGCCACCGCGGCGGCGATCGGGGCGATCAGGCCCGGTACCAACCTCTCGGTGGATGCCGACGGCACCCTCCATGCCGCCATCCCCGGCGCGCTCACCTACAGGGGCGCGATCGACCCCACCACCACCGAGGCCCCGGCTGGGGCTGTGGCCGGAGATGTGTACCTGGCCAGCAGCGCCGGCCCTGCCCTGGCGAGCTGGAGCGGCATCGCCGGAGCGGAGATCGCCCAGGGGGATCTGTTGCTGTTTGACGGCACGAGCTGGAGCGCCAACGCCGCCCTGGGGCCCGATGGCGCCGGGGTGATCCGCATCCAGGTGGCCGTTCCGCTGGCCGTCGATGAGAGCGATCCCGCCCAACCGCTGCTCAGCGTGGTCCTGGCCACGGCCGAGGCGTCGGGGGTAGTGCAGCTGGCCGACCCATTGGCGCTGGCAGACGGCACGCCCGGGCGGGTGGTGGATGCGGCCCAGCTGCAGGCGGCGATGGCCACTGCCCAGCCGGCCGGCGACTACATGCCGCTGGACCTGAGCACCCTGCCGGCTCTGCCCTGAGCGCCGCAGCAGATGACCCTCCAACCAGGCGACCTGCTGGCGATCACCCGTCCCGCTGGGCCCCAGGCCGGCACCTACCAGCTGCCGGCAGCGGCGCTGGCAGAGCTGGCTGGCCCGATACCGGTGCTGGGCATCAGCGGCGTGCTCTGGTCGACCGTGCGCTCGGCGGCGGACAACAGCTGGCAGGCGATCTGCTGGTCGCCGGAGTTGCAGCTCTACGTCTGCGTGGCCAACAGCGGTAGCGGCAATCGGGTGATGACCTCCAGCGATGGCATTCGCTGGAGCCCCCAACCGGCGGCCGCTGATCAGAACTGGGTGGCGCTCTGCTGGGCCGCTGCGCTGGGGCTGTTTGTCGCCGTCAGCGACAGCGGCACGGGCCAGCGGGTGATGACCTCTCAGGATGGCCGCAGCTGGAACCTGCGCCAGACGCCGGCCGACAACAACTGGACCTCGATCTGCTGGGCGCCCGAGCTAGGCCTGCTGGTGGCCGTGGCCAGCAGCGGCACGGGCAACCGCGTGATGATCAGCTCCAATGGCCTCACCTGGACGGCCGGCCCTGCTGCCGCGGATCAGGAATGGCGCTCCATCTGCTGGGCGCCTCAACTGGGGTTGTTGGTGGCGGTGAGCAGCACCGGCAGCAACCAGCGGGTGATGACCTCAAGCGATGGCCGCAACTGGACGCTGCGGACGGCCGCTGCAACCAACAACTGGATAGGACTCTGTTGGGCGGCGGAGCTCGGTTTACTGGTGGCGCTGAGCAGCAGCGGCCGGGGCAACCGAGTGATGACTTCCCCGGATGGGATCAGCTGGAGCAGCCGCAGCTCGGTGGCCGACAACGCCTGGTCCTCCCTCTGCTGGGCTCCGGAGCGGGAGCTGCTGGTGGCGGCGGCCAGCAGCGGCACCGGCAACAGGATCATGACCAGCGGCGATGGCCTCAGTTGGACGGTGCGGAGCTCCCCGGCAGATCTGGGCTGGCGCTCGCTTTGTTGGTCGCCCCAGCGGCGCCAGTTCGTGGCTGTGAGCAACAGCGGTGCTGGCAACCGGGTGATGGTGAGCCCCTGACCCATGCCTGACACCACGACACCCCTGCCAGCGACTGGCTCGCGCTGCTGGCGCGACCTGATCAGCCCAGAGACCGGCGCCACAGTGCTCAACCTGGCGGCAGACAGCAGTGACGCCGATCCGATGGTGGAGCTGACCTACGACGAGGGCGGCAGCGGCTGGTGGCCACTCTCCACGCTGGTGTTTGAACAGAGCTGAGTGAAGGGGCCTCAGCCCCCACCTGCCAGCTGCTGGCGCAGGGCGGCGAGGGCCTTTTTCTGGGCCCGCTGAACGGCCATCGGGCTGATCTGCAGCTGCGCCGCGGCGGCCCGCAAGGACAGCCCCTCGAGGACGGTGAGCCGCAGGGCTGTGGCCTGGGCTGCGGGCAGCTGCTCGACCAGCTGCTCCAGCCCCAGGCCATTCATGGCCTCGCTGGATGCCGGCTCGGGCTCAGGGGAGGCCAGCTGATCGAGCAGGCAGTGCTCGCTATCGGCTGTGGCATCGAGGCTGAGGTGCCCCAGTGGGCACTGGCCCTGCTCATGCAGCCGGCGTGGCACGCGCACCAGCCGCACCCGATCGCACAGGTGGTGCTGCAGCGCCCCTTGGATGCAGCGGCGCAGATAGGGCGCTGGCGGCTCGCCCGCTCTGCAGCGGGGAGCGGAGCGAACCAGGGCCTCACGGGCCACCTGGATCAGATCCTCCCGCTCCACCAGCGGGAAGAGGCGGCGGGCGGCGGCGGAAGCGAGGGCATCAGCCAGGGGCAGGTGCTCCAGCACCAGGGCATTGCGGGCACGCAGGGCAGAACGGCTGAGAGGCGTGGACTGCTGCTGGCGACGGGAGGAGGAAGCGGGGGAAGCCACCTGAGGGACGGCGGAGAACCCCACCCCCACCGGCCGGCCGCAGCGCCGCGGCAAGGACGCCCGACACTGGAGGGCGCCTGGCCCGATCCTTGACGCGGCGTGAGGACTGCCCGAGGGATGCGGTGGGTGTGCGCCGACCTGGGGCCAACCCCTCCCCCCCACTGCCGGTCCTGCAGGGTGCCCAGCCCAGGGACCGCCCAGTCGAACCGTCAGGCCATGGCTCCAGGAAGCCCAAGCCCACGGGCGATGCGGCGACAGCCGAAAGCCGGAGGCGGAGGGCCTCCGGCCGCGGGCGCTCAGAGCACCTGGACCCTGGCCTGAGGGCCGAGCACCCGCTGTTCATTGGAGGCCAGGATCAGCGCCTCATCGCGGGGCACGTAGTGCGGCTCAGCCGAGATGTGCCCCTCGCGATCGAGGAACAGAACTCTGAGAAGCCGGCCAGCGGCATCAAGCAGATGCACCGAGACGATGCGGATCGGGCAGGTGCGGCTGAGAGGGGTGGCGGCCATGGCTGTGCTGGCGAACGACACCGCCGTCAAGCCCCAGCGCCGCCAGCGCCGCGCAAGGGGCGCGGAGCGCAGCGCAGCGACTCGCGTCAGCCCTTGCGCGGCGCGCAAGCCGGGGCAGGCCGGGTGGCGTGATCGCCAGACCTCAGGGGCGCCTCCCCGTTCGCTTCCCGGGGGATCAGCTCTACAAAAGGGACTGGCTGGTGGAGGTTGTACCTATCGGCAGCGGCCGCCAGGTGCACCGGGCCTCGCCCAGGCTGCACCAAGGCGGATTCGGTATGGGCTGGCGTTGTTGCTGTGAGGGTCTGTGAACCTCCGTTGGCCGTCGTAGCTCCTTGCGTCAGCGCCAAAACCCCCAGTGCTGCAAGGCATCGCCGCAGGCGTATGCAATTTCTGCATTGTTCTCTGAGCCGATGTGGTCTGGGGCAGGGTGCGGCACGAGGCAGGATTGTCTCTGAATGGCCAGCCGCATGGTTTTTCTACCCCCCACAACCGATTTTCCGCCTGATCCCGAGCCCCTGAGTCGGGAAGATCTCAACAGCGTCTACCTCGAGCTGCGCAACTGCTACAAGAGCTCCATGCGCAGTCGCGGCCAGCATCGCAGCCTGGCCACCAAGGCCCGGGAAGAAACGGCACAGCTCAAGCAGCGACTGCTCGATCTTGCGGCACGGGAGGCTTCTGTGCGCACTGACATTTATCAGATGCTGGAAATCGTCACCGCGATTGCAGGTGATCTGGAAGATGCTGGCGATGACATTGTCAACGAGTTTGGGCGCTACAAACTCGGCCGCAAGACCTATCAGGGTGGCTCCTTTCTTGGTGGATTGGTGCAGGCGGTGATCCGTTTCATCAACCGCTGGACCCACACCAAAGAGCGTGTGGTGCAGCTGGATCAGAAGCGTCAGGAGTTCATCGAAAAGACGAAGGATCTGCCGCCGCTCAACCTGGGAGGCAATGGCCATGGCGGCCCCGTGAACCAGCCAGAACTGTCTGTGCCCGCCAAGGTGGAGATCGTGGACAGCCCAGCGGCCCAGCAGGCCCAGGAGGTTAAGGCCGATGGGACAACTCACTGACACCCTGCGGGCCACGTTGCGGGACCTGGCCCAGTCCGATGCCCGCCTCTACCGCGGACTGCAGGAGGAGCTTGGTGACCCCAGGCCAGCCAGCGACCAGCCCGCCGTGCTGCTGGCTGGTGACGCCCCGGCCAGCCGCGAGGAGCTGGAGCGCTTGTCCGTCGCTGTCCTCTGGAGCCTCTGCAAGGCACGCGGCATCAAGGGCCTCAGCAAGGGCCCGGCGGCGAAACAGGTGGATGCCCTGCTCAGCCACCCGGATGGCCCACCGCTGCGCAGCGCCCTGCCCAGCAAGGCCACCAAGGGCAGCAAGAGCCCTATCGGTGCTGGCAAGACCGCGTCCAAGGCAGGCACTGCTGAGCTCCAGGCCCTTGAACAGCGTCTCGAGCGGCTGGAGCAGCTGGTGCTGCTGATCGCTCAGCAGGTGGGTGTACCTGCGGTAGCAATCGAGCGGTTGCTGCCGCCGGCTGCTCCGCCAAGCTGAAGCCGCGCAGAGACAGACAGGCTGGACGCTCTATATTCGCTATTCGCGAATGCCGAATGACCTGGTGCGACCGTGGCCCGCTCACCCTCCAATCCCCAGCTCGTCCTGCGCCCGCAGGATCTGGTGGTGCTCTTGCGTCTGGCCCTGGAGTCAGGCCCGGCGCCCACCTATGCGGCCCTCGGCGCCGAGCTGGGCCTGACGGCCTCAGAGGCCCATGCGGCGGTGGAGCGTGCCGTGGCCGCCAGGCTGGCGATCAAGGATGAGGCTGGCAAGCCCTCCGTGGTTCGCGCTGCCCTGAAATCCTTCGTGCAGCACGGGGCCCGCTACTGCTTCCCGGCCACCCAGGGCGGGCTCAGCCGCGGTGTTCCCACCGGCTACGCCGCCTCCCCCCTTAGCGAGCAGGTCCGCCCGGGCCATGACCCACCGCCGGTATGGCCGTGGAAGAAGGGAACGGCCCGCGGCATTTCCTTCCATCCGCTGTATCCCAGCGTCCCTGAGGCGGCAGAGCGCAACCCGGCCCTGGGGGAACTGCTGGCCCTGTTCGATGCGGTGCGCGGCGGCAGCGCCCGGGAACAGGCCCTGGCGCTGGCCCTGCTGGAGGAGCGGCTGCAGCCATGAACCCCAACGACCCCAACGTCTCCCTGCTGGAGCGGGCGGCTGAGCAGTTGGGCGAGGCGCTGCTTGAGCAACTGGTGTTTGTCGGCGGCGCCGTGGCCGGAGTGTTGATCACGGATCCGGCGATGCCAGAGATCCGGCCCACCCAGGATGTGGATGTGATCTGCAGCGTGATCGCCAGGTCTGACTACCACCAGCTGGGGAGGCAGTTGCGGCAGCGGGGCTTCCAGGAAGACAGCCGACAAGGGGCACCCCTGTGCCGCTGGTGCACAGACGATCTCATTCTCGATCTGATGCCTACCCAGGGCGAGATCCTGGGCTTCTCCAACCGTTGGTATCCCCTCGCCCTGGAGACCGCCCAGCTTCAAGAGCTGCCAAGTGGCTGCGCGATTCGGATCGTGACCGCACCTGTGTTCCTGGCCACCAAGCTGGAGGCCTTTCGCGGTCGCGGTCAGGGCAATTTTCTCTTCAGTCACGACCTGGAGGACCTCATGGCCGTCGTCGACGGACGTGCCTCGCTGCTGGAGGAATGCAGGCTCAGCCCGCTTGAGTTGAGGAATGATCTGGCGGCTCAGTTCCTTGAGCTGTTGAAAACCTCTGCCTTCCTGGAGGCACTGCCTGCGTTCCTGCCGCCGGATCAAGCCAGCCAGCAGCGACTACCGGATTTGCTGGGGACCCTGCGGGCGATCACCGCTCTGGCTGAGCCTTGATCTGCAGCTCGGCGTAGCCGGTGTCCAGATCCAGCTTCCGGCTGAACTGCCACTCCGGCAGAAGACCGATCACCAGCTCCGCGGTGGTGCGCACCAGCGAGCCCACACAGAGGTGGCCGCCGATCACAGCGCCGCTGCTGCCTGAGATGGCGATGTGCAGGTGGACGCCATCGGGCGACAGGGCGCCGGAGAGGCTGAGGATCTCCAGATCGCCGTGGATTGTCATTTCCTCAGTCGCCCCCGCGAAGCGCAGCTGGGCCACCGACAGGCTGCCGACGGCGCTGATCACACAGCCGGCCTGCTCCTGCTGCTCGGCCATCCAGGCCTCCAGCGCCCGACGCAGGTCGGCGCCAGGGGGCAGCCGCAGCGGCACCACCTTCATGGCTTCGGCCCCTCCACCAGGCCCTGGACCATCACTAGGGCATCGACGTAACCCAGCCGCCTGTGGCGGAATGCCCCCCGGCAGGGTGCCGACCACCTGAAAGCCGTTGCGCTGCCAGCAGCGGATGCCGGCGGTGTTGGTGCTCACGACCAGGTTGAACTGCATCGCCCGGAACCCCAGCCGCCTGGCCGCCTGCAGGGAGTGCTGGCAGAGGCGGCTGCCGATCCCCAGCCGCCGCGTCTGCTCGGCAACCACATAGCCGGCATTGACCACATGGGCGCCGAGCGCGAGGGAGTTGGGCCTCAGGTAGTAGGTGCCCACCACGGCCCCGGCCGCATCCACACCCACCATCACCGCCTGGCTCTGCTCCACCCAGGCCAGCTGGGCCTCGGCCTCGCTGATGGCCGGGTCGTGGGGGAAGGTTTCACCAGCTCGGAACACCGGCTCCAGCAGCGCCCACAGCAACGGCCAGTCTGTTGCCTCAAAGGGGCGGATCTGCAGGTGCGATCGGGGGGAGGTTAGAGGAGCGCTGGTGTGGTCTGGTGATTGTCTCGCCAACAGGAAGGCGCCCCGTGGGGGGCGCCTTAGCACCGGTTGCGGCGGTCACCTCCTCACACCAAGGACTGCCGGTCGGGTGTCTGTGGTTCACGCATGACCTGTCTTGGGCCTGGCAGGGAAGGGAAGGAGATCACGTCTGGGAGAAGAGATGCTCAAGGCTTGACCTTCTCGGTTGTGATCTCGACCCGGGTACTGCTGCCCGGGGTGTCAACACGCGGGAATCAGAATTGGCGTATCGCTCTCTGCGGCTACGGGATGACGCTCGCGCTGCGTCATCGAGTTCACCTGTTGTGTGTCGCATCGTTGGCGCACCTCCGCTGTGCGCACCGGCTCGGGTGCTCCCTGGCCGGACTCTGTTGGAGGGTGGGACCTTGGTTGGCTTCCGGGCCTCCCCTCAAGTTCAAAGTACGCCCCTTTTCAGCTGGCGGTGGCCTGCTGGAGTGCCTGTTCCCGTACCTGCAGAAACCCAGTGAGCGCAATGATTCACAGGCTTCCTCATTGCCGTTGCCATCGAGATCGGTGTGCCCCTGGCGCAGCAGTTCCTGGGCGCGGGCATAGGAGCCGATCTCCCTACAGCGGTAGCGGTGACCACCCCTGTGGTGCCATCGGGGATCACGGCGCCTCTGCGGCCCCGGCGGTAGTCCCAGGGGCGGGTGATCCCACCCGGCACCTGCCAGACCCTGTAGCGCAGCCGGCTGGCCCGAAATTCAGCGTCCAGAGACTCCTTGGTCTCGCAGCCGCTCAGATACTGCCGCTAGCTAAGCCGCAGCGGCCTCGATGATCGCCGTTGTGGAGGCCTCCACCGCTCGTGCCAGCTCCTTCAGGGAGGGATCGGCCGAGAGGCCAGCAAGCATCGCCTCGGGGCGGATCATCCCGAGGCGGGTCTGGCCGGCTTCGGTGTAGACGGAGATCCGGCAGGGCAGAGCCATGTTGAGCGCCATCGTGGTGCTGAGCACCGCGGCGGCCTGCTGGGGGTTGCACACCTCGAAGATGCGGCACTGCTCCGGGAACGGCAGGCCCTTGCTGCGCAGAGTGTTGCCCAGATCATGGACGGCCAGCACGCCGAAGCCCTGGTTCACCACCGCCTCCTGGAGGGCGGCACTGGCCTCCTCGAAGGATTTCGGAGTGTCGAGGATGAAGAACGGATCCATGGCTGGCATCAGGACGTTCCGTACCAGCTGCGATACCACTGCGCCATCTGTTCGATCTCCTGGCTCTGCACCCGAACCATGGTCTGCTGCAGCTCCCGCAGCTGCGGATGCTGGCTGTTGGATTGGGCCATCGAGGCCATCATCACGCCCATGCGGTGGTGCGGAATCATCTGCTCGATGAAGGCACGATCGAAGTCGGCGGCATTCTTCAGGGCGGCCAGGCTTGTGCCCATCCCCATGCCCATGCCGCCCATCCCCATGCCCATGCCGCCCATCCCCATGCCCATGCCGCCCATCTTCATGCCACCACCCATGCCCATCCCCATGCCGCCCATACCCATGGCTCCTCCGGTCGTCCAGCTGGGAACATCGCCGCCAAACCACTGCCGGTACCAGGTCCGCATCTGGGCGTTCTCCTGGCTCTGGCTGGCCTTGATGCTGCGGGCCAGCTCCTTGATCTCGGGCCTGCGCGCGCGGGAGAGGGCAAGATCTGCCATGGCGATCGCCCCGTCATGGTGAGGAATCATCATCACGATGAAGTGCTGATCCATCGACTGGGCCGCCATCCGCCCCGGACCGCTTAGTCCCCTTCCCATCCCGCTTCCGGCTTGGGCCACCACCTGGGGCGGCACCGAGCGCGCTGGAGCCTCCAGCGACAGAACGAGCGCTCCCAGCCCTGCAGCGGCCGCGAGCCTGAGCGCCGCCGAACGTTTCTGGTCCAACGCGGCATGGTGATGGCCCATCAGTTCTCTCCCTTGCTTGTGCCTTTCTTCAGCATGGGCACTTAGCAGGGAGTCGGACACGGATTCGGGTCATGGCTTCATCGAATCGGTGTGCCCATTCGCTGCGTATGGGCCGAACGTCACGATCAGCCTTCAGACGTGAAGATTGGGGCAGATCACCGCGTCATCCTTGGCTGGATCGCTCTGCCAGCCCGCCAGCAGGCCCTGCAGTTCCTTGCGGAGCTGCCGCAGCTCCTTGATCTGGCCATCGATCCGCTCGATCTGGCGCCCCAGCTGGACCTGGATGTCGCCGCAGGGCAGCTCACCGGCATCGTGCACCGCCAGGCAGTCCTGGATCTCCTCCAGGCTGAGCCCGAGGGTCTTGAGCCGGCGGATGAACTCCAGGCGTTGCAGGCTCTCCTCGGCGAAGAGGCGGTACCCGCCTTCGCTGCGGCCGATCGCCGGCAGCAGACCCAAGTCTTCGTAGTAGCGCAGGGTCTTGACCGGCAAGCCGCTGCGGCCGGCCAGCGCCCCGATCTTCATGCCGGTCTTGATGCCAACAGCTGCCATGGGCTTGACTCTCCTGCTATGGGGAGACTCTAAGCTGGTGTCCACCTCTTCCTCCTGGTATTCCGTGAACCCCTTCGCTCTGGCTCTCCTCTTCTCGGCAGGCGTTGCCCTGGCACCCGGCGCCGCCCGCGCTCAGGCCAACGACATGTTCCCGAGCAAGGCCGCTGCGGAAAAGCGAGCCAAGGAACTCAAGTGCAGCGGCGCCTTTGCAATGGGCAAGGACTGGATGCCCTGCCAGAACTTCGATGTCTATGAGAAAGCCGTCTCCAAGGAGAAGTGACACCAGCAGTCCCTTTTCTGTCACTGACCATCCCCTCGCAATCTCAATGACCCAGCACTCCACCGGCCCCTTCCAGCAGACCAACCGTTGGGCTCTGCTGGCGGCCCTCGTAGCGGCGACCTTCGCTCCGCTGCTCGTCAGCGCACCCGCTGCGGCGCACATGAAGGGCATGTTCAAGACCAAGCAGGAGGCGGAGAAACGCGCCGCCGAACTCAAGTGCAAGGGGGCTTTTGCGATGGGCTCCCTCTGGATGCCCTGCGCCAACATGCAGGATCTGCACAAGGCAATGGATAAGGAGTGAGGCACCATCACCTGATGCGCCGGGTGCACCGCAGCCTCGTGCCCCTGGCAGCCCTGCCACTGCTGCTCACGGCGCTCTCCGGCTCCCTGTACGGCGCCCTATCGGCCCAGGGAATCGAGGCCTTCTGGCTGATGAAGCTGCACACGGGCAACTTCGGCCTCCTCAATCTGCAGCCCTGGTACTCCTCGGTCCTGGCGCTGCTCACCCTGTTCGTGATCGGCTCCGGCATGGGACTGCTGCTGGGCCGCCGCAGGGGGATGAAGCAACCGCCGCCAGCGGCCTGATCAGGCCGCTCAGGAGGAGGGTATTAATGAGGATTCTGAGCCTGACACGCAACGACAACAAAAAGCTCAACCTCCACAACCACTTCGAAATGCATGGACTCGGTTTGAACTCATCTCCGCCAGGAATGCGGCGGATGATCTTCTGGTAATCAGGCCACAGGGTCGATGGAAATGAAGTGATGCCAACAGCTTTCGTAGACACTGAACGACTGATGGGGAGCACGCATCATCTATGCCATCAAAGGCAATGCCACATTGAGTATCAAAAGAAGAAGCAGGAGCCGCGAATGATGCCACGGGTTAGTGAAAGTTTTGCCCCGAATATCCCAACATGTGCCGGCGAGCCATGTAGAGGATGATGACAGGCAAGACGATCCATTGAATGACGGCAAGTGCACTCATGCCTAGTAGGGGCACTGCCAGCATCGGCACTCCGTAGGCCTTGGAAACATTAACTCGATAGGTTTCGATCGCAAGCGTGATCAGAAGGCCGATACCGGTAAACAGGAGCGTCAGCTTCCAGGTTGGGGTCAGCACCCAGTACCGCGAACGCATCAACGCGCTCACAGTCCAACTGCTGAAGAGAATGATGACCCCATCGCCAAAGGCGCAGTGGGTCAAGTCAATAACTTTGTCGCCCAGGGATGGACTTGCGTAGAACTCGTAAAATGGAGACTGCCAAACCTCGTAAACGAAGTTGAGCAGAAAGGCAAAGAGAAACAGATTTGTTTCTGGTGCAGCGAGAATTCGTGCACTTTTCTTGACCACAAGCCTTTGCTTCACCAGGCTATTCATTTAACCATTAAAATGTATACGAGACAACGATATGCCATTCCATGCAGCATTGATCGTCGAGGCACGCATCAATGCTTCTTCTATGGCAGGTGTCACTTGGCCACCGAATGCTTGTGTCTTTGCGGCTGGTCATCTGGATCTCCGTGGCAGCCGGGGGCAGGCCGAAATGAATCCTTCTCTGTGAAGTTCCTTTACCGATGCCGCCAGGGAAGAAAGCCCGGCACAGCCGAAAGATAGTCCCGATAGCGATCTCCAAACTCGCGCACAGCCTCCCGCTCCTCTTGCTTTGCAAGGCGCAGGTACATCACCACAAGCACTGGATACATCGCCAGGGTGAGCAACGTGGGCCATTGCAGAAGGAATCCTGTCATCACCAGAATGAGGCCCAGGTACTGGGGGTGACGCAGACGCGCGTAGATGCCGGTGGTCGCCAGTTCATGCTTTTGCTGGGCGGCATAAAGCATGTCCCAGCCCCTGGCGATGAGCATGAAGCCGCCAGCGATCAGCACGAAACTGGCGATATGGAAGGGGCCGAAATGCGGATTCACCCGCCAGCCAAACAGCGTTTCCAATAGGTGTCCCGCATCATGGGAGAGCCAGTTCACGGATGGATAGCGACTCCCAAGCCAGCCGGAGAGGAGGTAAATCGTCAGTGGAAATCCATACATCTCGGCAAACAAGGCCACCAGGAAGGCGCTGAATGCCCCAAAGCTGCGCCAGTCACGCGGCGTCTTTGGCTTGAAGAAACTGAAGGCAAAGAAGATGAAAACAGCGGCATTCACCACCGCCAGTCCCCAGAGGCCATAGGCCGGGGCGTCACTTTGGTTCATCACGACTTGGGGGTAGGGGTCGATCGCGAGTCCGTTCCCTCCGGGGCGCTGTGATGGCCATGACCATGGCCGCCATGCATGAAGAGGTGCATCAGCGGGCAGGCCAGGAACACCAGGAAGGGAAGGAAGGGAATGGTGTGCGCTGTGTGCTCCAGCAGCAGGTAGAAGGCCGCCACCAGGAGAAAGCCATAGAGCACCCACCGGGATCGGCGGCGTGGTGACCAGCTGGACAGGAAGTTGGGATCAGCCATCGAATCTCGCTAAAGGGGACGGACTCGGACGAAAGCACTGGTGATCAAGCGGCCCGGTAGCGACGCAACAGCGACGAGTTGACGATCACCGAGAGCGAACTCAGGGCCATGGCCGCCCCGGCGATCATCGGGTTCAGCCAGCCGAGGGCAGCAATCGGGATGCCGATCCCGTTGTAGATGAAGGCCCAGAAGAGGTTCTGGCGGATCTTGCGCATGGTGGCCCGCGACAGGCCGATGGCGGTCACGACCAGCCGCACGTCGTTGCCCATCAAGATGATGTCACCGGCTTCCTTGGCCACATCCGATCCCGAGCCGATGGCGATGCCGATGTTGGCCGTGGCCAGGGCCGGGGCGTCATTGACGCCATCACCCACCATGGCCACGTTCTGCCCATCCAACTGCAGGGACTTGATCGTTCCGGCCTTGTCGGCAGGCCGGACCTCGGCGATCACCTCGGTGATCCCCACCTGGGCGGCAATCGCCTCTGCGGTGGTGCGGTTGTCGCCGCTGAGCATGATCACCCGCACCCCACGGCGCCGCAGCAGGGCCACGGCCTGCTCGGCCTCGGGCCTGACCGTGTCAGCGACGGCGATCACCCCCAGGATCTGATCGGCGCGCCCCAGCAACATGGCCGTTTTCCCCTGGGCCTCGAGCCCAGCGAGCTGGCCTTCCACAGGCTCGGGAAGCCGAGGCAGGAAGCGGCTTGCCAGGGAACGGTTGCCGAACCAGACGACGTCCCCGCCCTCTTTGGCGGTGATGCCCTCGCCCACCTGGGCCTCAAACTGCTTCAGCGGCAGCAGCTCCAGATGGCGCGCTGCAACGGCCTCGGCAATTGCCGCTGCCAGGGGATGTTCGGAGCCGTGCTCCAGGGACCCTGCGAGCTGAAGCACCTCCTGCTCCGACTGGCTTGCCAGGGGCTCCAGATCGGTGAGCACCGGCTTGCCCAAGGTGAGCGTGCCTGTCTTGTCGAAGACCACGGTGGTGAGCTTCTCAGCCCGCTCCAGCACCTCGCCGCTGCGGATCAGGATGCCCTGCTCCGCGCCCTTGCCCACCCCCACCATCAGGGCCGCTGGGGTGGCGATGCCCAGGGCACAGGGGCAGGAAATCACCAGCACGGCGATGAAGGCCAGCAGACCACTGCTGAACTGGCCCGCCAGGGTCCAGAGGGCAAACGCCGCGAAGGCGATCAGCACCGCGGCTGGAACAAACCAGCCCGTGACCTGATCGGCCAGGCGCTGCACGCTGGCCGTGCTGGCCTGGGCCTCCTCCACGATGCGAACGATCTGGGCCAGGGCGGTGTCGGATCCCACCCGGCTGGCCTGAAAACGGAGCAGGCCATTGCCATTCACGGTGCCGCCGATGAGTTCGGCACCGGCCTGTTTGGCCACTGGCAGGGATTCACCGGTGAGCAAGGATTCGTCCACCGAGGAGCTGCCCTCCAGCACCACCCCATCGGCGGGGATCTTCTCGCCCGGGCGCACCAGCACCGTCTCGCCGGTGTCGATGGCATCGGCGGGCACGGTCATCTCCATGCCGTCGCGGATCACCGTGGCCGTGGCGGGCTGAAGATCGAGCAACTTGCGCACGGCGGCAGAGGAGCGTTTCTTGATGATCTCCTCCATGTATTTGCCCATCAGCACGAAGGCGATCACCACCGCCGAGACTTCGAAATAGACGTCCCGTTCATTGACGCCAACCGGAAGCCAGGTGGGCGCGAAGACCACCACCACGCTGTAGAAGTAGGCGACGGAGGTGCCCAGGGCGATCAGCACATCCATGTTGAGGGCGCGGCGCTTGAGGGCCGCCCAGGCGCCGGTGTAGAACGACCAGCCACCGATGAACTGCACCGGAGTGGCAAGCACGAACAGCCACTTCCCCCAGCTCATCCAGGGCAGTGCCGGCAGCGGCACCCAGGACACCAGGCTGATGCCGGCCGCCAGGGCGATGAAGGCTCCGGCCCGGAACAGCGCCAGCGCCAGCACCCCGCCGATCACGAAGCCCACCCGGCGGCGCATGACGCGCAATTCGCGGTCGGGATTCTGGAAGGTCTGCAGGCAGGTCTGGCTGCAGAAGTAGTAGTCGCGGCCGCCGCGCTGGGCGCTGAGGGCTGTGGCCTTGGGAACCACCATGCCGCAGATCGGATCCTTGGCCATTCCCTTGCCGCCGCCGGTGGGCGGCGGGCCGTGGCTTCCGGGCTTCCCGTGGGAATGGCCAGGGGTCTGGGTGATTGTCGCCGCGTTCATCATGGCTGCTCCTGATCGGTGGGGCTAGTTAGGAAAGATCTACCCAGGTTTTCGCTCAAAGACGAAAAAGAGCGTCGTATTTGCTGTACTCCGGCTTGCGCAAGCCCTCCACCGCCAGCATCCTGCGCAGTTCGATGATCTCGGCGCGCTGGGCCACGATCACCCCTCGCGCGAAGCGTCGGATCGTGGGGTTGGTGCTCTTGGCCAGGGCGTCGTGGGCCATCATCAGCGCCCCGCCGTGGTGCTCGAGCATGCCCTCCAAGAACCACACCACCCGGTTGTCCTTGGTGGGGAGTTCGCCCATCATCCGCATGCCATCGATCTGGGCCTGGCTCATGCGGGTGAGGCCGCTGAGGCTGTTGGGATCGCCTCCGGAGGCCAGGGACACGGGGTAAACGGGTGCCTGGGGGTACCAGGCCTTGCGCCAGAGGCCCATGGCCCGGATCTCGTTGGCCTGGTCGCGCCAGATCGTTTTGCCGAGCGCTCCCACGCCGGGCTGGCCGATGTTGAAGACGAATTCGCTCATCCGAAGGGCGCCGGTGTGGTGCTGCACCATGCCGTCGATGAAGCGCAGGTCGTAGGTGGCACCGGCCGGGCCCACGTCGTGGGCGTGGGCGGCATGGGCCGGGGCGGATCCGGCCGGAGCAGACATCCCAGGCATGTTCATCATCCCTGGCATGCCCTGGTGCCCTTCGTGATTCATGCCACCGGGCATCTGGGCCAGGGCAGGAGCCGCAACGGTGAGGGCAGAGGCCAGACCGATCAGGGTGGCGGTGAAGCGGAATGGGTACATGGCGGCAAGGTGAGACCTCCTAACGGTATGGTCTCCCCTTGACAGGAGAGTCAAGGGCCAAGGGCGCAGCAAATCTGAGCCGGTCGATGCCGGTTGATGCCGGTCATCACGGGCTTGACTCTCCACCTGAGTGGAGGCTCTACGGTTGAGACATCCCCGCATCAGAGGCCATGAACTCGACATCAAGCCGCGGTCATTCGCGGTTCCTGGACCTGCTGCTGGGGGTCGGCGCTGTTGCTGCCGTTGTCTCAGGGGGCGGGTCGCTCGCGGCACGCGCCAGTGCTCCAGCCCTGATGCCGGTCACCTCCTATCGATCCGCCAGCTGCGGGTGCTGCAAGGGCTGGGTGCAGCACATGCGCGCCAATGGCTTCGCCGTGCGCGATGTCGTGGTGGCCGATGTCGCCGTGATCAAGCGACGCCTGGGGGTCCCCGCCCGCCTGGCCTCGTGCCACACCGCCGAAGTGGCCGGTTTTGCCCTTGAGGGTCACGTCCCTGCTGCTGATGTGAAACGGCTGCTGCAGAAACGGCCGCCCCTGGCGGGCCTCGCCCTTCCGGGGATGCCCCTGGGCTCCCCAGGCATGGAATCGGCCTACGGCAAAGAGGCGTTCACGGTGATGGCCTTCACGCGGACCGGAGCCATCAGCAGCTTCTCCCAGCACGCCAAATGAGAACCCAACCATGACCACTCCACTTCGGCGACGGCAGGTACTCGGACTTGGGCTCGCCGGCCTCGGCACGGCCGTGGTCGGCCCACTTCTCTGGGACCGGCTGCAGCGCTCCGCCGCCCGGGCCCAGCCGGCCGGTGCGGCGCGGCTGGCCTCCCGTGGCGGCGTGGCCGATCTGGAGCTGGTGGCCCAGGCCACGCGGGGAAGCCTTCCGGGTGGCCCCGCCGAGCTGCTCACCTACAACGGCCGCTCACCCGGTCCGCTGCTGGAGGTGAACGCCGGCGATCGGGTGCGGCTGCGACTGCGCAATGAACTCAAGCAACCCACCAATCTCCACTTCCACGGGCTCCACATCCCCCCCACCGGCACGGCCGACAACGTCTTCTTGAGCGTGCCGCCCGGTGGCTCCTTCGACTATGAGTTCACGCTCGCCAAAGACCACCCGGCCGGCCTGTTCTACGTCCACCCCCACCAGCACGGACTCTCGGCCGATCAGGTGTTTGGCGGCCTCAGCAGCGCCCTGGTGGTACGCGGCGATCTGGACAGGATTCCGGAAGTGGCGGCCGCCAAAGAAACCGTGCTGGTGCTCAAGGATTTCGCCAGCGCCTCCGGTCAGGAAGCCGCCATGGGCGTGGGGCGCATGCTCGGCCGGGAAGGCCCCCTGCTGACGGTCAACGGGGCGATCAACCCAGGCCTGGCAATTCCCAGCGGCGGCCTGCTGCGGCTGCGCCTGCTCAATGCCTCCAATGCACGGATGTACCGCCTGGCCCTCGAGGGCCACTCACTGGTTCTGATCGCCACCGATGGCGGCGCGATCGCCACCCCAGAGCCTCTCGATGAGCTGCTTCTGGCCCCCGGCGAGCGGGCCGATGTGCTGGTGCAAGGCAACCAGACCCCAGGCAGCTACAGGCTGCTCAACCTGCCCTACCAGCGCAGTGGCCACATGGGGATGGCCGCCGCTGAGGACGCTCCCCGGACCCTGGCCACCCTCAGCTACGCCGGAACGGTGCCACCACTACCTCTGCCGAAGGCCCTGATCCCTGTGCCGGCCCTGCCGAAGCCGGAGCGCACCCGCCGTTTCGTCATGGCCCATGCCATGGGAACGGGCATGGGTGGGATGAAGCACGACATGGGCGCCATGGGCGGAGGCGGCATGGCCATGGGCGGCATGGGCATGGGATTTCAGATCAATGGCCAGGCCTTCGAACCCGATCGCATCGACACTCGGGTTGCCCTCGGGAGCACGGAAGACTGGCTGATCGTCAACGACGACGTGATGGATCACCCCTTCCACTTGCACGTCAATCCCTTCCAGGTGATCAGCCGCGCGGGTCGTCCTGAATCTCAGCGACGCTGGAAAGACACCGTGCTGGTGAAAGCGGGCGAAGAGGTGCGGATCCGCGTCACATTCAGGGATTTCCCGGGGCGCACCGTCTATCACTGTCACAACCTCGACCACGAGGATCTGGGGCTGATGGGGGTGCTGCAGATCGAGTAGTGGATGGTCTGACGCTGCCCATGATGATCACGCCCATAGCCGCCAAAGACACAGGACTCGAATTGATCCGTGAATGCGCCACGTCCTGACCCTCTCGCTGGCCTGCTGCTGGCTGACAGCTCCGGTGATGGCGGCTGAAGTGGAGGCGTGCCGGAACCTGCTGGAGCAACGCAATGCCCTGGCCGAGCAGGCCATGAAGGCCGAAATCGCCCTGGTTCGCACCACCCGCGAACGGATCTGCCCTGTCCTCAGCCAGCAGGCCGATGGGGCCAATGCCAACGACCACAACGAGACGACCATCGACTACCAGGCCCTGATCGAGTGCCGCCGCAAGGCGGAAGAACAGCTGCTGCGCAGCCGGCGGGTTTTCTACGTCAACATCCAGCAGTTCAGGTTCTACACGGCGGCTGGAGCCAAGCTGGCCCGGCAAGCCGATGGGCTGATGCAGCAGATGCAGGATCAGGAGTGTCCCCAGCTGCGTTGATCAACAGCCTGCGGGCACTAGGTGCCGCCAAGACCCTTGACCCTGAAGTGACTACAGGCTGTTTGCTGGGGTCTGGATGACAGGACCATGGCGGAACATTGCTGCAGCAGTAGAACCAGCGGGCAGAAGGCCGGAGCCACCACGGCGCCGCAGCCGGAGCCGGCAAGCGGCAGAGAAGCGCTGTTTCGGATCAGCGCGATGGATTGCGCCACGGAGGAAGGCGAGATCCGGCATGCCCTCTCAGGTGTTGACGGCATCCGCAGCCTGCGGTTCCTGCTGGCCGAGCGCGTTCTGGCGATCGATGCCGAAGCAGCAGCGCTCAACTCCGCCCTTGCCGCAATCCGCCGGCTGGGATTCACCCCGGAGCCGATCAGCCCCGATCAGCGGCCGTCCGCCGCCCAGACCCGCGCCGAACGGCGCCTTGAACGGCTCCGCCTGGCGGGCTCCCTGGCGCTGGCGATCACAGCGGAGCTGCTGCATCTGGTCGTTCCCGCCTTCCCGGGTCATGAGCTGCTTGAGATCGGGATCGCCATCGCCGCCATCGCCCTGGCGGGCTTCTCCGTGTTTCGCAAGGGCCTCGCGGCCCTGCGCCAGGGCCGGCTCAACATCAATGCGCTGATGAGCGTGGCGGTCACGGGCGCCTTCCTGATCGGCCGCTTCCCGGAAGCCGCCATGGTGATGGCGCTCTATGCCGTGGCCGAGGCGATCGAAGCGCGGGCGGTGCAGCGGGCCCGCCAGGCGATCACCAGCCTGATGGCCCTGGCTCCCGACGAGGCGGAGATCCGCCAGAGCGATGGCCGCTGGCAACGCGTCTCCGCCAGTGCTGTGGCCATCGGAGATGTGGTGCGTGTCCGCCCGGGCGAGCGCCTGCCGCTTGATGGCACGGTGCTTTCCGGCGAGAGTGCGATCAACCAGGCCCCGATCACCGGCGAAAGCCTGCCGGTCGACAAAGGCCCTGGTGATGAAGTGTTTGCGGGCACGATCAACCAGGGCGGCGCCCTGGAGATCCAGGTGACGGCACCTGCCTCGCTGAGCACCCTGGCGCGCATCATCCAGGCCGTGGAGGAAGCCCAGGCCTCCCGTGCTCCGATCCAGCGCTTCGTCGATCGCTTCGCGGCCCGCTACACCCCGGCGGTGTTCGTGGTGGCACTGGCTGTTGCCCTGCTGGCGCCGCCCTTGCTGGGGTTCACCCCCCTGCAGGCCATCTACAAGGCACTGGTGCTGCTGGTGATCGCCTGCCCCTGCGCGCTGGTGATCGCCACACCGGTCACGGTGGTGAGCGGCCTGGCCACCGCCGCCCGTCGCGGCATCATCATCAAAGGCGGCCTCTACATCGAGGAGGCCCGCAAGATCAAGGTGCTGGCGCTCGACAAGACCGGCACGATCACCCTGGGCCAGCCCCAGCTGGTGGCCTTTTCCCCTCAGCAAGAAACGGCAGACGCTGGCGTTCTCAAACAGTGGGCTAGCAGCCTGGCGGAGCGCTCCGACCATCCCGTGTCGCGGGCCATGGCCGCAGGCCTTGATGGCGAGCGGCTGGCCGTGGAGGCCTTCGAGGCCCTCCCCGGAAGGGGGGTGCGCGGCGTGATTGCGGGGCGGCCGCTGATGCTGGCCAACCACCGCTGGATCGAGGAGCTGGGGCTCTGCTCCAGCTCACTGGAAGCATCGATGCAGGTCCACGAGCGCCAAGGTCGCTCGCTCAGCCTGCTCGCGGATGACAGCGGCGTACTCGCCTTGATCGCTGTTGCCGACACCGTTCGGCCCAGCTCCGCGGCCGCCATGGCGGCCCTGAGAGCCCTGGGCGTCAAACCGGTGATGCTCACGGGTGACAACGCAGCCACCGCCGGCGCGATTGCGGCCCTGGCCGGCATCGAGCAGGTGAAAAGCAACCTGTTGCCCCAGGACAAGCTCGATGCGGTGGCCGCTCTGCAGGCCCGCTACGGATTCACGGCCATGGTCGGCGATGGCATCAACGATGCGCCGGCCCTGGCCCAGGCTGACATCGGTTTTGCGATGGGGGCCGCGGGCACCCAAATCGCCATCGAAGCGGCCGATGTGGTGATCATGAACGACGATCTGATGCGTGTACCGGAAACGATCGCCCTCTCGCGCCGCACCTTCTCCATCCTGCGCCAGAACATTGGCCTGGCGCTGGGAATCAAGGCCCTGTTTCTGGTGCTAACCGTGGCCGGGAACGCCACGATGTGGATGGCGGTCTTCGCGGACATGGGCACCAGCTTGATCGTGATCGCCAATGGCCTGCGGCTGCTCCGCACTCCCACGCTTGGCAATATCAGGGGCTGAGCCTGGTCGGAAATGATCAGATCTGAGCCTTGTCGATTCGTGCCGAACGGTTCAATTCCATGAGGATGCCGCAGGTCTTCACCTCATCCGGTTGCTGACAAAGCCCTCTGAGCTGCCGTAGCTGATCCTGGAGTTTGTGCAACTCATTCACGCGGGCATCGACCTCGGCGATCTTCTCGTCCAGCAGGGCATTCACCGTCAGACAGCTTCCGGACGGTGTGTCGAGCACCCCGATCAGGATGCGGACCTCCTCCAGGCTCATGTCCAGGCTGCGGCAGTAGCGGATGAAGCGCAACTGCTCCACATGCTGCGGAGAATAGAGGCGATAGTTGCCATCCGTGCGCTGCGGCACCGGCAACAAGTGCTCGCGTTCGTAATAGCGGATGGTTTCGATCTTCACTCCGGTAGACCGTGCCAACTCGCCAATCTGCATGGATTCATCCCCTTGGGTAGGTAAGTCGGGCGGACAAGCCTCCCTGGCGCAACGCTAGGCTCTTGACCCTGAAGCCACTTCAGGCTTTTCAATGGCCGTATCTCAGCCGTTCTCTCCCCCTGTGAGCAGCGCTACGCGAACCAAGCCTCTCTCCAGCCGTCGGGTCGGCCAGGAGCCAGGCCGGCCCTGGGTGCGCCTCACCATGGCCGTGCTCGCCACGATCGGCATGATCGATACCGGCTCGATCACCGCCAAGCGCTGGGGTTGGATCGGCAGCCTGTCCTGTCCGGGCGGTAGCGATGGCTGCGACAAGGTGCTCGGCAGCGCCTGGGGCACGCTGCTGGGCCAGCCACTTTCTCTCTTTGGGTTCCTGGCCTACGCCACGGTGCTCCTGCTGGCCCTGATGCCGTTGCTGCGAGGAGGTCTGCGCGCCCCAGCCTCGGAGGGCAATCGCTGGGCTCTGTTCCTCGTCAGCTGCGGCATGGCCGTCTTCAGTTTGGTGCTGATGGGGCTCCTGGTCTTCGAGATCAAGGCCTTCTGCACCTTCTGTGTGGTCTCAGCCGCCCTCAGCCTCGCGCTGTTCCTGTTGAGTCTTGTTGGAGGTGGCTGGATCGACCGCAGCCAACTGATCTTTCGCGGAGTGATGACAGTCCTTCTTGTTGGTCTGCTGGGGCTGGGCTGGGCAGCATCGGCGGACCAGCCTGTCGCCCAAAGCGGACGGGCGGCTCCAGCTGTCATCAGCGCCAGTTCGCCGGCCAAGATTGCCCTGGCGGAGCATCTGAGCAGCGTCGGCGCCCGGGTGTTCACGGCGTACTGGTGCCCCCACTGCCATGACCAGAAGGAGGCCTTCGGCAAGGAGGCCGCCGCCAAGCTCCAGGTGATCGAATGCGCCGAAGACGGCGCCAACAGCCAGGCGCAGCTGTGCAAGCAGCAGGGGGTTCAGGGCTATCCCAGCTGGCAGATCAAGGGCGTCGTGGATTCGGGCGTCAAGCCGCTGAAAACTCTCGCTGATCTCAGTGGCTACACAGGTCCTCGCGACTTCTGAGCTAGCGGTGATCCCTTCCCCAGGGTGGGCTCATGCCGGCGATGCCCCAGCAGGATCGCAGCCACCCTCGCCTTACCCTCCAACTCCGCTGGCGTCGCTTCATGCCTGATGCACCGCTGGACATGGCCGCGCGCACCAATGCCCAGACGGTGGAGGTGCCTGCCGGCCTGGGCATGCTGCGCACCTTCATGCGGGTGCTGGGCCCCGGCTATCTGGTGGCCGTGGGCTACATGGATCCGGGCAATTGGGCCACGGATCTGGCGGCCGGCTCCCAGTTCGGGTACCGCCTGCTCTGGGTGATCGGGCTCTCCAGCCTGATGGCGATGGTGCTCCAGTCGCTCTGCTGCCGGTTGGGTATCGCCACAAGGCTGGACTTGGCCCAGGCCTGCAGCCGTCTGCTGCCGCGGTTCTGGCGGATCCCCCTCTGGCTGCTGGCCGAAGTGGCGATCATTGCCTGCGACCTGGCCGAGCTGGTAGGCAGCGCCATTGCCCTGCAGCTGCTCTTCGGTCTTCCATTGCCCTGGGGGGTGGGCCTCACGGCCGCCGACACCCTGTTGCTGCTGGCACTGCAGCGCTTCGGGATCCGGCGGCTGGAGGCCCTGGTGATCGCCCTGGTCGCCCTGGTCGGGGGTTGCTTCGCGGTGGAAATGTTCTTGCTGCAGCCCAACTGGGGCCAGGTGGGCCAGGGCTTCCTTCCCCAGGCCGCCAGCCTTAGGGACGGGCAGCAGCTGTTTCTGGCGGCCGGCATTCTCGGTGCCACGGTGATGCCCCACAACCTCTACCTCCATTCCTCGCTGGTGCAGACCCGCCTCTGGGCGGAGGGCCAGGGGACGAGGCGCAGGGCCCTGGCTTTCAGCACCTGGGACACCCTGATCGCCCTCAGCCTTGCCTTTCTGATCAATGTCTCGATCCTGGTGCTCGCCGCCGGCAGCTTCTACGGACGGCTACCGCAGCCGGTGACGGACCTGAGCGAGGCCTACCGGCTGCTGACGCCGATGCTGGGCACCTCTCTCGCCAGCGTGCTGTTCGGGGTGGCCCTGCTGGCGGCGGGACAGAGCTCGACGCTCACCGCCACCATGGCCGGCCAGATCGTGATGGAGGGGTTCCTGCAGATCCGGCTGCCGGACTGGAAGCGGCGGCTGCTCACCCGCGGCCTCGCCCTGATCCCGGCGATGGCCACGGTGATCCTGTTCGGCGAGCGAGCCACCACGAATCTGCTGGTGCTGAGCCAGGTGGTGCTTTCGCTGCAGTTGCCCTTCGCGGTGATCCCGCTGGTGTGGTTCTGCGGCCGCCAGGGCCTGATGGGCGATCTGAAAGCACCGCTCTGGCTGCAGGCCGCGGGCTGGATCTGCGCCAGCGTGATTGTGCTGATCAACCTCTCGATGCTGAGCGCGGTGCTGCGGGGCGTCTGAACCGTTGACAACGGCAGCCTCTTTAGTCCCATGACGAGCAAAAAACACTGGGACACGATCTGAGCATCCAAGGCCACTGAGTCGTTGAGCTGATGCCAGAGGCACCACGGTGACCAAGCGACTGGATGCCTGGAGCATTTCCCACCACAAGCTGCAGCAAACCGCGCTCCAATCCCACGAGTGCGGAGACACCGATCAGGGGCAACACGCCCCAGGGGAAGCGCAGCAGCAGGGTCAGCGACATGAAGATCAGGAAGACTGCAAGGGCATCGAGCTGGCCAGTGTTTTCCCCATTTGGGCCTGCTCTGATGGCTGGTCAGCGACACCAGGTCAGCGAGGTGCTGGACTTCTGGTTCGTGCAAAGCCGGCTGCGCCAGTGGTTCGCCAAGGACCCGGCCTTTGATGCCCTCCTGCGGGAACGATTCCTGGGCCTGACACGGCGGGCGATCGCCGGTGAGCTCGATGCCTGGAATGAAGAGCCGTCCCGAGGCCTGGCGCTGGTGCTGCTGCTGGATCAGTTCCCGCGCCAGTTCTGGCGCGACACCGCCATGGCCTTCGCGGGCGATCTCCAGGCCCTGGCGCTGAGCCTGATGGCTGTGGAGCGCGGCCGGCTGGAGGCCGAAGACGAGCAGGCAAGGCGGCAGTTCTGGCTGATGCCGCTGATGCATTCGGAAGACCTGGCAGAGCAGGAGGCGGCACCTGCCGCTGTTCGAGCGGTTCAGCGATCCCCGCACCGCCGACTTCGCCCGCCAGCACCGGGATGTGATCGCCCGCTTTGGCCGCTTCCCCCACCGCAATGCTGCTCTGGGGCGGGTGTCGAGCGCGGAGGAGCTGGCCTTCCTGCAGACGCCGGGCTCCCGCTTCTGAACCGGCTCAGCGTTCAGCCGGGGAAGGCGGTGGCAGCCACTGGGGCGCGCAAGGCTGCCAGCCCTGCTGGCGCTTCTGGGCCCAGAGCTTGATCGCCTGCTCTCGCGTCAGCTCCCTGCGCTTTTTGAGCAGCGGCGGCTCACCGCCGGTCATCACCTCCCCGAAGGTCACCTCCAGGCTCTGACTCCAGCGGTCGTAACGCATTGGCCTGAAGTGCAGCACCTGGCGACCGTCGCTCAGCCAGCCTTCCTGGGGCGAGAGCGGCGGTCGCTTCCGGTCACCGACGTGCATGGGCCGCTCAGGCCACCTCCGGCGCCCAGCCCTGGCTCCGGGTCATGTCGTCGGTCCAGCCCTGACAGCGGCTGGTGAGGTGCTCACCATGGGCGATCAGACCCTGATGCAGCTGGCAAGTGAGCACCGGGATGCAGTTCACTCCCGCGTGGTGGCGAAACCAGTGGCAGGTCATGCAGACCTTGCGGCTGCGGGTTTTGAGCAGCACCTCGCTGTCGAGGTAGGGCCACTCCTCGATCGGGGCTTCAAGCCTGGCTGCCAGGGCTGCCGGCCGGGACAAGGAGACGCCCATGAACCACTCAAGATGCGTACACCTGTACTAGCGCGGTTGTCTTGGTCTGGCTTGCTCAGCTCGTCCGCTTCAGGGGCAGGATGCGCACCCGCCGCCGGCGTTCATCGGCGACCACCAGCGCCCCTTGCTCGATCTCGGCGCCATAGGTCTTGAGCAGTGACAGCACCAGCGTGCCGATCGCCTCGGGCAGGACATTCAAGCAGCGCACCTGAAGCACGCTCGGCCCATCGGCACCGCTGAGGGCCAGCATCGTGCCGAAGTCCAGGTCGTGCGTGAAGACGGCGTAGCTGTTGGCGATCGCCCACTGCATCAGGACCGTATCCGGTGCCCTTGGATCGCCCACCTCCGACCAGTGCACGGCTTCATGACCTGCGGCCCGCAACAGGGGGATCCATTCGGTCGAGAGGTTCATGTCGACCAGGAGCCTGGCCATCAGCTCAGGACCAGCGCCTCTTCTCGCTCTTCCATGCGCCAGGCGGCGTACGCCAAAGCCTCATCGATGTCTGCCGCTTCCAGCTGCGGGTAGGCCTGCAGGATCCGCTCGCGGCTGCTGCCGCTGGCGATCAACCCCACGACCGTGCCCACCGTGATGCGCAGCCCGCGGATGCAGGGCTTGCCACCCATCACGGCGGGATCGTGGCTGATGCGGGGAAACGCCATGGGCCAAGCGTAGGCAGAAGCCGCCAACTTGCCCCCTTCAGGAGAGGGGCTGGGCAGCTCAGCCGGACTGAAGCTGGTGTTGCACCAGGAACGTCTCAATCCAGTCGTGGTGGCACTTCTGGTTGATCCGATCGGCGATCGTCACCGCCTCCTCGGGCACCTGGAACCGCTTGCGGAAGGCCCGGGTGAGGCTCTCCAGCTGGGGGCGGGGGAGAGCCCGCAGCGTGCTGTGGAGGTGCTGGATCGTCTCGGCATCGAGGGGGATCTGGCCGCAGTCGGCGTGGGCTGATGGCGGTGGCGTCGGGTCCGTGGCTTGGGTGCGGCGCTGAGCAGCGGAGGCAGCGGCGGCGGCGGGAGAACCAGCCTCCGGCCGGCTCAGACAAGACCGCTGCCCACCAGGCCGCTGGGCCCCATCACCCTGGCCCGCTGCACTGCTGACCTCCCGCTGGCGCTTGTCATAGAGGGCAAGGCCAAACGGGTTCCCGAAGGTCATCAGGGCCCGCTTCATGGCATCGGTCTCGGCTTCCTTGAGGGCGGATTCATGGGCCTGGCCCAGGTCCACGTCGATGCCGTGGCCGGCACCGCTGCCCTCACGGATCAGGGGTGTCAGGCCACCGGCGGTGACGGTGACGCGGACGCGGGCGGTGTAGGTGACGCCCCAACCGGGCTTCTGGTCTCGGCTCGTGCCTCTGGCACCGATCAAGCGTTCGGCCTGGGCGACGCAGCGGACGGCCACGGTCTGGCGCTGCCAGCCATCGAAGCCAAAGATGCGGTTGGCTTCCGCGATCACCTGCCACCCCTCCAGATAGCTCACGCGGCTGCGGCCTTGCTCCCGCTGGCGGACGTTGGCCCGATCGAGGGGGGCGGAAAGAGCGGCGAGCTGCTCGGGGGAGAAGCCAGGGGGCTGGACCGAGACGGCGGCCGACGCGGATTCCGGCACGGATGGAGGGAGCGCCTCGCGTCGATCAGCGGAGCGGATCAGCTCCAGGGCTGAGGGGGGCCTCTGGACGGGACGTGGAGCAGCGGGCCGGCTGGCCCCGTTGGTGGAAGGAGCGGCGACGGTCATGGCGATGGAAGCAATGGTGTGAGGAGGAAGGAGAAGGAGCCCCGGCTGCCTGGCCGGAACCCCAGTTGCATGAGGCCTGTGGCTCCTCAGTGGATGCGCCAGGAGCGGCGGGAGATCAGCTGGGCGCCGGTGATCTGCTGGCCTGCCTTGAGAGCCGCCTTGATGGCGGTCTTGTCGGCCGAGAAGGTGGTTTTGACGCTGAGCCACTCGGGATCGAGCAGGGCCTCGTTCTCGATCTCGACCGCCTGTGACTTGCGGCTGCTGAGCTCGTGGTTGGGAAACGAGAAGCGGGTGGCCGTGGGCTGCAGCCTGGTGAGCACCAGAACCAGCGAGTCCTCGAGGGCATCCGCCCGAGAGGCATCAGACCGGGAAAGCTCGGTGAGCCGCTTGGCCTGCTGCTGGCGGTAGGCGGCCTGGCCGCGCAGGTGCTCGATCACCCAGCAGGTGGCATCGGCTTTGGCGGCGAGGGCCTGCTTGTTGCCTTCTTCCGCCAGCAGGGCAGCCTCCAGCTCGGCGAGGGCCTGGGCGCGGCTGTCGTCGTCATCGGCTTCCAGCTGCTCGGCGAGCTGACCGATGGCGGTGGTGAGCTCCTGGGCCTCGATGCCCAGCT
>QLAH01000144.1_pt1 | contig 61544 bp, 47 predicted proteins | sample 4693081 | NCBI WGS metagenome assembly QLAH01 (sample SAMN09425401, study PRJNA476045) | Lake water metagenome, whole genome shotgun sequencing project. | reverse complement strand
CGGGTCTTTCGAGAGCGTTTCCCGCTCAAAACCATGCTCTCCTTCATCCGCCAAGTCATTGAACGACATTTCCCCCTCGCCCAAGCTGTCTATCTCCCGATGTCTACATGAGTTTGTGATCTACTGAGGATCAGTAGATCGCAGCCCCCTTAAGCTGTTAGTTGGCGGTGATGGCCCTGCTTATCCGGCTATTTTAGTCGCTGGGATGCTTTGGCAAACCCCACTTTTTGACTCGGTTGCTCGTTCTGCTGTTCAGGCATCGAGGGGAACATGGGGGCTAGGTCAGATTCCGAGACCTAAGCCAAAGGCCCACCAGTAGGGTATACCCAGCACCCACAAGAGCCACACCTTGAAAGGGCAAGCCCAAGTCGTAGAGGGTACCTCCTATCACCGCGCCCAAGCTAGCCGCTAGGTTGGAGGCCGAAACCACCAGGGCATAGGCCGACCCGGCCACCTGGGGCGGGCAGATAGCTACCACTCGACCAAACAGGCCCAAAAAGCTGACGATGGCGCAGGCTCCGCGCAGCAGATACACCCCATGGGCGAAAGCGGTGTCAAAGGCCCAGAGGGGTTTGATCATCCAGGGCAGCAGCACCATGGCCTGGAATCCCGCCAGTTGGGCGGCGGCAAAGCCCTGGTGATGGGTTAGGTAATGGGCCACGGGCAGAAAGGCCAGCCCCGGATTCCCCGTCGCGGCCTGCACGGCATAGGGCAGGGCCATAACCCCCCCCGTTCACGGTTCCTCGTTGGCAACGGAACCGACGCCACAGGGGGCAACCGCTACCCTATTGCAACCCCACATACTCCTGGAGGGACTTCACCTCCAGGGGGTGCTGTTGCAGGGAGTGGATGGCCGAGGCTGTGGCCTTGGCTCCGGCGATGGTGGTGATGATCGGCACCTTGTAGGCCAGGGCGGTGCGGCGGATGGATCGGTCGTCCTCTAGGGCGGTGCTGCCTGCTGGGGTGTTGATGATCAGCTGGATCTCGTTGTTTTTGATGGCGTCTTCAATGTTGGGACGGCCTTCGTGAACTTTGAGGATCAGGCTAACATCCAGCCCCTCGTCCATCAGGGCTTTGCGGGTGCCGCTAGTGGCGATCAGCTTCAGGCCCAGGCTGGCCAGTTCCTTAGCCACGGGGATAACGGTGGTCTTGTCGCGGTCATTCATGGAAATGAAGACGGTGCCGGAGAGGGGCAGCTTTTGGTTGGCCCCCAGTTCGGCCTTGGCGAAGGCTTTGCCAAAGTCGGCGTCAATGCCCATCACTTCCCCGGTGGAGCGCATTTCTGGCCCCAGCAGGGCGTCGGTGCCCACAAATTTGTCGAAGGGCAACACCGCTTCTTTGACCGCAATGTGGTTGGGGATGACCTCGGTGGTAAAGCCCAGTTCCGCCAGGGTTTTGCCCGACATTACCCGCACCGCCAGCTTGGCCAGGGGATGGCCGATGGCCTTGGAGACAAAGGGCACCGTCCGCGAGGCGCGGGGGTTGGCTTCAATGATGTAAACCTGGTCGCCCTTGACGGCAAACTGAATATTCATCAGGCCGATCACCTTCAGGCGCTTGGCCAGTTTGGTCGTCCAGTCGCGGATGGTGGACAGAGCCTCTGGGGGCAGGGTAATGGTGGGCAGAGAACAGGCCGAATCCCCGGAGTGAATGCCCGCCTGCTCGATGTGCTCCATAATGCCGCCGATGACCACTTGGCCCGTGTGGTCGGCGATGGCGTCCACATCCACCTCGATGGCGTTCTCCAAAAACTTGTCGATCAAAATGGGGTGATCCGGCTCCACCAGCACGGCGTAGGTCATGTAGCGCTCTAGGTCGGCGTCGGAGTAGACGATTTCCATGGCTCGACCGCCGAGAACGTAGCTGGGCCGCACCACCACGGGGTAATCAATCTGCTGGGCCACCTTGAGGGCGTCTTGATAGCTGCGGGCCATGCCGTTGGGGGGCTGCTTAATGTCGAGCTCCCGCAGAATGGACTCGAAGCGCTCCCGGTCTTCGGCCATATCGATGGAATCCGGCGAGGTGCCCCAGATTTTGGTGTCGGTGGTGGGTAGGGAGGAGAGGTATTGCTGAAGGGGAACCGCCAGTTTCAGGGGCGTTTGGCCACCAAACTGGATGATGATGCCGATGGGATTTTCGGCCTCAATAATATTGAGCACGTCTTCTTTAGTCAGTGGCTCAAAATACAGGCGGTCGCTGGTGTCGTAGTCCGTCGAGACGGTCTCCGGGTTGGAGTTGACCATGATGGTTTCGTAGCCATCGTCGCGCAACGCAAAGGACGCATGGCAACAGCAGTAGTCGAACTCGATGCCCTGGCCGATGCGGTTGGGGCCACCGCCGAGGATCATCACCTTAGGGCGGTCGCTGGGCAGCACCTCGGTTTCTTCCTCGTAGGTGGAGTAGTAGTAGGGGGTGAAGGCTTCAAATTCGGCGGCGCAGGTATCGACGGTTTTGTAGACGGGGATGATGCCCAGCCCCTTGCGGTACTGGCGCACCTGGTCTTCGTGGGTGTTGGTGGCGTAGGCAATCTGACGGTCGCTGAAGCCCTGGCGCTTGATCGCCCGCAGTTGGTCGGCGGTGATGGTGGTCAGGGGGGTGCGCTTGAGGAATTTCTCGGTCTTCAGCAGCCCTTCGAGCTGGCGCAAAAACCAGGGGTCAATGCTGGTGAGCTGGTAGATGTCGTCTACCGTTAGGCCCAACTGCATGGCGTGGCGCAGTTCAAACACCCGATCTGGATTGGGGGTACGCAGCTTGGGCCGAATTTCGTTGAGGCTGGGCAGCTTTTCGGGCCGATCACAGCCCCAGCCCGCCCGCCCGGTTTCTAAAGATCGCAGGGCCTTTTGGAAGGATTCCTGGAAGGTACGCCCAATGGCCATGGCCTCGCCCACGGACTTCATTTGGGTGGTGAGGGTGTTGGAGGTGCCGGGGAATTTCTCGAAGGCAAAACGGGGGATCTTCGTCACCACGTAATCAATCGTGGGCTCGAAGCTGGCCGGGGTTTTCTTGGTGATGTCGTTAGAAATTTCATTGAGCGTATAACCCACCGCCAGCTTGGCCGCAAACTTGGCAATGGGGAAACCCGTCGCCTTAGAGGCCAAGGCCGAACTCCGGGACACGCGGGGGTTCATCTCAATCACGATCACGTCCCCATTGTCGGGGTTGACCGAAAACTGAATGTTGGAACCGCCCGTTTCTACGCCAATTTCGCGGATGATCTTAATCGAGGCATCCCGCAACCGCTGGTATTCCTTATCGGTGAGGGTTTGGGCCGGGGCCACGGTGATCGAATCGCCCGTGTGCACGCCCATGGGGTCAAAGTTTTCGATGGAGCAGATAATCACCACGTTATCCGCCAGGTCGCGCATCACCTCCAGCTCGTATTCCTTCCAGCCCAGCAGCGATTGCTCAATCAAAATCTGGGAAACCGGGCTAGCGTCGAGGCCAGATCGGGCGATGGTTTCAAATTCTTCCTGGTTGTAGGCAATGCCGCCCCCGGTGCCGCCCATGGTGAAGGCAGGCCGAATAATCAGCGGAAAACTGCCGATTTGCTTAGCAATCTCCCTTGACTCCTCCATGGTTTCTGCCAAGCCGGAGGGGCACACCCCTACCCCAATTCGCTCCATGGCTTCTTTGAATAGCTTGCGATCCTCCGCCATCTCAATGGCTTCCAGCTTCGCCCCAATCAGTTCCACCCCGTAGCGCTCTAGCACGCCGTTTTTCGACAGGGCCACGGCAATGTTTAGCGCCGTTTGGCCCCCCATGGTCGGCAGCATCACGTCGGGCCGTTCCCGCTCAATCACCCGCTCCACAATCTCCGGCGTCAGCGGCTCGATGTAGGTGCGATCCGCCGTTTCCGGGTCGGTCATAATCGTGGCCGGGTTGGAGTTGATCAACACCACCTCGTAGCCTTCCTCCCGCAGCGCTTTGCAGGCCTGGGTGCCGGAGTAGTCAAACTCACAGGCTTGGCCAATCACAATGGGGCCAGAGCCAATCAGCAGAATCTTTTTGATGTCGTCGCGGCGAGGCATAAGCGGCAGGGGTGGTGAGAAAATCCAACCTATTCTAAGGGCTAACGACGGAATTCGATTGTCGATCTTGTTGCCATAACCCCGCGTCTGTAGGGCAAAGCGGCCCAATGTCACCATTTACTCATCTTCAACAAAATTCCTGGTTAGGGGCTTATCCCCCCTAGGGCGAAGGTTAAACGGGCAACGAACTGTGAACTGTGATCGATACAACCACCCAAACCCTAGGGGGATGCCGTATAACAGCTTTAGCCCTCCAATACCAAATCCCGGTTGCTTACCCCCGACTCAAACACTGATCTCGCTCAGGCCGAGCTTGTCGAAGCCTCAATTCGTTGGGGGGGTCTATTCGGATTTGGTATAACGTTGCCCATCGGACGTTGTATGGGGTGTTTTAGTAACTAACCTTTCCCTAGCCCCCAGGATGTGTATATGACGCTGGAATCTCAACGGTTAAAGCAGACCTACGACGGTGAAACCAACTGGTACAAATGGGGGCCATACCTCAGCGAACGCCAGTGGAGCACCGTACGCGAAGACTATAGCGCCGATGGCAATGCCTGGAGCTACTTCCCCCACGACCACGCCCGATCCCGTGCTTACCGCTGGGGCGAAGACGGCCTGGGCGGCATTTGCGATGATCACGGGCTGCTCTGCTTTGCCCTAGCCCTGTGGAACGGCCAGGATCCCATCCTCAAAGAACGCCTCTTTGGCCTCACCAACCACGAAGGCAACCACGGCGAGGACGTGAAGGAGTACTACTTCTATTTGGACAGTACCCCCACCCACTCCTACATGAAGTATCTCTACAAGTATCCTCAGGGGGCCTATCCCTACGAAGACCTGGTGAAAACCAACGCCAGTCGGGATCGCTACCAGCCAGAGTATGAGCTGCTGGACACGGGTATTTTTGACGAAAACCGCTACTTCGACGTGTTTGTGGAGTATGCCAAGGCCGACGTCGAGGACGTGATGATTAAAATCACGGTGGCGAATCGGGGGCCAGAGGCGGCACCGCTCCATGTGCTGCCCACCCTGTGGTTCCGCAATACCTGGTCGTGGGAGGGCACCGGAGAAAAGCCGCAGATGACCGCGCAATCGGGGCTGAACTGTGGCGTGGTGCAGGCCCATGTGAATAACCCTGTGCTCACGCCCTTCATCCACGACTACTATTTCTATTGCCAAGCCGGGGTGCCGCTGCTGTTTACCGACAACGAAACCAACCAAGAGCGCATCTTTGGCCAGCCCAACGAAAACCCCTACGTCAAAGATGGCATCAACAACTACATCGTCCACGGTCAAGCCGAGGCGGTGAATCCTAGCCAAATGGGCACCAAGGCGGCCCCCCATTACCAAGTCACCGTGGGGGCCGGAGAAACCACCGTCATTAAGCTGCGGCTAACCAAGACCACCCCGGCAGAAGTCGGCGATCCCTTCAGCGACTACTTCGACCAAACCTTTGCGGCACGGCTGCAAGAAGCCAATGAATTCTACGCCTCGGTAACGCCACCCTCGGTGCAGGCCGACACCGACCGGGCCAGCGTTATGCGCCAAGCCCTGGCCGGGATGATGTGGACGAAGCAGTACTTTTACTACGATTTGGATCCCTGGCTGCGGGAGCGCAACGTCAACCCCTGGAGTTCCATCGCGGACAAGAAGCGGGTACGCAACAGCGACTGGTTCCACATGAAGAACGATGACATCGTCTCCATGCCCGACAAGTGGGAATACCCCTGGTATGCCGCCTGGGATTTGGCCTTCCACGTTATCCCCATCAGCACCATCGATCCGGGCTTTGCCAAGGATCAACTGATGCTGATGCTGCGGGAGGACTACCTTCACCCCAACGGCCAAATTCCCGCCTATGAGTGGAACTTTGGCGACGTGAACCCACCCGTCCACGCCTGGTCTACCTGGGAAATCTACACTCGCGACCGCCTTGCTAACGAGGGCAAAGGTGACATTGAATTCCTCAAATACGCCTTCTCCAAGCTGCTGATTAACTTTACCTGGTGGGTCAACCGCAAGGACGAAGGCGGCAACAACCTGTTCCAGGGCGGATTTCTAGGGCTGGATAACATCGGCGTGTTTGACCGCAGTTCGCCCCTACCCACCGGGGGCCACCTAGAACAGGCCGACGGCACGGCCTGGATGATTTTCTTTAGCCAACAGATGCTCCAAATTGCCATCGAACTGGCCCTCCACGATTCCCTCTATGAAGACTTTGCCCTCAAATTCTTCCAACACACCATGTGGATCGCTGGGGCGATGGATCGCATCGGCGAACATCAGGATGAGCTGTGGGACGAGGAAGATGGATTTTTCTACGACGTGCTGCGCCTGCCCGATGGCACCTCCACTCGGCTGAAGGTACGGTCTTTGGTGGGGCTCTTCTCGGTGATGGCGGTGGCGGTCTTCCCCCGCGAGGTGCTGCGAAAGCTGCCGCGCTTGAGTAAGGAAATCCAGGAGTTTCTGGCCAAGCACCCGGAACTCACCCACAACATCCACCTCACTACCCAACCGGGCGTACGGGATCGCTATATGCTCTCGGTACTCAACGAGGACAAACTCAAGCGGGTGCTGTCGCGAATGCTGGACGAAAGCGAATTTCTCAGCCCCCACGGCATTCGTTCCCTCTCTCGCCACCACCTCGACCACCCCTACGTCTTCTATCACGGCGGCCAGGAATATAAAGTGGGCTACGTCCCCGGTGATTCCACCTCCGGCATGTTTGGCGGCAACTCCAACTGGCGCGGCCCGGTGTGGATGCCCATGAACCTGCTGCTGGTGCGGGCCTTGCTGCAACTCTACAGCTACTACGGCGACGACTTTACCGTGGAATATCCCACCGGATCCGGCGAACAGAAGGATCTCTTCGATGTGGCCCAGTGCCTCAGTGAGCGGATTGTGGGGATTTTCCTCAAGGATGAAAACGGTCGGCGTCCGGCCTACGGGGCCGCCGAGAAGTTCCAAACCGATCCCCACTGGCAAGACCTGGTGCTGTTCCACGAGTACTTCAATGGTGATGATGGTTCCGGCCTTGGGGCCAGCCACCAAACCGGGTGGACGGGCTGCGTGGCACGTCTCATCCAAGCCCTTGGCTACTTCACCAAGGAGATGATCCTAGACTCCAGCACCCCCAGCGAAATGGCTAAATATCCCATGCCTTCCTCCGAGTCCTAGGCCAAGCCGCCCCGTTTGCGCTGCTCCTGCTCCATGGCCTCAAACAGCGCCTGAAAGTTGCGCTCGCCAAAGCCCTGGGCCAGGAGTGGCCTGTCTTCGACCCACACGGTCTGCCGCTGGATAATCTCGAAAAACAGCGTCGGCATCGAAAAAATGGGCTGGGTGAAGGTTTGCAGCAGCTTGGCCTGGGGGGTTTGGCTGTCCCAGTCCACCAAAATCTTGAGGCGCATCCAATCCTCTAGGGGCGGCTGTACCGTTCCATAGCCCGATCGCTGGGTCAGGGCCTGATAGTAGCTCTCCGGTACGTCCAAAAACGCGACTCCCAACTCCCTTAGCCGCTGCACGGTATAGACAATATCGTGGGTATGCAGGGCCACATGCTGCACCCCAGGGCCACGGTTCCAGTCCAGAAATTCCTGGATTTGGGAGTTGGGTGTGGTTGGTTCGTTGATGGGCAGCTTGATTCGGCCCTGGGGATGGGCTAACACCTGACTACGCAACCCCGACCAGGGTGTGTGGATGGTGAACTGCTGCTGGGGCCGAAAGCCAAACCGCTGTCCGTACCACTCCACTGCCGCAGCCATTTGTCCGGTGGGCACGTTGATCACCCCATGGTCAATGTGGCTCATAAGCGGTTTATGGCCTTGGCCCACTCCTTGATCACCCTTCTCCTGTCTGGGTTCAACCCCCGGTACCCAAGTCATGGGCTGAGCCGACTCCACCAGGGTATGGCGCAGATTTCCCCACCCCTGTACCTGGCACCAACGCCCTCCCCTAGCCTGGGTGATGGGCGTCAGAGGGTGGCTACCGTGGGCTAACAAGGGAGTCAGGGCGCGGTCAAGATCGGGCACCCAAAAGGCTAGATCCCCCAGCCCCGGTGGATGCTGACGCAGATAGGTCGCCACCGCATCTTCGGGTTCCTGGGGCGCACTGATTAACACAGGCACCTGGCCTAGCCAGACGATAGCCTGATGCGCTCCATTCGACCCGTCTTCCTGCGCCTGCGCGCCCCACTGGCCAAGTAAGCGCCCCCGCCAGCGGGCCACATCATCGACATAGAGGTGCAAGTGGTTAAAGTCCATGGGGCAAGGAACAGTGGCAACAGACACCAGCCTAGTACGCCCTACCTGGAAAATCGAGGCTCAGCGATAGTCGCCCTGACGCCACGCGGCCTACGCCAAGGACGCGACAACCCATTCCACGCTTTCACCCCCCACCCGGTGATGGCGACGAAGACACCCCAAAATACCGTAACTCTCGGATGATCTTGGTCTTGGCAGAATGGGGGCGGAGGGACTCGAACCCTCACGACCGCAATGGTCAACGGATTTTCATCCTCCCGCCGCTTTCGCGGCCGCTAGCCTTCAGACTATGCCCTAGGAACTAGCGCTGAGAATTGGACCCTCCCTTTACCCTCGACTGTACGTTAGGGTAGCTCCCGTCGGGCCTCTGCACCTTCCAGTCTGTTGCCGTTGGACTGGCTTGGACTGGCTTGGCTCAGGATTGCCGTGTTTGGGGCGTTGTTGGCCCATCACTAGGCCCATCCCCAAAGGTAGGTTTCCCTGAGTTTGAGAGCTTCCACTTAGCAAATTTCTTCGCTAAGGCTCAGTTTTCTAAGTCCGTAGCGTCTACCATTCCGCCACGCCCCCATGACGTTGCTCTAGGCGATGGCCTATGGCAATGTCGTGTACTAATTCCATCACCAACTGGCCCCAATTGCAACCCTGGGACTTGCCGAGAAACCGCATCCTCCCCTTACAATGGCGGAGGGATCATCGGCAGATCAGCCCTTGCCGATACCCACGGCTCCCTATTTTCAGATGGTTTGGACATTATGCTTGCCGATCTCCCCCTCTCTACGGATCTCCTCATTACCCTGGCCCTTTATGGCGGTCTGGCTGGGGCGTACCTGGTGGTTATTCCTCTGGCAATCCTGTTTTACCTGAAAGGTCGCTGGCACCAGGCTGGATCCATCGAGCGCACCCTGCTATACGGATTAATGTTTGTCTTTTTCCCTGGCATGTTGGTGTTTAGCCCCTTTCTGAACTTTCGCCCCCAGGCCCGCCCTCTGAGCTAGGACACCCCCATGCGACGAATTGATGTGTTAGGTATTGGCATCGGCGTCTTTTTGGCAGGCGGTGGGCTGTTTGTCGCCTTTCAATGGGCAGGGCTAGACGGCATTTCGGCGGGCATTTGGAGCCAAGCCGTGATGGTGGGCGGCATTGTGGGCTGGCTGCTCACCTACCTGTTTCGAGTCGTGACCAACACCATGACCCTCAAACAGCAGTTGAATGACTACGAAACCGCCGTGCTGGAAAAACGCCTTGAAGAACTTAGTCCTGAGGAACTCGCAACCCTCCAGGCAAAGCTGGATCAAGAATCCTAGCCCTGAGGACTGCAGCAGTGGTGGGGCCATAGACGCGGTGGCCGTCTTGGGCTAGAGTGCTCTATTGGACAGTTATCGGCCCTCCCTATGGCTCACGTTGCAGAACATTTCCAGGCGCTCAAAGCACGGGGTGAATGCGCCCTAATCCCCTTCATCACCGCTGGCGACCCCAACCTGGAAACCACGGCAGCAGCCCTTAAAGTGCTGGACGACAATGGGGCCGACCTGATTGAGCTAGGGGTGCCCTATTCAGACCCTTTGGCCGATGGCCCCGTGATCCAAGCAGCGGCCACTCGCGCCCTCGAAAAAGGCGTCACCCTAGACCAGGTATTGACGCTGGTAAAAACCGTCAGCCCTAGCCTCAAGGCTCCGATTATTCTGTTTACCTACTACAACCCAATTCTCAATCGCGGCATTGATACCTTCATGGCCGACATTGCCGCTGCCGGGGTGGCGGGTCTAGTGGTGCCCGACCTGCCCCTAGAGGAAGTTGAGGGACTGCTTCAGGCCGCTGCTGCGGCCAATATTGATGTCACGCTACTGGTAGCCCCCACCTCCCCCCTAGAGCGCATCCAGGCCATTGCCGCCCAGGCCCAGGGCTTTGTCTACCTGGTGAGTGTGACTGGGGTCACGGGAATGCGCCAAGAAATTCAGGGCCGAGTCAAGGAACTGTTAGACAGCCTCAAACAAACCACCGACAAAGCCATTGGGGTAGGCTTTGGGGTGTCTGGGGCCGATCAGGCGGCGCAACTGCACCAGTGGGGGGCCGATGGCGTGATTGTAGGCAGTGCCTTTGTGAAACGGTTGGCCGCTGAGGACTCCCAAGCGGCACTCCAAGATATCGCAGAATTCTGTTGTTCGCTCAAGGCGGCAATTCGGGGATAGGGTCTGTTCCGGGGTTGCCCTACGGTTCAAAACGCTGAGGAATGGGGCTTGGGCTCTGCCTGCCAATCTGGGCAGGGAGTTTCCTGCGACCATCCATAGGGATGGATGGCACAAATGAGCCCTTGGCGGCGGGCACGGGATGTGCCGTAGGCGATGCCGTGGTAGTTTGCGCAGTGGCGACAGGGCCAGGGCCGCGAGGGGGTAGGAGCAGCAAAGCCTACCTGCGACCGCAAAATGTGCTGCTTACTTTGTACCCGATGCCACTGCTCGTAGGCCCGACGATGACACTGCGCGTTGGCACGGCTAAACAGATTCTCTGGAAGGGTCACAACAGCAAAATCCGATTGTGGTAGCGATGAGTTCTAGCCTAGCGAAGCCACCCTGCTTTCTGGGAAATGTTTCAACAGGTATGATTTTTTTTCGGTTTGCGGGCTGGAAATCCCTGACCTAGCCATAGGCCGAAACCCGTAACTTAGAGTATTATCAGCAAGGATGGCCAGCTTAGCCAATCAAGTCAGCCAATTTCTGTTATGTGGGCAAGGCTGCACTCAACGCGTCGTAACCGTTTGGTGTAAGCTAACGACGCCAGTAGAGAATGATGAATTAAACGCTATTGCATTTTTGTCAGAGCATGAAGGATTCCACCGTAGGCGACCAGAAGCAACTGTTGCTCATTGACGACGACCCCAACCTCATTTTGCTGGTCAAAGATTACCTTGAATTTCGCGGCTACGACGTCAAAACTGCTGGCAACGGTCGTGAAGCGTTGGAGTTGCTGGAAGAAAATTTGCCGGACATGATCATTTGCGATGTGATGATGCCCGAAATGGATGGCCATACCTTCGTCAAGCAGGTGCGCGAAAATTCTAGAACAGAATGGATCCCAATCTTGTTTTTGTCGGCCAAGGGGCAGAGCCAAGATCGGGTCAAGGGGCTGAATACCGGGGCCGATGTTTACATGGTGAAGCCCTTCGAGCCAGAGGAACTCGTGGCCCAGGTGGAGTCCTCCCTCAAGCAGGCATCCCGCTTGATTAAGCAGCAGTCCAAGACGGGAGGTGGTCCCGCCATCCAAGTGCCCTTTGATGTGGAACTGACCCCCACCGAACTGCGGGTGGTGCAGTTTGTGGCCCGAGGCATGGCAAACCGCGAAATTGCCGACGAACTACAAGTCAGCCAGCGCACCATTGAGAGTCACGTTAGCAATATGCTGGGCAAAACCGGGCTACACAACCGCACCGAACTCGCCCGCTGGGCCATCGAAAACAACAAAGCCTAACGCCAAGCAGCCCTTACCCCCCTTTCGTCCTGAGGCCCCTCATCAACACCCAGGCTTTGTTGCCATGGGCCAAAGTTTGGGTAATCCCCCTAACCTCAGTTTGGGTTAAGCCCAGTGGCCCTATGCCCCGGCAGCCTCACCCCCAGTCCATCGGCCCACCGGAGAAGACCTGGGGGTGTAGTTGGCTTTCCGTTAGGGTAGGCGACAGCGCAATAGTCAAGACACCCCCAGCGGGACGACAAAGGTAGGAAACCCTGCCCCGCCGGGGAGAGCAAAGATTAATCGGGTAGCCCTAGGACTTCCCCTTCGCCGGAGACGACTTCACCAATGGCATAGGCAGCAATCTGGCGCTGGTTGAGCCATTGGATCACGGCATCGGTTTGATCGGCGGGAACAATCATCGCAAAACCGATGCCCATATTAAAAGTGTGGTACATGGCCCGCAGGGGCACTTCCCCTGCCTCCGTCAACCACTCAAACACAGGCCGCACGGGCCAAGTGCCAGGGGTGAGGTGCAGACTTTGGCCAGGGCCAAGGCAGCGGGGCAGGTTTTCTGGCAAACCGCCCCCCGTAATGTGGGCCATGGCGTGGATGGGCAAGCTCTCCCGACGGGCCGAAAGGATCGGCTCTACATAAATCATCGTGGGGGTGAGGAAAACTTCTCCCAAAGAGCGATCTCCCAGACTCGGCACCACCTCGGCCCAGTCGTAGCCCTGGCCGCTGCCGTCGATGCGCTTGCCTTCGCTGACCACCTTACGCACCAGGCTAAAGCCGTTGCTGTGGACGCCGCTGCTGGCGAGGCCGATCACCCGGTCGCCAATTTGCACCTGGCTGCCGTCGAGGATTTGGGATTTTTCCACCACGCCCACGCAAAAACCCGCCAAGTCGTATTCCCCAGGGTCATAGAACCCAGGCATTTCTGCTGTTTCACCCCCCAGCAGGGCACAGCCCGCCTGCCCACAGCCCTCGGTGATGCCAAAGACCACCTGGGCTAGGGTTTCGGGTTCTAGCTTGCCCGTGGCGAGGTAGTCCAAGAAAAACAGGGGTTCGGCCCCACAGGTCAGAATATCGTTGACGCACATGGCCACTAGGTCGATGCCGACGGTGCTGTGGCGCTGGGTCAGTTGGGCAATTTTGAGCTTGGTACCGACCCCATCGGTGCCAGAAACCAGCACGGGCTGCCGATAGCCCGCTGGAATCTCGCACAGCCCGCTAAAGCCCCCCAATGCTCCGAGAACCTCTGGGCGACGGGTGCCCTCCACCATGGCCCGAATGCGCTGTACAAAGTCGCGCCCTGCCACCACGTCTACTCCGGCGTCACGATAATCCATAGCGGGGAAGTCTTCCTTAAATGTCGTTCATTCGTTAAATCGTCTCTTATTTATAGGCCGTTATTAGGACGATTTACGGGTGCCTGTAGCGTGGGCACAGGCCATTCTCCTAACGCTATGGGGGCAGCTATGGGAGCCATGGGGCACGATAGACCTTTGCCAGGGAGACCATTTAGGGTAATTCTGGGAGTCGGGAGTGCCCTGCCCTGCCCCATATCTCCGTAGACATACGATTTTTGCGTGACTTTACATAGGTAAAGATGACTAAGTCATGCCATGTTCTGTTGACGCCATCATCGTCAACCATCACTTCAGTTGATCGTGTTGAGCTTTTGGGGAGGCTACCCTCCCCTTTTTGAGGGATATATTGATGAGTTTTAAAAATAAAAAAATGCTTTGGTATAAGAAAATTAAAATTCTCTAGCCTCTAGGATAATACCCCTAAAGCCCGATATGATAAGCGATTGGAAAAATTGACCTAGGGAGATCATCGACTATTTTTTGCCGCCAGAGAATTATCCCATGGATTTTTCCCGGATTCGCAACCTAGGGGCTTCGTGCTAAGTTACGTTTCGACCAAAACCAAGAGTAAACCTTTGTAACGGATTCGTGCCGCAAGGTTGCCCCGAGGAACCTGTCTTGTGGTCAGTTTTGGCCCCAGGATTGAGCACCATCCTCCCTGTTGATCTCTTCTGGTGTGTATGAAACAGTCTGTATTGGGTGGGCTAACGGCTGCCGTTATCCTGTCCGCCTTTGGAGCACCTCTGCCCAGTCACGCGCAATCTACCGCTGACCCCCGTCGGGTGTCAGAATCTGAAGTGGATTCCCCCCTGGCTGCCTCTGCTTCAGTTCTTTCTGAAACCGCTACAACGGCCCTAATCGCCAATACATCCTCGGCTGAGGCTGATGTGGCCGATTCCAGTTCTTCCGGTGCTCGTCAGCGATTTTTGGCTGACCAGGTGGCGGTTCTGCCCCACGCCCTCGATGCCAACCAGGCCGCCACGGTTTACCTCCGATCCATCCCCGTTGTGACCCTAGTGGGGGGTGAGCTTGCGACCCTAGGCGAATCGAAGGAAGCCCACAGCGCACCGACAGAAGCTGCCCAAGACCCGGTGGTGCGGGCCAATGAGATTGTGGAACGGCTATTGGCCCTCGCAGAAACCGAAGATCCCGCCGCCATTGAAGCTCGCTGGCTACCGGATCAACAAGCCTTTGTGGTGGCCTGGGAGGACGAGGTGTTGGTAACGGTAAACCGCCAAGCCATACTACCGGACACCACCGAGAACCCCGCCGAAGATGTGCTACAAATGGCCAACCGGATGCGGCGCTTGCTAGGGGATGCCCCAGCCCTCAGCCGCGTGGAAGGTATGCCCGAACCCGTGCGGCCTGCGGCTCCCCAGGTGGGCATTGTGACCTCAACGGTTACCGGAACCGCCTCCTGGTATGGGCCTGGGTTCCATGGTCGGCGCAGTGCCAGTGGTGAAGTGTTTAACCAAAACGACCTAACCGCCGCCCATCGCACCCTGCCCTTCGGCACTCGCGTCCGGGTGACTAACCTCCGCACCGGACAGCAGGTAACCGTTCGCATCAACGACCGTGGCCCCTTCAGCCATGGGCGCATTATTGATTTGTCTGCGGCAGCGGCTGGCCAAATTGGCTTGCGTGCCAGCGGCGTTGGCCAGGTGCAAATCGAGGTCCTGTCTAACCCCTAGGGAAGGATGCCTGGGGAGGTCTAACCCAGCCCAGCCCCTGGCGTTGTCTTTCGTTTTCAAGGTTGTTTTTTGGGGTTGCCCTGCGGATTCTCTGTGGGGCTTTTTTGCGGCTTTCGGGGGGGGGGTGAGGTCGTAGTTCAGTGCGCTATCTGTGGCTCACGATAATCTGATAGGCTATGAGCTTTGGCTCAGAGTGGCCAGATGTTCATCTGTCACAGGGGTAACCCACGGCAACGGTACTGGAAGGATGACGGAGAGAACGCAGGTGGTGCGAATACTGAAGACCGTGGACGGACTGACCTGTTACCTGGCCCAGAAACGCCAGGGCCGAACGGGGACGCTAACCGTGGGCCTAGTGCCTACTATGGGTGGCCTCCATGCAGGGCACCGCAGTCTAATGGAACGGGCGCGGCGAGAGAACGATCTGGTGGTGGTCAGCATTTTCCTCAACCCCATCCAGTTTGCCCCTGGGGAGGATTTGGCCCGCTATCCCCAAACCCCCAGTCAAGATTTGCAGCTTTGCGACCAGGTGGGGGTGGATGCGGTATTTATGCCGACGCCCCAAGGCTTCTACGGCAGCGATAGTCCGGCCTCGGCGGGCTTAACCCAGGTGGTGCCCCCGGCGGCGATGATGGCGGTGCTCTGTGGCCCCCATCGCCCTGGCCATTTTGAGGGGGTGGCCACGGTGGTCACGAAGTTGCTGAGCTTAGTGCAGCCGGATCGGGCCTACTTTGGCCGCAAGGATGCCCAGCAGTTCGCCATCATTCAACGCCTTGCCCAGGATTTGAACCTGCCCACCCAAATTGTTGGTTGTCCCACCGTGCGCGAAGGCAGCGGCCTCGCCCTCAGTTCCCGCAATGCCTACCTCAGCGAGGCCGAACGGGCCGAGGCCACGGTGCTGTATCGGGGGTTGATGGCGGCCCAGGCGAAGTTTAAGGCGGGAGAACGATCCAGCCCCGTCCTGATTGAAGCGGTAGATCGCACCCTGGGCCAGGTGCCAGCGGTGCAGCCCCAATATGTGGAACTGGTGCATCCTGAAACCCTGGTGCCCTTAGACACCGTCGAATCCACAGGGCTGCTCGCCGTAGCCGCCTACCTGGGCCAAACCCGCCTGATTGACAACATTCTGCTGCGCCACCGTCAGCCCATTTTGGCCATTGATGGCCCCGCCGGAGCAGGCAAGTCCACCGTGGCCCGTCAGGTGGCTAAGCGTTTGGGCCTGCTGTATTTAGATAGTGGGGCGATGTATCGCGCCATTACCTGGAAAGCCTTGCAGCAGGGGCTTGACCTCCAGGACGAGGTGGCCGTGGCGGAACTGTTGCAGGATTGCCACCTCAAACTCGCCGCCTCCGGGGATGACCCCGCCTTTGCCGCCTACCCCAGCCGCCTTTGGCTCAACGATCAGGAGGTGACGGAACTGATTCGCCATCCCAGCGTTACCGCCCAGGTCTCCACCATTGCCGCCCAACCCATTGTCCGCAAGGTGCTGCTGAAACAACAACAGCAGTACGGCATTGCTGGGGGCGTGGTGATGGAAGGGCGCGACATTGGCACCCAGGTTTTCCCCCATGCCGAACTGAAGGTTTTTCTCACGGCTTCTGTTGCGGAACGGGCGCGTCGTCGCCAGCAAGACCTGAAGGCCCAGCAGTTGCCCGTGGAAAGCCTCGCCGCCCTAGAACACGCCATCGACGACCGTGACCGCAAGGACAGCACCCGCCGCGTGGCCCCACTGAAAAAGGCCGAGGATGCTGTGGAATTAATCACCGACGGCCTCTCTATCGAGCAGGTGGTGGATAAAATTGTCCTGATGTACGAAGACAGAGTTGGGGGCGTACCTACCCATTCGGGGGCTAACGGCCAGCGCTAGCGATCCGATCCCCCTAAATCCCCCTAAATCCCCCTTGAAAAGGGGGACTTTGCCTTCGATTCCCCCCTTTTTAAGGGGGGCAGGGGGGATCCCCTAATTGTTGCCTACGCCCGATTCTGTTGTTTCTCTAATTCCTATGACGATTACCGGAACGACTCAACTGCTTGGCATTATTGGCGACCCGGTGGCCCATTCCCTGTCCCCGGTGATGCACAATGCCGCCCTGGCGGAACTGGGGGTGGATTATGCCTACGTGCCGTTTCCGGTGCAGGCAGAGAACCTGGCGGCGGCGGTGCAGGGCTTGGCGGCGGTGGGAGTGCAAGGCTTTAGTATCACCATTCCCCACAAGCAGGCGATTTTGCCCCTCTTGGCTACGGTAACGCCGGAGGCCCAGGCAGTGGGGGCAGTGAATACTGTCTGGCACACAGAACAGGGCTGGGCGGGCACCAATACCGATGTGGCAGGCTTTATGGTGCCCCTGCAAGGGCGGGACTGGGCGGCGGCAACGGCGGTGGTGCTGGGCAATGGCGGCGCGGCGCGGGCGGTGGTCGTGGGTTGTCAGCGATTGGGCTTAACTAACATTCAGGTCGTGGGGCGCAATCGGTCTAAACTGGCCGAGTTTGAAGCAAGCTGGGCCCATTCCCCCCTGACTCCACCGCTGTCTGTCCATGGCTGGGACGAGTTGCCGCAGCGCTTACCCCAGGCAGATCTCGTCATCAACACGACGCCCATCGGAATGCACCACACCGCTGACCAAACCCCGTTAGATGTCGATGAACTGGCGCTGATGCCCGATCATGGCCTGGTCTACGACCTGATTTATACCCCTCGCCCCACGCGATTGCTCACCCTGGCGGCGGCGCGGGGGTTGTCCACCCAGGACGGCCTAGAAATGCTGGTACAGCAGGGAGCCATCGCCCTAGAACAATGGCTCCAGCGGCCCGTTCCCGTGGATACCATGCGACGGGCTTTGGTGGCTTGGCTGGATAGGGCGAGCTAGGCTGTCTGAGGACAGCGGCTAGCCACGGCGATCCGTTCCCTTATAGCCCAAAACAGCGTTACCCTAGTAGCGGCTTATGTTGAAGGGCGATGGGAACTATGGTATTCCGCAGCATTGTGACGGGCGTTTTGGTGGCCATGCTATGGCTGTTGAGCGGCTGGGGACTCGCCGCCGAAGCCCTTACCCCCGTTGACCTCAGCGATGTCACCTACAAACCTTGCCCAGCAGAATACGCGGAGGGCATGGTGGCGGCGGGTTCGATCCAAGAGGCCAACTGCTTTTTAATTACGGGCAAAGCGATTAATCGTTCCGGTAAGCCCGTGCTGGATGTGGATATTTTTGGTCGCATTTTTGATGCCAACGACAACCCGGTGATGCAAAACCGAGGACGCTTGGGCGGCATTCCTGAAGTCCCTCCCGGAGAGAGCGACTTTGAACTGCGTATTTCCGTGGCAGCCAACCAGCCCGAACCCCTCAAACTTAAGCAATTCAAGGCATCTGGGTTTAGTGCCAAGGTGCGCTAGCCATCAAAGCTGTCTGAGCAGCGGATTTTAAGCCGCGTTCGATCTACACCTTCGGCATCCCGATGATCTCCACCACCGCCTGATCTACGTTTGGCCCACTTCAGGCTCCTTCGTCGTTGGGGTGGCTCCAACGGAAATTCCAAGATTGTCGCTACATCCGGCTTGGGCCGCATCCGTCAGAGGCGTTTGCGTGTGAACTGTCCACAGCCTAGAGCGAAGGGAGGGATTCAACCGGGTCTGCAAAATCCTGTGCATCAGATTGGCAGATCACTCTATCCTTAAAGACTACGGTTAGGGTGTTTCGCTGAGACTTCTTTCATCACTCATACCAGTGCCAAGACCTCCCGCCACTGGGCGCTTTCGCCAAGGATTGTCTGTCATCATCTCCCTCCGAATTCTATTGCTGTCTGTTTTGGGGCTGCAAATGGCGGGAGTTGTGGGGCTAGTGGCTTATCTCAGCCACCAGCCCGGATCTCAATTTTTGGCAGGACTGAGCTTGGTAGCGGTGGCCACAGCCCTAGGGGGTGGGCTGTGGGCGGTCAACCATCTTTTGCGGTCGCTGCAAACCCTGAAATTAGCGGCCCAGTCTATGGCTGAGGGGCAGTGGCATCCCCCCCTTGAAGCCTCTTACCTAGGGGAATTGCGGGAGGTCGTTCTCGCCTTTAACCAAATGGCCACCCGTCTCCAGGGTTCCTTTGGTGAACTGGCCTATCTCAACCAAGCCCTGACCGCCAGTGAGCAACGATGGCAAGAATTTTTGGATGTTATCCCCCTGGGCATTGTGGTTTTCGACCGGGAAGGCGGCATGGTATTTGCCAGTGCTGAGGCCCGTCAAATGCTGAACCTAGAGGATCTGCCGTCGGTGCCTAACCTCACCCTCAGCGATGTCTTAGCCGGGTTTCAAACCCATGGGGCAATCCCCTACCCCACCGATGCCCTGCCCATTACCCAGTCGCTGGGTGGGGAGCGGGCTTGGGCAGAAAATATTACGCTGCTGTGCGGAGAACGGCGGATTCCCATCGAAATGGCCAGTACCCCCATTTTTAATCGCTCTGGTCGGGTGGAATTTGCCGTGGCAGCCTTCCAAGACATCACCACCCGGCAGCAGGCGCAGCAGGTGCTAGCAGACCATAGCCGCACCCTAGAAGCTACCGTAGCCCAGCGCACCGCCGATCTCCACCAGGCCCAAATTACCCAGCGGGTCATTCTCCAGGCCATCCCAGATCTGCTGATTCGCTATAACCGAGACGGCATTTGCCTCGATATTTTGAGTACGGGATCGGTGGCGTTGATCGCCTCAGCCCGTGAGCAAATTGGTCGATCGCTGACCGAGGTGTTGCCCCCTAGCATGGTAGATGAGCGGCTCCACTACATTCGCCTGACCCTGGAAACAGGCCAGCCCCAGCAGTATGAGTATCGCTTTGAAACCCTCAACGGTTGGCGGCACGAGGAAGCCCGCCTGGTGATGAGCGGCGACGATGAGGTGCTGATCATCGTGCGAGACATTACCGAGCGCAAGCAAGCCGAAAATGCCCTAAGAGAAAGCCAAACACTCTACCAATCCTTAACCGATGTGCTGCCCCATGGCCTGTATCGGCTAGATCGTCAGCATCGCCTCACTTTTATCAACCCTGCCTACCAAGCCCTCACCGGCAAAACCCTAGACAACTGCCTGGGCAAAACTGCCTTAGAGATCTTCCCCGCCGACCTCGCCCAACGCTATCGCGAAGATGACGAACGGGTGATGAGCACCGGAGAAGCTCTCAACAAAGTCGAGATCTATGCTTCTCCCGATCAACCAGGTTTAACCTATCTTCAGGTGTGCAAAACGCCCCTCTATGGCGAAGATGGCGACATTGTGGGAATGCAGGGGGTCTTTTGGGACGTGACCGATCTGAAGCAAACCGAAGCGGCTTTAGCCTGCCAAAAGCAGTTTTTACAAAATGTCATCGACAGCATTCCCAGCATCATTGTGGTGAAGGATCGGGATAATCGCATCCAAATTGCCAACCGCGCCAGCGCCGCCCTCCACGGCATGACCCCCGATGCCATGCTGGGTCGCCAAGACACCGAAATGAACCCCAACGTCTCGCCCCAGGAGGCGGAGGAGAACCACCGCATCAACCAACAGGTCATCGACACCCAGGAACCCTACCAGGCGGAGCAGGAAATTGTCGATGTCAACGGCGTGAGCCGCTGGTATCAAATTTTAATCAACCCCTTCCGCGACACCAACGGCAACATTAACGGCGTTGTGGGCAACTGCATCGACATCACCGACCGCAAGCAGATAGAAACTGCCCTCCAGGAGGCCAACGCTAAGCTCGAAGGCCTTGCCACCCTAGATGGTCTCACCCAAATTTCCAACCGCCGCCGCTTTGATGAATACCTCCAGCAAGAATGGCAACGTCTGGTGCGAGAACAACAGCCCCTATCACTGATTTTGTTTGATGTAGATTTCTTCAAACCCTACAACGACCACTTTGGCCATCAACAGGGCGACGAAGGTCTCATCGCCATTGCCCAGGCAGCCCACCGTGCCATCAAACGAGCCACCGATCTCCTAGCCCGCTACGGTGGTGAAGAGTTCGGGGTCATTTTGCCCAACACTAGCCGAGCCGGGGCCGAAAGTGTTGCCCAGGCCATCCAGCAGGAAGTGGCCAAGCTCAAGCTGCCCCACCCTCGATCCCAGGTGAATGACTATCTCACGGTCAGTATGGGCGTTGCCAGTGTGGTGCCTAGTCCAGAACAGTCCTCAGAAGACCTGATTGCCGCCGCCGATGCCGCCCTTTACCAATCCAAACGACGGGGCCGCAATCGCTATTGGGTGCGGTTGGTTTAGGTCATCTCGCAGGTAAACAAGCGCACTAAAAAGTAGTTCACCATTTTGGCCCCGTACCTCTCCCATGGGGCCACTAGGGATCGGGTCACGATGTCTAACCCGAACTGGGGTTAACCTGAGTTCGGGATAAGCCAGCCGCTGCAATCTTGAGAAACCTGCTTCCAGCTTGCGCTTTAGACCTCACCCTAAATCCCTCTCCCTTGGGGAGAGGGACTTTGAGCCTTTCTAGATCCCCTCTCCTCGTGGGAGAGGGGCTGGGGGTGAGGTCTACCAGGGGATCGGGTCACGATGTCTAACCCGAACTGGGGTTATTTTTAGCGCAAATCCGACATCTGTAGAGGCGAGGTTTCATCGCCCGCCAATACCAAGGCTAAGCCATCCAGATTTCGGATCAGACGAGGGCTAAAGCAGCTTCAGGTGGGGGTATTCGGCAATCATCTCATCGGCACTGAGGGTTTCGCCGGACTGCTGGGGTGTCCACAGCACTTCCACGGCCAGCAGATCGTCGCTGCCAATGGCCCCAATTTGGCCCAGTGCCCGCCGCAGGTCTTCGGTGGATCGAATATCAGGCAAATCCAATTTGCCTTGGGCCGCCACGACGAGGGTAGCCAGAATGTATTCCCCAGGGCTGGCTAGGTCATCGGTCTCACCGGGCAGGGTGGCCTTGGGGGCCGCTTGGGTAATCTGGCTGTTCACGTTGGAGAGGGTTTCTGCCGTGAACTGGCTGCGGGTGGCTAGGGTATAGCGGTTGAACTCTTGTTCGGCGCTTAGCAAACGGGTTTGCTTGTCTTCGCTGGCTCCATAGACCCAGTAGTCGGGGTGGCGTAGCAGGGATAGGGTGGTTTCCTGGAGCAGCTTGGCCAGCCCGGCACTGCTGCTCGTATCGGCACTGAGGGCAAGGCGGTTGAGGTCGTCCTGGAGGGATCGGGCATTGGCCAAAAGACCCACTTGCAGCTTGGCCACCGACACCGGAGGGTTGCTAGAGGCCGCCATGGGGACGCCCTCTTCTCCTTCCCCAATGCGACGGAAGCTGTTGATCACAAAGTTGGCAATGGCAAAGACCATCAGCAGGGTAAATAGGCCGCCAAAGCCACCGCCAAAGCCAAACAGCGGGAACAGGAAGGGAAAGCCAAAGCCGCCGCCAGGATAGTAGCCGCCGCCGCCCATCGGGGCCGTTCGGGTGCTGGGGGCGGGGGCCATGCGCGGAGCCGGAGCCCGGAAACTGCCGCCACCGATGCGACCGCCTGCCTTGGCCGCCCAAGCGCCATCGGCATGGCCAAACACCATCACCAGAGCCAACCCTAGGGCCATGGCGGATTTAAATAGGGGCTTCACCCATTGCCAGTTGAGGCGTTGAAACAGTTTTTTTAGCATGGCTTATAAACACCGGAAACGAAGGGGCGTGGGTTAACGTACGAGTCAACATATCTATACTTTATCGTGACAACCCCGGACAACCCAGGCCCATGATCCCCGACCCCAGGCCGGAAAACCGTAATGGATCGACGACGGGCATCCCCTAACCGCCGCCCACAATGGTGACAATCTCTAGGCGGTCGTTGGGGCGAAGGTAGGTGGTGTCCCAAAGCTGGCGGTGCAGAATTTCGCCGTTATATTCCACCGCCACCAAACGCGGATTCAGCCCTAGGGAGGTGAGGAAGGCGGGCAGCAGAGTGGCGGGCTGACAGGGCTTGGTTTCGCCATTTACCCGCACGAAGAAGTGATCTAGGGTGGGGTCGAGGGTGGGATCAGTCATGGGTGTAGTAGGTTGGACGGGTTCAGTGTCGGGGGGATAGCGTTCGGATTTGATATGGGATTGGATGGGCCGATGTTGCCCTTTCCTATCCTAATGGGCCAGGTATCCCCATGGGTCGAGGGCAGCAGTCGCCCGATGCGTTCCCAATGCTGGCACACTGGAGGCTGTACCTGGGGATGGCTTGGCCGAGAGATTGACCAGCTTGCGGAATCCCCAGGACAGCCTGCGTTTGCCCCCAAAGTCCAGAACCCGTTGCCATGTACGCTCTAACTCACTGCACCCTCTATACAGGCACTCGCACCCTTCAGGATCATGCGCTGATTATCGATGGGGCCACCATTGTTGACCTGATGCCCACGGCGCAACTGCCCTCGGATATGCCCCAACAATCGGGCCAGGGCTGGGCGGCGGCTCCAGGGTTTATCGATCTCCAACTGAATGGCTGTGGCGGGGTGATGTTCAACGACGCCATCACCGCAGACACCTTGGATGTCATGCACCGCACCAATCTGCGTAGCGGCACCACCAGCTTTCTACCCACCCTGATTACCACCTCCGATGAAGCCATGGAACGAGCCATTGCGCTCATGGATGGCTATCGGCGCGACCATCCCACCCAGGTACTCGGCCTGCATTTAGAAGGCCCCTACCTCAACCCCAGGCGGCGGGGCATCCACGATGGTGACTACGTGCGCCCTGCCGATGGAGCCATGATTGCCAAGCTGGCCGAAGCTGGCCCGGATCGGGTGCGGATTGTGACCCTGGCCCCAGAACAGGTGCCAGCGGATCAGATTCGTTGCCTAGTAGAGGCTGGAATTCGGGTTTCGGCGGGTCATTCCGATGCCACCTTTGAGACGGCGATGGCGGGGTTTGATGCGGGTGTGGGCATGGTCACTCACCTGTTTAACGCCATGTCGCCCTGGCTAGGACGGTCACCCGGTCTGGTGGGGGCTACGTTTAGCCGTCCAGAGGTCTACGCCGGAATAATTGTGGATGGCCACCATGTCCACCTCGATTCGGTGCAGTTGGCCCATCGGCTCAAGGGGGATCACCTACTGCTGGTCTCCGATGCCACGCCTCCAGTAGGCACCACGATGACGTCCTTCATCATCGGCGGGCAGGAGGTGTTTTACCGCGATGGCCAATGCGTTTCTGCGGAGGGCACCCTGGGCGGTTCGGCCCTGACCCTGATGGCAGCGGTGCGCCTTTGTGTCGAACAGGTGGGGCTTCCCCTGGCGGAGGCGCTGCGCATGGCTAGCCTCTACCCCGCCCACGCTATTGGCGTAGATCGAGACCTAGGCCGACTAGCTCCGGGCTATTGCGCCAATGTTACGGTATTTGATCCCAAAGACTGGACGGTGCAGGGGGTAGTTGAGCAGGGGCAATGGCATCCTGTCGCTTAACTGCGTTGGTTAAATAGACGGGCTAATCAATAGACAGACTAAATAGACGGATGCGGCAACCCTGCAACTCGGCTCTCCATCACTTGACGAGCTAGAGCCTGGTTTCGCAGGCTAATCCAAAGGCTGCATTGGTCGTCGCTGAGGGAAACGACGACAGCCCCACCCCTTTCGTTGAGCTTGCAAGCCAAGTGATACAGCCGCATACGCTTCTCACTCTCCACCGTTAATGCCCGGTAGTAGAGCTCATTGTGGTAATGGGCTCCATCTTGTAGGGCTCCATCAAACCAAAACTTGAAGGTTTGAATGCGACGCTCCTCTAGTATTTCTGGCAGCATGGCAGGGCTTCCTTGACCTATTCAGAGCATACCCAGTTTAGCCAACCGATTCATTGGTTTCCCTATGTTTAAATCTTTAAAAGTGGACACCAAAATAAACACGTTTCTAACGTTAATTCCCGACAAACCGTAGTCCATGGGGAACGATCTTTAAATTCCATACCAAGTCTGGCGGGCATGGGCCGATTCTACCAGGGATTTGACAATATCTAAGCTCAGAGGCTTGACCAGAAAACCGTCTAATTCTGGGGTGTCTTCGGTGTGGTTCCACTGGGGGCTGGTGGAATCGGTCAGGGCCACAATGGTCATATCTGTAGCGGGTAGGGTTTGTCGTAAATGTCGGACTAAGGTATGTGACCAGGATTGGCTGTGGTGGTCTACTAGGATCACCAGGCAGGGTTTACCTTGCCTCAGTTGGGTCAGAGCCTGATCCGCTGAGTGCGCAATCACCATAGGGTAGGGAAGATCTGCCTCAATGGCGCATAGATTACGAACTTCCTGGGGCTCTGGCGCTAGAACGAGAATATAGCCGTCATGGGTCGAAATCATGTTGGAAGGATCATAGCTGACCTCATAGTACTGGGGTAGCTTGAGTCTCGTTTAGGAGCTATTAGGCCTTTTTTGACGGTAATTTGCTATTTTAGGACTATTTAGCCCGTTGCCAAGTTTGCCGATCTTCCGTTTTTTTTAGGGTCTATAAACAGATTGTCACGTCGGTGGGCCGATCGGGTACAGCCCTGGGCGACAAAGGGCGGGGATCGCGGCAGATCGGCGGAAAAGCCAGGACGCTCTCCATGATGGTTAAAGCCAGAGTAACCCTAGCTACAAAAAAGGCGAGCGGCCTTTGCTATGTTTTCCCCATAGAATTTGCCGTCTAGCGTTAACCCTGTGGGCTCTGTATCCGTTCAAGTTATTGAGGGCAACCCCCATTTGCGATCGCTCTTGGGCTGGCACCTTCAGCAGGCTGGCTACAAGGTTTTTCAGTCAGCCGATTTGGTGCGAACCCGCGATCTGTTCCAGACCGAACAGCCTAACCTAGTCATCCTCGACTCTCAATTGCCCGGTGGCGATGGTCTAGAACTGTGCCGCTGGATCCATAGCCACGGTCAACCCCTTATTATGATCCTCTCCGCCTGCACCACTGAGGCCGATATTGTGTCGGGCCTGCGGGCTGGGGCCGACGACTACCTCACCAAGCCCTTTGGGATGCAGGAGTTTTTGGCCCGTGTGGAAGCCCTGACCCGCCGCATTCGGCTGATGAGTGCCCCGGCCTCCCTCACCTATGGCGATCTCAACATTGATCTAGTGCAGCGTCGGGTTCACTTTCGCGGCGAATATATCGACCTCACCCCCCAAGAATTTAGCCTCCTCTACGTCCTTACTCAAGCCTCCGGTGCCCCTCTCAGCCGCACCGATCTACTGCGCCGCGCCTGGCCCGATGCCATCGACAACCCCCGCACCGTCGATACCCACATCCTGTCTCTGCGCAAAAAAATTGAGGCCGATCCTCGCCAGCCCAACATCATCCAAACCGTCCGCAATGTGGGCTATCGGTTCAATATTGAGCGCGTGACCGCCGAAACCAATGGCCACAGCCACCACCCCAGTTTTGCCATGTCTAAGCTGTCCTAAATCACCCCCTCTCAGGGGCCGAGATGGGGCCTAAGCGCCTGTCGGGACAAGCTACCAGAGCGGGGGCACGTCGGGGGCGGGCGAGCAGAGACCTATGAAGTCCCATGCCGCTAATCAGTATGTACAGGGTTCTTCCCGTGACCTCGATCATCCTTGTGTAGGCCCACAGGAGAGTCAGGTCAGCCAGCGGAACCCGCAGGACTCCCCCCCCGTCGCCCTATAGCCACCTGCACGATCCCGATCCTACTTAGCCTCAGTTCGGGTTAGATATAGTGGCCAGATCCCCTGGTAGCCCACCCTGGGGGTGTAGCTTGCTTCCCGCCGGGTGGGCTAGAGCGCAAGTTGAAAGCAGGTTTCTTAAAGATGGTGGTCCTTGGCTTATCCCGAACTCAGGTTACTTAGCCGCTACGCCATCTACCCGAGCGGCATGTTTGACGGCGGAGGCCACCGCATTGGCGACCCGGTCATCAAACACCGAGGGAATGATGTGTTCGCGATTGAGATCCTGGGGGCTGACTAGGTCAGCGATGGCCAGGGCGGCTTCCAGGTACATGGAGGGGGTAATCTCGCGGGCACGGCAGTCTAGGGCACCGCGCAACACGCCCGGAAACGCCAGCACATTGTTGATTTGGTTGGGGTAGTCGCTGCGTCCGGTGGCCATCACCGCCACTTTGTCGGCCACCAGTTCCGGCTGAATTTCAGGAATCGGGTTAGCCATAGCAAACACAATGGGGTCTTTCGCCATCGATTCCACCATGGCCACGGAAACGACCCCCGGTGCGCTGACGCCCAGGAACACATCAGCCCCCACCATGGCGTCGGCGAGGGTGCCGGATTCCTCGACGGCAAATTCCTGCTTTTGGGCGTTCAAATCATCGCGGCTGTGGGAGAGGATGCCCTTGGAGTCACACAAAACGATGCGGGTGGCCCCAGCTCGTTGCAGCAGTTTGGCGATAGCGACCCCAGCGGCTCCGGCCCCGTTGATCACCACTTTGACCGTGGGCAGGGTTTTGTTCACCAGCTTGAGGGCGTTCATCAGCGCGGCGAGGGTGACGATGGCGGTGCCGTGCTGGTCGTCGTGGAAAACGGGGATATCCAGCTCTTGGCGCAGACGGGCCTCGATTTCAAAGCAGCGGGGGGCGCTGATGTCCTCTAGGTTGACGCCGCCAAACACCGGGGCCAGCTGCTTTACGGCAGTAACGATGGCGTCGGTGTCCTGGGTATCCAAACAAATCGGGAAGGCATCTAGGCCCGCAAATTTTTTGAACAGCAGGGCTTTGCCTTCCATCACGGGTAGGGCTCCAGCAGGGCCAAGGTTGCCCAACCCCAGCACGGCGCTGCCGTCGGTAACAATGGCGATGGTGTTGCCCTTAATCGTCAGGTCAAACACGCGGTCGGGATGCTCGGCGATCTCCAAACACACCCGCCCCACCCCAGGGGTATAGGCCATGGCCAGATCGTCCTGGTTGTTCAGTTCCAGCTTACTTTCGACGCTGATTTTGCCGCCTTCGTGGATTTGGAAGGTGCGGTCGCAAATGTCTAACACCTCAATGTCTTCCACGGCCTTGACCGCATTCACAATGGCCTCCACATGGTCTTCCCCGGAGGCATCCACATGGAGTTCCCGCACCACATCGTAGCGAGTGCGGCTGATTAGGGTTAGATCGCCGAGGTTACCCCCAGCATCGGCAATGGCCTGGGTAATGCGGGCCAACATTCCCGCCCGGTTGGGAATTTTCAATCGCAAATTGAGGCTGTAGCTAGAGTTCGGGGTCAGTTGTGCCATGCCAAAACCTGTAGACAATCGCTGTGTATAAAGGCGTTATGTAGGGGATCTTAAGCCGAATTTACCCCCACGCGCCAAAATCTCATCCCCTCAAGCCGCCAATAACAAGCTTTCTTGACGTGATAGGGAGGAAACCTCTGTGGGAAAATGGAACTGCCGTTTCTGGCGCACGGTTCCCCAGTCCGCCTCGTTTCCGGTTTGCCATGCCCAGCCTCTACAGTGAAGTCACTATCGATGCCCCCCGGTTTGCCGTGTGGGATGCCCTGATTCGCAAGGAAGAATGGCATCGCTGGAATACCTTTCTCTACGACTGCGACCCCAGCCGACTCATCCGTCCGGGAGGGGATATCCTGCTGGCCCTGCGCCGCCTGGAAGGGGAGGATGAAACCGAATTTCAGCCCCGCATTTTGGTGATGCAGCCCAACCGTTGCCTGCGCTGGATGGCCAAGGTTCCCGGCTTCCGCAGCGAGCACGTCTTTGAGCTAGAGGACATCGGCCCCAACCGTACCAAATACATCCACCAAGAACGCATCTCTGGCCTGCTGTCCCGCGCCTTCCTTCCCTTCATCCGCCGCGACGAAAAGGAGGGTATCCGCCGCATGAGTCGCCAAATTAAGCGCTACGTCGAGCACGACTATCGTCGCCAGTGGTAAGCCTACGCTTCCGGCTCCATCCCCATGGCCCGGAGCTGCTTTGCCAATCGGGTGGATTGTTCCTTGGATGGTTTTGCCTGGGCCATAGCCGCACCATCGCTCACCTAGCTTGGGCATGGGTTTTGTCCACTTCGACCATTGGCCCTACCCCTGAAGTAGCTGCATGATTTTGGCCACCATGGCAAGGCTTTCTTCGTAGAGCACGTCTTCGCCCCAGCGCTGGAGCTGTTGGCCCAGCATAAAGTCGGCCTTTTGGTCGGAGAGGGCGGTGACTTGTTCCACCTGACAAGCCTGGGCACCGCCGCCCGCTTCCATCCGCATACAGCCCGTGGTTTCGGAGCAGAGAATGGTGCAGCAGTTGGCGTTGGGGTCGGTGGAAATCAAGCGAATTCCGGTCAGGTCGCCGATCACTTCGCCAGAGTCGGCCACGGGAATGCCCGCCAGTTCCGCCTCAATTGCAATGCCGTTTGGCCCTTGAAAGTGAAGCTTTTTGATGTTGTAGACGCCGCCTTCTTCGGTGTAGTCCACGGGTTCCCAGCCAAGGCGGCTAGCAAACCAGCCTAGGTACATCAGAGATTGGGCGGCGTTGCCCTGCTCGTAGTCCACGCTGATGCGGTCTATATCCTTGAGGGATTCTCGCCGTTCGGGGGGATCGTAGGCGGCGGCGGTGAGTTCTTGCCAGGGGGCGAGGCGGTGCCAGTTGAGGTCAGCGATGGTGATGCCCTCTTCAACCAGGCATTGCATGGTGTGCAGTTCCGCTTCGGCATCACTGAAGTAGCTAGAATCGACGATGATGCAGTTGCTGGATTTAGCCAAGTTTTGGAAAATCGGCTGCTCGGGGCTGGGGGTGGCCTTCCACCACACAAAGCGGGGCAGTTCCGGCAAAATCAGAGAGGCCACCAGGTCACTCACCCGTTCCAAGGCCGCCTTGGTGCCGCGCAGAGTGATGTATTCGCAGCAGATTAGGTTGCTGGTGCTTTTCTTTTGTACCGGGCAGTAGGCCGACACCTGGGCCGTTACCCCCGTATCTTCGCCAAAGGTGGGGCAGAGGGTGATCACCCGGCAGGGGTTGTGGGCGGAAATGGACTCGCTCAGGTTAAAGCCGCGCAGGTCAGGGTTTTGGTATTCCTTCTGGGCCTGGGAAAGCTGGCTATATTCCTGGCGCACCCTGGCCAGAGTAGGCGGATCCATACGGCCCGTTAGCCGTAGGTCGTAGGCCATTTGTGACTGCCGAATGGCCTCGCGGGTGAGGGGGCCGTGGCTACCGTCGATGGGGCCAGCATAGAACCCCAGGGCAGCGAGCACCTGCTGCACCTCTTCCGGTTCGTAGATCACCATAGTGAAGGTGCTGGCCCGCGTGGCGACGGGGGCAGATCCAGAATCCTGCTGTCTCCAAATATTTCGCAGTTCCGATTCAATCTCGTCGATGGAGATGTCCTTGGGCTTTTGTATCGCAACGGTGGGGGTCATGGTCATGGCTGTTTTGGGGGTAGGGAGTGGGGAGTCGGGAGTCGGGAGTCGGTTTCTTGTCCCCCTCTCCCTCTGGGAGAGGGGCTAGGGGTGAGGGTCTTAGAGGGAGCTTGCTTCCCGTTCGCGTAGCGTTCCGCAGGAAAGGGTGGGCCTTAGAAGGGCTAGGGGTGAGGGTCTACAACCTGCGCCAGCGACGACCGTCTTTGTTCAAAAGAAATTCGGCCTCCATTGGCCCCCAAGTGCCCGCTTCGTACATGGGGATAGCGTCGGGGTCGGCGGGGGCATCCCACACTTGCAGCAGGGGGGTAAGCAAGCGCCAGGAGGCTTCTACTTCGTCGCCTCGGGTGAAGAGGGTTTGGTCGGCCAGCATACAGTCCACAATTAGGCGGGCGTAGGCATCGGTGTTGGCTTGGCCAAAGGCGGCATCGTAGCGGAAGTCCATATCCACAGAACGAGTCCGCAGGGAGTTGCCGGGGGTTTTTACCTCAAACCGCATGGAAATGCCCTCGTCGGGTTGGATCCGCAGGGCCAAGACGTTGTGGTTCATCTGCTGGGCCGCAGATTGGAACATCAGGTAGGGCACCTCCTTAAAGTGAATGGAAATTTCGCTCACCTTCTTGGGCATTCGCTTCCCGGTACGCATGTAGAAGGGCACGCCTTTCCAGCGCCAGTTGTCGATTTCCAGCTTGAGGGCGCTGAAGGTTTGCACCGTGGATGCCGGGTTAGCCCCCTCCTCCTCACGGTAGCCCGGTACCGATCGGCCCTTCATCCACCCGGCGGAATATTGCCCCCGCACGGCGCACTGGCTGAGGTCGTCGATGTCGCTGAGGTGGGTGGCTTGCAGCACCTTAGTCTTTTCGTTGCGGATGCTGTCGGCATCGAGGGAGTTAGGCGGCTCCATCGCCGTTAGGCAAAAGAGCTGCATTAGGTGGTTTTGCACCATGTCCCGCAGGGCACCGGAGGTTTCGTAGTATCCGGCCCGCCCCTCTAGGCCCACGGTTTCTGCCACGGTGATCTGCACATGATCGACAAACTGGCGGTTCCAGAGGGGTTCAAAAATGGCATTGGCAAAGCGAAACACCATCAGGTTTTGGACGGTTTCTTTGCCGAGATAGTGGTCGATGCGGTAGATTTGTCGCTCGTCGCAGACCTTTTGCACGACCCGGTTCAGCACCTGGGCCGAGGCCAGATCCTTACCAAAGGGCTTTTCGATGATCAACCGCTGTTTGCTGGGGTCTTCCAGCATTCCCGCCGCCCCAAGCTGTTGAGTCGCTTCCCCAAAAAAGCGAGGGGCCACGGAAAGGTAAAACACCCGATTGCCCCGCGTGCCCCGCTGCTCGTCCAGTTCCGCCAGCAGGGTTTTTAGCTTTTGGTAAGATTCGGGATTGTCAATGTCCCCAGGGCAGTAGTACAGCCCCTTGGCAAAGTCCTCCCACACCGCCTCATGGCCAATGCCGTTGCCAAATTCCTCAATGCCCTCCCGCAGGTGATCGCGAAAGAACTCATGGCTCCATTCCCGACGGGCCACGCCTACGATGGTGAGTTCCGGCGGCAGGCGTCTTTCCCGCCGCATTTGGTAGATGGCGGGGACAATTTTGCGCTGGGTGAGGTCGCCAGAGGCCCCAAAAATCACCAGAATTTGCGGCTCCGGGATGCGGTCTTGCTGAAGGCCAACCCGCAGGGGATTTTCAATCAAAGACACCATAAGCGTGGGGGGTGGGGGGTAGGGGGTAGGGGCCGTCGTTGCCTAGGCCAGGATTGGGCATCGTGGCAACCGTCCCTAGGCCGTGGGTCTGAGTCCTAGGCGGCTGCCACTGTTATTTTGGCGGTACTTTCCAAGAATCCGCCCATACTATAGATGGTCTTAATTTAATGAAGGCCAGACTGCATTGCAGAACACATACCACCTGTGCGGCAGCTTATCCTATGGGCCGCTTATCCAAGGTTCGGTATCAGACGCTAGGCCAGCCCTGTACTCTACCAACGACGAGGCGTGAAGTTGCCATCATTGAGAATCTCCACACTATCGCCCGACGGAGCCAGCACAAATAACCCCTGACGGTAGGCGTAGCGGGCTACCGAGTTAGGCACAACCATGCCAGCAACGGCTCCCATAGCGCGCACATCGGCATAACGAGGCATGAGCCGCTTAAACTTGCTCAGCCGCTCTAGGTGATCGGCCACATCGGCTTCCGTCAGCTTGCTTTTGACCTCAACCACCACAGCCTCAGTGGTATTGACCACCAGCAGGTCGATTTCGATGCCCTCATCGCCGCGCTGCACCGACACCCCTTCATAGAATTCGTGGACATCGATGCCCCGCTCTTGAAACAGCCGCACCACCGCAGGGCGAACCTGCCATTCGACAAACTCGCCCAAGCGGTTGCCCAATTTGCCCAGTTGTTCGTTGAGGTGCTGGTTTTGCTGCTTAATCAACCGTCGGGTTTCCTCAAGCTGGCGATCCGCTTCCTGAAAGCGGCGTTCGGTTTCCTGAAAACGGCGTTCGGTTTCCTTTTGGGCGGTGGCTAGTTCGCCCAACAAACGCCAAACATCATCGGCAGTCGTGGCCATGGGGTATCTTACCAGTACCAAGGTACTTCAATGGTAGCATTGGCCTTCGACCAACGCCCTCCCTGGCAACGTCTAGCGCTTTACTCCCAAAGCGGCCCCCAACGGCCCACCATGGAACGGGTTGCTTGTCTTGGCCCCGATGCCACAGTGCCGCCCAAATACTTGCCACCACGGCCACCCCCAGCCCTCAATCCTCAGCGAGGGCTGAGTTCTGCCTCGCTGCCCCCAATCTACATAAGAAGATGGGTCAGGCCATCAGACCACTATCCGCTATCCAGATTAAATTAACGAACAACGCATGATTGATATCTCACCTATGTCTCAACCCTGGCGGATCATTCCTCCCATGGTGGCCCCTGGTGCCCTGCACATGGCCATTGATGCGTGGCTGCTCGATCAGCATCTCCACCACGGCCACCCCCCCACCCTGCGGTTTTATACCTGGGATCCACCTGCCATTTCTTTGGGCTTTAGTCAGCGGCAATCTGTGCCGAAACATTGGCACAACCTCACCTGGCAGGGGCAACCTGTAGAACTCGTGCAGCGACCAACGGGGGGACGAGGGGTATTGCACCAGGGCGACCTCACCTATGCCCTCATCACCTCCGGGTGGGTGGGTAAGAGGGATCAAGTCTATCGCCAGTTGTGCCAGTTTCTCATTCAGGGTTGGGGGCAGTTGGGGGTTGATCTTACCTTTGGCGATGCTACCCGTCCCGATCTCAGGTCTGCCAATTGCTTTAGCCTCTCCACCGCCGCCGACCTCGTCACCTCAACGGGGGTTAAATGGATTGGCAGTGCCCAACTGCGCCGAGGGCAGGCCATCCTTCAGCATGGCTCGATGCGGCTACATCCAGACCCGGAACTCTACGAACAGGTTTTCCAAACTCCGGCCCCAGCGGTAGATCCTCTGCCCCCCCTACCGCCCGTGGAGGTGATGATCGCAACCCTCACCCAGGCCGCTGCCGACGGCTTTGGCTGCACCTTTATGGCCCAACCCCTCAGCCCCGCAGAACTTGCGGCCATCGCCCAGGCGACCACAGCCCCTTAGCTGGCGAGGCGTGTTTGTTCGGCCAGGTGATGGGTGAGGAAGGGGATGATGGCGCGATTTTTGCTGTGTTCGCGGCCCTCGGTAAAAATCACCAGGGTGAAGGGGTGGTGGCCAGGAATTTCGATGTAGGCGGCATCGTGGCGAACTTGGCTGGTAAATCCGGCCTTGGAATAGAGGGCCGCCTGGGCAGGTAGCCCCGCGCCCATGAACCCGGTGACTTGATCCTCGTCCTCGCTGGGGGGGCGATCTAGGGTGAGGTTGCGCTGCATGAGGGACAGCATGGCCTGGGATCGGGCCGCAGAGACCGCCACACCGCCAGCGATGCTGTGAATGAGGCGGGCGACGGCATTGGTGGTGAGTTTGTTGCGGTTTTCGTAGTGTTCGCCCACAAAGGCGCGCTCTCGACCATAGGGGCCATCACACCAGGTTTTTTGGTTGAGGTTGACGGTGGCAACCTCCGGCCACTGCAAAGACTGGAAGAAGCGGTTAACGATATTGCGCTGATGCTGCCAGGTTTCAAAGGGGCCGGGGGGAAGCTCTGGGCCGCTGGTGGTGCCCGTCAGCACATCCATCACCAGGCTGGTGGCGTCGTTGCTGGAGTCCACAATCATGTCTCGCATCGCTCGGTCTAGTTCCGCCGAGGGGGATATCATGCCCTGCTCTAGCCATTCGTGGGCGGCCACTAGGTAAAACAGCTTCACCACACTGGCAGGATAAATCAGCTCTACGCCGCGATAGCTGGCCCCCTTGGGATGGTGCTGCCAAAATTCGTGGGCACTGAGGGCACCGCCTGTATTGGTCAGGTAGGGTGGCTCGTAGACGACCCAGGTGACGGCAATTTGGTGAGGGGCCAGGGTAGGGCAATCGGCCCACAGGGCATCTAGGGCTTGCTTCAGCCGTTGGTTGAGGTCGGCATCGTCGGTGAAGAAGGTGAGCATGGGGAGGGTGGGGAGTGGGGAGTCGGGATGTATGCGGGGACGGTTAGTAGGGGACGTTGCCGTAGGGAATGGGGCCATCCCAGGAGGGGACTGGGTAGGCTGGGCCAGCATAGGGAGTAGCGGCAGGGCGTTGGGCCGGAGCGGTGGGGTGAGGGGTATCGCGTTCGGATTTGGCGGCTTTGAGTCGGCTCTTCACGAGGTTGAGATCTTGGTTAAGTTCGCGAATGCGGCGGGACAGCAGGCGGATAATGTTGACGGCGATGCCGGGGGTCTCGTCGATGGCATCGTAGAGCTGCTGCTGGGTGAGCACCAGGCAATCGCAGGGTTCTAGGGTGGTGACGGAGGCGGATCGAGGCTCGGCGTCAAACACCGACATTTCCCCAAAACAGTCTCCAGCATTGAATTGGGCCACCTGCTGCCCGCTGAGGTGGACGCTCACCCGCCCAGACACGATGATGTACATGGCTCGTCCTTCCTGCCCTTCGGTGATGATGGTGTAGCCCGCCTCGAAATGCACCTCATCCATCACCGGAGCCAGGCGCATGAGAAAGTCGTCCCGCAGTTCCTCAAAAATGGGTACTCGACGGATAAAAAGCAGACGATCTAGGCTGTTGAGGGTGGTACTAGGCATTGTTTGACAACCCAAACATCACGAGTCTGGTTCCAAATTATAGGTGCTCATCAGTTGGTTGACCTGATGGGCCACCAACGGGTTTGGATCATGGCACATCCTGGGCAGAATGTCCCGCAGCGTGCGCGGCGAGGCCACGGCCACATAATCTAGCACCGCCTCCCGCACAAAGCCCGTGGGATGTTGCAGCAGGGCCAAGGTGTGAGAGGCTGTTAGGTTCCAGTGTTTTGCCTTAGCGAGGTAAAAGCAGCAGGCCAAGGCCCAATCCGACAGCAGATTCCGCAGATCTAGCAGATGGCGCAGACGGTCGCGGGGGGGCAGCGGAGTATAGGAGACCAGGGGCGTAGCAAGGCTGAGGCGCTTCAGCTTGTCTTCATCGGGCTGGCGATCAAGCAGAATCAGAATCGACCGTTTACTGGAAATATCTAGGCTATTGTCGAGAATCTCTAGCCCCTTGGCCCAACTGGAGACCGACCCGCTACTGAGACTGGTTTGGGCCGCCTGCACCGCATTGGCTGGGGAAATAAACCGCAGCAGCATAAACAGGCGTTCAATGGCGTCACTTTCCAACCCCTCCAGCGCCGATAGCAGCAGCCGTTCTTCCACGGTGGTGGCGGGGCCACCCAGGTCAAGTTTGGCGGCTAAAATCTGTCCCACAAAGGCCAGTTCCGTATCGAGGAGATCCTCAAAGCCACTGCGCCCTAGCAACTGATCGAGGGCGTTATCGATCAGGTTAGATCGCTTCACCCCGGTTTCTTGGTACAGCTTCAGCAAAATCCGCAAAATTTGGCGGCGGGTCTGTCCCCAGGAACTCATCAGGTTTTGAATCAGGATTTCTAGGGCGCGGGAGGATCCAATCGCCCCGATCACCTGCCAGGCTTGGCGGCGCAGCACCTCCGGTTTGTATTCATCGGTGGCCAAGGTTTCTAGCATGGGCAAAGCCTCATCGCCCAACCGAGTGAGGGCTTCGCTGGCAGAGGTACGGGTAGATTTGTACTGCAGCGCCTTCAGCAGCGACGGATAGTATTTTCTGTACTGGGTAGCGGCAATGGCTTCTAGAATGGCTCGCCGCACCCGTAGGGACGGATCTTGAAGCAGGTCATCAATATAAATACTGAGAGATTCCATATAGTCGGCTTCCCCCAGCGCTTGGCAACCCATGACCCGCTCCCGCTCGCGCTCGTTGACCAGCATTTTTCGCAGGGTGGCGGTGGCCTCGGCGCGGTCGTTAATGTTGCCTCGCCGCAGCATCAGCGACGCCGCCGTGCCCCGCAGCACCGCATCCACATCGGGGGACAGGTAGGGGCGCAGTTCGTCAATGTCGTGGGTGTCTTGGGCGAGCCACACGTAGCGCAGGGCAAGGGCCTTGACCTCCGCGCTGGCTTGGGGCTGGCCCAGCAGGGCGCGTACCTGTTTTTGGTAACGGGCATCGGGGTGCTCTAGCATCACCTGAAGGCTGTGCTGCTGAAGGCTGGAGGAAAACGTAGCAAGGTGGGGGGTCAGTACCTCGCCCAAGTCCTTGGGGGCAATTTGGCTCAGCACGTCGATGTAGGAGTGTTTGTCGGCCTCAGACTTATTTTTCTCCAGGTCTTCCACCAGATTTTTCTTCATCCCCCGCCGATCGCCGTCAGAAAAGGTGGTCAGTCCCCGTTCCGCCCCCTGCACCAACAGGTTAAGGTAGCGGGTTCGCAGCAGCGCAATCAGCCCAAACCAGGCGAAGGCCGCCACCAGGGTGCCCGCCAAGAAAAGCTGCGACTGAAGCACCGGGCTATCTAACCCCAGGCGGTTAGACACGGCAATGGTGATCAAAATAGCTAGCCCCGTCCCGCCCATAGCCAGGGGTTCGGCAATGCCCCCCACCAGCGACTGCACCGTACTACGCACCCGGTCGGGAATGGGCTGGAACAGCACCGGGCGTGTGGTTGCCACCAGGGTATAGCGCAGCCATTCATCAAAAAATTTGAGGATGATCAACCCAAAAAAGAGCGCCGATGCGCCTCCTAAGATCGGCACACTAAGGCCCAAGGTGAGGGTGCCCACCCCCACAATCACCGAAGGCAAAATAAGCGCCACCGCAAAAACGCCCTCCCGCTCAATCAGGCGGCTAGAGGTAAACCATTGGGTGAATAGTTCAACTAATCCCAAGAGTCCGCTAAATATTCCCAAAAAGGAAGCAATTTCTGTGGTTTCTAGGTTGATATAAAGCTGCTGAAAAAACTGAAACTCGATAGAGAATAGCAGCATTTGAGCCAATACAAAAAATGAAAATAGAAGCACCACATACTGGCGCATTGCCCCCTGTAATCGCTGTTTAGATTGGTGGCTTTCAACATCCTGGGCCTGCCGTTTAGGAGAATCTGGAAAGGCATGGGCATAGTTAAGGCTGAGGTAATAAAGCAGTCCAGTCCCCAGAATCATAATCCCAAAGGACAGCAGCATAACATTCGATAGCCCTACAAATTGCATCAAAATGGCTACCGAAAAGCCACTCAGCACATCCGCCACTAGGTTGCCGCTGCTGATAATTGGAAAGGCCCGTTTAATTTCGCGAATATTAAAAATTTGGTTGGCCGTCACCGATAAATTCAAGTCATTGAGGTTATAGATAGCCTCAATCCAAAGTCGCAGAATAAAAACCGTTACTACCGTAATACTTTCGACCCCTAGCCCCCAGCGAAACAGCGGAATAGGCAGAGCCATGAGCAGCGAAATGAGCACAATCACCCAGCGCAGAGGCAGCAACCGCTGAAGCCAGGAATAGACCACGCTTAGCCCTAGGCCCACCCCCGCACTAAAGATATAAATCCAGGGCAATCTTGCCGCCCCATACTTGTTCAAAAATAGTGCTGCCGAACTCACCTCCAGCCACAAAATCCCCATGGAGGTTGCGGTGTAGAAGGCGAACATGAGCAGCGTGCGACCCTGCTCATCGGGGCGTAGGTTAATCAGGTCGAGGAAGCGTTCCCGCAACCCTCGACGACTTTGAACGGGGCTGGAGACAGTCATACCGTTGCAAGGAAGAGAGGTATGACTAAGGATAGCGAAGGTTTGGGGTTCGTCGCGCAGACCTGGCCTAGGTTCTCAGCCCGATGATAGATGCTAGACCTGGGTGATGTGCCGCAGAGTACGCTGGTTTTCGGTGGGACTACCGATGGTGATGCGAAGTCCGCCGCCCGTGTGGCGAATCAGGGTGCCCTGGGCTTTGAGTTGGTGGAACCAGTCCGCCAGTTCCTCCTCCATCGACCGTGCTGGCAAGGTAGGGCGGGCGTAGATAAAGTTGGCTTGGCTGGGCCAGGGTTGCAGCAGGGTTTGGGTGGCTAGGGCGGTGGAGAGCCACTCCCGCTGCGACTGGATTTCGGGAATGATGCTGAGCAGGTCTTGGCGATGGGCCAGGGCCAGGGTAGCGGCGGCCAGGGTAGCGCTGGGCAGATTGTAGGGTAGGCGCACCTTCTCTAGGGCGGCGGTGAGGTTGGGGTTGGCTACGGCATAGCCCACCCGAAAGGCCGCGAGTCGGAAGGCTTTGGAAAACGTCCTTAGCACCACCCAGTTGGGCCGTTGCAGCACCTCGGCAACGGTGGTGTGCTGGCTAAATTCAAAATAGGCTTCGTCCACCACTACGAGGACATCCTCCGGCAGTTGCCGCAGCCACGCCAGTTCGGTCTCGGTGAGGGCGTTGCCCGTGGGCGAGTTGGGGTGAACCATAAACACCACCCGCACCGGAACTCCCTCCGGCTGGGCGATGGCCTGCTGGGCGGCGTCTAAATCTACCTCGAAGGTCTCTTCATCCCGCCCCACCGCCACCACCGGAATGCCCAGGGTGCGGGCCAAAATGGCGTACATCGAAAAGGTCGGATTGGCCACCAGCACCGACCCCACGCCGCCCACGCAGGTGGCAATCAGCAGGGAACGGATCAGCTCATCCGAACCATTGCCCACGGAAATATGCTGAGCGGCAATACCCGGAGCCGCTTCGGCCCCATAGGCGGCAATGCTGGCCTTGAGTTCGGCGTGGCCCCCGTCGGGGTAGCGGTTGGCGGCGATGGTGTGCTGCACCGCCCAGGCCAGTTTTTCCTTCAGGGCTTCCGGCAGGTCGTAGGGGCATTCGTTGGTGTCGAGGGGATCCAGCACCGCCACCTCGTCAGGGGTGCCGGGGTGGGGCTGATAGGCCGCTAGGTTCACCACATCCGACCGCAAAAAAGAAAGCACCATAGCCCAAAACCCTAGTTGACTCTCGTTGACTCGTATTGCCGAGTTCCCATTATCGCAGGCTTCCCAGGAATTGGCCGCTTTCCCCTTTTACCCAATCCCCCTACTGTGGACAAAGACCTTGTCTCCATGGGCCGCATTCTAGGAGATCCCCCTAAATCCCCCTTAAAAAGGGTGACTTTGAATCTAGTTCCCCCCTTGCTAAGGGGGGCTAGGGGGGATCATCCCTAGGATCTCCTCAAGGCAGATACCTACTATGCACTGGGTATCCTCCTCCCCTACTCCATGCCCACAGAATCCCCTACCCGCAACCGCTTGCCCCCCTGCTGGCGAATCACCGTATTCACCGCGAGGCGATAGAAATGGTTGAACCGATTAGCGGCCACCCCAGGGGGCAGGGTTGCCCGTCGCTGATCGATAAAAATACGCTGAAAATCGGGCATCGCTTCCCCCGTCAGCGTGTCACGGGTGGGCACGGGGCAGCGTTGGCAGGGGTTGATGCCCTCCAGCACCACATCCCCCACGGTAAAGGGTATCGGGTCGTCGCTGGCGCTAAATAGGCGATCTTCCCAGAAAGGCGGTACCCCACCGATTTCTAGGTTGCTGCGAAATCGACGGCGCACTTCTTCGATGGTTAACCCCGGATACCAACTGGCGACGGTTTCTAGGGTGGCGGTGCTGATGATCGTGGGGCCAGAGGCAACGGTGTCGTCGGGAAATCCGGCCTCTAGGTTGGCCTGCACGGCGACGGACTGCTGAAGGGTCTGGGAGAACCACTCCGCCAGGGCTTCCAACTCTCCTGGTAGCCGAAAGGAAGCTGGGGGATGAGCCTCAGCCGTGCAGGTGACTGCCCCTAAATCTTGGCTATAGCTGGCCCGGATCCGCTGAATCGCCGCTGTACGTTTGGCGTTGATGAAGCGTCCTTGGTCGTCAACCAGGGCGTAGGTGCGATCTCCTTGCAGGGCACCGCCGCCCAAAACAGCGACCTCTGGCACCGCCATCCCATCGAGGGACTTCATGGGAAACAGATCAATTCGTGCGAGATAGGGCGTCATGGGCTAAAAGCGCTCGTCGGCCCTGGGGCATTCTGGAACGAAAGACCAGGGAGGGACATTCCTTCACTGTAAACCCACTCCTAGGAAATCTAAATCCCCCCAACGGAGTTTTCCCTAGAACGGACAGGCTACCCAGGTTCAGGGTGAACGGAAACCCCAGGGTAAAGGGGGCATGATGTCTAACATAACTTATTAAAATGCAACAAAGGGTTGCTTTTTTAGACGTTTCCTGCTCCAATATGACATTGAAATGGCTATATCAATAAAGTTTTAACCATTGATTAGCTGCAATGATCGTGTCCTAAAGCAGTCTGCGGTTAAGACCGCTGAGGGCTGGGGATGGGGCAGTGGCGTCGGTGATTAAAGCTTTTGGCTGTAGTCGTAATCTCCTTGTAATCTCCTGTATTTTGGGGCGGGCTTCGGCTCGTCCTTTTTTTTGGGGTGTGGATTGTCGGCTTTCGGGGCTTTTGCTGCTACCCTCCTAAGGCAAACGCTTTGGTGAACGGGCGTTTCAGCAATACCCTAGCCCTAGGGTCTCCCTTCGTTAAGGCGGTGCCATGCCAGAGTTCCTGAGCCCTTTACCCGATAGCCCCATCATTGGGTTTACCATCCTGCTGCTGGTGACGTTGACGGTGCCGCCGTTGTTTGAGCGGTTGCGGTTGCCCGGTTTGGTGGGGCTACTGATGGCGGGGATTATTCTGGGGCCGAGTGTGACGGGGTTGCTCAGTCCTGATGGAGAGCTAGAAAAGCTGCTCTCCGATGTGGGCAAAATTTACCTGATGTTTGTGGCGGGCCTAGAAATTGACCTGCGCGACTTCAAAAGCACCCGCAACCGATCCCTCGGCTTTGGCTTCACCACCTTTGCGGTGCCTATGGTGGTGGGTATTGCCCTCAGCTTGGCCTTTGGCTTTGGCTGGGTGAAGGCCATCCTCATTGGGTCGCTGCTGGCGTCCCACACCCTGCTGGCTTACCCCATCATCATGCGGTTGGGCATTGCCAAGGAGGTGTCTGTGGGGGCCACGGTGGGGGCCACCATTTTTACCGACATTGGGGCGCTGATGGTGCTGGCCATGTGTGTGGCGGCCCAGGTGGGCGATTTTTCGGCCCAGACCGTGGTCAGTCAGCTTTTCATGCTGGCGGCCTTTGCCCTGGTGGTGCTGGTGGGCCTAGACCGGGCTGGAAAACGCTACTTTCGCCACAACGGCGATAAGGAGGGCAATCAGTTTCTGTTTGTGATGGCAGCGGTGTTTCTGGCAGCGGTGGGGTCTGAAATTATCAATGTAGACAAAATCGTTGGGGCCTTTTTGGCGGGCTTGGCCGTAAATGATGTGGTGGGCAACGGCCCCGTTAAGGAAAAGGTGGAATTTGTCGGTGGGGTATTGTTTATCCCCTTCTTTTTTGTGTGTATGGGGCTGTTGATCGACCTCGATCTGTTTGTGGAGTCGATGACCACGAACCTGGTGTTCACCATCGCCCTCACGGTGGCCCTGATCGCCAGCAAGTTTTTAGCGGCTCTCGTGGTTAAACCCTTCTACAACTACCGTTGGCAGCAAACGCTGACCATGTGGTCGCTCTCTCTGCCCCAAGTGGCCGCGACCCTCGCCGCCGCCGTGGTGGGGCTAGAACAGGGCATCCTCTCCGCCCTAGAATTCAACGCGGTGGTGGTGATGATGCTGGTAACTTCGGTGCTTGGCCCCTTGCTGACGGCTCGCTTTGCCGGAGGTCTGGTAGAAGCCCCGGTGTTCAAGGCCGATGCATCGTCCCTAGACCTAGACTATGCCACCCACGATGGGCCTGATATTGGCGAAGCGGCGGTGGATCCTGTGGCCAGTCAGGCTAGCCCCTTCACCGTGGTAGTGCCAATTTACAACCCCATCACCCAGCGCTATTTGATTGAAATGGCGGCGCTGTTAGCTAGCCACGAAAAGGGCCATGTCATCCCTATTACCATCACCCGTGCCCAGGTGCATATGGATGAACCGGACTTGGTCACGGCCATTGGGCAGGGGCGAAGGATGCTGCAAAAGGCCGAGCGCCTGAGCCAGGAATTCAATGCCCCCGCCTTTCCCGTGCTGCGCATTGACGATGATGTCTCTGAGGGCATTACCCGCGCCGCCCGTGAACAAAATGCCAGTCTGATCCTGATGGGCTGGAGTCGGCGGGGGTTTCGGGCACGGCTGTTTGGCACCCTGATTGACGAGGTGTTTTGGTCGAGCCACTGTCCAGTAGCGGTAGCGCGGCTGCTGGCGGAACCCATTGATATTCACCGCATTCTCGTCCCCATGAAGGCGATCACCCCCCAGGCGGTGCGCACGGCTCGGTTTGCCCAACTCTTTGCCGATACCCACACGGCCTCGGTAACGCTGCTCCACGTCCACGATCCCTACATTCCTGCCGCCACCATTGCCGCCCTCAAGGCCGAACTGTCGAAGATCATGGCCGATGGGCCTTCCATTCCCTGGGAGGTGCAAACCCTGGCTGGAAATGACCCCGCCGAGGTCATCCTCCAGGCCGCCCAAAGCCATGATCTGGTGGTGCTGCGCTCCATGCGTCGCCGTACCGTGGGGGGGCTATCGGTGAGCGACGTGACCCACCAGGTCATGGACGAGGCCACCTGTTCCCTGATGCTGTTTGGTGAACCCCATAGTTAGCCAAATCAGTGGTCAAAATTTGGCCTGTTGAGGGTAGCACTGGTGAGCTATGGGGTTAGATCGGCGTATTTCCGGTCGCTGGACCTAACGATTAAAATTTAAGGACACGTAACTGGCATCACCGTGGCGAATCCCATCACCATCGAAGACATCTACGAGTTGTTTCGTCGATCCCAGGCCGAAGCGGATGAACGCTTCCGCCGTTCTCAAACCGAGGCCGACCGCCGAGCCGCCGAGGCCGACCGTCGCCTAGCACGCCTAGAGCAAATCGCAGCCAATACCAGTCGCGAGGTAGCGGGTTTAACCACCCGATGGGGACAGTTTGTTGAGAATTTGGTTGAGCCTGCCGTGGTGCGCCTATTTCAAGCCCGAGGCATTGAGGTGCAGGAAACCTCTCGGCGGCTGAGATCCCAGCGACCTGGGGCAGAAATGGAAATTGACATTTTGGCTGTCAATGGTGATATTGCGGTGGCCATTGAAGTCAAATCCCGTCTATCACGTCAGGATGTGGAGGATTTTTTGGTTCGTTTACCCAAGTTTAAACAGGCGTTTCCACAATACGGCAGCTATCATCTGCATGGGGCTGTTGCAGGCATTGAAATTGATGCAGGGGTAGACCGTTATGCCTATCAACAGGGTTTATTTGTGATTAAACGAACGGGCGATACGGTGACCTTAGCGAATGATTTAAAGTTTCAGCCAACGGCTTGGTAAGGCTTACTTATTATGACTTCATTCTCTGCCCCTGATGCTTTGGCAGCCCTGCAATTGGCCTATGACCGATTGCAGCAACAACACCAGACCCTCGCCGCCTTTTTGGGAATGGCTTCCCATGAGTTGCGTGCCCCCATTAATCAGGTGATTAGCCTGCACCAGCTTATTTTGGAAAATCTGTGCGAAAGCCCTGAGGAAGAGCGGGAATTCATCGGTCAAGCCAACCAGGCTATCATCCGAATGCTGCACAATTTGGATACTCTGATCAGCCTCTCGAAGCTGGACATTGGTGCAATGTCGCCTGTGTGTGAGCCCGTTTTCCTGGGAACAGTACTCAACAAGGTGCGGCAGTTTACCGAAATGCAGTGCATTAACCGCCAGTGTCGTCTGGTGGTCAATCCAGGCCCAGAGGCATCTTGGGTATTGTCCGATGATCGGTGGCTGCTGCAAGCCCTGCTTAGTCTGGTAGGATCGGCCCTCGCTGCTGGCAGCACCGCCATCACCCTAGAAGGGCCAAACGGCAGCGATTCAGTGCATCAGGGACTATCCAGTCGTGCGCTGGGCAAACCCTTCGGCAACTTAGCAGACCATCCGTCCTGCATCACCCTGCAATTCACCTGCAACGCCCAACCATGGCCGCCGGATATCCCAGCCTCCCTCGCTGCCCCCTCGTCAAACGGCAATCCAGCCATTTCCCTTGAACCCAGCTTTGGCTACGGTCTAGCCCACCGCATCCTCGCTCACCTGGGCCACGACCTCTGCCCAGTCTCCAGCCCATCTGCCGAGGGGCACACTCTCCTTCTGATCCTACCTAAGGCCAGGGTCAACCCCAGGGAATAGCCCCATCTTCCCTCTGTGATTTGTTTTCTTGAGCCTCAGGTGACGGGTTTCCCCAGGGTTTGCCAGCCCGTAGCTAGAATTTGGTCATACAGCGCTTCTAGGGCAGGGTTTGCGCCTCGGCACCCGGCCACCACCTGCTCAGTCCAGGCCAGATATTCCTGGCGACGGTCTAGGGGCCAGTCTTTAGGAGGTGAAATAATGATGTCTTGTACGTTGGAAATTTTATCGGCCAGCTTAATTTGGCGGGCATGAATGGACAGGTGGGGGGCGTGTTCAATCTGCAGCCGTTTGCGCTCGACCTTGGGCAGGCTTTTGTCGTCGGTAACTTCCTGTACCACCTGGCGCACCGCTGGGCCAAAGGTGGCCTCGAGTTCGTCGGGGGTGGTTTGGGTATCCTCTAGGGTGTCGTGCAGAATGCCGCCCATCAGGGTAACGGGATCGGTGACTTCCCCCACATTGGCGAGCAGGTTGGCCACGGCAATCAGATGATTCACGTAGGGAGAGGCCATCTCATCTTTGCGGCGCTGGTCTCGGTGTTTGAGGGCTGCAAACTGAAGGGCTTGGAGAACGAGGGCGGCGGTCATAGCGGCGGGTGGCGGTAAAGAATTCCCCCTAATGATACTGACCCTCTCTGGGGTTAGCGGCTCGGTAGCCTAGAAGGTTAGCTTTATACTAGCCATCAGACCCAGGGACGGCTTCTTTACCCAAGCCCATCCCCTGGATGGGGAGAGACGTGGGAGAATAGACACCCTGTGCTAAATGGTAAAAACGGTATGACGGCGTCCATGCCCTATTCATCAGAGGCGATTCAGTCGGCGATGCAGATGGGGGAGTTGGCCTTTGAACTCCCTGATCCCAACGACGATGGCATCTCCGATTATGAATTTAATCTTCAGGTAGAGGCCGCCTGGCAGGTGTGCGACCGTTTCGATCTGCAAACGGATATTTGGCGCGGACGCATTTTGCGGGCGGTGCGGGATCGCGAAAAGCGGGGCGGCGATGGTCGGGGCACAGGTTTCCTCAACTGGCTGAAGGATCGCGAAATTACCAAAAGCTACGCCTACAACCTGATTGAGCTGGCCGACAGTGCCGATCAACTGCTGGAATCGGGGATGCTCACCCCTAAGGATGTAAACCAGTTCAGCAAGCGTGCCTTTATAGAAACCGCCAAGGCTGCCCCAGAGGTGCAGCAGTTGGTCAGCGACTCGGCCCGCAAAGGCGATCACATTACCCGCCGCGAAGTGCGCCAGGTGGCCAACGAATGGGCTGCGATGACCTCCGATCTGATCCCTGAAACCCTGCGGGAAAAGGCCGCCAATAATACTATCCCCAGCCGCTACATCGCCCCCCTAGTCAAGGAGATGGAAAAGCTGCCCCCCACCCACCAAACTACCCTCAAAACCGAGGTAGAACTCAACCCCGATCTGGATACCCTAAAGCAAGTCACGGCGGAAGCCCGTTATCTGTCCAAATACCTAGCCTCCGCCAACCAAGTCCAGCTTTTGGAAACAAGCGACTTTGACCTCGAACTAGCCCTAGAGGAAGCGCTACGGGTAGGCTGCCTCAATTCTGCCGCCGATATGGTGGCCCAGGCTGCCCAAATTGAACAAACCGCCGCCAAGCTCTATACCGCCTGGAAGCGGCTCAACCAACTCTCCGAGCGCGTCTTTGTGGATAGCGGCGAAAGCACCCCCAACCTGCGGGCCCTGCTCACTGCCCTTGGCCCCATCACGGGCGAAACCGTGCAGGTGCGCCTAGGGGAAGCCAACAGCGCCACTGCCCAAACCGTCCGCTGGCGGCTCATTGCAGAGGACTAGGCCGAAGGCAAGGGAATGGGGCAATCTCGGAAACGCCCCTCGCCCCGTTCGGCCATTTCCCTGTCCTAGGGGGTGGCTAGCTCAGCAGATTCAGATTCAGGGGTCAGGCGCAGGGTACGCACGGCCCCAGAGTCGCCCAGCACAACCGCATCTTCGCCATTGAACGACAGGGAAACACCGCCCGCATTGCCCGTCGTGAACACCAGGGAGTTTTGGGCCGTCCAGGTGCCCTCATAACCACTGTCGGACGTACCTTCATAAACCGTGCGGCCATCGGCGACCACACTCAGCCAGGATCGCTCGCTGAGGCTAACCGCCACCACAATGGGGGCCTCTAGAGCTACGGGCTCAGGCTCGGGCTCAGGCTCAGCGGCTACGGGTTCCTCGGTGGGCGGGGGCGGCTCGACGGGGGCCGGTTCCTCAACGGGCGGGGTGGCGGTTTCAGGGCTCGACCCACGCCCTAACCATAGCCCTAGGCCACCGCCAATCAAAACCACTGCCGCCACCAGAGCCAGCCACAGGGGTAGACCGCTGCGCCGTTCCTCCACCATGGAAGCTGCCTGGGGAAACGGGTTAGCTAGGGGTGCATTTTGAACCGTGGAGGTCGGCTGGGCCGTGGAAAAAGCGGAGGCAGGGGAGGTCGGTTGGGCCGAGGCGGCAGCTTTAGCGGCCTCAGCAGCCGGAGTTAGGGCTGACCGCACAACCGAGGTCGGGGCTGGTTCTGGGGCCGATTTAGCTACGGGAGCCGGAGCCGGGGCGGGCTGAGCCGCTGGCGTGGGGGCCGCAGGGCTGCTCCCCGCTGGCGTGATGAGATCTGGGCTAGGCACCATGGACGGCGGAGACACTACAAATTCCTGGGCAATGGCCTTGCCATCTAGCCCCAACGCCTCGGCATAGCGACGAATAAACCCCTGGATGAACACCGGTTCTGGCAGTTGATCCTCGCGCCCGGTCTCTAGGGCTTGCAGGAGGGCGGGGCGAATGAAAATCTGGTTGGCCAGAATATCGAGAGATAACCCCTGCTCCTGCCGCACGGTGCGGAGATGCGCCCCAATGCGCTGAAGTTGCTCGACCTGGGTAGGCGCTAAGTTTGCCACGCGACCTCGCTGAACTCGGTGATGGATGACGAATCTAGGTAAACCTAGACGAAGTTATTTTAATGGATGGCGGTAGAGGATGGCGGGAGTTCGCGATTTCCGCTATTTTCCGGCCCGATCTCCCCGCCGACTGCCCTGGGTACTAGAATCCATTGGCCCACGGGTAACGCCAAGCTTGCTCTCCAGCTTCAGGCTGCGCCAAAGTTGGGTGCCTGTAATTTGGCCTTCCAAGAGCTGCTGGTACTGCTGAATGGTACGGCTGACCTGGACTGGGGTTTCGTTGAGAAATTCCAGCCGCAGAGTTTGCGCTCCTAGGGAAATCAACCGCTGGGCGTATTCGGCCCCAGTTTGGGCCACACCGTTGAACAGCGTATTGCGACAGCCCGCATCGGCCTGGAGGATGTGCTCGGTGCCCACCCGATCCCGCAGTTTGACCTGGTGGGTTTCGCAGGGGCGGCCACAGTCGCGAAAATCCTTGCCGTCAGACAAAAAGGCGCAGAACACGCAGTGCTCCATGTGGAACATCGGCATGTGCTGGTGCAGGGTGATCTCAAACCACTGGGGTGGGGCCGATTGCAGCAAATCCCCCAGTTGGTCGGCATTGAGGTCGTAGGAGGCGGTGACGCGCTCTAGGCCGTAGCGCTGGATGAAGTAATCCGCCGTCAGGGAATTGGCTACGTTGAGGGAGAAATCCCCAATGCAGCGCTGGTCGGCAAAGTAGGCCAGGTGGTCGTAGTTGCGGATGAGGTAGCCATCGGCCTCGGAACGTTTCACCTGATCCAAAATGTAGGTTTCGCGGGGCTTGGTGATGCGCGGCGGGGCCACCCACAGGGTTTGATGGTCGTAGCGGCGATTAGCCCGGAACCACTGCACTGTAGCCCGGTAGGTGGCAGGGTTTTCCCATTCGCAGTAGAGGGTGTCGATTCCGGACGCTAGGGCGGCTTCGAGCTGGGCCTGGGTGCGAACGAGGACGGTGAGGGTGGGGGAGTGGGGAGTGGGGAGTGGGGGGTCGGGAGTAGGGAGTAAGTCCGTTAGCTTGGCTTGGGGGAAAAGTTGCCAGCGGCGGGGTTGGGCGCGTTGGTGGTCTAGGGTTTCGACGATGGTTCGACGGAGGCGGTTAAGTTCGCTGACGGGCAGCATCAGGTCGCCGCTGAGGTGATTGTCTAGGTGTCCTAAACAAAAAGGCGTGTTGCCCAGGCGGCCCAACTGTTGTTCTAGGCGTTCCGTGGTGAGGGGGTTGGCTTCAGCGGCGACTAGGGGCATGGCGGATTCTGCCTGAACGATGTGGCCCACTTCATCCTGGGCCGTCAACACCAAGGGCTGGCCCACTTCTCCCTGTACAGTCACGGTAATGGGCCGCTGGAACTTGGGGGTGTCTCCGGCGTAGGTTTGGCGCAGTTCTTTATCTAGGGCGGGGTCGCTGGTTTTCCAGAGCCAATCGCCCACCCGCACCCGGTTGAGGTTCACGGCCTGTCGGCCAAACTCTAGGGCCACCTCTTTGCCCTTGGGGATGACCTGGTAAATGCGGCCCCCTTCTTCTTGGGCGGCGGGGTTGCCCTGGTCAAACACCACGCCATCCCCCGCTTTTAGGGGGGCTTCGGGCTTTAGGAACACTCGCCCTTCGGCAATGCGACTGACCCGACCGAGGTACACCCCCCGCTTTTTGCCAAACCGTCCGTGGACGAGGGCCTGATTGTCGATGCCCTCAAACCAGCCCGTATACAGCCCACGGGAAAAGGCCATCTCCAACTGGTAGCGATCCTCAGTTGATGCGTGGGCAACGGTTGGGAGATCCCCCCTGCCCCCCTTTGCAAGGGGGTTCTGATTCAAAGTCCCCCTTTGCAAGGGGGATTTAGGGGGATCACCATCGGGGAGAAGATCCCCCCTACCCCCCTTAGAAAGGGGGAAATGAGTCTGGTTCAAAGCCCCTCTTTCTAGGGGGGATTTAGGGGGATCACCAGCCTTGGCCGCTCGTGCCTCACTTTCTAGATAGGTTTTATCTGGGTGAACACTCTCCGTCTGCAAACCGTCAGCGACCTTAGAAAACGCGGCATCAATGGCGCGACGATAGATCCGGGTCACGTTGGCCACATATTCGGGCGTTTTGAGGCGGCCCTCAATTTTGAGGCTGTGAACCCCCACGTCACCCAGGGCAGGCAGCACGTCCAGCCCCGACAAATCCTGGGGACTGAGTAGATATTGACGGTCGCCCAAGTCCACCTTTTTGCCATCGGCAATGAGGTCATAGGCCATGCGGCAGGCTTGGGCACATTCCCCCCGGTTGGCCGAGCGTCCGCCTAGGGCTTCGCTAGTGAGACATTGCCCGGAATAGGCTACACACAGCGCCCCATGGACAAACACCTCCAGGGGCATGGCGATGGCCTGATCCCGCAGGTGGGTCTGAATGCTCTGGATGTCTTTGATGGAAGATTCCCGCGCCAGTACTACTAGTTGACAGCCCAGTTCCTCCGCAAAGGCGACCCCCGCCGCACTGGTCACGGTCATCTGGGTCGAAGCGTGGATGGGAAAATCCGGCGACAGGTGCCGAATCAGCCGACAAAGACCCACATCCTGCACAATAACGGCATCTACCCCCGCTGTGATGATGGTTTTGAGGTACTGCTCGGCCTCCGCCAGTTCCGCCGGAAACACCAGGGTATTGAGGGTGACGTAGCCCTTCACGCCGCGACGGTGCAAAAAAGCCATCAAATCGGGCAGGTCGGCCTCTGTGAAGTTTTCGGCCCGCATCCGTGCATTGAATCGATCTAGGCCAAAGTAAATGGCGTCGGCCCCATTCTCTACCGCTGCCTTAGCGCAATCCCACTGCCCCGCTGGGGCTAATAGTTCCGGGCGGCTTAGACCCGATGGGGCAACCCCTGGCATGGGTACACCGTCAGGATGAACCTCGATTGCAGAGGTAGGACTAGATGTGGACTTTGTCGGTGGCAAGGTAGGCATGACAACGTAGGGCGGGCACGGCCCACCATCAAGAAGATCGGGAGAGACGACGCCCCCTCACCAGTCTACGGCTTCATCTCGACAACCTGCACCGCCAGCCTGCGGCCCCGATGGCTGATGTTCTGGGGATATTCCTTGGGCGCACCTTGACCCCATCGATGAGTTGGATGGGCGAGGCAGCTAAAATGGTAGCCTATGGCCCCCAAAACTGTTTCAGGGAGTCGATTGGGCTTGAGTCGTAACAACGGCTTCAATGGTGGCAAGACCTGTGGCCATATCCACCTGGGTAATGGCCCACCGCAAAGGTTCTCCCCGCTGGCGCAGGGCAAATTCCACGGCTGTGACTGGGTCAGTCGCCACTTCCGACAACGGAAGCGATAGGGTAAGAAAGTGGGTATTGAGGGGCATATCAGTTCAACGATAACGCAAACGATAACGTCAAGGCACCCAAACTCCGCCCGCTAGGTGCCCTAAAGGACGGCCCTTTACCCTTGGCCAAACTGCTTTTGGTAGACGATGTCTTCTTTTCCCGTTTCAATCTTCAGGTTAGACCGAGGATAGGCTACGCAAAGTAGCGCATAGCCCTCAGCCTGAAGATCGGGACTAACCCCCATGCCATCAGTCTGATCCACGGTACCCTCTAGCACCATGGCGGCGCAGGTGGTACAAACCCCAGCACTACAGGAGTAGGGCAAGTCCAACCCTGCGGCCTGAGCAGCCTCTAGGATGGTTTGATCCGCCGGCACAGAGAGGGTGGTGATGGTGTCTTGATGGTGAATTTCTACGGTGTAGCTGGTGGCCATGGTTGGGTAATGGTTGGCGTGATGATCTGCAACTATTCAACCTATCATTCTGCTGGGAAGGTACGGTCAAATTCTTCGAGCAAATCGTCCATTTCCTCTAGGGCTTGATTAACATCAATCCGCAAGGTACCCAGGTCGGGCTGCTCCAGCAGCCGAATCAGGGCATCTCGCTTGGCTTTGATTGCCTCTACCCGTTCCCGAATGGTTTGTGCATCCATGGTGATTTCTCTAACGTTATTGGCCTATCGTTCTTAGACAGGATAAACAACTTTGATCTTCTCTGCACCCCTTCCCCTGGTCTGCTTACCCCCTACCTTTCTCGCCAGCAACGGGGCATGATGAAGGAAGTGATGTGAACGGTGGACTGCTATGTTAGGCCGAATTAATTTGAGTCTGGTGCTGTTGACGATTGGTGGGGGGCTCACTATCGTTGGCTTTGTGGCCTATTTTCAAGCCAATGCCACCCTCAACCTGGCGGGTTTTTTCTACGGTATTCCCATTTTGCTGGGGGGGTTAGCCCTGCGGGCCGCCGAATTGGATCCTGTGCCCTATAGCCAGCCCCCTAGCGCCGATGTTGTGCAGCTGCGAGAGGCCCAAGCCACCCCCACCCAAAATCAAGTGCGCCAAGATGTGACCCGCTATCGCTATGGTCAAGAGGCTCACCTGGACGTTGCTCTGCAAAAGCTTGGCCTCAGCCCATCGGGAGAAGAGTGCCCCGAACTCAGCGGCATCCGCGAGACAGAAATGGACGGTAACTATGCCCTGGTGCTAGAGTTCGACTCGCCCACGGTGCCCTTTTCAACCTGGGTGGAAAAGCAGGGTAAAATTGAAACCTTTTTTGGGCCAGGGGTGCGGGCCGAACTCCATGCGCCTGCTGAGGATAAAGTCGAGCTGGCTCTAGTCACCGTTCTGACCGCGACCGAAGCCCAATAAACCGAGAATTTCCATGGCCCACCCATGGATAATGGATGCCTCAGGCCACCCTAGCATTGACACGGTGCTTTGCTCCCACCGTGCTCTCTCAGAAGGTAGGGCAGGGTCGCCAGGTCACTGGGGTGACGCAAGAGGTGTTGGCTACCAGCCTCGACTAACTCTTCGTAGGAACCATAGCCCCACAGCACTCCCACGGGCAAAACCTGATGGCGCAGGGCACCGATGATGTCGTAGCGGCGGTCGCCCACCATCACCGTTTCTGCCGCCGCTAAGGTAGATTGGGCTAGGGTATGGGCAATCAGATCGCCCTTGTCAGAACGGCTGCCGTCTAGCTCGCTGCCGTAGACGGCTTGGATATGACAATCTAGGCCAAAGTGAGCCACAATGCGCTCGGCAAAGACCCGTGGCTTGGATGTCACGACGAACATTGGGCCATGGGATGCCAAGGCAGTCAAGGCATCTAGAATGCCATCGTAGAGGCGGTTTTCAAATAGGCCCACGGTGGAGAAACGGTCTCGGTAGGCGATAATGGCGGCATCTACCAGGGGATCTTCTAGTCGGCAGCCCAGTAAATGGCTAAGGCCCTCACGCAGGGGCGGGCCAATCAGTTGTCGGAGGCTAGGATCATCGGGAATGGGATGCTGAAGGGTGGCGAGGGCGTGCCTCAGACAGGCTAAAATCCCGGTCTGGGGGTCGGTGAGTGTGCCGTCTAGGTCAAAAAGAATGTTCATGAAAGACGCTTGGGCATAACGACGCATAGTTTGACCCTCCCACAGCTAAAATCAGCGGGTGTCTGGGTTCAGTGATACCAAATCCCGGTTGCTCACCCCCGATACAAACGCTGATCCCGCTCAGGTTAATCTTGCTCAGGCTGAGCTTGGCGAAGCCTCAATTCGTTTCGTTTAGGGGGTTGCTATTCGGATCTGCTACGAGATCCTGTAAGCGGTCGTGTTTCAGAAGCGTGGTATATCCTAGGCTTGGCAGAGTTAACCATAGCGAAACCAGCGCCATGAACCATAAAAACTGGGTGAAACAAAGCGTGAACACCGTAATGGGCGTTCACGAAACCACCACCGATACCAAAATTGCTACAGATTTAGCCAACCCTCGGTGGGATATTGTGGCCAGCGGTAACTACCTAGCCGCCACAACGGCCCAGATAGGCATGATGACGGGTCTGCTGTGGGCCATGGACAGGGTCATGCCTGGGTTGGCTGGGGTTGACCTACCCCCCTGGGGGATGACGGGAGTCGTCTGTGGTTTTTTTGCCTTTATTACCCTCAGATCGCGGTTATTTTCCTGGCTAGACAATACCCGCAATAGTGGCCGCTACCAGTCGTTACAGAAACCGAGTTGGGCACCGCCGCCCCTAGCCTTTCCCATCGTGTGGATGAGCATTGCCGTACTGCGAATTACCTCGGCCTACCTAGTGTGGTCGGCTTTGGGGCAAACGTTTTTGTGCTGGCCTCTGGTGCTGTATATGATTCACCTTAGCTTGGGCGATACCTGGAACACGATTTTTACCGTGGAGGGTCGCCTGGGGGCCGCTGTGCCCATGGTGATAATGGGGCCGCTGCTGTCGGTGATTGTCCTCACAACCAGCTATTTCAACGTGCTACCCCTGGCGGGCTGGGTCATTTTTCCCTCCCTTGTGTGGTTGACGGTGGCCACCGCCCTTTGCATTAGCCTCTGGCGCTTAAATGGCCAGGAACCCCTCTATGCTGTGACTCGGTCTACGGCCCAGCCATAGGCGAGAATGTTAATACACGACCCCTCGATAGCGGCGTGTTTTCGTCCCAGTCTCCTCGGCAGGCGCATCGGTGGCAGGGGGGGCACTAGGAGATCTTCCCCCAGGCGGTGCATCTGAGTTGGCCGCAAAGCTGGGGGCGTTGCTGCCGTTGCCAGACTGACCATTATTCTGAGTGAGCGATCGCAGCCCGGAGGATACCCAGCTAATGTCGTTGAAGAGATCGGAGCTAGCATTGTCGGTGGATCGACGCTTACCGGAGCTCGATCCATTGCCGTTACTGCTCACCTCCGTATAGGCATTTTGGGTTTTGACGGGGGTGAGGGCGGTGGAGCTGGCAGCGACTTGGCCCATCTGACGACGAATGTTCAGCAATACGGACAGTAACGCCTTTTCATCCAGGAAAGGTGCATCTAGGGTAGCCAGAATGACCCGCACACTGGCAGCGGCACTGCTCATCAGCGTTTCTCGATGGAAGCCGTGCAAAAAGCCTGAAGCTCCCTGCTGCATAGCCCAGCGACGCTCGGTTTCGGCAATCGGGCCTCGGTAGGTTCGGGTTAGAAAAATCTGAATATGAGGAAAGCGCTGGCGACACCAGCGACAAAACTCGTAGGGGTTGATGGCATCAATTTCAGTGTCGAGGATGATGAGATCGGGCAGGGTGAGGCCCGCTTCAGCAATCTGGCTGATGCAATCTACAAGGTCTGTCCGGGAAGGCTCTAGAATGACGGCAAGGGACTGAGATTTCAGTAATGCCTGCCAAATTAGCCCCTGCAATCGATTAGCTTGTATAACAAACGCTAGCTTTTGTGGTGATTCCACGGATAGAAGTCCTCATTGAACTATAGATGCCCAGCCTGCGAGTTGCGCCACAACTAGATGGTTAACGACCCAAATTGACAATCTCGAAAAAAAACGGATATTCTAGGCTGCAATCTCAGCAATGTCTCTTACTACTGTAAAGGCCGTTGATAATAACTGAATGATAGCTGTGCTACATCCCAGCTAGATTTCCGTAAGATTATGTAATCGATAAATATGTAATCGATAAAACAAGGCGGTGCGGATCCCATGGCCCGCGTGGCTGGGTCAATGACGCTTTGAAACGCCACCCTGGACATCCCAAACGCTTGCAAAGCGGCTAGATCGCCCGCTCCGCCGTTACCGCTAGCCACTGCCGCAGGGTAGGGGACAGGTTATCCTACCGCCAGACGGCCACCATAGGACGCATCCGATCAAGCCCCGTAATCTCTCGGTAGACAACACCCCTACGCTGGAAGCTCAAAATGTTACTAGGCAAAATGGCTAGCCCTACACCAGCAACAACAAGACTCAAAATCGTCAGCATCCAGGTGACAGTGGCGCTGTTTACAAGATGAGGCTGACAACCGACCTAGGCACAGCGATCTAGAAACCCCTGATAGAAGGGAAATGCTTTCAGATTCGGTAGAATGAGCGACTCTGTAGCCAAATCTATGAGCGCAACCGCTGAAGTACATTGCGATGATCCCCCTTGCCCCCTGATCAAGGGGGGTACAGAGTGAGACTTAGACCGCTAGGAACTGGGAGGGTCTAGAACTCAGTGAGGGTATAGCTCACTCTATTGAGAACCGCTATAAATGACTCTTGAAGCTATCTAGAGAAGTCCTTAGAGTAACCTCATTACCGCCAAGCCTAGAAACCTAGTTTCTCAGTCAGCAAGTCAATCATGCGGTCAGAACCGCGATAAGAAACTGGGTTTTTAGTAGTTTAGCCCTGTATTAAAGGAAGAAATCCTAATTTTCTGGAGTTTCCTTCACAGTTTGGCGGCATTACCCTTAATCGGAGGATATTCCGTGGCAGACTCAATTATCCAAGCGTCGTATCAAGCTGATCAATTCCCCCATCGCTGGCAGTTTTGGATAGACCGGGGCGGCACCTTTACCGACATCGTGGCCCGCCGTCCCGATGGATGTTTGGTAGTGCATAAGCTGCTGTCGGAAAATCCTGACCGCTACGCCGATGCCCCCATCCAAGGCATTCGCGACCTGCTGGGGCTGGGCGAGGGCGAACCGATCCCCGCCGAGGCCATTGAAGCGGTGAAAATGGGTACCACCGTGGCCACCAACGCCCTGCTAGAACGCAAGGGGGATCGGGTGCTGCTGCTGATCACCAAGGGATTCCGGGATGCCCTGCGGATTGGCTACCAAAATCGGCCCGACATCTTCGCCCGCCACATCCAGCTCCCCGAAATGCTCTACGAACGGGTGGTGGAAGTGCAGGAACGGATTAGCGCCCAAGGGGAAGTCCTGACGCCGCTCACCCAGGCTGAGGAAGATCGCCTCCGCCAAGACCTTCAGGATGCCTATGCCAGCGGGATTCGATCCTGCGCCATTGTCCTCATGCATGGTTACCGCTATCCCACCCATGAGCGGCGTTTGGGAGACCTGGCCCGTGAGGTGGGCTTTAGCCAGGTTTCCCTTTCTCACCAAGTTAGCCCGCTGATCAAACTGGTCAGCCGGGGAGATACGACGGTGGTGGATGCCTACCTGTCGCCCATTTTGCGGCGTTATGTGGATCGGGTGGCGGGTCAGTTGAAGCCTTCTCATAGCCCTGATGCCTCGGAGGCCCTCACCCCTAGCCCCTCGGAGGCCCTCACCCCTAGATCCTCGGAGGCCCTCACCCCTAGCCCCTCTCCCCAAGGGAGAGGGGGACAGGAGATGGATGCCATCGGCTCCCAATGTTCAACTCCCGACTCCCGATTCCCGACTCTCGACTTCCCACTCCCCCACACTCGTCTGATGTTTATGCAATCTAACGGCGGGCTGACGGATGCGGATTTTTTCCAGGGCAAGGACAGCATTCTCTCTGGGCCTGCGGGGGGCATTGTGGGGGCGGTGCAGACCAGTGGGCAGGCGGGTTACGACCGCATCATTGGCTTTGATATGGGCGGCACCTCCACGGATGTGTCCCACTATCGCGGCGAGTATGAGCGCACCTTGGAAACGGAGGTGGCGGGGGTGCGGCTGCGGGCACCGATGATGGCGATTCATACCGTGGCGGCGGGGGGAGGCTCGATAGTGAGCTTTGATGGCCGCCGCTATCGGGTGGGGCCAGAGTCGGCGGGGGCCTATCCGGGGCCAGCCTGCTATCGCCATGGGGGGCCGCTGGCGGTGACAGATTGCAATGTGATGGTGGGCAAGCTTCAGCCGGAATTTTTTCCTCAGGTCTTCGGCCCAGAGGGGAACTTGCCCCTAGATGCGGACATCGTACGGCAGAAGTTCACGGCCCTCGCCGCCGAAATCCAAGCCCAAACCGGAGACGCCCGCAGTCCTGAACAGGTGGCCGCTGGGTTCCTCGCTATTGCGGTGGAAAAAATGGCCAACGCCATCAAAAAAATCTCGGTGCAGCGCGGCCACAACCTCACAGACTACGTGCTCTGCTGCTTTGGCGGAGCCGGAGGACAACACGCTTGCCTGATTGCCGATGCCCTGGGCATGACGGAGGTGTTTATCCACCCCTACGCCGGGGTGCTGTCGGCCTATGGAATGGGGCTGGCGGACGTGCGGTCGCTGCGAGAGCAATCCGTAGAAATGCCCTTAAGTGAGGAAACGTTGCCGGATATTCAGCAAGTGCTGGAGGCTTTGGCAGATAAGGGGCTTGAGGAATTGGCGCAGCAGGGGTTTGGGGTTCAAAATTCAAAATTCAACGTTCAAAGTTCCCTCGAAGCCCTCACCCCTAGCCCTTCGGAAGCCCTCACCCCTAGCCCCTCTCCCCAAGGGAGAGGGGGACAGGAGGTGGATCAGGCCGACTCCCGACTTCCGACTCCCGACTCCCGACTCCCCATTCCCAACTCCCCTCAGGTCTTGCCCCGCCTATTGCTGAAATACGAGGGCACCGATTCCACCCTGGCGGTGGATTTTGACACCGTGGCGGAAATGACGGAGCAGTTTACCGTCCTGCATCGGCAGCGCTACGGCTTCGCCCAACCGGACAAGCGGCTGATCGTCGATGCAGCCACCGTTGAAGCGGTCGGCCACACCCACAGCCCAACGGAACCGGAGTTAGTCAAACCCCGCACCACGCCCCTGGTGACTAGGGCCACTGTCCCGGTCTACACCACCGCCAATTGGCACGATACGCCCGTTTATCACCGGGATGATCTGTGTCCGGGGGATGTAATCGACGGCCCTGCGCTGATTATCGAAGCCACGGGAACTAACGTTGTGGAACCCCATTGGCAGGCTACGTTTACGGCTAAGGGGCATTTGATTTTGAAGGCAGGCGTAAAAGGAATTCAAAGTTCAAAGTTCAAAGTTCAACATAAAAAGGCCGATCCACTCTCGACTCTCGACTCCCCACTCTCCACTCCCGACTCCCCATTCCCTCCCGACCCCGTTTTGCTGGAAATCTTTAATAACCTCTTTCGCGCCGTGGCCGAGGAAATGGGGGTGACGCTGCAAAACACCAGCTACTCGGTCAATATTAAGGAGCGGCTGGATTTTTCCTGTGCGATGTTTGATCAACAAGGTCAACTCGTTGCCAATGCGCCCCACATTCCTGTGCATTTAGGATCGATGGGTGAAAGTGTGCGTAGCCTGATTCAGGCTCAAGGCAAAGGCCTCAAAGCAGGGGATGTTTACCTGCAAAATAACCCCTATAACGGCGGCACCCACCTACCCGATATCACCGTTATCACCCCCGTCTTTCTAGATTTCCCCACTCCCCACTCCCCACTCCCCCACTTCTACGTCGCCTCCCGTGGCCACCATGCCGACATCGGCGGAATTACCGCCGGTTCCATGCCGCCAGATAGCACCTCTATCGAAGAAGAAGGGGTGCTTTTGGACAATGTAAAACTGTTGGATCAGGGGCATTTTTTAGAGGAAGAATTACGGGGAATCTTAACCAAAGGCCCCTATCCTGTGCGAAATTTGGCCCAGAACATTGCCGACCTTCAGGCCCAGATTGCTGCCAACGAAAAGGGTGTGCAGGAACTACAAAAACTGGTGAACCGCTACGGCCTTGCCACGGTGCAAACCTATATGCAGCACGTTCAAGACAATGCCGAGGAATGCGTGCGCCGGGTGATTGGTCGGCTCCAGGATGGCGAGTTTTCCTACCCGATGGATGACGGTAGCCAAATTGCGGTGCGGGTCACGGTAGATTCTGCCCAGCGCTGCGCCCGGATCGACTTTTCGGGTACTTCTCCGCAGCGGCCCAACAATTTCAACGCGCCCCTGGCGGTGACAAAGGCGGCGGTGCTCTATGTGTTTAGAACCCTGGTGGAGGATGATATTCCCCTCAATACGGGCTGTTTAAAGCCCTTGGAGATCCACGTTCCAGCCGGGTCAATGCTGAACCCGACCTATCCGGCGGCGGTGGTGGCGGGCAATGTGGAGGTGTCTCAGGCGGTGACGGATGCGCTCTATGGTGCGCTGGGGGCGATGGCGGCATCCCAGGGCACCATGAACAACCTCACCTTCGGCAATGCCCAGTATCAATACTACGAAACCCTCTGCGGCGGATCCGGGGCTGGGCCTGGGTTCCCCGGCACCGATGCCGTCCATACCCACATGACCAACTCGCGCCTTACTGACCCAGAGGTGCTGGAATGGCGCTTTCCGGTACGGCTGCGGGAGTTCGCCATTCGGTCTCACAGCGGCGGGGCAGGGCAATATCCCGGCGGCAACGGCATGATTCGGCAGATTGAGTTTCGGGAACCGATGACGGCGGCGATTCTCTCGAACCGTCGCACCATCCCGCCCTTTGGCCTCGCCGGGGGCGCACCGGGGCAGGTGGGCGAAAATTCCGTGATTCGCGCCGATGGGTCGGTGGAAGTTTTACCCGGACAGGCTACTGTCGCCATGGAACCGGGCGACCAACTGCGTATTGCTACACCGGGGGGTGGCAGTTTTGGGCCTAATTCTAGTTGGCCCTAGCCCAAACTCAATCTATTCCCCTGAATGACTCATTATCGCGTGAGTTTGTATAGGAATCGACTGATGAATTCGGTGTGGTTATTAACCTAGATGTCGTTCAGAAACCCTATCGCCTCACGTATGGCTGCTTCTCATAAATTATTTAGGATCGCTATAGTTATCAACCTGCGGAATGTAGGCTAGAACGCTAACTCTCCCTTTTTCCCTCCAGTCTCTGGACCTATCACACAGAAATGTATCTAGCTACCTACAAGCAACTTTTGTCCGTCAAGCAATGTGGCACGCCTCAATATCCGTAATCTTTCATGAATTGACTGAGCGTGTCGGCAAACTTCTTCTTAACTATCACACGAAATAGTGGGGTAAATCCAAGCAACTGTCTTGGAAATCCAAGCAACATCTGAGCAAATTGAGATGTTGAAACACTATCAAATAAGTCTTCTTGCTCAATGATTTTACCATTTTGAATTCTAAATTGAGACTTAATATCATAACAAATATGCCTTTCTTGGGCACCATAGTAATAGCTAACTCTGTATTTTGCCGAAACAATATCACCTTCGGAGGAGGCGACTATAAAATTACACACATCCACTGGCTTCTTGCGTTCTTTATATGGAACGCAGAACCAGTTCCACATTGCCCTCACTTCGGTGCCTTGAATATCACAAGCAAAGTCAGAGAATCTGACATTCTCATCGTAACTGTTCAGGGGGTGATGAAAGAGTCGGGGTTTCAATTGCAGCTCTTCAGGTAAGCTGATGCTATGAGTGTTGACGACCCCTCTGAGCTTGAGATTGGTGGCATCCGGCTTCCTGGAGGGGCCTGGGAGGCGACCCCTGCTAGCGTACAGGGGTTAGTGGCGACCCTGTTAGCAACCATCGCCCAACAGCAGGAACAGTTAGACCATCTAAACAAGCAAGTTGTGGCGATGAGTGAGCGCCTGGCTCATCTGGAAGAGCAGGTGCGCCAAAGTTCACAGAATTCGTCTAAACCACCGTCGAGCGAAGGCTTTGGCCAAGGGAAGCGCCCCCCAAGGGAGGGGGGGAACGGGCGACGGGGGGGACAACCGGGCCATGAGGGTCAGTCGCGAGACTTGTACCCGATGGAGGTGTGCGCCGAGGTGATAGACCATGTTCCATCGGTCTGCCGAGGGTGCGGGGAGCCGCTGACGGGAGAGGATCGTGTGCCGTACCGGCATCAGATTGTGGACTTGCCGCCGATAGAGCCCATCGTCATCGAGCACCGCCTGCATCAGTTGGGCTGTGAGCATTGCGGCACGCTGACGCGTAGTGTGTTGCCGGAGGGGGTAACTCGCCGGGGCTACGGAGAGCGGTTGAGTGCGCTGGTGGCGTTATTGAGTGGCGGCTATCGACAAAGCCATCGGCAGGTGCAAACCTTGTTAGCGGCCCTGGCGGGCATTCAGATTTCGACCGGCAGTATCAACCGCTTGCGTCAGGAGATGAGCGACGCGCTGGCTATCCCCGTGGCGCAAGCCCTGGGGTATGTCCAGCAGTCCGGGGTGCTCCACAGCGACGAAACTAGCTT
>QLAH01000143.1_pt1 | contig 62090 bp, 48 predicted proteins | sample 4693081 | NCBI WGS metagenome assembly QLAH01 (sample SAMN09425401, study PRJNA476045) | Lake water metagenome, whole genome shotgun sequencing project. | reverse complement strand
AGAATCGTTGTCAGATTGAGCACTCTCGTCACCGCAGTCCAGTCAATTGCTTCGTTCATCTGCTCAGTGGACTGATTGCCTACTGCCATCAGCCCAAGAAGCCGACGCTTGATCTGGCTGCGCTGGGGATTGAGCTGTCTGCTTAACCCGAACTGACGTTAAATCCCTCTCCCGCTTTGGGAGAGGGACTTGACCAGACGGGATGATACCGCTGCAAACCCGATTTCTGTCTCCCCTTCGCTCAACTTGGGAGAAGGGGTTGGGGGATGAGGGTCGGTGACTGGTTCGCGCAAAAGGTTTTGCTCCTCGGCAGCGATCGCCCCAAAAAAAGGGGCCGACGCGATCGCCGACCCCACTTCATTCACGGGAAATCAGTCCCTATTCGTCCTCAAACTCATCGAGGGGGGCTTCCAACTCGTCGAGATCCGACGGCTCATTGTTGGCGTAGTCGAAGCCCAACGCATCGTCCTCGTCGTCGTCGCCCAGGGCCGGGTCAAAGCTCGACTCTGCCCCACCGCTGACCGCCACCAGGTCGATTTGTTGGCGGTAGTAGTCCACGCCGCGCACTTCCACTTCCACACGGCCACCCAGGGCGTATTGGCGGCGGCTCTTGCGACCAATCAGCATTTGCTGGCGCGATCGATACTCATACCAGTCGTCCTTCAGGGAGGACACGTGCACCAGACCTTCGATGCCCAGCTCCTCCAGTTCCACAAAGAACCCGTAGGACTGCACCCCGACGATCGGGCCGCTGAAGGTTTCACCGATGCGGGCGCGCATGGCGGCGGTTTTGTTCAGGCCGTGGCTGTCGGCGGCGGCTTCTTGGATCAGGCGTTCCCGATCGCTCAGGAGCCAGGCGGCGCTGGCGATCGAGGCTTCCAGCTCCTGCTGATCCTCCGTGGGCAGCACGTTCCAGCCGATCGCCCCATGACAGGAACTGTGGTTGAGGTTCACCCCTTCCTTGCTGCGGGCCGTGCGCCGATCGCGTCCCTTGGTAAACACCGCATTCAGGCTGCGCTGCACCAACAGATCCCCGTAGTGACGGGTGGGCGCGTTCAGGGTGGTGTAGGCCTCCAGGGCCAAGCCAAAGTGCGATCGCACTTCGTGGCTGTAGGTGGCCGGCTTCAGGGCTTCGATCAGCAAGCGGTTGAGGATCTTGCGCGTGTCGCCGTCCGTGGCCTGCTGCAACCACTGCTGCACATCCGTGGGGGTCACTTGCTCCGGATCCGAGAGGGTCAAATCCAGGGCCAAGTTGCCCGCTAGGCGGAGGGTTTCTTGCACATCGCCGGGGCTGGGAGCCGCCTGGACGCGATACAGGGTGGGGACTTGCAGGGCTTGCAGATGGCTGGCCACGACGGCGTTGGCCGCGATCGTCACTTCCGCCAACAGCACGCGGGCCGTGGGGGCCACGCCGATCGGGGCGATCGGTGCGCCGGGCACATCTTCGCGATCGAACGCCGTCAGGCCCCGATAGCCGCTGAGGTCAAAGCCGCCGCGCGCCAACCGTTGCCCCCGCAGGGCCGCCGCCAGGGTTTTCAGTTGGGTCAGCAGGTCACCGATCGCCGCCGCCTGGGGCACTTCCGGGTCGGGCTGGTGGCCATCGAGGAACGCATCCAACTGGGCCTCCGTCAGGTTCGCATCGGCCCGCACCACGCTGGGATGAATTTCAAATTCCAGCAGTTCCCCTTGCTCATCGAAGGTCAGCAGCACGGAGGTGGCCAGGCGATCGCAACCCCGGGTCAGGGAGCCATGGTGGGCGTAGAGCGCTTCCGGGAACAGGGGCAGCCATTGCGCGCCCAAGTCCGCCGCCACGCCCCGCCGCCGGGCCTCGCGATCGAGCGGGGAATCCGGCTCCACGTAGTGAGCCACATCGGGCACATGCAAGCCCAGGCGCATCCGCCCGGCCGGGTTCGTTTCGAGGGTGATGGCCCGATCGATCGCCGGGGGCGTGCCGGCGGGCGTGGTCGTCACCGTGGCCACCGTCAGCAGCGATCGCAAATCCAACCGGCCCTGAATGTCGCCGGCCTTCAGGCTGTCCTGGGGGGCGGGCAGTTGCGCCGCCGCCGCGAGCACATCCTCGGGGAAGGTCTCGTGCAGCCCATACTTACAAACCACGATGTCGGCCGGGGCCGCCGCATCCGCATCGGCTCCCAGCACCTTGATCACCCGGCCCAGGGGCGGCAACTGCCCGATCGGGTAGCGGACAATTTCCACGCTCACCAGGTAGTTGATGATCGCGTCCAAATCTACGCCGGTCGCGTCCAGTTCCACCCGGAACAACAGCCGATCGTCCAGGGGAGCCGCCCGAAAAATGCCGTCTTCGCCCTTTTCCACCCGCGCCAACAGGGACGAATTCGCCCGATCGAGCACCAGTTCCACATGGCCCTCGGGGCTGCGACGACGGCTGCGGCCGCCCCCTTCCTTGATCACCTTCACCAACACCCGATCGCCATTCCAAGCATTGCTCAGGTGGCACTCACGAACGTAGACATCCTCCGCCGTGTCGTCGTCTTGGATCGCAAAACAAAAGCCTTTGCTCGAGCACCGCAGCTTGGCCTCAAACATGCCCTCTTGCTCTAGCCGTCGGTAGCGGCCGCGCTCTTTGTTCAAAATTCCCAATTTTTCTAGCGCGTCGAGAGCAATCTGAAGCTGGCGATTGCCTCGTCCTTCGCGAGTGCCCAACTTTTGTTCGAGAAGTTTCGGCGTGAGCGACTTTTCTGAGGTAAAGCTCGCGAGTAGGGAAGCGATCGAAAATTCCATGAAGCGCGTCAACCTCCGGCAAGGAAACGTATGGGATGGGGCGAGTGAGGCGCGAGCGACAGCCGATACAGTGTCGTCAACCAACCACTGCAAACCGCTGGGTGGACTGACATTAACCGTACTGACGACGATCCCTATGGGTCTGGAGCGTTGCTGGTCGGGGCCCGTCGCATCGATCGGGCGGGAAATCCACAAGCGTCACTCGAGCTAGGGCCGGGATGGTTTTGTATTGAAACTGCAAGGGTCAAAGTTTGCAGCAGACGGCGATCGGAGGGATTGGTCTTTTGGAACCCTTTCCCAAAAGACGCTCCAAACGCCTGTCAACACAAGAACGCACTGGGGGGAGCGGCTGCGCTCGGGCCCATCTACGCTAGAGCGTGGCGTGCACCTTGTCAATCGGTGGGGCACGGGTTAACCTAGCCGCACGATCGCCGCCACTGCTTCCTTCGCTCACCGATCGCGATCGGTTTGTACCATGTTTGCCGAATTTCGCGCCCGTTATCCCAGCGGCAGTCTCACATCAGATATCATTGAAGTGAACCAGGGCAAGTTTATTGTCCGGGCGGCGGTGAGTGTGGATGGAACGGTGTTGGCCACCGGTCTGGGAGCGTCGGAGCAGCTCGAAGATGCGGAAGATCGGGCCCGCCTGCGCGCCCTGGAGGCGGTGGGGCTGTTTTTGGAGCCGGCCGATCGGGGCCAGGCGCACCTGCTGAGTAGCCCCAACGCCTCGACTGTGTATCAGTTGCCCGCCAGCGTGCCGACGGCGACTCCGATCATGGAACCGATCGCCCAGCCGACGCTTGACCTGGGACTGTCCCAGCCGATCGCGCCGCCCGCCGCCGAACCCGACACCTACGCCGACTATTACGATTCCCCGATCGACCCGTTGCCCAGCGATTCGTTGTCCAGCGAGTCGGTGTCTAGCGACCCATTGCCAACTATGGAGCCGGAATGGCCGCCGGAACCGGAACCCGCCCCGGCCCCCAAGCGATCGCGCCGATCGGCTAGTCCCGCGCCCGCCCCGATCGCGCCGCCGCCCGCGCCTGTGCCTGCCCCGGCCCCTGCGCCCGCTCCGGCTCCCGTTACGGATTTGTCCGACGCGATCGCCCAGACCGATGTGTTAATGAAACGGTTGAATTGGAACAAGCAACAGGGCGTGGAATATCTGCAAATGGCCTTTGGCAAACGCACGCGGGCCCAACTGACGGATGAGGAGTTGTTGCAATTTCTTCAGCACTTACAAATGCTGGCGGATGACCCGGATTTTTAGGGGCGATCGATGATTATCGATGATTTTAGAAAAGCGGGCGCACGGCGGTGCGCCCCTACGGGTTGTGGGGTAGATTGCGATTTTTTGGAGTCTGATTTTGGGCGGTGTCGAACGAGTTTTAGGGCCACAAATCGCCAAATCTGGCTTGCTTGAGGCGATCGTGCTTGGCCTGTAATGCGTAGAAATTTTGCTCAATCAGCGGAAATAATTTGGCAGGAAATGGCTCGTTTAGATCGAGCGGATTCACACCGCGCAGGGAGTCGATCGAGCGGATGGTTTTATAAATTGCCACGTGTTTAATATATTTCAGCAGTTCTTCAACCAGTTCTTGGCTATTGGGTGATTGTTCAGCTAAGTGGATTTTCTGTTCAATAATTTCGACAATTTCTTGATGGTTTTTGAGAATAAAATCGCGCTCGATCGCCTCGCTGGCTGAGTCAGGTAAGGCGTTTTCCCGCGCACCCAAGGTGGCGATTCGTTGCCACATGGCATTATCCTTTTCAAGGCGCAGATAGATCGGCCAATAGAATTCAGAGATTTGCCGCTCCACAAAGTCCAATTCGGCTTGGTGGCGGGCGATCGCTAGTTGATTTTCCAGTTCGGCAAGTTGTTGTTTTTGCTGATTTTCCAGTTCAATAATCAGTTGTCGTTGGCGGCTTTTTTCGTTGGTTTCGTTTTTAAAAATTTCTAGTCGTTTATTGAGCCAATATCCGGCAATCAAGACAATGCCGCCGATCAAAATCTTATCAATGACGAGTTCCAGAATCTTTTCGGAAAATGCCATGCAATTTAATGTCCTTGAGGATTGATTGAACGTGATTTTTAATGCTCTTCAAACAGCCTGAAGAGGCTTTAGGATTTTGGAGCGCGATCGCCCCGTGGCTGGCGGGTGGCTCAACCGATTCAATCATCGCGCAATGGCTGGCGGCTTGCTAGACCGCCGATCGGGGTTGAGCAACGGCCATCGAAAGTGCAAGGATCACGATCGCCCTTCCGCGCTAACGGTTGATTACCCCCCATGAAAATTGCTGGCGTTCCCACCCGCACCATTCAGTTTGATCGCGATCGCCCCGACATTGTGCAGGTGATTGACCAGCGGCAATTGCCCCACCGGTTGGTTTGGCAGGATTTGACCGATTTGGAAACGGCGGCTTGGGCGATTGAGGAGATGGTGGTGCGGGGTGCGCCGCTGATTGGGGCGACGGCGGCCATGGGGATGTTTTTGGCGGCGCTGGCGGCCCGATCGCGCGCGGATTTTCGGCCGGCGATCGAGGCGGCGGCCCAGCGATTGCTGAAAACGCGACCAACGGCGGTGAATTTACACTGGGCGATCGGCCAGCAGTTGGCGGTGTTGAACAATTGTGAGTCAGCGGCGGCGGCGGTCGATCGGCTGCGGGCGAAGGCGGTGCAAATCCTGGAAGACGACGTGCAGCAATGCGCCCAAATTGGTCAGCACGGCGTGGCGCTGATTGAGGAAATCCACGCGCGCACCGGCAAACCCGTGAATGTGCTGACCCACTGCAATGCCGGCTGGCTGGCCTGCGTCGATTGGGGAACCGCCACCTCACCGATTTACCACGCCTTCGATCGGGGCATTCCGATCCATGTGTGGGTCGATGAAACCCGCCCGCGCAACCAGGGCGCAAAGCTGACGGCGTGGGAACTGGGCCAACACGGCGTGCCCCACACGCTGATCGCAGACAACACGGGCGGTCACTTAATGCAGCACGGCATGGTGGATCTGGCGATCGTCGGGAGCGATCGCACCACCCGCTGCGGCGACGTGGCCAACAAGATTGGCACGTACCTGAAAGCCTTGGCCGCCAAGGATAACGCCGTGCCGTTCTATGTGGCGCTGCCCTCTTCGACGATCGATTGGAGCCTGCGCGACGGGGTGCGGGAAATCCCGATCGAGCAACGCAGCGCCCAAGAAGTGAAATACATGGATGGGTTATCGGAGGGGACATCGGAGGGGGCGATCGCCAATGTGTTGATTTGCCCCGAAACCACTCCCGCCGCCAACTACGGCTTTGACGTTACACCCGCACGATTAGTCACGGGTTTAATCACTGAACGCGGCATTTGCCCCGCCTCGGAAGCCGGTTTATTGTCCCTTTTTCCCGAGCAAGCCATGAATTAGTCGCGTAGTCGCGTAGGTTGGGTTGAGCCGCGCGAAACCCAACACCGTCAGCGTGATATTAACGGTTGGGTTGATATTAACTATCCTTGCGATATTAACGGTTGTTGGGTTTCATTCTTCAACCCAACCTACTACTAGAATTTGAGTGGGAATTCTTCAATGTATGACGATGGTGTAATTAAGTTTGCGTGTGATTGGGAAGAAAGTCCGCCGATCGCCTGTGATGCGGTTCCGGAATTGCGAGACCTGATCGAATGGCGCGATCGCCTGTTTGCGTGGGGGGCGATCGGCGTATATCCCAACGGCATTGGCTATGGAAATGTCAGCATCCGGCTTGGGGGCGATCGCTTCCTAATTTCCGGCACTCAAACGGGTCATTTACCCACCACTAATTCCCAGCATTACACTCAGGTCGATCGCTGGAACATTGAGCAAAATTCCCTGCATTGCACCGGCCCCGTGCAAGCCTCCTCGGAATCCCTCACCCACGCGGCAATCTATCAACACGATCGAGCAATTCGGGCGATCGTCCATGGCCATTGCCCCAGCCTGTGGCAGCGCTATCAAGATCAATTACCCACCACCCGCGCCGAGGTTCCCTACGGCACACCCGCCATGGCCCGCGAAATGTGGCGCTTGTTTCGGGAAACTGACCTCGCCCAAAGTCGAATTCTGGTGATGGCGGGCCATGAGGACGGGCTACTGTCCTTTGGTGGCAATTTAGCGGATGCGTCCCAACCGTTAGCCGATTTATTGCGCGCTGAAGGGCGATCGATCACGATCGAATCGGCTTAATCCGCACATCCTGCCCCCAGTTCAAACGCTCGCCCGGCAACGCGCTCAGAAACTCGCGAACCGCATTTAAATACTCTCGTACCATTTGAATATCGAGTTCATATTTTTTCTCGATCGCAATGGTCAAAAATGGCTCGTATTGACCACTATAGCCATCATCATGTTTGTAGGCATTAATGATTTTACGCATATTATGAATTTCCGCAAAACCCGGCAAGTCCTTTAACTTGACTTGAAATTCATCTTCAATAATTTTATGAATCTCGTTGATTTTTTTGCGGGCCAACTTACTTCTAGAACTGGGATTTTTGCCATAGCGTTTTTGATAAATGGATTTTGCCACCCATTTCAATTCGTATTCCACTAAAGAATTCAACTCTCCCAAGGCAGCACGAATCACAATTCCCTCATAGTCCAGGACGACATTATTCACTTGTGCATATTCCGTTTCGCCAAAGGTGTCCCATTCTTCTTGGGTATATTCGCGATGGAGCACGCGGCTATTTTCCGCATCAACACTGAAGGCACGATCGATAAACATCGCGATCGCGCTCAATCGAACGGAATAATTTCTAATGGGCATAGAGTTGGCAAACGTCTGCTAACGCCGTCTAATTGCTAATCAATGAATTACAAAACGCGCCAATTTAGCAATTATAGGGAATTCGGCTTGCCTGGATCCGGGTGATGATCGCTGAGGGGATGGTTGATCGACAAAATTGACAGCAAAGGGCGATCGAGTCCTGATCAAACGAACCCGATCGCCCCCGTTCATCATCCTAACGAGTCGCTAAAACAAGAAATACCGCTGGGCCATGGGCAGCACCGCCGCCGGTTCGCAGGTAATCAATTGCCCATCGACCAACACTTCGTAGGTTTGCGGATCCACCTCGATCGCCGGACAAGCGTCGTTCAATTTCATGTCGGATTTGCGGATCGATCGAATCCCCGACACCGCCACCGCTTTCCGCTGGAGACCCAACTTTTCGGGAACCCCGGCCTTGAGGGCAGCTTTTGAAACAAAGGTGAGACTGGTGCTGTTAATCGCCTTGCCGAAACTGGCGAACATCGGGCGGCCGTGCACCGGTTGCGGCGTGGGAATGCTGGCGTTCGCGTCGCCCATTTGGGCCCAGGCGATCGCCCCGCCCTTGATCACCAGCTCCGGTTTTACGCCAAAAAACGCCGGTTTCCAGAGGCACAGATCCGCCAGTTTGCCGGGTTCGATCGACCCCACATGGTTGGCGATCCCGTGGGCGATCGCCGGGTTGATCGTGTATTTGGCGATGTAGCGCTTGGCGCGGGTGTTGTCGTTGCGGGATGGATCCTGGGGTAATGCACCGCGCTGCACTCGCATTTTGTGAGCCGTTTGCCAGGTACGAATGATCGTTTCGCCGATCCGGCCCATGGCTTGGGAATCCGACGACATCATGGCGATCGCCCCCAGGTCGTGCAGGATGTCTTCGGCGGCGATCGTTTCCCGGCGAATCCGCGACTCGGCAAAGGCCACGTCCTCGGGAATCGCCCGATCGAGGTGGTGGCAAACCATTAACATATCGAGGTGCTCCTCGATCGTGTTCACCGTGTAGGGGCGCGTTGGATTCGTCGAAGAGGGCAACACGTTGGGCAAGCCGCAGACCTTGATAATGTCCGGGGCATGGCCGCCGCCCGCACCTTCGGTATGAAAGGTGTGAATAGTGCGATCTTTGAACGCGGCGACGGTCGCTTCTACAAAACCCGCTTCGTTCAAGGTGTCCGAGTGGATCGCCACTTGGATGTCGTACTCTTCGGCGACGCTCAGGCAGGTGTCGATCGCGGCGGGCGTGGTTCCCCAGTCCTCATGGAGCTTTAGGCCGATCGCCCCGGCCTTCACTTGTTCCACCAGCCCCGCCGGTTGGCCGCTGTTGCCCTTGCCCAAAAAGCCCAAATTCATCGGAAAGGCTTCCGCCGCTTCCAGCATCCGCGCCATGTGCCAGGGGCCAGGCGTACAGGTGGTGGCGTTGGTGCCGGCCGCGGGGCCCGTGCCACCGCCGATCATCGTTGTGATCCCAGCGGCCAGGGCCGTTTCGATTTGCTGGGGACAGATGAAGTGGATGTGGGTGTCAATGCCGCCGGCCGTGACGATCGCCCCTTCGCCCGCGATGATTTCCGTGCCGGGGCCGATGATGATGTCTACGCCCGCTTGGGTGTAGGGGTTGCCGGCCTTCCCGATCGCCGCAATTTGTCCGTTTTTGATCCCAATATCGGCTTTAATCACGCCCCACCAATCGAGAATCACGGCATTCGTAATCACCGTATCCATCGCGCCGTCACGATTGGTAATTGGCGATTGACCCATACCATCCCGAATCGTTTTGCCGCCACCAAATTTCACTTCATCGCCATAAACCGTCAGGTCTTTTTCAATTTCAATCAGCAATTCAGTGTCCGCCAATCGCAGGCGATCGCCCGTGGTGGGCCCATAGGTTTCTGCGTAGGTGCGGCGATCGATTCTGTAGGGCATTGTTGATGGCTCCAGCAGGACTTACGGATTGAAAACGTGATTATTTACGAGATTTTTTCTCAGTCTTGTCTTTGGATTTATCCTTAGATTTTTTGCCAGCATCCTGATCTAAACTGCCTTCCACCAAGGCATTGAACCCATAGATTTCTCGGGTTCCGGCAAAGGGTACGAGGGTGACGGTTTTCTGATCCCCCGGCTCAAAACGCACAGCGGTTCCCGAGGGAATATCCAGATGGGTTCCCCGGGCAGCGGCGCGATCGAACACCAGCGATTCATTCACTTCAAAAAAATGAAAATGGGAGCCAATTTGAATCGGCCGATCGCCCTGATTTTCCACCGTCACCGTCACGGTGGGTCGCCCTGCGTTTAACTCAATTTCACCCGATTCAACAATCAATTCACCGGGAATCATGGCGTTCTTCCTTAACACAAATGACGAAAATCATCGTAGGGGCAGGTTTCAAACCTGCCCCTACCAGGGTCTTTCTGATCAAAACCGAAATTAACGAATTGGGTCATGCACCGTCACCAATTTCGTGCCATCGGGAAAGGTTGCTTCCACCTGTACGTCATGGATCATTTCGGGCACGCCGTCCATCACGTCATGGCGGGTGAGCAAGGTTGTGCCCTCGGACATTAATTCCGCCACCGATTTGCCATCGCGCGCCCCTTCCAAAATGGCGGCGGTGAGATAGGCAACGGCTTCCGGATAGTTGAGTTTTAATCCGCGATTTTTGCGGCGTTCGGCCAACAACGCGGCGGTGAAAATGAGCAGCTTGTCCTTTTCTTGGGGCGTGAGTTGCATAGGGCGATCGCACGGGTGTTCGCGCAAATATCTGATGTTGGTTGTAGCGCGATTTGTCTAGCAGGCCACCGATCGCTTGCGAAGATTTCCGGTTTCGAGATCACAGGGGCCAAAATCGGGAGGCGATCGCCGGTCGATCGCGCTGGCTGCGTCGCACCAAATCCCACACCTGCCAAAACCAGCGCCGGGCCTCAATCACTGAATGGCCCCGATAGCGACAAAGCAGCCCCGTTTGCAGCCGCGTGATCCCGCAATCGACCCGATCGCCCTGGGGCAGGTGCGATCGCGCTTCTGCAATCAGATCCTTCGGGATTTCCTGACCAATCCAAGCCAGCGTCCCGACGATCGGGCAGCTGGCCAGCCCGTGGGATCCGTCGCGGGTCGCCGGGTCGATCGCGTCAATCCGCTGGGGATCGAGCCACACCAACCGATCGCCCTGCCACACCTCCAGGCGCGATCGCCACTCGCCGCACCCGTAACGCTCACCGCCGGCCGTGCGCCCCAACCGCACAATCTCACTGCCCAGCCAACTGGCTCCAGCCGCCAGGTCAATGCGCGATCGCTGCTCATAGAGCGCGCCATCAAAAATAATCGTCTCCTGCGGCAACCATTCCAGGTGCGCCCCCTCGCCCACCCGCACCCGCACCGACTGCTGGGCAAACCGTCCGGCCGGGTCGATCAGCGATCGCCCCCGGCTGCCATAGATCTTGGCCGCCGAAACCGTCGTCACCAGGGCCGCCGTCTCCGGTTCCAAATCCAGCGTGATCGACAGCCGATCGCCCCCGACCATCCCCCCCGCCACATGCAACATCGCCGCATGGCAAACCTCTGGCCCCTCGGGATAAAAGGGCCGCTGAAATTGCAAGGGCGATCGGGTTTTGGCCTGAACCTGGGTGCGATCGCCCGATCGGTCAAACTGCAACTCGAACGCTCCATGCCAGGTGCGATCGGTCTCGGGCGTTGGATGGGTCGCGACGGTCACGGTGTTTCCTCTTCGGGTGAATCTTCAACCATCATCGAGCGATCGTCTAAGGTGCGGCGTAATTTCGGCATGGCCGTGTAGCGATCGCCCGCTGATTGAAGAGCTGACTGGAGTTCTATGATCCAAGCAAGATTCAATCTCACTGGTGAAGCGGTCATAGGGGATTAGTCATAGGAGATCAACCGGATTCAGGTGGCTGCTTTGGAATAAATAATCGCAGTCATCCGAAAGTCAGAGCCATGATCAAAACATTGTCTAAAACCTACTGCTTAGTGGGAGTTCTTTTGGTCAGCGCTTCTACAATTCTTCATGCTTGCAGCGCCACAAATAAACCTACGACTCTGGCTTCACCCTCTCCTAGTTCTAGCCCCAGTCCTTCGACTCCTGGCCCTAGTCCCAGCCCTTCGATAGAGCCTGGCTACGTGACAGCGGCGGAATTTGGTGATAAGTGGCCCGTTGCTAATGCAGACTCAGCCATCGTGTTTTGTGAAACGCCAAAAGAGGTTTACATCAAAATTAATGGAACAACTTATCCACTCAACGGACAAGCGATGCAAGGCTCAAAACCGGATTGGAATTGGCGTAAGAAGATTCCTCTGGAAGGTTTTTCTGGAGAATTCTCATTAGCTGATGTGACTCCTCTCATTGAGCGCGGTTTACAACTTTGCTCTGAATAATTGCTAATCAAAACCCAATCCTTGGAGGGCGTACGGCGGTACGCCCCTACCAGAATTGATGATTTCTGAATTACTTTTCATCCTCCGCTCTGGTAATTGGATTCTCCATACCGGAGGGCGTACGGCGGTACGCCCCTACGAATTCTGATTGATTGGGGTAGGGGCGCAACGCTTTGCGCACTCTGACGATGTGATTTTGAAACCGATCGCTGGGTGTGCAGCGGCACGAGCAACAATCGCCCCTATTTCAAATCAGCGATCGCCCCTCGGGCCATTTCGGCGATCGCCCGATCAGTGGCTTTCGGCAGGTGGTAATACTTGCCGCCCGCCGTTTCCGCCATTTCTTTGGCGAAGCCCGTCGAAACGAATTTGCCTTGGGTGTCGATCACCAGCAGCTTGATGTTCAGGGCGCGGATTTTGCCCGCAATGTCCAGCAGCTCTTGCTTCACATCGGGTTTCTCGTCCGGCTCCATGGGCTGGCCGAGCGATCGGGCGAGGGGCACATTCCCCCGACCGTCCGTAATCGCCACAATCACCACTTGCCCCACATCCCCCGACTGGCGGGCATTGGTTCCGACGCGCACCGCCTGGGTCAAGCCGTGGGCCAAGGGCGAGCCGCCACCACAGGGCATGGTTTCCAACCGCCGCTTGGCCGCCGAGATCGATCGCGTGGGCGGCAACAGCACCTCCGCTTGCTCACCCCGGAAGGGAATCAGCGACACCTGATCGCGATTTTGGTAAGCCTCCGTCAGCAACCGTAACACCGCGCCCTTGGCGGACTGCATCCGGTTCAGGGCCATCGATCCCGACGCATCCACCACAAACACGACCAAGGCTCCGGCCTTCCGGGCCAGGCGCTTGGCCCGCACGTCGCTTTCTTCCACGAACACGCGGCGACCCGTTTCGCCCGCAGCGGCGGCCCGGGCGCGGCGGGCTTTTTGGTAGGGCGCGGCCGATCGCAGGGTGGCATCGACGGCAATCCGGCGCACGGGGCCACGCGGCAACACAGGCTTGATGTAGCGCCCCCGATCGTCCGAGAAGATGATCGATCGACTGCCGGAGCTACCGCCCGATCGCTGGGCCGTGGTTTGGGCAAACAGCAGCACCGACGGATCCATCACCACCCCTTCCGGGTCGAACACAAATTCCTCGGGGATCGCGGGCGGCTCGTCCGGTTGATCCTCGTCTTCGTTTTCGTCCTGGTCTTCGTTGTCGTTGTCGGTTTCGTCGTCTTGCTCTTGTTCCGCTTCCGGCTGTTGTTGCGGCGGCGGGGGCGGCGGCGGCTGTTGCTCATCCGGCGGCGTTTCAATCACCGTGGCCCGGGGCACAATCACCAATTCCACCGCCACCCGTAGGTCATCGGCATTCACCGCCGTCCGTCCATCGAGGGCTGCGTGAGCCTTGGCCACACGCACCGCAAACAGTTCCGCCCGGTGGCCCTGCACCCGGCCGCGCACCGCTTCTTGCACCAAATATTCCAACTGCTCGCGGCTGATGGTCACGTCCTTCAGCCATTCGCGCGCCAACAGGATTTGGGTTTTGAGGCCGTCCAGCTCTTCGGCGTATTGCCCGAGGAAGTCCTGGGGCGATCGGGCATAGCCGACGGCCCGATCGACCACTTCCACCCGCTGATCTAAGCCCAAGGCTCCATCGGCGGACAGGGCGATCGCGATTCGATCGAGCAAATGCTCCCGCAGCGGCCCCTCTTCCGGGTTGTAGGTGGCAATCAGCAGCCCTTGGCAGGGGTGCGAAAAACTGATCCCTTCCCGCTCAATTTGGTTGCGACCTTCGCTCAGGGATCCGAGCAACAGGTTGGCGATTTGGTCATCGAGCAAATTAATTTCATCGACATACATCACGCCCCGATTCGATTCCGCCAGCAGGCCGGGCTGAAACACCGTTTCACCGCGCTTCACGGACTGGCCCACATCTACGGAGCCGAGCAGCCGATCTTCGGTCACACCCAGCGGAATCTGCGAAAAGGGCGCGGGAATCACTTTGCGGGGAATTTCGCCGATGATTTGCAAGCCGTCTTCCCAGGTTTCCGGGCGATCGGGGTCGCAGTTACTCATCGATCCATCGACAATCTCGATCGGGGGCAGCAGGGCATGGATCGCCCGGGCCATCACCGATTTGGCCGTGCCGCGCCGACCGGCGATCGCCACGCCCCCCAGGCCCGGATCGATCGCCGCCAACAGCAGGGCCATCTTGATCGACTCTTGGCCGATCACCGCCGTCAGCGGAAAGGTTACGGGATCGTTGCTTCGAGGCGGCGCGGTAACGGACATGGCGGGCGCAATTTTGGGGTTTTGATCGTTGGATTGATGCTTCTCAGGATATCAGCGCAACGCAACCTACAAATCATGGGGCAAATCATGGGGCGGGGCCGCGCGACCGATTGCGGAGGCTATGCAAGCAGGGTTTCGGTGGAATCTCACTGGCTCGATCCTGCACAATGACATCAACAACCGTTTCAGCAAGCGTTGGCATCATCTTTGCTAACCCGCAGAGGACTTGCGATATGACTTCCAAAACGATCGCCCCTGTCACCTACGACAGCGACTATTACGGCTGGGTGCAACAACAGGCCGAACTGTTGCGATCGGGGCAGTTCGATCAGTTGGATCTGGAGAATTTGTTAGAAGAGGTTGAAAGCTTGGGGCGATCGGAAAAGCGGGCCTTAACCAGTCAAATTATCCGGCTCTATTGGCATCTATTGAAGTGGCAATACCAACCCCATAAGCGATCAAACTCTTGGGCATTTTCCATTGAAGATGCGCGGGATGAAATCTTGGAATTGCTGGAGGATAATCCCAGTTTTCGACGTGATCTTGCAGATTGGATCATCAAAAGCTACGAGCAAGCCCGAAAAAAAGCCGCTCGGGAAACGGGCTTACCAATTGATACGTTCCCGATCGAGCCACCCTTCACCTGGGAAGCCGCGATGACTGTAGCGATCGAGTATTCAGATTACACGGAAAAAACGACATAATCTGAGTGCTTGATCGAGACACTTTTTACCTAGACAACTGCAATGAATACCGATCAGCGCTTCAGTTAGATCATCGATACCAAAGATCAATAGATCAATCTTGAATTGAATGATTGATCTGCGGTTAACCCCCTGCCTTGCTCATCAAACCCATAAAAGCCGGTCACTCGATGGTAGTGCCCCAAATTAGTAATGATGCTTTACTGAAACCCTGGATTGGCAACCGTTTTGGCATCGATAATCATCACTTCACAGGCAATACCGACATTAGTTCAAATTCAATGCTTGACCATTGGCTACTCTCAAGACGATTGATTACCCTGGCGCAGCCAAGCTCAACCATGCACTCAATTATTATTCCTAGCTGCTACGTTCTGATGGGCATTTCTGCCTATGCCACGATCATTCATCTATCAATTGGTTTGCGTAAACCCCGATCGCCCGTGCATTTACGGTTTGCGAGTGTAACGTTTTTAGCAATTCCCTTCATGCTGGCTCACGTCACCACCCTCCAAAGCGCTGATCCTCAGATTTTTGCTATGGCTCTGAAGTGGGCACTCTCGATCGTAATCATGATTAGCATCTGCTTTTTTTGGTTTATTTCTGTATATGTAAAACAGCGATCGTCACGCTTTTTGGTGGGATTGACGGTCTATCTATTGCTGATGATTGGCATCAATTTGAGCCAACCCTATAGTTTGCAATATACGAGTATTGATCAGCTCACCGTTTTGCACCTGCCCTGGGGGGAAACCGTCACTCGTGCGGTTGGTCAACATAATAGCGGGTTTGCATTCATGGCGATCGGCTTCCTGTTGGGGTTTGTCCACGTCCTGTATATTTTGCAGCGCCTTCCCCGCAGTCTTAGTAATCAGTTAATGAGCTTTTCGATCCTGTGTTACTTACTAAGCTCCGTCGTCAGCATCTGCATTCGGATGGGAATTTTGGACGGCCTAGAACCGGGGGCTTTAATCTTCGTGGCGATGATTATGATTGTCAGCATATTACTCAGCCAGGAAACTCAGCAACAATTACTGACTTCTGAAAAGCGCTTTCGATCGCTGGTGGAACAGTCGCCCTTCAGTATTCAAATTCTGTCCCCCGGTGGTCACACACTTCAGGTCAATGCCGCTTGGGAAGCCCTTTGGGGTCAAAGCGCTTCCCAAACGGCCGATCGAGCAGAGGCGTTTGCCATTTCATCGATTGATCAGGATATTTGGCCCCATCTGAAACAGGGATTGCTGGGGGGAGTGACGGCAATTCCACCTCGGCTCTATACCCTAACCGATGCGATCGGTCACACCAGCCGCCAACGCTGGATTCGGGGCTATCTTTACCCCATCAAGGATTCACGCGGGCACTTGCGAGAAGCCATTTTGGTGCATGAAGATGTGACGGAAAAAAAGCGCGTTGAGGATGCGATTCATCTGATTGCGGCGGGGGTGGCGACGGCGGGCGATCGGTTTTTCGATCGGCTGGTGCAGAGTTTGGCGGATTTATTTGGGGCGGAATATGTGTTGTTGGGTGTGCTGGATCAGGACACGCCAAATCACATCCAAACACTGGCGGTTTGTGCCCACGGAACGATCGCGCCCAACTTTGGCTATTCGTTGGTTGATACGCCCTGTGCCGAGGTTTTGGGTCGCGATACTTGTATTTATCCGCGCCACGTCCAACAGGCCTTCCCGCGCGATCGACTCCTGGCGGAGATGGATATTGAGAGTTACATTGGCACGCCGCTGTTTGATGGTCGGGAACAACCGTTGGGGATTTTGACAGTGCTCGACACCCAGCCGATCGAGCAGATCGAACAGGTGCGAGAAATTCTGGAAATCTTTGCGGCGCGGGCGGAGGCGGAGGTGCAACGGTTGCAGGATGAAGCGCGCATTCACCGCCTGGCCTATCACGACTATCTGACCCATCTGCCCAATCGGGCCCGCTTCCATGAATACCTCGAACAGGTGTTGAAACGGATGCATGAATCCGGTGAAGAGGGGGCGTTGTTATTAATTGATTTGGATCATTTCAAAACGATTAATGATGCGCTCGGTCACGATGTGGGCGATGAGGTTTTGCGGGCAATCGCTCGGCGACTGGAGCAGGTGGCGGACGAAACGGCGCTGGTGGCTCGGTTGGGGGGCGATGAGTTTGTGGTGTTGATTGCGCCGGGGCTGCCGTGCCATGCGGCGGTCGAACACCACGCCTTGCAGTTGGCCCATCGCATTAGTGCCACGTTGTCTAGCCCGATTGTGGTGGGCGATCGAACCTTGAATGTGGGGGCGAGCATTGGCGTGGCGCTCTTTCCCACGGAGGGGATGACCCAATTAGACATTCTGCGCCATGCCGATATGGCGCTGTATCGGGCCAAGAGTCTCGGCCGCGGGGTGACGCAGCTCTATTTGGCTTCCTTGCAAGCGGCGGCGGCCGATCGACTGCGGCTGGAAGAGGGATTGCGCCAGGTGATTGCCAACCATGAATTAGAACTCTACTTTCAACCCCAGGTGAATGCGGAGGGACACATTTTGGGAGCTGAGGTGTTGTTGCGTTGGCAGCACCCGGAATTGGGAACTATTTCCCCCGTTGTGTTTATTCCCGTCGCCGAAGAAACGGGTTTAATTCATAGCATTGGCCAATGGGTGCTGGAGCAATCATGCCTGCGGTTGACCACCTGGCTCGATCGGGATATTCCCTTCAAGGGGCATTTGTCGGTGAATGTTTCACCTTGGCAGTTTACCCGGCCGGATTTTGTGGAGCAGGTCTGTCAAACGATCGCCCACTATCAATTAGACCCGAGCTATTTTGTGTTGGAGCTAACCGAAACAGCCCTGCTCTACGACTTAGCAGAAACCATTGAAAAGCTGGCTTTTTTGCGATCGCATGGTATCCGAATTGCCCTTGATGATTTTGGGACAGGCTATTCTTCCCTTGCCCATCTCAAGCATTTACCCCTCGATTTTCTGAAAATTGATAAGGCTTTTGTGAATGAGCTGGAGAGCAATTCCAAAAATTGTTTGGTTGCCTCCATTATCAGTATCAGTCACTTGATGGATCTAGAAGTTGTGGCCGAGGGAGTCGAATCAATGCTGCAGCACGATGTTTTAGTACAACTCGGCTGCCAAAGTTTTCAGGGATATTTGTTTGGACGACCCCTCTCGGAACGGGATTTTATTGAGTGGATTGTTTCGGGGCAATTGGCCCAGGCGGGCGCGTTGGTAGTGGGTACCAAGTGCCCGATTTCTTGCGTTTAGATCCGACAGCCTCCGCATTCAGGGGCGAGGGTACATCAAGCGCTAGCAAGGAACCGCCGATCGCACGGTATTGGCAAAGTTCGCCAACAGGCGCAACCCGGCCGTGGCGGATTTTTCCGGGTGGAATTGCACAGCCATTACGTTTTGGCGACCGGAGCCGAGGGCTTCGCAGTGAATGGCGGCCGTGACGGTTTGGCTGCCGTGGGTGGTCGTGGCGGCGATCGCCCCCAACTCCGCCGGATCCACATAGTAGGAGTGGACAAAGTAGACCCAGGGCGATCGCTCCAACCCGTCCCACAACAGCGATTGGGGCTGTGTCAGGTCGAGCTGATTCCAACCCATATGCGGAATTGTGATCCCAGGTTCCGGTTGAAACGCGCGCACAGCACCGGGGACGATGCCCAAACCCGGTTCGCAGCCCTCGGCGCTGGTGTCAAACAACATTTGCAAACCCAAACAAATGCCCAGAAAGGGTTTGCCCTGGGCGATCGCTTGGCGAATGGGCGCTTCGAGGCCCCGATCGCGCAATTGCCGCACCGCTGGGTCAAAGGATCCCACACCGGGCAACACCACCGCATCGGCGCGATCGATCACCGTGGCCGAATCCGTGACGATCGGCTCAACTCCCGCCTGGGTCAAGCCTTTACAGGCAGAATGCAAGTTGCCCATGTCATAATCGACCACGGCAATCACTGTCATAGGACTCAAAACTCCCAAAATTACATCGTCAAAATTATCATAGTCAAAATTATAGATTCCCAATGGAAATTATTGATCATCACTTGCCTTGGAACAGTCCATAGAACCTTAACTAACTAAAACCATGACTGAAATTTGAACCATCCAAATTCGCTGTTTAAATAACCTAAAAGCGCTAAGCTTCAGTGACCAAAACCGGGTAGTTTAGATTTGAAAACTATGGTTAATTTTAATGACCCTCGGGCAAGATCTCAACTACTTTTAACATCATTTCAAACCTGGTTGCCCCACCAAACATCCAACGCCTCCGATGATGTATTGCAGCAGCTCTTGGATCAAGATCGGTTAACCTCGAACGTGCATTGCTTGCGGCAATTGCCTGTAGATTTTGAAGCTGCCCCACGGCGCGTGATTCGGGCGATCGAACAATACCGCCCCCGCTTTATTGTGTTATGTGGCATGGCCGAAGGGCGATCGGCCCTCAGCCTCGAAGCTCAAGCCAAACACCAAGGCAGCACCCTCGCCACATCGCTCAACCTAAACTGGCTAATCTCAGGCACAAAATCCAGCCAAATCAGTCTAGATGCTGGAAACTTCGTTTGTAATCGGCTTTACTACATCGTCTTGCAATGGCTGTTGCTCAATCGTCATCCCAGTCAAGCATTATTTATTCATATTCCTCCATTATCTGAATCCAATCAATTAACCATCTTGTCGGATTTTGCACATATTATTCAAAAACTCATGGGCAATCATTAAACCCTTCAAAAAAAGCCCCCCATGGTTATCTAGAGCCATCTAACAGCAATCATTCGAGTCTGATCAACCGCAATTCTCTATTTAGGCAATTTCCTATGAGAGGAGATCTAGAACAGACCTTGAATCACTGCAAATACCACGAAAGTCACTAGGATAACGGACTTGCGGCGAATCACCAGATACGCTGAAATCCTGATTACACCGCAACCCGATCGAGAGAAGCAAGAAACCTAGGGGCTGTCATCAAATACCCAAACCCCTAATTCTTGCGTTGCCGAATCGTGGGGGACAAGGGGCTTAAGCCCCTTATCTGGGGCGGTTGAGTTGGGAAAATTCGTCGTTTCAGCGTCAATCCAACTTGATTTGATGACACGCCCTAAGCCTTTTGTTGCAACGATGGGCACAGAGAAAATCAGGAGGTTTAGCAATCATTCCGTCGAACTAGTGACAACCCCTTGTTTTGATCGATGATTGACAATTAAACGGTATTTAATTTGACCTTTTAGGCATTCCCTAAGCTGACTGAAGGGATCAGCCAAGATCGACAAACCAACTCCAATAAATTCGTCTAAAATTGATGAACTGATTTTGTATCATTAGTAACTACCCAATTCATTTTAAACGCGTCATGATAAAAAGTGATCAACCAGAATGAATTTGAGTGAATTTGACCCAATTTGCCTGAATTTGGCCAAATTCAACTGAATTTAACCAATGACACCTACCGATCAGAGATCTACCCAAAACCCTTGAATGACCGGTGATCACCGCTTCAGCCCATTCGCCCCGGAACTGCTAATGATGAATTCACGCAATCGCTCCCGAGTTCAAGAATTAATGACATGGGCAGGTTATCTTGCGGCAGTAGCAAGCTTGATCTCAATCATGGTCGTTGTGGGATGGATCTTGGACATCACCATTCTCAAGCAAGTTTTGCCAGGGTTGGTGTCCATGAAAATCAATACGGCTGTCTGTATAGGGGTTCTAGGCACTAGTCTTTGGTACTGGATTTGGCTTCAGCAAACCAACCAAGATCAACGCATTCAATCTGCGCGATTAGTACTGATTGGAGCTGCATTGATCACAGTTTTGATCGGCCTACTAACCACCTTGCAGTATTTTTTTAATACCAATTATGGTATTGATGAGCTGCTGGCAAAAGATGACACCAGCGTCATCAGCACATCCAGCCCAGGCCGAATGGCCATCAATACATCTATTACATTCATCATCCTGGGCTTGTCTTGGTTGCTATTAGGAATTCAACGACAAACCAACCGGGCATTTTATCTCTTGCAGGGCCTGGCTACGACGGGAGGCTTCATTTCGCTGCTCGGCCTCTTGGGCTATGCCTACAATGTCCAAACGTTTTACGGCCTCAGCAGCTACACCAAGATGGCGCTGCATACGGCTATTGCATTTTTTCTCTTATCCATTAGCTGCTTGCTGGCGACGGCCGATCGGGGATGGATGGCGGAGTTTGTGAGTGATTATGCCGGGGGCGTAATGACGCGCCGACTGATGCTCTATGCAATGCTTTTGCCCCTGATTATTGGCTGGATTATTTTAAGTGGATTTCGGCTAAATGCGTTTAATTCGGCGATGGGAATTGCCCTATTTGTTGTGATCAATATGGTGATTTTAGCCATATCTATTAGTTTAGTATCTCGCCAGTTAAACTCCGTCGATCGCGAACGGCAACGGTCGGCCGATCGAACGCGGCAACTATATCAAGATTTAGCAGTCAAGGCCCAGCTTCTGGAGGAAACGAATCAATCGCTTCAACAGGAAATTTTCGATCGACAACGAGCCGAAGAATCGAAGGCCGAGCTTCAGCAACTTCTGACCCAGCTCAAAGAAACCCAAATCAAACTCGTTCAAAGCGAAAAAATGTCTAGCCTGGGTCAACTGGTGGCAGGCATTGCCCATGAAATCAACAACCCGATTAATTTCATCTATGGCAATATTCTGCCTGCCGATCAATATATCAAGGACTTGATTGAGTTAATCAATTTATATCAAGAAGAGTTTGAGCAAGTGCCTTTGGAAATCGAAGACAAAATTGCAGAAATTGATTTGGAGTTTGTGGCCGAAGATTTACCAAAGCTGTTGGGATCGATGAAGGTTGGAGCCGAGCGAGTTTGCGACCTTGTGAAGTCGCTGCGGATTTTTTCGCGCCTCGATGAATCAGAATCCAAATCGGTCAATTTGCATGAATGCATCGATAGTACCCTCACAATTTTGCGCCATAATCTCAAGGATCGGGTGGGGCGATCGCGCATTGTGGTGACTAAATCCTATGGTCAACTTCCCGAGATTGAGTGCTATCCGGGCCCGCTCAACCAAGTCTTTATGAACTTGTTGGTAAATGCGATCGATGCCCTTGAGGAGCGGGATCAACACCGATCATTCGCAGAAAGCCAAGACCAGCCGAGTCAAATTGAAATTATCACCGAACTCCTAAAACCCGACTCCCTAAACCACTCCTGGGTTCGCATTCGGATTCGTGACAACGGGCCGGGGATTGAACCCACAACACTTGAAAAACTATTTGACCCATTTTTCACCACAAAACCCGTCGGCAAGGGAACGGGTTTGGGGTTATCAATTAGTCACCAAATTATTGTTGAAAAGCACCATGGCCAGTTGATGTGCAATTCTATTGTTGGGGAAGGAAGCGAGTTTGTGATCGAAATTCCGGTCAAGCAAACTGCCAGTTTAAAAGCTGATATGCCTTTGGCTGCCAACGTATCCTGAATCCGATTGAAACTGGACTGAGCTGGAGGATAAAGAGATGACTTATTACTCGGTCTTATCCTTCACCAGTCGGCCATCTTCCATGTAGAGCAGGCGATCGGCAATGTCCAGAATTCGGTTGTCATGTGTGACCAAAAGAATGGTGCAATGGCGTTCTTTGGCAAGCTTTTGAATAATTTCCACCACATCACGTCCAGACTTACGATCGAGCGCCGCCGTAGGTTCGTCGGCTAGGATAATTTTGGGTGAACTCACCAGCGCCCGGGCGATCGCCACCCGCTGTTTTTGCCCACCTGAGAGCTGATCGGGGTAGTAGTCCAAGCGATCGCCCAAGCCCACCGCCGTTAACATTTCATCCACGAGCCGATCGCAGTCAGCATCCGTATAGTGATCGTGCAATTCCAACGATAGACGCACATTTTGCCGAGCACTCAAAAAGCTCAAAAGATTATGCGCTTGGAAAATATAGCCAATATTGCAGCGCGTTTTTAGCAATTGATTTTTAGTTGCGCCGCGCATTTCTTGCCCCAGGATTTTGAGGCTGCCCTCGTGGGCCGATCGCAGCCCTCCCAGCAGGGTTAATAGGGTTGTTTTTCCAGAACCCGATGGCCCCGTCAGCAAGACAATTTCACCCGATGCGATCGACAAATCAATTTCATATAAAACCTGTTTTTTTAAATCACCATGTCCAAAGTAATGATTTAGTCCTTTGATATCGATCGTCACGGGATATGAAATCGATCCAGTTATTGCTTCAGAAGAGGTAAGGTTCATCAATGGTTTAGTCCTAAGCGCCTTTAGAAAATATCAGCCGGATCCGCTTCGTAGAGTTTTTGCATCGCGATCGCCCCCGATGCACTACACATCACCATCGTCAAAACAAACACCGTCACAGCGCGATCGAGCTTCATAAAAATGGGCAATAGCGTTGCCGAATAGGTCAATTGATATAGCCCCATGGCTAATACCAAACTCGGCAAAAAACCGATCACCGCCAAAATCAGCGCCTCGCCAATCAGCACACGCACCAAGAACAAATTGCTATAGCCCATGGCTTTCATTGTGGCAAATTCCGACAAATGATCAGACACATCGGAATACAAAATTTGATAAACAATCACAATGCCAACAATGAAGCCCATGACGGCCCCGAGACCGAAAATAAAGCCAATGCCTGTACCTTCTGCCCAGTATTGCTTTTCGACATTGGCAAATTCTTCCACTGTCAACACACGCACATCCTTCGGCAATTCTGCTGCTAGGATTGCTTGAATTTTCAATGGATCCGTTCCCGGTTTTAATTGAATCAAACCCACATCAATGTTGCTGGCATCACGCTCCGGAAACAGATGCAAAAAGGTTGAATCACTGACGATCGCATTGCCGTCCGCCGCAAAGGAAGCCCCCAGCGTAAAAACCCCGCTGAGGTTCAACAATCGATCGCTCATTTCCACTTCCACGGATTTTCCCGCCTGCTCCAGCCAGCTTGCCACGGGCCCATATTCTGGCCGACCGGCTTGGTCAAACAACACCGTTTTGAGCAAGGAAATTTGATTGAGTTGCCCTTCCACATCCGGCAGTTTGAAACTCGGTTTTCCCGGCTCCACACCCCACACCAAAATGGCTCGACTGGTACGAGTTTCTGAATTTCGCCATTGCCCAGTGCCAATGTAGAGCGCGCTCACCCGATCGATCCCTGGAACACTCAAGGTTTGGTGCAGGCGTTCTCGCCGAAAACTTTTGACGGAAATGAGGGTCTGAAATTTTGGATTAATCAACACCAAATCCGCATCCAAACTGCGATGGGGCTTAATGGCCGCGTCATACAACCCACTTTGAAATCCCAGTTGCATAAACATCAAAATATCGGCAAAGGCAATGCCCGCGATCGCCACCACGAGACGACTTTTTTGTCGAGCCAGCAAGAGCCAAGACAGGGGCGTTTTTTTAGGCATTGATCGGGTTTTTGATTACAGGATCGGTGTTAATTTCTATCGTCTCGGATGCAAGGGGTTTAGAGACTATCATCAAATACCCAAACCCCTGATTCTTGCGTTGCGAGATCGTGGGAGCAAGGGGCTTAAGTCCCTTGTCTGGGGTCGTTGGGCTAGAAAAATTAACCATTTCAACCCCAATTAATCGGATTTGATGAGACACTCTAAACCCCTTGTCGGTGCAGAAAACGGTCAGAGAAGAGCTAGGGGTCTGGGTTGGTTGTGGCATCATTTTGATCGCCCTCACCGGCTTTGATCACCCAGAAATCCTGCGATTATGTGGGTGATGAAATGGGTGATGAAATGGGTGACGCAATGGCGTATTTAGCGTGTGCCATCCGGTCGCGGTGCACCGGTATTAATGTTGACTTCGACTTGCAAATTGGTCAGCGATTGCACCTGGGCGGCGCTGGCCGCATCTAGCAAAATGCGCACTTCTACCACGCGCCGATCGAGATTTTCGCCCGGCTGATTGCTAAACACGTTTTGTTGTTCAATTTGCAACCCCACGTGGGCCACCGTGCCGCGCAGGGATCCTTGAATGGCTTGGCCGGAAATCGTCGCCGTTTGCCCAATGCGCACCCGCCCCACATCGGTTTGGTACACCTCGGCCACCGCCACCATCCGATCGGTCTGAGCCATGTCCAACAGACCGTCATCGCCAATTTTTTCGCCCGATCGCGCGTGAATTTTCAGCACCCGACCCTCGGTTGGGGCGCGCAGATAGGCCCGCTCCAAGGCCGCCGCCGCCCGATCGCGCGCCGCCCGCGCCACCGCCACCTCCGCCCGCGCCGTTTGCACATCAACCGATCGCACCTCCGCCACACTGCTGAGCGTCGAGGCGGCCTCCTGGAGTTGTTGGCGACCCGTGCGATCGACCCGGCTCAACACCGCCACCGCTTCCTGCACCGCCTGCCGACCCGTGCGATCGAGCCGATTCAGTTCCGCCCGCGCCTCTTGGAGCTGTCGAGACAGGGTTTCCACCAGCAACCGCTTCGAGTCGTAGCGCGAGGCCGACTCCGCCCCCTCTTCAAACAACGCCCCATAGCGCCGCGCTTCGGACTGGGCATTGGCCAGCTCCGCTTCCAACCGCCGCACCGCCGCCGACTGCTGGGCCAACTGCCCCTGCCATTGGGCCCGCAACCGGCTGAGCTGCGCCCGCTGGGCATCCGTGTTGCCCTGCCACTCGGCCCGGAAGCGGCTGACCGTCGCCCGTTGACTGTTGATGTCGCCTGCCTTTGCGCCCGCCTGTACCTGGGCCAACCGGGCCGTGGCCACCGCCACCTGTTGCTCCGCCTCCCGCAACTCCGCCGCCAATACCTCCTGGGCCGCCAGCACCGCCAGCACCTGCCCCGCCCGCACCCGATCGCCCTCCCGCACCCGCAGTTCACCCACCCGATCGCCATCCAAGGCCAGCGGAGCCGCCAACCGCACCACCTCCGACTCCGGCTCCAACCGCCCCAGGGCCGCCACCGAAGTCGTCGCCACCGTTGCCGCCTCCACCGCCGATCGCTGCGCCTGTTGATCCGCCGTCGCCCGATTCCACTGAAACAGCCCGATCGCCCCCAACGTCACACTCGCGATCGCCGCCGCCATCGCCAGCGCCAACCGGTTGAAACTCCCGAATCTTGCTATCACGATTAGTTTGCTCCCAGTAGCCCGATACCATCTTTGAAATCAAGGCCGCTTGTGCCGCCAAATCCAGCCGATCGCCCATCAGCATTCGACGAAACAGCAGCCCACTCACCCAAGCCATGAAAAATTCCAACACCGGGCGATCGTCAATGCCCAAAAACTTCGCCAGCGCCTGCACATAGCGCTCATCCGCCTCCCGCAACATCACGTTCCCTCGGGCCACCTCCGGCGTTTGGTGTCGATAAAACTCCGCCGTCAGCAAATCCTGCTGGCGAAAATGCTCCTCATCGCTGAGCACGCAATCCATCACCACCAAAATCCGCTCGGCCAACGTGGGCGGATGACCCAGCTCCGTGAGGGCCCGCTCCCCCGTGTCTTGCAGGCTGAGATAGTCCATCAGTTGAATGAACAACTCTTCCTTGCTATCGAAGTAGTGATATAGCGTGCCGGTGGACACCCCCAGGCCCTTGGCAATTTCGCGCATCGTCAGCGCCCGGTAGCCACGTTCCGCAAACAGGGCAAAACACTGACTCAGGAGTTCTTGGCGATAGCGTTCGTGGTCCACAATTTTGGGCATTGTTCCCCCCTGGATCAGGACGTTAGGTCGTTCGTATCGTCACGACGCTACCTAACCGATCGACCGTCGCCCATGGCCAGCGCGACCGATGGGGGTGCGGCGCTGGCTCATGGCTTGGGTCGTCATTATTTTAAATCGAACGTTCGTTATTTTTCCAGTCCCCAGGTCAACAAATCCCCATAACCGGAGTGGGTAGACTAGAAGACGCGCCACTGACGATCGCGCGATCAGTGATTGATTCAGTGATTGGTATCGATCGCTTGGGCCGATCGCGCTGGCCGCTATCCCCCTCCCCACGAGCAAGATCTATGACTATTTGGGTAAACGAACAACTGGATCCGGCGGGCATTGCCCACGCTTGTATTGCGTCCACGAATGAAGAGCAGGCCAAGGCTTGCTATGAGTCCTTCGAGGAAAACTTGACGGACGACCAGCGGCAGGAAGGCTGGGTGGTGACGATGCGCACCGTCGAGTCCTGGGACGATGTGCCCGTGGCGGCCCTGAAGCTGAGTGTCTAGGGGCAGTTGGGTGGCGATCGGGAGGGCCGTTGCGACGATCGGGCGAGATCGACACCCTGGGCCGCAGAGCGCTGGTGTAAGGGAGCGATCGAGATACAATCAGGCCGTTTAGGCAACTTGGTTCGCACTCCCTCCACGTCAACTCCACCCAAACCCTCTAAACTCTCTTTTTTTAGGCATCAGCAACAGCGAGGCAAGCTATGGATCGCCAAGACCTTCGGGAACGGTTAGGCAACATCGATCAAATCCGCGACATCTTGGTCGGCTCCCAGCTTCGCGACTATGAAAATCGCTTTGTGCAGTTGGAGTCTGAGATCAATTTGCTGCACCAGGATTTGCAAGATCGCATTGAAGAAGTGAAGGTGTCCCTGTCGTCGCAATTGCAAGCGTCGCTGGAGGCATTGGACAAGCGACTCAAGGGCTTTACGACCAAAATGCAGGAGGAAACGCTGGATCTGCAACAGCAGAACGATCGGCTGGGCCGGCGGTTTCAGTCCACCTTTGAGGAACTCGATCGCGCCTTTGAAGAAAAAACCGGGGCGATCGACAGCCGCCTGAACGAAAGCCGCGACAAACTCCAAGAGGATCTGCGCACGCTCCGGACTCAAATTTTTGAGGAACTGGAGAACCGGTTTGCATCCCTGCGGGACAACAAGTTGGAACGCGAAACGATGGCGGAGTTGCTGTTTGAGTTTGGGATGCGCCTGAAGGGTCAGGACGTTGTGCCAGCGTTGCAGGCGGCGATCGATCCGCCCAGCGCCCTCTCGGTGGAATTGATTTCGCCGGAAGGCTAGGCGATCGCCCGATTCCACTCCTCGCCCCCAACTCTGGGCAAGCGTTCCCGATTAACCCTTGCCCAGCGATGGTTGCTCGATAGCCTTATGTCTCCATTGATCGTGGTTTGAGTTCGTTGGAGTGCCTATGCCCGATCGCGAAACCCCGAATTCGGAATTAGTCACCGACTGGCTAGACTTGCTCAGTCGGTTAGGCCAGGAACCGGCGGCGGATCCAGCAGCAACCACGCCCAACGCGCGGGCCACCACGCCAACGGACTCGGAGCAAACCGCCCCAGTTTCTGCACTCCGTAACGCCATCCAACCCGCCATCCAACCCGCAATCAAGCCTGAAATCCAACCCGCAAGCGAGCCTGAAATCAACGTCGAGCATCCCGCAGCTAACCCTTTTGCGGATGATGACAATTTGGATCTCTTCAGTCCACCGGCCACGAACGGGGCGAAAGACGGGGCTGATGCGCGATCGGCCCCCAGCACCGACCCACCGGCCAACGACGAATCCGGCGATGCTTGGGGCCAATTGCAATCGCTGCTGATTGGTGACAACTTTGTGCGGGTTGAGGATCGCGTCGAAGACCTGCGCACCAAAATGCAGTCGGTGCAACAGCAGGTCGCGTCGATCGACGGCCTGTTGCAAAATGCCGACCAGTTGATCGAACACCTGTCGCCCCTGATTGCTCGGTTGATCGAACGGCGGGTGGCGGAGGCAAGCGAAGAAATTTGCAAGGCCCTGCTACCAACGATCGATCGGCTGATTTTGGAGCGATCGCTTCAGGATCGCCAAGCCATGGCCGAAGCGATCGCCCCGATTTTGGACACGGCAATCATCAGCCGAATGCAGAAGGCCCCGGCCGAAATTGCGCGGGCCATTGCCCATGCCGTTGCCCCCGAAACGGCCGCCGCCATGCGCGAGCAATATCAAATCGACGCGGACTCAATGATCGAAGCCCTCGGGCCGATGATGGGCGCGTCGATCAAGCAGCAAATTGCCCTCGAACGCGATGCGATGGTCGATGCGCTCTACCCGGTGATTGGCAACACGATCAGCAAATACATGAAGGATGCGATCGAAACCATCAACGAAAAAGTGCAAAACACCCTCAGCATCGAAGGCGTGGGCCGGAAAGTCCGCGCCAAAATGCAGGGCGTATCCGAAGCCGAATTGATTTTGCGCGAAGCCATGCCCTACCGCGTGCGCGCCGCTTTTTTGATTCACAAGGCTTCCGGATTGGTGATGGCCGAGTCCCAATGCACGGATACCGACCCCCTCGAAGGCGACATGCTGGCCGGAATGCTGACGGCAATTAGCAGCTTTGTGAATGACTGTATGGTTCAGAGCGACGGCACTAATAGCGTTTCCGAGTTGCACGAAATTCAGTACAGCGATTCGCAAATTGCGATGGAGGTGGCGGGCTACTGCTACTTGGCGGCGATCATCCAGGGGCAACCATCCCAAGGGTTTTATCGACAGTTGCGATCGACCCTGGAGCGGTTGGTCGAACGCTACGATCGGCCGCTCCAATCCTTTGACGGCGACCCGCGCACCCTGCCCAGCGCGGTGCAATTGGCGGTGGCGGATTTGGTGCGGCCCACCGTTGTGACGCACCATCTACAAAGCCGGGGTGGGTTTCCCTGGGCCCTGTCGGGTTTGATTCTGGCGGTGGGCGTGGCGATCGCCGCCCCTTGGCTGTGGTGGCAGCATCAAACCCAGCGCAATCAATCCCTGGTGGCCGCCGTCGAGTCGGCCCTCAACACCTCACCCCAACTGGCGGTGTATAACCTGTCGGCCCAACTGGTGGGCGATCGCCTGCGCCTGCGGGGCAAAGTGCCCTATCCCTGGCTGCGGTTCCAGGCCGAACGCACGGCGAATCAAGCCTATCAAGCCACCGATCCCGATCGGTTTAAACAGGCGGCGGCCCCCGAAAACCAAATCATTGCGGTGCAACTGCCCACGGATCCGGTGTTGGCGGCGGCCGAGGTGCAGCGGATCACGAAGGTGCTGAACCACAATGGCAGCGCGGTCAACGCCAGCTATAGCATCGATGCCCAGGCGGGGGGGACGGTGACGATTACCGGCTCGGTGCGCAGTCGGGCGGAGGCCAGTGCGATCGCCACCACCTTTGCCCAAATTCCCGGGGCCAACCGGGTGGTGAACTCACTGCAAATCGTGATTCCCAGCCTGACCGTGCGCCTGTACTTTGAAGCGGGGGCCGATCGCTTCGTTGATGTGGACATTGCGGGCAAAATTGACCCGATTCGCCAGTTTTTGCAAAGCTATCCCGATCTGACTTTGCGGGTGGTGGGCCACAGTGCGCCGACGGAGCCGAATGCCGCCGCGCTGGCCATGCAGCGGGCCCAACTGGTGCGATCGGCCCTGATGAGTCGGGGCATCGCCGCCCAACGGCTCGTGGGGGTGGCCAAGGTGGGGCCGCCGCCCGATGTGACCCAGGGCGATGGAGAATGGATGAGCCGTTGTGTGCGGTTTGAGGCGATCGCCGCTCCCTGAGGCCATCGAACCGTTCTGCCCGATCGCCCCCAGGTTGATCCGCCCGCCACGCACCAGGGGCGATCGCCATTGGATTTGGACATCCCTAAGGTTCCGACCAGTCCCCTACAATCGGGCCAGAACTCTAGGGCTACTCTTTGGCACGTTTGCCAACCGTTGAACACAATGCAAACCCTTTCAAAAAAAATCTGTTTGGTGGGTGACTATGCCGTTGGCAAAACCAGCCTAATTCGCCGGTTTGTGGATCGGCAGTTTAGCGATCGCTACTTATCCACCATCGGGGTCAAAATTTCCCGCAAAAGTGTCGCGCTCCCCACCAGCGATCGCTATGGCGACCCGAGTGAACCGACCACCGTGCAATTGCTGATTTGGGATGTGGAGGGCCAAACCAAGTTTCAACGCATTGCCGCCAGCTACTTGCAGGGGGCTTCCGGGGCGATTTTGGTGGCCGATGCCACGCGGCTCGAAACCATTAGCCACCTCGGCGACCATGCGGGTCTGATGCGATCGGTTTCGCCCGGTAGCATCATCATTTTGGCCATCAACAAAATCGACTTGCTTAATGATGCGGAAGTGGCGGCATTGCGCACCCAAGCTGACCAATTATTGGCCGGTCATCCGTTTTCGGTCTATTGGACTTCGGCCAAAAATGGCGATTGTGTGGATGATATTTTCCTGGAATTGTCATCCGCAATGATACGTCCCGCCTCCAATCGTTATGTCTAAAGCGCGGTTTAACGCCCAGGACCGGCCTAGCGATCGGGCGCTTGATTGCTGGATTTCCTCAGGGTTGAAAATTGTGATGGGGCGATCGTCGCGGCCGATTTCCCCATCACGATTAAGACCACCGCCGGTTAGCCCAGGCGGGGTCATCGGATCCAAACTCTAATCCAAACTCTAATCCAAACTCCAATCCAGACAAGGGGCTTCAGCCCCTTGCTGACCAGGATTTTCCTAGGTTCCGAGGTAGAGCGCCTTGGAGCCGGAGGTGAGATCAGACCCGCCCCCTAGGCGCGACCCAAGACCGCTGGCGCGATTTGGATGGGCACAACGTCCAGCCGATCCTGACTGGCGCAATAGTCCAAGTCGGCCGTCAGCCCCAGGCGCAACAGGCGCTGGCCGTGGCTGGCCTTGTGGAACAGATGCAACAGCCGATCCTGCCATTGCTCGTATAGGGCCAGGGCGGCGACGGCTTCGTCGTTGCCAAACCAATCGTGGTTGTCACCGATTTTTTCGAGCAGCGCGGCAATAATTGCCCCGGCGCAAACGGTGTCTTCGAGCGAGAAGCTGCCTTCCCAGCCCGAAGCGGTCATCCACAGGGTTTCGGGCTGGCGATCGAGCAGGAAGTCCACGATCGCCCGGCGATTCACCAGGGCCGCGGCCAGGACGATCGGGGCCTGTTGCACGGTTTGCAGCGCGCGTGTCCCGTTCGTGGTGCTCATGAACAGGCGCTTGCCGCTGACTCGATCGGGCGTGCAATCGAGGGGCGAATTCCCTAAATCACAGCCTTCCACGGTTTGGCCGCCCCGTTCGCCAATCCGAATCCGGCGATCGGCGGGCCAGGCCTCACTCACGGTCATCAATTCCTCAAGGGTGCAGAACGCTTGCACCGACTCTGCGCCAGCGGCCAGGGCCGTGGCGATCGTCGTGGTCGCTCGCAACACATCAATCGCGATCGCGCAGTCGGGAGCCACAGTCGTCGGCGACTCCGCTCCAGTCCAATCCGGAGTCAACTCCGGCGTATGAAAAACAGAAATCTTCACAGATAGATTTCTTTACAGAAAGCAACAATACCTTTAAGTGCATCATGGTGCGGGCGATCGTGCAAGCATCTCCGCATCGGGCCCGGGAGTCGCCAAGGTGGCAGATCCCCAGGGCCATGAACCTTCAAAATCATCCTAAAATAGACTGAATATCGTTAACAGCGCTGGGTGTTTTATCTGCCATCAGAGACCGAATCTTGCTAGGCTCAATGAACCATGCCACTCAACTCTCCAGCAATGCAAACTGAGACTTTTACAGAGCTTTTTCCACTGTTTAATACGGCAAGCCAAGAAACCCTCGATTGGCTTTTGGCAGCGGCCGTCGAGCACGACTATCCGGCGGGTCGCGCCGTTTTGATGGAAGACTCTTGGGGAAATGCGGTTTATTTTGTGGCCTCTGGATGGGTGAAAGTTCGTCGATTGTCGGGCGACAAAGATATCACCCTCGCGATTCTTGGCCAAGGCGACTTTTTTGGCGAAATGGCGATTTTGGATGAGTCTCCTCGATCGACGGATGTGATTGCCTTGAGCGATGTTGAGCTGTTTAGCATTTCGGCCCAACGATTTGTGCAAACCCTGTTTAAGGATTCTCAATTGCACCATCGATTGTTGCAATTGATGGTCAAGCGCGTTCGGAATGCCAACACCCGGCTGCAACTGCGGAGAAAGCCCAGCGCGGTCAAGCTGGCGAATACGTTGGTTTCCTTGGCGGAGGAATATGGTCAACCCGCCGATCGGGGCCGCGACATTTTAAATATTCCTTTGAAGGATTTGGCAGAAGTCAGCGATATCACCCTCGAAGAAACTGACAAAATCATGATGAAGCTGAAGGAAAAAGGCTGGGTGGTAATCGATGAGCATGAAACGATTATGCACTTGCCCTTTTTGCCCCAGCTCCGACAACTCTCCAACCAAGGCTAGTTTCCGGGGTGAGTTCTAAATGTTGCCCCCAGTGCCGGTTGATTAACCCACCAGCTGATCGATTTCTTGTACCCAACGTTGCACCATGACCCAAGCGATTGCCACTGCATCCGATCGATCGATTTCAACGCAACCGACCCTGGCCTATCAGGTGGCAATGCCTCGGCCCCAGACCCATCTTTTTGAAATTGAGTTAGTCATTCAAGGATGGCAAAGCACTGTTTTAGACCTGAAGTTTCCTGTCTGGACTCCAGGTTCTTATCTGGTTCGTGAGTATGAGCGGCATCTCCAGGACTTCACCGCGATCGGCCCCAACAATCAGCAATTGATCTGGCGAAAGCTGGCCAAAAATCATTGGCAAGTGGCGATCGGGCACCTCGAAACCGTCACCATTCGCTATCGATTATTTGCCAACGAACTCACCGTTCGCACCAACCATCTCGATCGCAGCCATGCCTATTTTAATGGTGCAGCCACCTTTCTCTATCCCGTTGGTGGATTGTCACTGCCGGCGCAAGTGACGATCGTCCTGCCTGACCCCGCATGGCAAGTGGCCACGGCCTTGCCCCAGCTCAGCGCACAAGACTTACAACAAACCTTCCATGCTCAGAATTTCGATGAGCTGGTTGATAGTCCCTTTGAAGTGGGAACCCACCAATCTTATTCCTTTGAAGTGCTCGGAAAACCCCATGAACTAGTGGTTTGGGGCACAGGAAATTTTAAGGCCCATGAGTTAATTCCCGACATTGAGCGCATTATTCAAACAGAGGCTAATTTATTTGAAGGCTTACCCTACGATCGCTATCTATTCATTCTTCATCTCACCGGTCAGGGCTATGGCGGCCTAGAACATAAAAATTCTTGCTCATTAATCTTCGGTCGTCACAGTTTTAGTCATTCTGAAAAGCGCCACCAGTTTATGCAACTGGTGGCCCACGAATTTTTCCATTTGTGGAATGTAAAACGCATTCGCCCCAAGGAGCTAGAAACGTTCGATTATGATGGCGAAAATTACACCCCGTCGCTCTGGTTCTGTGAAGGCACAACCAGCTACTACGATTTGCAAATTCCGTATCGATCGGGCATTTACAAACGACCCGAATTTTTGAACCAATTGGGTAAAGAAATCACCCGCTACCTGAACACACCTGGGCGGTTGGTGCAGCCCTTAGCCGAGTCGAGTTTTGATGCGTGGATTAAGCTCTATCGAGCCGAAGCCCATAGTGCCAATCATCAAATTTCCTACTACCTGAAGGGAGAGATGCTTTCCCTGATGTTAGATCTAAAAATCCGTGCCAAGTTTAAGAATGCCCGATCGCTCGACGATGTGCTGCGGCGACTTTGGCAGGACTTTGGGAAATCAGAAACGGGTTTTACGGCCCAGCAACTCGAATCGATGATTGCGGATGTGGCGGATGAAAATCTGAGCGATTTCTTTCAGCGATATCTGCACACCACGGAAGAATTGCCCCTACAAGACTATTTGGCTCCGTTTGGTCTGGAGATTAAGGCCCTTTGCGATCGGCAACTGCCCTACGTGGGGCTGCGGTTGGCCACGGAGCACGGCCGAGAAATTGTCAAATTCACCGAAGCCGATTCCCCCGCCTACGACGCTGGCATTGATCCGGGGGATGAGATTTTGGCGATCGATCACCTGCGATTGTCAGCGGGACAATGGGCCGATCGGCTCGCCAGCTACCAGCCAGGCGATGAGATTTCGATCGCCTACTTCCATCAAGACGAACTACGCAGCAGCCGCATCACCTTGGCAGATCCCAAGCCCAATCGCTATGACGTGGTGATTGTTAAAAATCCAACTCCAATGCAAGACCAGTTACTGTCGGGTTGGCTCAGCGCCAGTTAGATCGATTTCCCTCAATGCATCATGCCCAGAACAAAGCGAGAACGCCGACAATAACGTTCTCGCTTTTACTATTAATCGCGAATATTAATCGCGTAATCGCGTAATCGCAAATATTAATCGCGAATTGCGCGACCCATCGCTATTCTTCCGTAGCCGCAACCATGGGCGTGATATTCACAATCTTGCCACCCAAACGAAGAATGCGCTGCATTTCTTGGTTCATGCGGTTGTAGGGCACATTGATAAACACACTGCCACTATTCCGCACCTGGTGGGCTTGGCGATCGGTCTGGTCATTTTGGGCCAAACCCGTCACTTCATAACGAAAGACCCGAGCACCAGCGGTTGTGTTGGCAGCAGCACCAGATAAAGCTTGACCGAACATACAAACTCCTTCAAATTGTTAGAAAACTTGCAGTTTAAGCGTACAATTTAACCCTGGCTCTGGCAGCGATTGTAACGCGATGTTTTATAGGCTTAACCGGCGCGATCGAGAAAAGCCTAGCCCCACGCCAGCAGCACAATTTTCATCAATCCGACAGGCTAAGCACTATAGAAAACGAGGCACAACGCATGAATTTTTCATGACGATTGCACCTCGTTAATCGCAACCACTACAAGCAAACAGGAGCAAGCAAAAAACTCTAATGGCCGATTGAGGCGTGCAAGATGAGTCTTACGAAACGTGCCAAGCAAATGGCAATGAACAGGACGATTACGCCAGTACATAACGCAAAGTGACCCGATCACGCATCTACACAAATCTCAACTAGCCACGAGCCTCATGCCATCTAAACAATCCAATCCCTTAAACGGGAGTCACGCTAGCGATCTTGCCGCCTTGGCGTTGGATTTTTTGCATTTGGTCAGACAACCGTGAGTAGGGAACCGTGAAGGTCCGGCTGCTACGGCGAGTGGCCGGATAGCCAGCACCCATCAGGCCCGTGGCCTCGACGCGATACAGGCGATCGCTTTGGCTTTGACCAAACGAGGTGGGGGTCAAGCTGCCTTGGCCCAGATCCTGCGAGTTACGGAACGCCCAGCCCGTGTTGCTCCCCGAAGGGCCAACAACCGCCGAAGCCGAATTCCGTCCCAGTTCCGTCGCCAAACGCGGGCTAATACCCTCAATCTGCGACCGATCGCTATTGGCATAGCCCCGGTAGAGATGGAACATCCGCGTAAAGCCCACGGTCTTTTGACCCGTTTGGGTCGCAAAACCACGGTAGTAAGGAACGATGTTTTCGCCAAAAGCGTTTTGATATTCTTCTGAATCGATGTAAGAATCGATGTCAGCATCAAACCCTGCGTTTTGGTAGCGATCGAGGTGATCGATCACTTCCGACTCATCGTAGGGAGCGCGGCCGAGTAGGTGTTTGATATTCAGCTCGATCGTTCGCGTTTGGAAGTTGTTATACAAAAATTTCTCTTTGTAAAGATCAGACTTCGCCACAGAACGAACAAACTCTTGAACCGTGATCGAACGATTACGCAACAGCGACTCGGAAGCCACCAAGCGCTGCGACTGCATCACGTAATCATTGCCTAGCACCTGGCGGTAAACCGCCCGGATGACAATTTCTACATCTTCCGCCGAAGCATAAGCTCGCAGCTCAACGGGCGCAGCATCTTCAAATGCTGCCGTCCCTAGGCGCGAAGCAGCAACAGTAACGGCCATGGACGAATCTCCCAAAAATCACAGCAAGCACGGCTTATAAAAAAGCTCCCGGAAGAGGAGCCAACCAGTTGAACCGGGTTAACCAGCACTGGGCAAACCAGCCGCAACCGGCTCGGACACTCTTCCGGGAAAACTCAACTAGACCAAAGCGTTGATTGCGTAGTCTAAGTAGGTGTTCGCTTCGTTAGCAGCTTGACCGCTCAGACCGTGGTTAGCCTTGATGCTCTTCAGAGCTTCGACATACCAGCTAGGAGACAGTTCGAAGGTGCCGTTGATTTCAGCCAAGCCAGCGATCAGGTAGTCATCCAAAGGACCGGTGCCACCAGCAACCAGACAGTAGGTGACGATCCGCAGGTAGTAGCCCACGTCGCGAGAGCACTTGTCCTTACCGCGTTGGTCAGCAGCGTAGTTGTTCCCGGACATTTGGGTGGTGTAGGGGAACTTGCTGTAAACCGCTTGAACAGCAGTGCTCACCAGGCTGTCAGCCTTGGAGGTCAAAGCGCGAGCAGCTTCCATACTGGCTTGAGCGCGCTCAAAACGACCGCGAGCCGATTGCAATTCAGCATTGCTCAGAAAACGACCTTGCGAATCAGCAGCAGCGATGGCTTCGGTGATCGGAGTCTTCATAGTCCCGTGTTAGATGTCTCTAAAGTTAGCGTTGATAAATCAGAAGAGAAGAGAATTGAAGTTCTAAAATGACTTCAAAGCCGCTTCAATTAAGCAACTGCACCAGCAGCGCGATCGAAGTAGCCAGCCACTTCTGCGATCAGCGAAGCGCAATCGCCGGGGGTGATGCCAGCGGGATCGTTAGCGATCGCCACAGCTGCGTCCTTCATCTTGGCAACGCCAGCAGCAACCGAAGCGCCGGGAACGCCCAGAGCAACGTAGGTTTCGCGCAAGCCGTTCAGGCAACGATCGTCCAGAACGCTAGCGTCACCAGCCAAGGTTGCGTAGGTCACATAACGCAGGATGATTTCCATGTCGCGCAAGCAAGCAGCCATGCGACGGTGGGTGTAAGCGTTGCCACCGGGAGCAATCAGTTGGGGTTGCTCAGCGAACAAAGCGCGAGCAGCGTTAGCGACGATGGTCGAAGCGTTGCTGGTCAAGCGGTTTACGACATCAAGGCGCTTGTTGCCGCTAGCAACGAGTGCACTCAGAGCATCGAGTTGGTCGTTGCTCAGGTATGCACCACGAGCATCAGCTTGAGAAACAACCTTCGCAAATGCGTCGAACATGGAATCGATCTCCTAAGGAATAGGTGTTTGTCGAGGTTGGTTGTGGTTTTGCGCGCCGTAGACAACTCGGTTCGCTGCCTTTCAACTGCTAGCGCAGCTCAAGGGGGTTCACAGCCAACATTCAGTTATGGACGCTTTTTTTAAGCTGGGAATCTCAAAACCAAGTCGTGGCGGATCTGTGGGGTTGGTTAACCACAGTCGTAGCCAGAAATCTGAGAAGTTTTTCAAGTTTTATGAGAACCGGAAAAAATCCCTAGCGATAGCGTTTTGACTAATGTTTGCTTGTTAAACACCTCTCGGCTATTTCTTTATACAACGCAGAAAGGGCTTTGGGTATTACAAGTTGTTAAGTTTTTTCAGAGATGTTCAAAATGAGCAACGGATTAATAAAGAAACCCCTGTGTTGCTAAATTCAAAACCATCGATATCATTTGCTCTGAGCAATCGGCTGATAAGGTTTTACTGGCTAGAGTTTCAGTGATTTTTGATGCCTTAGAAGGTGTTGAGTATAAAAACTTAGGACGAGAGAATAATCCTCCAATTGATGGGTCTGGTTGCTGGCTCGGGCAAGCCATTCACTGCCTTTTTAAGTTCTTAAATCCTTAACATTTCCTTTACAAAGGGCGATCGAGCAATACAAAAATTGCAGATCGGTATCAATCAGTATCAATTGGTCATGAAATGAGTCGTTTTTTCGCTTGACAGCACCTGAGGAGTAGCACCTTGAATCATGGGTGCGCTATTCAGCCCAATTTGCGTATTTTGTTGAAAAATCGCCTGATTCATCTCGCCAACCTGGGAGGAAGCGAGGGTTGGCAGGTCTTGGGCAGGTCTTGGATCGATCATTGGGTAGAGCTTGCGTGCAGCTAGCTACCAGCCTTTTGCCAGGCCTTGAGTTGCGCCAGGTACTGACCCAAAAAGGGGAGACCACCGAGGGCAGGAAGTAGATAGCGCGAGGTGCACAGCAGGCCGAGGGCGGCGGCGGTGGGGGCGGCAAAGTAGGGCTGGTAGAACAGGATCAATGCCGCGTCGCGGGTTCCCACGCCCGCAAAGGTCAGGGGCAGCAGTCCTGCCAAAATGGCGAGGGGCGACAGGGCAAGGTTGGCGAGGAAGGGAGCGGTGGCCCGCAGCGCCAGAATGAATAGCCAGATTTGTAATAGATGCAAAAACCAGATGAAGATCGAGGTGAGGGCAACGATCGCCAGTTGCGTTCGATCGCCCCAAAAGTAGTCGTGCATGGTTTGCCAGGAGTCGCGGAGCCGATCGATTTTGCGGCGCATCTTGGCCGGGGCCATCCGACCGACAGCGGCGAAGACCGATCGGGCAAAGGCAGGCCAGGCCAACAGCGCCACCCCCGTGACCAACCCGCCGATTGTCGCCACGGTCATGATCCAAAACAGCGGATCTTTGCTGGGATAGAGCAACAGCCCAAAGGCACACCACACCAGCAACGACAACATATCGCAGGCTTTTTCAAACACCACCAGTGAAAAGGCGAGGGGCCCGTCCAAATGCCCCCGATCGCGCATGAAATAGGACTTGGCCAAGTCGCCCATCTTCGACGGCAGCACCATATTCAACACACTTGCCGCCAAAATTAAGCGATTCGCCTCGCCAAAACTCAACGCATTTTTGGTCTCTCGGGGCATCAATTGCTGTAAGCGCCAAGCCGTCAACAAGGTCAACGGCACAACCATGCCCAAACTAATCGCCATCCACAGGGGATTGCATTGCCGAAACACTTGCAGCAATCCCGAAAAATCAATTCGTGTGTAGATAACAACCAAAATCAGCAAACTAACAGCGATCGAAATCCAACGTTTCATAGTATTTGAACTCGTGATGAGGCTGTTTTAGACCCTTGACCACTGATGGTTTCTTCAGCCTGTCATGACATTCGTCCTAGCCCATGGCCAGCGAGAATTCAGATCTAGGTATTTGAGATGTTTGAGATGTTTGAGATGTTTGAGGTGTTTAAGACCTGTTAAAAAACTCGCTCAACCTTTAAGGAATCTCCCGGCTTGAGATAGGCAATTTCTTCGGTTAAGTCCCAAGCTGGTTGGAGTTGTCCCGCTTGGTAGGTGCGGCTCATGACCACATAGATTGACGTTTGATCAATACCAATTTGGGCCGAAATGACCGATCGCCAATCGGTGGCCGTCAGCTCATCATTCACCTGCCAACCGGAGCCAATCCATTGGAGGCGGCGAATAAATTGATAAGGGGTTGCTTGTTTGCCGACAATCAGAATTTGTTGCAAGATTCGGCGAATCAGGTTGGGAAAAAAGCGGCCAACACTCAGCATCACCACCCGCAAGATCATTAACTTCAGGGGGGTCATCAGGGTTTGCTTGGCCCAGCCCAAGTTTCCACAGATGCCAATTTGATCGGATTCCACTTGCAAATCGTAGCGATCGACCAAGTGCCCAACGGCATTTTTGGTCTTGTGCCCCTGGCGAACTTGGAGGGAAAATTGGGTGTCGGAGGCAATGAGCTGATCGCCCCGAAAAACCTTGAACGATCCCCCCTTGTTGAGGGCCAACAAAAGGGTGACGAGTTCGCCGTAGTCATCGCACCGCCGATCGACTAAAACTCGCGCTTCGGGCAACCAAATCCGCTCCGGCTGGAGGGGTGACAAGGGCGGCCGATCGGGCACAAAATCTCGCCATGCTAATAGATAGTTCCAGGTGTGGTGGCCCACAATATGATCATCCGCATAGCAAGCGCCTAAGCCCTGTTCAAGGCCGAGCAAGATGCGATCGTTAATCGCCAGCGCCTCGGGCAACCAGCGCCCCACCCGTTCAAAACCATGGGGAAAGAAATTATAGGTATTCCGGCTGGTATATTCCCCACCAAAGGAGCCGTCGGGATGCACAAACCACTGGACTAAATTCACCGCTTGGGTGAGGGCCCCTCGCAATCGTGGATCGGCATCGGGCCCCTGTAAATCGAGCACCCGAGCCAAGCAAGAAATCGTCAGGGTGTGGTAGCCCGGATCGCATCCTTCATATTCTTGAAACCAGCCTTCTGTACTTTGCCAAGCAAAGACTTGATTGAGCCGATCGGCCTTGGCCTGTTGCCAGCGATCGGTCTTGAGCCGCCGGCCTAATAACTCCAAACACAACACAATTAAGGCTTGGTGATTCGTCAGTCGGCCGCTTTCCTGATGATGCGCCAACCAATCGGCCCGCCGGGTCAGAAATTGCCAAACGGCCGGATCATCCAACCCAATCAGATCACAGGCATCAATACAAGCGAGCAGCGAAAAGGCCGCCGCCCCGCCGGCCCGCTCAAACGGAAAATAGTCATCACAAGACCCATCGGGGTGGGAACTGCGGGCTGCGTACCGAATGCCCGCTTCGATCCAAGCGGGCAAATTGGGTTGCTGATAAAACGGATTGTCTGGCAAATCCAAGGCCCAAACCAACGCCAGCGGCAGGACAAATTCCTGGCTCATACCGCTGGGAAAATCCACAATTTTGTATTGCCAATAGTTGCGATCGAAACAGCCGTAGGTGGGACTGTGGGGATTGCGATCGCACAGGGTCAAAATCTTGGGAATCTGCGCGATCGCCTCCCGCGCAAACCGATCACGATCGCCCGATCGCAGCACATCATTGCGGGGATTTTCTGGAGCCGTCATAGGGAAAAAGCCATAATTACTGATTGCGTCGCGTTCCCGTGGCTGGAATCGCACCAAAAAGCGGGGCCTTGTTTAGTCATGGCCCCGCTCTTGTATTGATCTCAGATTGCCCTCACGGAGCAGACCGAGACTCGATCGATCGTTACGCCCTAAGCGTCGCTCTCAACCCGAGCATAGAAACGACCCACAATCCTCATGTCGCTCGCCTTCTTTGAACCCATGTCCGTATCCGAAGGCTGGTAGCTCACGAAGGTGCCAGCAATTTCATTCGTATCCGCATCAACCTTCGCCACTTGCAATGAAATATTGCCCGTACCGATGTCGTACTTCTTGACGTTTTCCTTGGCCAGCTCATCGCTATCGGCATCCGCCGGCAGGGCTACCGCGTTGTCATAGCCACTCGCCAAACCACGACCCTTCGGATCCAGGAAGGTCGAACCCCGGTAGGACGGAACACGGAATTTACCCTTCAGGTCAGTCGAAGAGGTAATCGCCGCTTGACCCGGTTGGCTGGTCGCCACCAGTTGCTTGATGGTGAAGAGGAACGGGACTTCTTCGCCACCGGGCAGCAGCACGGTCGAAGGTTGGAAGTCAAACCCATCTTCTTCCGTGAAGGTCAGCGAGCCGTCGCTGTTCACCTTCAGGGAGCCTTGAATTTGATCCAAGGAGCTGGTTTTGCGGGTTAGCAAACGGCCTTCGACGAATTCGGCCTCACGACGCTTGCTCACGCCTTCTTCTTTGACGTAGTAGTTGATCGGTTGCAAGCACAGGGCTTGGATGCTGTAATTTTTACCTGCTTCAAGGGCGATCGAACCGCGAGTCACGGTATCGACATCAGGGCAGTTATTCGCCAGACCAGTATTCCGAATATCTTCGTAAGTCAAGGGGCGATCGCTGGCCATTGAGGCATCGCCGCAGGCCGCCGTTAGCACACTCAGGCATACAGCCAGCAGTGCGGCGATCAAAGCTTTGTATCGCATGGTTAACCTCAATCTCTAAAGTCTTGCTAAGGTCTCAAGGAATATTAGAAGAAGACTGGGACAAGTCTAGTGGCAGCGATCGGCTAGGGGTCACGACCGTAATCGGCAGAAAAACCGCACAACAACGCAGCAACCTAACCCAAGTCCGCTGTCCAATGCTTTCGAGATGGCCCACGTGAAATCACCCGAAGAATCGGCTTGAGCAAGCGATCTACAGCGCAACCCCACGCCATTAGTCATCCGAAATATCCGAAATATTGGGATGAATGTATCCCGACGATCGCTGGATATACCAAGCCAAAGTCCCAATACAGCATTCTACACGCCTCAGCGACCGCCCAATCGATTTAGCAAATTTGACTCATCAGCCCTCGTGATTCGGGTCTAAAACCCGACAATCGGGCCGACTCAAACGCGCGGCAACGATCACGATCGCGTCTCATCCGGCGCGATCGCCCCAAATCCCCCCCAATACAGCAAACCAGGGCTGCGCCTGCATCGCCCTGGTGATTGCCGATCATCAATTCAATCGCGGATCAATCGCGGAGCCAAGTGACGATCGCGGTCAGTGCAATCTGAACCATACGATCCGACCACCGGCTAGCCCACCGCCTGCTAGCTCATGGTGGCATGACTGCGATCGTAGCTATCGCCGACAAACTTGCCTTGGATATGGGTCCAACGACTTGCCGCATCGGGCGCAAGACTCATGGTCACGCTAGAGCGGCCTAACAGGGACTGATGACGATGCTTTACAGCGTGATGGCGTTGGGTCATCAGAGCACGAGCGCGGTCAAGACTAGACATGGGAGCAACCTCCGAGGGAAAAAGCGAAATGGAGTTGGGTAGCGACAACAACCCCGGAATGTTGTGTGACGATGCAGGATGGCACGAAATGCGGGCAAATCCTGGTCTGACTGGGCCTTTGCGATCGAAAGATCGAAATCCTGCTCGAAACGCCAAGGTCGATTCAGGCCGTTGTCCTGCCTCCGAGCATAGCGCAGCAAAAATAATTCGACAAAAATCTGTATTGAAAGTTACCAAACTACCAACTCGATGGCAGGGTTCCGCCACAACACTCCGCCGATCGCCTAGATTCAGTGCTGTTGATTAGCCCATCTAGGCAGTCCATCGATGAGCACGATCGATGACCCCTGAAGATTCGGGAGGCCATCCTTGCTCCCCTTGCAAGAGCAGGCTCGAACTGAGATACAGTTAAAAGCAATTTGCGAACGCAACAAATCGCAATACACATGACTGTTGACCGTCAACGGGCTGTCAACCATCGCGCCCATACCCTGCGCATCTAAATACTGCGCATCTAATGTAGAACTGTGGAAATCGGGAGCCGTTGATGCTGCGTCCTAGCTTCCAAAGCTCTTCATATGAACCGTTTAGGCCTGGAACAACGGCCGCTCATGACGCGATCGAGCTTGGGCCGGACAAGTTTGATTGCAACCAGCAATTTGAGGCGAGGAGAAATCTGTGGAAGTCGTCAAAGAGTACGTCCAGCGCTGGTATGAGAGCGATCTCGATCCAGATGAGTATATTTGCCACCAAAAAGACGGCAACTGGGTCGAAATTGAAGAGGCGACGACGGGGGAACGCTTCGAGGTGCTGACCTTTTGCACCAATGACGTGCTGGGGCTGAATATGAACCCGGCAGTTCGTCAGGCGGCGATCGACTCGATCATGCGGTACGGCACCTCGAATAGTTCCTGTTCAGTCTTGAGCGGTCGGATTGATTTGCATCGCCAGCTCGAAGATGAAATTTCCAGCTTCAAGCATTTGCCCCACACGCAATTGTTCATGAATGCGTGGATGGCCATGCAGGCGGTGATTGACGGGTTCTGCCATCTGGCGATTCAGGTTCCGGGGTTTACCCACGAGCGCGAAACGCTGATCATGTCGGACGTGCTGAACCACGGCTGTATTATTTCGGCCCTGGCCCACGCGCGCACCCGATCGGGCAAGACCTTTAGCTACAGCCCCAATGTGCGGGTGAAGGCCTATCGCCACTGCGACGCAAAGGACTTGGCCCGTAAGCTGGAACGGCACGCGCGGCCGGGCGATCGCATCTTTGTGGTGTCCGATGCGGTGTTTTCGATGGATGGCGACATCGCGCCCCTGCCGGAGATGATCGAGGTGCTCAGTCGCTACCCGGGATCGGTGCTGCTGATGGATGAGGCCCACGCCAGCGGGGCCCTGGGCCCGACGGGCCGGGGGGTTTATGAGCACTTTGGCATTTTGCCCAGCGAGGCGATCGCCAAGGGCGTAGTACCGCTGATCATGACCACGTTCTCGAAGTTTGCGGCTTCGGCGGGCGCGGCGATTAGCACCCACGTGGCGGAGTTTAAGCCGCTGATGAATGTGTCGCCCACGTCGATCGGGACGATTTCCCTGCCACCGCCGATGACCGCCGCCGCGCTGGAAAGCATCCGCCAAGTGCGGCAGCATCCGGAACTGGTGCAACGGCTGCAAGACAACACGCGCTATTTGCGATCGCGCTTGACAGCGGCCAATTTTGAAGTGATGGGCGAAACGAATGTGCTGCCGGTGCTGTTGCCCCCGGATCTGAATCCCAAATACTTTGCGCGCCAACTGATGGCGGAGCATGGGATCTGGGTGTCGCCGATTTGGTTTATTGCCAAGCCGCGCGTTCGGATCACAGCCAATGCGCTCCACACCCAGGAGGAGATGGATCGCTTGGTGGAGTCCATGGCCCAGGTGCGTGATTCGATGTATGCGGCGAGCAAGTCCGCCTAGGATGAGGACGCGCCATGATAGTTGGGGATGCGTCGGGTCTCGCCCTTGGCAACGTGGATGCGATCGCCCCCTCTGAACTGCTTGTTGACGACTGCTTTTTGACTGCTTTTTGACGGAGATTTTCCAATGACAACGCATTTTATTGAAGTGGAAATTGACCTGAATGAGTCGCCGATCGCGCTGCCCCAGGCGATCGAAACGGAATTGCAAAAGCGCGGCGAGCCGTTGCGCTGGGCCGTGACTCAGACGACGGGCGACCAGGCCACCGTGGAGGCGATCGTCACCACGGTGGATGAAACCCCCTTGCCCGTTCAGGCGTAGTTGCGACTGCGTTTTGGCCGTTGACCAGGATGACCCCAGGGATCATGGCCCCAGCGATCGTCGATCGAACACGCCCTTTTACGGCGGCGCTGCTGATCCCGACGGGCATTGGCGCGGCGATCGGGGGCTATGCGGGCGATGGGTTGCCGGTGGCGCGGGCCGTGGCGGCGGCGGTCGATTGTTTGATTACGCACCCAAATGTGTTGAACGGGGCGATGCTCTATTGGCCCCTGCCAAATGCGTTGTATGTGGAAGGCTATGCGCTCGATCGACTGGCGGCGGGCGACTGGGCCCTGCGGCCGGTGCGCCAAAATCGGATTGCGGTGATTTTGGATCGGGCGATCGAACCGGAGTTACGATTGCGGCAGTTACAGGCGGCCGATGCGGCCCGCGCCACCTTGGGCATTCATGTGACGGATGCGCTAGTAACCGATCGCCCCTTGGGTGTCTCGCTGCACCAGTCGCCCTCGGGAGCCTCCTGGGGGACGATCGCCCAGCCCGATAGTTTATTGCGCGCGGCCGATCGGGCGATCGCAGCGGGGGCTGAGGCGATCGCCGTGGTGGCCCGCTTCCCGGACGACGAGGGCGACCTGGCCACCGCCTACCGCCAGGGTCGCGGCGTAGACCCGATCGCCGGGGCCGAAGCCGTGATTAGCCATCTGATCGTGCGCGAGTTTGGCATTCCCTGTGCCCATGCTCCCGCCCTGGCCAGTGGCCCCCCTAGCCCCGATCTCGCACCCCGATCGGCCGCCGAAGAACTGGGCTATACCTTCCTGCCCTGCGTGTTGGCGGGGTTGTGGCGATCGCCCCAGCTCCTGCGGGATCCAGCCCAATGGCAAGCCACCGATCTGACCGGTTCCGCCGTCGATGTGGTGATTGTGCCCACCGGGGCTTGTGGCGGCGCGGCCGTTCTACACTGGGCCGCTGCCGGAGTCGAAATCCTGGCGATCGATGACAACACCACCGCGATCGACGTGCCCCCCACGGCCCTCGGTCTCCGCGTCACCCGCGTGCGATCGTATCTCGAAGCGATCGGCTGGCTAACGGCTCGGCGCGCCGGCCTGTGGCCCGCTCCCCTGTCGCCCGATCGCCAAGCCCTGCCCTCCCTTATCCTCCAAGATCCCTGTGCATCCCCGTGAATGATTTTGAGGATCTCGATCTCGAACGCCTTGAGCGATCGCCCCTACTGATCACCATCGCCATCACGGCCCTGGCCTTTTGGGGAGCCGCCCAACTGTGGCTCACCCTCGGTCAAGTGCAACGTTGGCCCGTGGTGTGGAGTTGGCAAGCCGCTGCGATCGGCCTCGGCCTCGGCCTCGGAATCACCGTCCTCAGCGGCGCGCTCGCCCTCCTGTGGCCCGGCTACCGGCGCAGCGCCCAAGCCTACCTCAACTGGATCGTGCCCTCCCTCTCCCCCTGGGATGCCCTTTGGGTCGGACTCTTGCCCGGAGCCAGCGAAGAATTATTTTTCCGAGGGGTGATGTTTCCCGGTCTAGGAGCCGACTGGCTGGCCTTAATTGGCTCCAGCCTCTGTTTTGGCTGGTTGCACCTAGCGGGCATCAAACATTGGCCCTACGCAGCCTGGGCCGGCATCACGGGCGGCATTCTCTGCGGCGGCGCTTGGCTGAGCGGCAATTTGCTCGTACCAACGCTCGCCCACATCACCACCAACGCCCTCGCCGTCCTCATTTGGCATTACCGGCGATCGGGCCAGCCGCCCATCTAACCCAAGCCTCGCCCCCCATCGAAAACCTAAACGTCATAACCCGCGAGATCTAACCCGCGAGATCGCCCATTGCGATAGACTAGGGCTGCCAGCACCCGCCCGCCAGTGTTGCCTGCGGTGGCGTTGTTCACTTCTAAGCTGCTTTACGATGGGTTCTCCGTCTTCGATCGCCGTCCGTGAACTGCCGTTGTTCCCGCTCAACGATCTGGTGTTGTTTCCGGGACAACCGCTGCCACTGCATATCTTTGAATATCGCTATCGGATCATGATGAACACCATCCTCGACACCGATCGCCGGTTCGGGGTGTTGATGTCCGATGAGCAAAGCGGCGACATCGCCACCATTGGCTGTTGTGCCGAAGTCCTGCGCTACCAACGACTCCCCGACGGCCGGCTCAAAATGCTGACCCTCGGCCAACAGCGCTTCCGCCTGCTGGAATACGTCCGCGACAAACCCTATCGCGTGGGCTTGGTGGAATGGATCCAAGACGACCCGCCCAATGACGATCTCTACGGCCTGGCGAGCGAGGTCGAAACCTTGCTCAAGGACGTGGTGCGACTGTCGGCCAAGCTATCCGATCGGGAAATTGAACTCCCCGACGAGATTCCCTCCCTACCCACAGAACTGTCCTACTGGGTCGCCGCCAAGCTCTATGGAGTCGCCGCCGAGCAACAGGCCCTGCTCGAAATGCAAGACACCGCCGTCCGGCTCCAACGCGAATCGGAAATCCTCAGCTCCACCCGCAACCATTTGGCCGCCCGCACGGCCCTAAAGGACGCACTCCAGGGATAAGGGCCCTTTGGATCGGTGGTCAGGCTTTTCGGTCAGAGCCGGTCTCGATTTCGGCGGCGATTCCCATAGTTGGCCAATCCGACTGCTTGCCACAGTTATCGTGATGTACGTTTTCTGCCCCGCAGATGTCGGTAATCCGGTCATGGCTGCCTCCCTCTAGGAGATCGGCAAGGTGAATGAGACCGCTTAGCAGGTACTAGCGGTCATCCAATTCCCCTAAATTGACTCATCTCATTTCGTCTCTACCTGCCTCCATGCCTTTGCATGAAGCTCTGGGGAGTAGAGTACTCCAATCTCAATCACTAGATTAAGCACTACACTCCAGAGCATAACTTTGGTCATTTTTTATACGAATTATTTTATTTTTTGTGACTTTTTAATCTGGCTTAATCAAGTCTAGATTGATTCAAAAGTACAAATGATCTGGTTAGATAACAGATTAGATTAGACCAATAGCTCAGTAGAGCTGCTACCCAGAGCCTGTTGATTCATCCAGGAGTTCCCACCTTTGCTGCCTCCTGTTTTTCAGACTTGTGTACCCCGTGACAAGATTCTGGCGGGGGATCTGTCGCCGGAAATTTTTGCGGCCAAGCTGCGCCCCGTGGTTGAGGGCCATGGGCCAGCAATTTACCAAGATGCCGCCACGTTTTTTGCAGATACCTACCCAACCCAGGGTCTCAAACGACTGCTAACAGAGGTATTCGGGCGGCTGTCGGGTACGACGGTGGGGTCACCGATCATTCGGCTAGAAACCAGTTTTGGCGGTGGTAAAACCCACGATGAAATTGCCCTCTGGCATGTTTGTCGTCAGGGACGATCAATCCAAGGGCTAGACCGATTTGTGGACTTGGCAATCGTGCCCGATCGCCCGATCCAGGTAGCCGCGATCGATGGCAAAGATTCCGACCCCCAAAATGGGATCTTTCATCCCGAAACCGGCATCACCACCTACACCCTATGGGGCGAAATTGCCTATCAATTGCGGGGGATCGAAGGCTATGACCTGTTGAAGGGGTCAGATACCCAGCGGATTAGCCCCGGTACTTCTGTGCTGGAGCGATTGCTGGGCGGTCAACCAACCCTGATTGTGTTGGATGAAATCGCTCGGTTGCTGGAATCGGCCAAGGCCATGACCGTCGGCGACAGCACCCTAGCCAAACAGGTGGTGGCCTTCTTATTCTCTTTGATGGACTTGGCCGCGGCTTCCAATCAGTTGGTGTTGGTCTATACCTTGGCAACGGCGGCCGATGCATTTGGGGAAGAAACCACTGAGCTGCGGGAACTCATTCAGGTCTCGGCTCGCCAAGAGCAAATCTTGACCCCCAGCACCGATCTAGAGATTTACAACATTGTCAAGCAGCGGTTATTCACCGATGTCAGCACCGAAGCCGCGCGGGCCGCTGCTGCCGCCTACCTACAGGCCTATCGATCGAGCAGTGGCCACTTATCCCTGCCTGAAGGGTGTCAGGAGGCGGCCTATGCCCAACAAATAGAAGAAAGCTATCCCTTCCACCCAGAACTGTTTCAACTGTTGACTAAGAAAATTGCGGCAATCCCCGAGTTTCAGCGCACAAGGGGGGCCCTGCGGTTGTTTGCCTTGGTCGTGCGGCACTTGTGGAACACAGCCGCCCCGGCCAACACGTCCCATTCAGCCCCAGCCACCCAGCTTGCCGCTTGGGTACCCATGATCCATCCCCATCACGTGCCGATCGGGCTGAGTGGCGAAATTACTAACGAACTCACCTCTCGCTTGCGGCGGGAGGCCATGCGGCTGCCCGTCCAAGCCGATATCTATAATCCCGACGGCCAAGAGGCCTATGCCCAACTGCACGATCGCGAATGGCAGGCTGCGGGCAAGCCCCCGTTTGCCAGTTGGCTGAGTCGGACGGTCTTTTTGCACTCCCTCACCACAGGCACTTCTTCGGGCGTGAAGCGGCCGGAGCTAAACTTGGCCCTGTTGATGCCAGGTGTGGAAACCACCTTTATCGATCGCGCCTTGGAGCGGCTAGCCAGTGTCGCTTGGTTCTTAGACTTTGATCCCATCACTGCTAGCGCTCGCTTTAAAGAAGAACCCTCCATTAACAAAATCATTGCGGAAGAAAAGCGCCAAATTGGGATTTCTGAAGCCAAGGAAGAACTGCGCACCCGCCGCGACACCATTTTTGCCAACCGGTTCTTTGATTTAATTGCCTCGCCCCTTGGGGCCCATGATGTGGACGATCGCCCCGATTCGGTGGCCCTGTGTCTGATTGACTTTAATGAAGCCACCGTCGCGGACTCGCGGGATCAGCCCCCGGAGCTGGTGGAGAAAATATTCAGTAACACCGGCCAGGCAGGCAAGTTTCGCACCTTCCGCAATCGCTTGCTGTTTTTGGTGGCGAATCGGGCCGGCATTGACCAAGCGATCGAAGCGGCCAAGGAATTTCGCGCCATCAATATCATTCAACAAAGCCCCCAACGGCTCGAAGAATTGCCCCCCAGCCAACGACAACAGCTCAAAGAGCGATCGGGCAATGCAGATTTGGCCGTGCGAGTTGCCCTCACCAACGCCTATCGCCACTTGTTTTATCCTGCCAAGGACGACGTAAAAGCCCCCCGTGGGTTGATGCACTATTGCTTACCGGCCCAGGATGCCAGCGAAGTGCGGGGCCACAAAAACCAACAAGAAGCGATCCTAAAAGCCCTCAAGGACTGCGGCAAAATTCGCCCCGACGATGCTGCGCCCTACGCGCCCGCCTACCTGTTGCAAAAGGTTTGGCCCGCTGGTCTCGATCGCTGGAGCACCCGCGCCCTCAAGGAAGCTTTCGCCAAAGACTTGAGCCTACACCTATTGCTAGAAGGGGAAGTTAGCAAGCTGCGCGACACCCTACGATCGGGCATTTTGCAGGGGCACTGGGACTTACAAGTGGGCGATCGCCGCTTCGTCAAGGCCGAAGGGAGCGAGCTGCCACCCTTACCCCCGATCGACTTTAGCGAGCAAGCCATGCTCTACCGTCGAGGGATCTTGCAGCCCCCCGAACCGCGCAAAGTGGATTTCAGCGCCCAAGTGGGCCAAGCCACGGGCCCCCAAAAGCCCGTCCAGGTGCGGTGGCGCGCACGCGGGGCCAGCAGCATCACGCTCTACCAAGACGGTCAACCCGTCACCGGGGACTTTGCGGCTTCCGATGCCTATGAAGGAACGATCGCCCGATCGACTCGGTTTCGGTTAGTGGCAGACTATGGCGACGGCGAAACGGCCACCGCCGAAGCCGAAGCCCACATTACCCTCTATGGCCAGGGCGAACCCAGTCGCGGCAGTGTGGTCAATGACCAAGGTGAACTGTTTCGGGTCAAGCCCCAGCCACCCACCTGGACGGAAAGCGGCACACCCAACGGTGCTTGGACAACCCTGATGGACAAGCTGACCGATGCCAAGGTGCAGGGCATCGCGGCGGTGTCCGTGTTGGTCGATCGCGACATTGACTATCGAAAGCTGCTGACGGCGCTCAACTATTTCAACCGGTTGCCTCTGGAGATTAATCAATCTGTGGCGATCGAGCTGGGGGAACAGTTTGTGGAGTTGAATTATCAAGGGACCCTGCGCGGGTTCCAGAGCTTCAGCACCCCGATCGGTAGTTGGCTGGCCCAGCCGGGAGCGCGGGCTGATGTGCGGATTGAGCTGAAGATTGCCTTTCCGGAGCCGGTGGCGATCGATGGGGCCCCCATGCGGGATCTGCACAAGGCGCTGACGACCAACCCAGTGGAGCGCCTCAGCCTAACGATCAATGTGGTGTATTAGCAGCGGTTTAAACGGGTACAGGATCAATGCAGGAATTTCAGCTTAGGGTTTTGCCCCTTAGTGACAACAATTTCGCCTTGGAACTTTACCAATGCGCTTACAAAACCTTTGGCGAAAAACGGCGACCCAATGCCAAACGAATTGGGCGTTTAAAAGGGGTGGCGTTGGTGCAAGCCCGTCAGGCGATCTATGACTGTTTAAAAGCCAATCAATACGATCCCAAAACCTTGTCCCATCGTCGGCAAGCGCCCTACGTTTTAAATGAACAATCGGGGGTCAATTTGGCACTGTTATTTCAAGCCTTGCAGCCCCTTTCTAAGCCGGAGCGGATCGCCAATATTGCGGACGGAGTGCGATCGATGAGCAATGAGGAATCGCACTATTGGTTTGGCAAGGTGGCCAACGGCAAGCGATCGGCCCTGAAGGCAATTCGTATTTTGTTGGGTGATAGTTAACCGCTTTTATGTTTGGTTCCATCTTTGTTCAGAGTTCTTTTTCAAGGTTAGTTCGGGTTAACAATGATGATCAAACTTACCAAATCACCCCCTTCATCCCCCCCCTTGGCAAGGGGGAGTTCTTTATCACCCCCCTTTCCAAGGGGGGCAGGGGGGATTGGAACCGATCGCCCAGGGATCGAGCATCCCCCCCGACCCCCCTTTTCAAGGGGGGAGTTCTTGTTTGCGATTTCCCTTTTTAAGGGGGGAGTTCTTGTTTGCGATTTCCCTTTTTAAGGGGGAAGGCTGGTTGGCTTAACTCGAACTGATGTTCTTTTCCTTTTTTTAGGCAGGATAGACCCATGACCGATGCCAGCTCGAATGCTCATGCTCAACGGAAACCGGTTTTTATTGAAAAAATCATGCCCGTGAAGCTGTTAAACGAGCAGGTCTATTTTGAGAATGGGGGCAATCCGTTCAAAGGGCTGCATCGGTGGTATTCGCGCAAGCCGTTGTCCTTCAGTCGGGCGAGTGTGTTGGGGTCGTTGTTGCCGGGAGAGGTAACCCCCGAGAAATTTGAATATCTGTTGGGATTGGAGCGGCCGCTACCCAACGAAACGGAAGCGGCCCGCACCCACCGCTGGGCCACCAAGCTCTACAAAACCCCACCCTCGCCGGAACGATTGGCGGAGGTGCAGCGCCTTTGCAAAGAGCATTGGGGAACGCGGCAACCGGCGGTGTTGGATGCGTTTGCGGGCGGAGGCAGCATTCCGTTTGAGGCGGTGCGCTATGGCTTGCGGGTGTTTGCCTCGGACTTGAACCCGGTGGCGGTGGTGATCATGAAGGCGGCGATGGAATATCCGCTGAAGTTTGGGCCGGGGTTGCAAACGGAGATTGACCGTTGGGTGCAGTGGGTGGGCGATGAGGCGGAGCGGCGTTTGGCGGCCTTTTTTCCGTCGCAACCGGGGGAAACGGTTCAAAACTATCTGTGGGCGCACACGGTGGTTTGTCCCCATTGTGAATCAACGGTTCCCCTCAGTCCCAATTGGTGGCTGAGTAAAACCAGCAACTATGGTGGCAAGGGAAAAGCCCGTGTTGTTACCAGTGATTGGTATGCGGTAAAGCCAATCCCTAACCCGCAGGAAAAACGGGTGGATTTTGAACTCATCAAGGGCAAAAAGGGCAAGGGGATAACCATCGAAACTCCCGACGGCGACTTCGATCCCAACGACTACAACACGATCGCACGCGGTGTTGGCAAGTGCCCCAACTGCGACTCAATTATTGATGATGAGGTTATTAAGCAGCAAATAAAGTCGAATTTTGTAGATCCTTGCCTATATGCTGTTGCCTTCAAACAAGGAGAAGGAAAAATTGAATTCAGGCTGCCCAATATAGATGATTTGAAAGTGTATAGCCAAACAAAATCTATCATTCATCAGCTACAAGATACAGAAATCATCCCTAAAGAAACCATCTTTACTGATCATGGACAAATCCTTAACTATTGTACTGAATGGGGGCATTTATTCAATGCGCGTCAACTTTTGACGTTGGCGACTTATGTGGAAATTATCAACGATGCAAAGGCTCAAATTTTTGCTGAGTATGAGCTAGAGAAAGCACAGGCGATTATTACCTACTTGGCGTTGATATTGAACCGATGTATTGATGCAAGTAATCGTTTAGCCCATTGGAGTGGAACCACCTCGCAAATACAACTTGCGAGTGGACAACACGCTCTTAACTTGATGTGGAATTATCCAGAACCTAGTGGTGTTAATCGTCTGTGGACTTGGTGTGCAGAGGTAATTGGCAGCAATTATTCAAGTTTATGCGATCTTCTAGGAACACAAATCCAGCCAACCGGTCTTTTTAGATCCACTCCAGAGCCAGCCCAGCCCCGACCCAGAAATTTGGCTCTAGCTGCCCAAATTCAGGCGATGGCGGAGCAGCGAAATCTTCCCTACAGCCCTCGGTATCTTCCCTATAACAAAAAGTTAGTCGATCGGGCGAAAGAACTCCGAAAAAACATGACTCCAGCCGAGAAAAAACTCTGGCATGAGTATTTGAAGCATTGCAGCGATCGGTTTTGGCGACAACGCCCGATCGATCACTTCATTGTGGATTTCTATTGTCCGGCTCGATATCTGGTCATTGAGATTGATGGTGCGTCTCATGATTCTGAGGAGGCTCAAGCCTATGACGGTGAGCGGACGCAGATTTTGGAAGGTTATGGGTTGACGGTACTGCGGTTTACGAATCAAGAGGTCTTGGAGAGTTTTGAGGGGGTTTGTGCGGCGATCGAGAATCCCCCCCGGCCCCCCTTGGAAAGGGGGGAGTTGGAATTTGGTTCGGAAGTCCCCCTTGAAAAGGGGGATTTAGGGGGATCCAACTACAACGCAATGACATCTGCTCAGTCTCTTCTTGAGGCGATCGAGAATCCCCCCCGGCCCCCCTTTGGAAGGGGGGAGGATGGAGTGGAAGTCCCTCTTGAAAAGGGGGATTTAGGGGGATCCAACTTCAACATCGCAATGACATCTGCCGACAGCCTATTTCATTTAGCCGATCGCAGCATTGATGCCATCATCACCGATCCGCCCTATTACGCAACACTTCAATACGCCGAACTGTCAGACTTTTTCTATGTTTGGATGAAACGCACCTTAGGCGATGTGTTTCCCGATTTATTTTTGATGGAACTCACCGACAAAGATCGAGAAGCCGTCGCCAATCCCTCCCGATTTCGGAACATGGGCGAACCACCCGACGTGCTGGCTAATCGGGACTATGAAGCCAAAATGGCTATGGCCTTTGGGGAATATTACCGAGTGCTGCGCGACGACGGCGTAATGACCGTGCAGTTTAACCACAAAGACTCCGGCGCTTGGGACGTGTTGGCCAAATCCTTGATTGATGCGGGCTTTGAAATCACCGCAAGCTGGGCCGTCAGCACCGAAAATCCCCAAAACCTCCATCAAGCTCAGAAAAATTCCGTGTCTAGTACCGTGCTGTTGGTGTGCCGCAAACGCGACCCCAACGCCGGCCAGGCTTGGTGGGATGACCTGCGCCCCGAAGTATCCAACTTGGTAGCCAAACGGGCCCCCGAATTTGAACAAAACGACATCACCGGCATTGATTTGTATCTCAGTGCCTTTGGCCCCGCCCTGAACGTCTTTTCGCGCCACTATCCCATCCTCGACTCCTCCGGCAACGAACTCCGCCCCGAACAAGCCTTCGCCGAAGCCCGCAAGGCGATCGCCAACTACCGCTTCCAAACCCTGGCCCACACTGACACCGCTGGATTTGATCCCCTCACCACCTGGTACATGCTCGCCTGGGATGCCTTTCGGGCCCGCGAGTTTTCCTTTGATGATGCAAGGCAGTTAGCATTGGCTGTGGGTGGGTTCAATGTGGCGGACTTAGCCAAAACCCACAAGCTGATTGACTCCACCAGCGGCATTTGTAAGTTTTTGACCCCCGGCCAGCGGTTCAAAAAACGCGCCTTTTCGGTCAGTGAAGCTGACTTTGCGAGCCGCCATCTGATTGATTCCCTTCATGCCATGATCGCTATTTATGAAGAAGAAGGGGCGATCGAACCGGTGCGCCGCTTTTTGCGATCGACCGGCTTGCTTACCAACGATTTGTTTATGCGATCGTGGGAAGTGGCTTTGCGGGTGATTCCTCGAATTCGGGATGAACGTAAACGAATTCCCGAAGAAAAAGCCTTGGCAGATTTGTGGCTGGCGTTGGAAGAAATTCAGGCTAAGGTGATTTACCAACAAACCGAATTGGCGATCGATCCACAACAAATTGATCTGTTTGCCAGCATCGATCAACCGTAGATTGCCCCCAAATTAACCTACCAAATCAATGGATCGATTCTTAGCCGATCGGGATTGGGACATTGGCTATTCCAGCGATCAAGGCAATCCGATCGCTGATTTTTATATCCCCGCTCTGGAGCGATCGGTGCAATACGATCGCAAGGCTGGCTTTTTTAATAGCAGCATTCTCAGCCGGGTGGCGAGTGGCCTGGGGGCCATGCTGGAAAATTGCGATCGGTTTCGGGGCAATGGGCTGATCGGGCCGCGAATTCGGTTGATTGTTGGTTGTCAGTTCAGCCCCCAAGACCTGCAAGCGATCCGTCAGGGCTATGACCTGCGCCGGGCCTTGGGCGATCGGCTCGATCGGCAATTGCAGCCCCCAACAACTTTGGTGCAACTCAAGCATTTTGAAATTCTCGGGTGGCTGATTCAAGCAGGCCATTTAGATATGCGGGTGGCGATTCCCTTGGCGGCCGATGGCGATGTGGCCGATCCCGATCGGGTCTTGGATTTGGGCGGCTTGTTCCATGAAAAGGTGGGTATCTTCACCGATGCCCGGGGCGATCGGTTGGCTTTCAGTGGCTCCAATAACGAATCCTTGGGCGGTTGGCAGGTGAATGTGGAGTCGTTCCATGTGTTCCCGGCCTGGGAGGGAGGCAAGGAACTAGCCAGGGTGAACTATGAGGCGGCCCGGTTTGAGGATCTGTGGGGCGATCGGCTCAATCAGGTACGGGTGTTTGATGTGCCGGAAGCAGTGAAGCAAAAGTTGGTGCGCTATGCCTCTGCCCAGCGCCCCACTTGGACTCCCCAAGCGGAGTGGGACGATCAACCCCTCAACGATGCACCGGTTGCCCAGTCCGGTGGGGCGATCGAAGAGGCTGTGCCGGAACCCACGCCCGCAGCGATCCCAGAGGCGATCGACCCAGCTCAAATCGATCGGGAGCGAGCAGCTTTTGCAGAACTCCTGGCGATTCGCACGGATCCGGCTTGTTTGGATTTTTGCTTGCGATCGATTCCCATTCGCCCCTGGCCCCATCAGCTCAAGATCCTGTACCGAGTGGTGGCGGAGTTTCCCCGCAGCTTTTTGATTGCCGATGAAGTGGGTTTGGGCAAAACGATCGAAACGGGCCTGATTTTGCGCTATCTGATCGTGTCTCAACGGGTGCGACGGGTGTTGGTGCTGGCTCCGGCCAGCGTGCAACCCCAATGGCAGGAAGAACTTCGCGAAAAGTTCAATTTGCATTTCTGGAGCTATGACAAGGGCGAGCTGCGCGACCCCTACGGCAACGATCGACCTGTCCTCAGCAATCCTTGGAATAGCTGCGAGTTGATGTTAGCTTCGAGCCATTTGGTGCGTCGCCAAGACCGGATGCAGGAGTTGCTAGCGGCAGAACCGTGGGATTTGGTGGTGCTGGACGAAGCCCACCACGCCCGCCGCAAAAGCCCCCAAACTCGCCAAGACAAACCCAATCGCCTATTGGAGCTGTTGCGCCAATTACGCGATCACAGTCGATCGCTACTATTGCTGTCAGCCACGCCAATGCAAATTGACCCGATCGAGGTGTTTGATTTGCTGTCAGTGTTGGGGTTGACAGGACTTTGGGCCAAGGGCGATTTATTCTGCGATTATTTTGCGTCCTTGGGCGATCGTCCCAATGCAGATACCCTAGATTTTTGGCAGTCCATGGCGGTGGCCTATGGAGCGGCTGGAGGGCAACCTTGCTCGCGCCTACAACAGCATCTGGAGCGGAGCGATCGACTGTTAGCGCGTCGGGTAAAAAATACCTGGACAAACCCCAGGGCGATCGTGAATCACCGGCAATATTTGGACGATGAGGCCTTCATCACCGCCTCGCGCCAATACCTGGTGACCAACACACCGCTTAAGGATTTGATGTTTCGGCACACCCGCGACACCCTTCGGGCCTATTACCGCCTCGGCTTACTCGATCGGGATGTGGCCCAACGACATGTGTGTGATGAAGCGATCGCCCTGGAGCCTCGGCGGGAAGTACCGTTGTACCGCGCCGTCAGCGACTACGTGCGCCACTTCTATAACCTAGCCAACAAGGAAAATCGCAAAGCCCTCGGCTTTTTGATGACTTTGTACCGCAAGCGGCTCACCAGCTCCTTCTATGCAGTGCAGCGCTCCTTGGAACGGCGCTTAGAAAGTTTGTTGGCGGGTCAAGGCAGCAGCCTTACAACGGATGACCTCAGCGACCTCGATGATGCGGATGATCCAGTCTTGGATGGCTTGGCTAGCTACCTAGAGCCAGCACATCCCGAGGAATTGGACTATTTAAAAAACTTACTCCAGCAACTGGAAACGACTGGGGAAGATAGCAAGCTGGCCCACTTGCTCAAGGTGTTGCGCGAGGAACTGAATCGTCATGACAGCGCCATTATCTTCACCCAATACACGGACACCATGGACTATTTGCGTGACACACTGCGGCAAACCTATGGCGCTCAGGTCGCTTGCTATTCTGGACGCGGTGGTGAGCGCTTTCGCGACCAAACTTGGGTCCTTGTCGCCAAAGAAGAGATCAAGCGCCAGTTCCGTAGCGGCGAAATTAAGCTGCTACTTTGCACTGAGTCCGCTAGCGAGGGGCTAAACCTGCAAACTTGCGGCCTGCTGATTAACTATGACTTGCCCTGGAATCCCATGCGGGTAGAGCAACGAATTGGCCGGATCGATCGCATTGGCCAAACCCACCCGATCGTCACCATTCGCAATTTTTACTATGACGGGACAGTGGAAGCAAAAGTCTACGGTAAACTGCGCGATCGTATCGATGCATTCACCACAGTTATTGGCAATCTCCAGCCGATTTTGGCTCAGGTGCCCACCTTCATTGAGCAGGCTGTCTTCAGCGCCGATCCGCAGGAAGAGGATGTGTTATTAGCCAAGTTCGATCAGGTGTTGGAAATGCCACTGCTCCGTCCCTCACTCGATGAAATGGTGGCAATGGATGTGGCGGCTGACTTGGCTGAACTGGAAAAAACAATCCCCCAAACCAACCTAACGCCGGAGGCGATCGAGCACTTGTTCACCACAGCCGAGATTCTAAAATCGTTAGGCATTCACTTCCAAGCCACAACCACGCCAAAGGTCTGGGAATTAACCCAGGAGCACAATGAGTGCACGAAAATTAATCGGGTAACGTTTAATCCCGAAATGTTTAGTCAGCAGCCATCTCTACGATTTATGACTTGGGGAGAACCCCTGTTTGAGTTAACTTTCTCTCTTGTGATCTACCGGGATCGCTGGGCAATCCCTTTTTTCCAACCAATTCGGCGATAGAATTTCCCTCCGACAACCCGGATCAACTGGTGGCGACTTCTTTAGCGCCCGTTGGGACGATCGGGGGGCCGCGACGCGTCGATCGCCTGAGCTAGCATGGCCCTAACATTTGCGCGACAAAACCTTGGTCACAGACCGGATGGGGGAAGGCGTTATGAAACGATCGATCGGGCGAAGTTGGTTAGCCATGCTGATGGTGACGGCCGCCGTGGGGGAAGCGCCGGCGCTGGCCCTGTCCGCCAGCCAGCGATCGGGCGATGCGGGCCCCAGCGTGGTGCGGCTCCAGCGCCAACTGCAAACCCTGAGCAGCTATAGCGGCCCCTTGAGTGGCCAGTTTGACCAGGCAACGGCGGCGGCCCTGGAATCCTTTCAACGATCGCGCGGTCTCTACACCAAGGGCGCGGTGGACATTGCCACGAAGCAGGCGCTGTTGGATGCCACGGGCCAAAACCTGGCGCTGGTAGCGAATCTGCAACCGGGCGATCGGGGCCCCAGCACGGCGGAACTGCAACGCTTGTTGAATCAGCTCGGCTTTTTGGCGGCGGAACCGACGGGCGAGTTTGATCCGACCACTCGCCGGGCCTTGGAGGGGTTTCAGCGATCGAGCAACCTGTCACCGACGGGCAATGTGGATTTGGCGACGATGCAAGCCCTGCGCGATCGCGGTGGCACGGCCAGCAGCCAAGTGCCCCGGGCGCAGCCCAACCGCCCGATCGGTAGCCAACCCTTAATCCCCAGTGGCGGACTACAAGCGGGCCAACGCAGCGCCGCCGTGCGTCGCTTGCAAACGCAGTTGCAGCAATTGGGCTTTTTTAAAACCACGCCGACGGGATTCTATGGCCCGATCACGACCCGAGCGGTGCGATCGTTCCAAAGCGCCACGGGCCTGAGTCCCACGGGCCGGGCCACAGCCGAAACCCTGCGGGCGATCGACAACCGCTTGGCCAGTCGCCCCGCAACCACTCAACCGGTGGCGGCGCGGCCCCAGGCCACCGCGCCCGATCGGTCTGCCATTCGCTATTTGGGCCGCACCTACCAGCCCCTCAAACGCGGCGACAGTGGCGATCGGGTCAAGCTGCTCCAGGATCGGTTGCGCGACTTGGGCTTTTTAAACACGCGCAGTACGGGCTACTACGGCGACGTGACCCAAGCGGCGGTGGAAGCCTTTCAACGATCGCGCCGCATTCCCGCCACGGGCACGGCGACGGCCGCCACCCAACGGGCCCTGTTTGGCGCACCGGCGACCCCAACCGCCGCCGCCCGATCGACCGCCCAACGGGCCATCCCGATGCAGGCCAGCCGCCCACCCTTGCCCCGCAGTGACGATCGCTGGTTAATGATGGGCGATCGGGGGGCGCGGGTCACAACCCTCCAAAAGCGCCTGGCCGACCTGGGCTTGTTGGGGTTCGATCGGGTCACGGGCGTTTACGATAATCCCACCGCCCAAGCCGTGATGGCCTTTCAGCGATCGCGCCGCCTCAGCCCCACCGGCATTGCCGACCTCGCGACTCAACGCGCCATGGGTCTGTTGTAGCCATTGATTAACCCATTGCGATCGATTGCGATCACTATCAATTATTCATGAACCTTAGCGACCCTGAACGCCCGCAGCAGCTTCCCTTGTGGCTGTCCTGGACGATCGCCAGCGCCTTCGCCGCCGGCCTGGCGGGCCTCATTCAAGGGATTCTGCTGGCGACTCCCCAAATCGGCGGCGTTGCGTGGGTGCTGGGGCCGCTGCTGGGCGCGCTGATCGTTGGGCTGCTCCAAGGGGTGGCGCTGCGATCGCACCTGCGACGGGCGAAAGCGTGGGCCAAAGCCAGCGCGATCGGGCTGCTGGCGGGGTTGGCCGTGGGTGTGCCGATCGTGCTGGTTATTGGTCAGTCCTCCATGGGCAGTCCCTTTGTGGCCCTCGCGGGGTTCCCGATCGCCGCCGCCATCCAAGGAGCCTTCCAAGCCCGCGTCCTGCGATCGCGCGTCCAGCAGCCCAACCGTTGGATTTTTGTCTGTGCCCTCGCTTGGCTGATCAACCTAGTGCCCATGATTTTTTGGGGCATGATCCTGTTGAACCTAACCGAGCAGTCCCTGGCGGGCTATTGGTTTATGACCGGGTTTTTGAATGGTGGCTTGGTTGGGCTGATTCGGGGCGTTGGGCTGAGCCTGTTGCTCTACCCGTCATCAAGCCGATCGGGCCCATAGGCCGCATCGATCGGGATTAGCCGATCATTCCAACCCCCCGACCCATTTTCAAAAAAAGTTTGCCCAAACGCTTGACAAATCCAAAAACCCTTGGCATTCTATTAAAGCGTCAAACGCAAGCGGGTGTAGCTCAGTGGTAGAGCGTCACCTTGCCAAGGTGAATGTCGCGCGTTCGAATCGCGTCACCCGCTTACCCGAAAGAGCCTGACTGAGTTTTCAGCCAGGCTCTTTTGTTTTGCTCATGTCGAATGTCGAACGAGGTTTGGGAGATTTAGCAAAGACCCAAAACTCTCTACAAAACTCCCCAGGATCTCGGTGAGGGCAGGTTTTATAGTCACTTCAATAATTAACAGAACGACATAACCAGTTCATCCAAGGATTGATGTGGCTCGTTGCAGCGTTGACGCTTCATCGTCCCGAAACGCTGCTCAATCGGGTTCAGATCCGGTGAGTAGG